>Ga0334882_1002765_pt1 | contig 17180 bp, 16 predicted proteins | sample GraSluR1_MG_5_FD_207226 | JGI IMG/M metagenome (GOLD analysis project Ga0334882, IMG submission 207226) | Sludge microbial communities from methane-producing bioreactor in Wageningen University, Netherlands - Granular Sludge_15_04-R1 | ecosystem: Engineered > Bioreactor > Anaerobic >...
GTGGTGATTACCCCCACCCCCTGGCTGGCATACCCCAGTTCCATGGGGTTGTGGATGGTTTCTTCGGTATACTCAAGGAAGGCCTTCTGGCGCTCCAGCAGGGAAGCCCAGTTCTGCCGGGCCAGGGCGGGAAGCAGCATCCAGCGCCGGGGGTCTTCCGCCTTTTTCAGGGGATTGGGCTCCCGGACCGAACCAAGGGCTACCACCGCCCGGGAATGGGCCAGCCGGGTTACCAGCCGGATCATCACGGGGATATGGAACTGCTCGGAAAGCTCAAAGGCTTCCCGGGTCATCTCGTAGGTCTCCTGCTGGTTCCGGGGCTCCAGACAGATGATTTTGGCAAAATCCGCCAGGTAACGGCTGTCCTGCTCATCCTGGGAAGAATGCATCCCTGGATCGTCCGCCACGGCCAGGACAAATCCGCCGCCGATTTGGGTGAGGGCGGAGTTAACGAAGGGGTCCATGGCCACATTCAATCCCACATGCTTCATGGTCACCAGCACCCGCTTCCCCACAAAGGAAGTTCCCAGGGCGGATTCATAGGCGGTTTTCTCGTTGGTGCACCAGCTGACCACCGGTCTGAAGGTCATTCCCGTATCGGGACCCAGGAGTCCCTGATTATACTTTTCCAGGAATTCGATGATTTCGGTGGATGGTGTGCCGGGATAGCCGTAGGCGGCGGAGATCCCTGCGTGAAGGGCTCCCATGGCTAAAGCTTCATCCCCTAAAAGAACCATATCGCTCATAAAATCTCCTCGATAACACATCCCGTGACGGGCCTGAAGAATGCGGTCATTATAGGCAACCCCGACGCGGAGGTCTACCACAAAGGGTGTTTTTCAGCGGTTTTACGTATACGCCATGTTACCGGGAAGGGGGGTGTTTTGTCAAACAGAAACAGGGGAGGCGGTCACTCTCCCTTAGGTGACCAGAGGAGCCGTTTTTAAGGAACCGAAAAAAAAGCCGTCCACCGGAAGGGACGGCTGATCTGATTTCCAGGGAATCAGGCAGCGGCGGAATCACCCGACTTGGTCTTGCCTTTTTCAGATTGCCGGTCCCAATGGAAAAGACCAAAGAAGATGATGGCCAGGGTGACCAGCGCCAAAGATCCGTAAGCCAAGGTTACACCTATTTCAGAAAGAGCCAATGCCGTCTCCTCAAATACCAAGAATATTAACTCCTGCCAGTATATCCGGAAACGGCTATCTTGTTAAGCAATAGTTGATAAACTCCCCGGGATTTCCCGGAGAAATTACCCGATGTTAAGCAGACATACTGGAAGAATTGAGAGAATTTAAGTAAACTATGACAGGTAAACAGATTTCAGGGAGCGTATTCTCCATGAACGAGTACTTCCATCTGCCCTTGGATAAAATCGTCGACAGCCTCCGCGCCCTGGGCTTGTTCATCCAGGATCTGGAGAATAACACAGCCCTCCCGAACGAACTCTGGACCGCCATGGGTTATACCGAGGAAGAGATGCGGGGTTCGGGATTCCTGAAGATCATTCACCCCGACGACAGGGAAAGGGTGAGACAAAACCAGGAAAACTTTCTCACCTCCCGGGACAACATCAGCAGCATCCAGTTCCGCGTGCTCACCAGGGAAGGAGATTACCGCTGGATCCTCTCCAACTGCATCGCCTTGAAGCGCGACGCCAAAGGAAGGGTTATTCAGTACATGGGTTTTGACCACGACATCACCGAAGAGGCGGAAGCGAAGATCAGGGTGGAAAAAGCTCTCATCGAAGCCGAGACCCTAAGATCCGTCACCGCCGCGGTCACCTCCAGCCTCAACCAGCAGGCCGTCATCAATGCCATCCTGGAACAGGCGGTAAGGGTCATATCGTTTTCCAGCGCCTCGGTCCAGCTTCTTTCGGGCCGGGAGCTGGAGATCGTAGGGGGCATCGGTTTTCCCGACGATTTTCCCGTGGAGGGGTTGAGGTTCACCATCACCCACGATACCCCCAACGTGGAAGTCATCGAGAAGAAAAAGGCCTTGATCGTCAATCGGGATTTGATTAAAAAATACCCCGCCTTCATAGACCGGGCCAAAACGGAAATAAAATCCTGGATGGGGGTCCCTCTGGTTGTCAGCGGTAAATCCATCGGCATGATCGCCTTCGACAGCGCCCGGGAAGACGGGTTTTCTACCGCCGATCTCGACCTGGCCCAGGCCTTCGGCAACCAGGTGGCCATCGCCCTGGAAAACGCCCGGCTCTATGAAGAAACGAAAAAACAGGCCATCACCGACCCCCTGACCGGAAGCTTTTCCCGCCGCTACCTCTACACCAGTCTGACAAAGCTGAGCAGTATGGCATTTCGGACGGGGAGTCCTTTAAGCCTGATTCTCTTTGATGTGGACGACTTTAAGATTTTTAACGACCGGTACGGCCATCAGCTGGGAGACGAGGTACTGAAGATTGTGGTGGAACTGACCGATACGGTCTTACGGAAGACCGACATCCTCTGCCGATACGGCGGGGAGGAATTTGTCATCCTTCTTCCCCAGACCGGCCCCGAAGAAGCCCATGCCATCGCCGAAAGAATCCGGAAAAAAGTGGAATCCCAGGCCATTCTCCCCGGCATAGACCGGGCCGTCACCATCAGCCTCGGATGGTCCCTCTTCCAGTCCTCTGACTTCAGCCAGATTGACCACTTCATCTACCGGGCCGACAGAGCCCTCTACGCGGCCAAAAACAGCGGGAAAAACCGGACCGCCGGGCCATCCGATATCCCCGCCGACACTTAACTCTGATCCTCCGGAGATTGCCCCGGAAGATCCACCGGACAGACCATCCCCCGGGTCAACGGCAGAGCCAGTAACGCCGCCAGGGAAGCGGCTGTAAAAATGGGCGCGAACCCCAGGACCATTACCAGGGCCCCCATCAGCACCGGCGCCAGCGCCAGGGTCAGATTGAAGGTACCGAACACCCCGGTATAGAGAGCCCGGTTACCGTCATCGGTGATCTCCATAAGAACCGCATCGGAGGTGACCTTCTGGGCCCCCAGGTAGAGTCCGGTCAGGGTGAATATTCCCAGAAAAAAGGACCGGGGAATCCGGCCCGCCAGGACCACCGCCGTAAGCGGCACCAGCACTCCCAGAATACTCCAGACCGCCATCATTCCCTTAAACCCCCGGGCCCTTACCACCCGGGGCCATATCAGGTTTCCGGCGATCATCCCCCCGATCTGGATAAAAATCAGGTTTCCCAGAAAATCCTGATCCAGCCCGTAGGAGCGGCGGGCCAGGGCCACGTAAAACGGCAGGAGTACCGTCCCCAGTCCCAGAAGATTGGCCGCCGCAATATAACGCCGGAGGTTTCTGTCTCCCCTGAGAAGCTTGGGGATGGACACCAGGGTCGCCCAGAGACGGCGGGATTCCGCCGGCGGATTGACAGGCTCACGAAGGCCCCAGAAACCCAGGGAAGCCAGCAGCAGCGCCCCCGCCGCCAGGCCGAAGAGAAGCACATAGCTGCCGGGGGCCTCCCGGACCATCAGGATCCAGCGGGTCAGGAGGGCGGAAAGGAAGATGCCCCCGCTCATGAAGGCCTGACGGAAAAGGACAAACCGACGGCGAAGGGTTCCGCGAAAGCTCTTGCCCACCAGATCCATATAACTGATCCCGGCGAAAGCACCGCTGAGAGTAAAAAGCAGCAGCTCGCCATAGAGAACGGTAAAAGCGACCCAGGGAACCCACTGGTCGGCCTTGTGCAGGGAAAAGGCCAGCATAGCCATGGCGAGAATCCGCAGATTTACCGCTAAAAGCAGGTAAGGCTTTTTCCGGGGCCGGCCATGCAGCCAGCCGGCGAAGAGCAGCTGTCCCGCCAGGGGAACACCGACCATGATGCCCGTCAGGACGCCCAGGTGCAGCTCACCGCCCCCCAGTTTAAGGAAGAGGGAGGGAAGAACCGTATTGATATCAGTAAAGGTGGTGGTCACCGCCAGAAGGGCGGCATGCCAAAGGAAAGCCCGGTAGTTCCAGGACTCCTGTCTCATCATGGTGTGCTCCCTTATGAACCTATCATACACCAAGGATCCCTGCCTTAACAATCTTCAAACTATTTTCTATATAGAATTTTCTATCAGAAAAAAATTCCCCTCCCTTTCTCCTTTTTCCCGGCTTGCGTTTCCCGTTTTTAGCCTGTATCCTGAGGATCAGGCAACCGAAATTACTTATTTTGGGAGAATACACTGTGACAAACCTGACAGAAATCCTGACAAACGCAACACTGAACCCCGAGGCCCCGGCCCTGAATTTTGTGGACCGGGACGCTCAGGAAAGCTACAGCTACGGTGAACTTCAAAACCGCGCCGCCCGGCTCAGGGGCTTCCTGGCCGCCCGGGGAATCGGGAAAGGAGACCGGGTCGTCCTGGTCAGCGAAAACAGGCCCCACTGGGGGGCGGTCTACCTTTCGGTGGTAAGCCATGGTGCGGTGATCGTACCGATCCTCACCGATTTTACCGAAGCCCAGATGGGTAATATCCTGGAACACTCCGGGGCCGGCCTGGTCTTTGCCTCGGAGAAACAGCAGCAAAAGGTGGCTCCTTTCTGTGAACAGAACGGTGTTCCCCTTATCCTTTTAGAAACCCTGCCGGAATTATATCGAAGTGGCGAAGCAGCACCCAGGACACCGGAAAACAACCTCGACGATGATCTGGCGGCTCTTCTCTATACATCGGGCACCACCGGCACCTCCAAGGGGGTGATGCTGACCCACGGGAACCTGGCGGCCAACATCAAATCCTGCGGCAAGGTTAACCCCCTCACCGGGGAAGACCGTTTTCTTTCTCTTCTTCCCCTGGCCCATACCTACGAATGCACCATCGGCTTCCTCTTCCCTTTAAGCCACGGCTGCTCCATCAGTTATATCAAGGGAGCCCCCAGCCCCCGGGTTCTCATGGATGCCATGGCCCGGATAAAGCCCACCTGTGTACTGTCGGTACCTCTGCTCATCGAAAAAATTTACCGGCAGAAGGTGGCAGCCAGCCTCTATAAGGGCCCGGTACTGCCTCTTTTGATGAAAATCCCCCCCTTCAGGAAACTGCTTCACACCGTGGCGGGGAAGAAACTGCATAAATCCTTCGGCGGTGAGCTCACCTTCTTCGGCGTCGGCGGTGCCGGCCTGGCCCCGGATGTGGAACGGTTTCTCAAGGATGCCCGGTTCCCCTATTCCATCGGCTACGGCCTCACTGAGACAGCCCCCCTCCTGGCGGGGTCTCCCCCGGATCTCCAGGCCTACCGCTCCACAGGGCCGGCCGTGGAAGGGGTCACCCTGCGCATCGCCGACCCCAACCCCGAGACCGGGGTGGGGGAAATCCAGGCCCGGGGACCCAATATCATGACCGGCTACTATAAGGACCCCGGCAAAACCGCCGAAGCCTTCACCTCCGATGGCTGGTTCCGGACCGGAGACCTGGGGGAACTCTCCCGGAAGGGGTATCTCTACATCCGGGGGCGGCTGAAAAACCTGATTCTGGGGGCCAACGGCGAAAACATCTACCCCGAAGAGGTGGAATCGATCCTGGTGGAAAATGCCCTGGTGGAAGAAGCCCTGATGGTTCAGAAAGGAAAGGAGCTGGTGGGTCTCATCTACCTGAACGCCGAGAAGCTGCAGCAGGAATTCGAAAACCAGCGGGCCCATCTCAAGGTTCACTGGGAAAAAGGGAAACACGGGGTGGAGCTCTTTCGCAAGGAGCTGGATGCCTACAAGGAAGAGATCCTTGAACGGATCCGGCAGGAGGTGAACCAGCAGCTTTCGCCGGGCTCCCGGCTCAGTAAACTGGTGGAGCAGGCCAACCCCTTCGAGAAGACCCCCTCCCTGAAGATAAAAAGATACCTTTACGCCTGATCGTTCCTCCCCCGGAAGAAAACGCCTTCCGGGGGATTATGCATCCTTAAGCCAGCCTTCCTTCACAGCCCTGCGGGCCTGACTGTTCAGATAGTCCCAGAACAGGGGAAAGGGTTCCAACACGGGCCGCATCCGGTCGAGAACCTGGGACAGGGCCACGCCATGCTCCATCCAGGAGATGCCCCGGGTAGCCATATTGTGCAGGAAAGGCTGGAACCGGTCCATCAGGGCGGCAAACCGGGCCTCCGGAGTGGAACGGTCCTCAAACTCCCGCCAAAGGGCCATGACCTCCGCCCCCGTATCGTCGGGGAGGAGACCGAAGATCCGCCGGGCCGCCGCCTCTTCCCTCTCGGCTTTGTCCTGGTTGGCCTTTTCATCGAAGAGATAGGTATCGCCGGCATCAATCTCCACCAGATCGTGGATCAAAACCATCCTGATAACCCGGGACAGATCGGTCCCCTCCGGGGCGTATTCGGCAAGAATCACCGCCATGACGGCGATGTGCCAGGAATGCTCGGCGTCGTTTTCCCGGCGGCGGCAGTCTAACAGGTAGGTCTGACGGAAAATATTCTTTACCTTGTCTATCTCTCGGATGAACGCAAGCTGGCGGGTAAACCGCTCCAGGGAATCGGACAAAACAGGTCTCCTTTTAATCTCTGCGGTCTCCCCGGCGGCGGTCTCCCTGCCGCCGGTCACCGGAGGTACGGGGGTGCGGGGTGTATGCCCCGGACTGAATCATTTTGTCGTAGGTTTTGCGGGGCAGGGTCAGGGTTACCTCTTTCAGCGCCTCGGGTCCCGAAGTTTCCGCCAGTTGGAGAAGGCCCTGGAGAAAGGGAACACTCGGCCCGGTGGTTTCGATTCTCCTGGCCAGGGAACGTTCCAGAAGTCCCATGGTACTCTCCTACCCCATCCGGGCGAAGGCCCGCCGAAAACCGGCCAGGGAGTTTTCGATAACCGCATCATCCACACAGAAGGAGATACGGAAATACCCGGGAGCGCCGAATCCCCGGCCGGGCACGGTGAGGATCCGCTCTTCCCGGAGAAGATCCACCGCTTTCAGATCATCTCCCCCGGGGGCTTCGGGGAACAGGTAGAAGGTGCCCCGGGGAACATCAAACCGGAACCCCACCTCCGAAAGACCCCGGCAGAGAAGATCCCTCTTCCGCCGGTACAGGTCGATATCCACGGTATGCCCCTGGAGCCGGCCCACCACCCGCTGCATTAACGCCGGGGCGTTGACGTAGCCCAGGATGCGGTTACAGAGAACCGCCCCGCTTACCAGATTTTTACGGTCCTCCGCCTCTGGATGGATGGCAAGCCATCCGATCCGCTCCCCCGGAAGAGAGAGGTCCTTGGAGTAGGAGGTGACGGCGAAGCTGTTCCGGTAATGGCGAAACACACTGGGAACCACAGCCCCATCGAAGACAATCTTCCGGTACGGTTCATCGCTGATGAGATAAATGGTTCGGCCCAGTTCGCGGGACTTTCGTTCCAGCAGGGCTCCCAGGTTCCCGATGGTGTCTTCGTCATAGATCTTTCCCGTGGGGTTGTTGGGGGAGTTTATGATGACGGCGGCGGTGGTTTTATCCATCCGGGCCTCCAGGGCATTCAGATCCAGATCGAACCCGGGGCCCCCCGGTACAGGCTCCAGCACCCCTCCGTGGTTATCCACGTAGAATCCGTATTCCACGAAATAGGGGGTGGAAACCAGAACCTTGTCCCCGGGATTGAGGACCGTCTTCAGGGCCACATTGAGGCCTCCCCCGGCTCCACAGGTCATCAGTGTCCCTTCAACCCCGGGGTCGACCCCCTGGTCCCGGGCAATCTCCGCCGCCACTGCGGCCCGCACGCCGGGATACCCCGCATTGGGCATGTAGCCGTGCTGTCCCGGTTCCCTCAAAGCGGCTGTTTCTGAAAGAACCCGAAAAAACTCCTCCGGCGGATCCACATTGGGATTTCCGATGCTGAAATCATAGACATTTTCAGGACCGTATTCGGCCTTCAAAGCCGCTCCGGTTTCGAACATCCTCCTTACCCAGGAAGAGTTCTCCATCATTTTCAGGATTTTATCCGCCGCCGCCATCTGTCTCTCCTTCGGGGGTCACCGCAAAACCGGCTGTTAAGATGAATAAACTCTACATGAGATGATAAAAATTGGCAAGTGAAGGCTTTAATCGAGGATCATTACCACCGTTCAATGCAAATATTTTTTATGATTTTCTCAGCTATACCAAACTATTCTTAAAGTTTCTTTAAGTAAAACCCCCTTTCATCTTATCTTTATTTACCAGACCGCCTTTTCCCCTTAATTTTGATAGAACACCCTTGATACAGGAAATCAGAAAACACTTGGCAATAGCCCCTGCATCGAATAAACTGAATATCAAATCTCATACTCTAAAAGGAGAGTAGAAATGAAAAAACTCTTACTCGTCTTGCTTCTGGCAAGCCTGGCCTTCACCGTCTATGCGGGCGGCCAGAAAGATGCTGCCGCTCCCGCAGCAGGCAGAGAGCCCGTTGTCTTCACCCGGAACAACGGTGCCGAACCTGAATCTCTGGACCCCGCGGTTATCGAAGGGGTACCCGAGCACAACATCTACATGTGTCTATTTGAGGGCCTCGTAACCTACGATCCCAAGACTCTTGACGCCGTACCGGGCCTGGCCGAATCCTGGACCGTCTCCGATGACGCCCTTACCTGGACTTTTAAACTCCGTAAGTCCAACTGGAGCGACGGTGTCCCCATCACCGCCCATACCGTGGTTGCCTCCTGGCTCAGGTTCCTGGCTCCCGAAACCGCTGCGGTTTACGCCTACCTTCCCGGCATGATCATCAAAGGCGCCGAAGCCTACAATGCCGGCGAAGCGGGCCCCGAAGCCGTGGCCATCCGCGCTCTGGACGACTACACCTTCCAGTTTGAACTGAACGGCCCCGCTCCCTACGTCCTCGGCATGCTGCCCCACTACGCCTTCGCCGTGGTGCCCATGCACGCCATCGAGAAATACGGCGACCAGTGGACCCGTCCCGGAAACTTCGTGGGCAACGGCCCCTTCACCCTGGAAAGCTGGGTTCCCCAGGACAAACTCGTTATGACCAAAAATAACGCCTACTGGGACGCCGGTGCGGTAAAACTTGACAAGGTGGTTTTCTATCCCATCGATGAAGAAAATACCGCCCTTAACATGTTCCTCCAGGGCGACATCGACTGGATCGAGCAGGTCCCCAGCGCCCGGCTGGACGAGATGAAGCTGCGGAATGATTACCACAACAACGCCGCTTTCATCACCTACTACTACGAAATCAACCATACCATTAAGCCCTTCGATGATGTCCGGGTCCGGAAAGCTCTGGCCATGGCCATCGACCGGAAAGAGATTGTGGAGCGCGTTACCCGGGGCGGACAGTTCCCCGCCTACGGCTTGACTCCTCCCCTGCCCCACTACCCCGAAGTCGTAGCTTTTGAAGAAAACTTCGACAAGGCCCGGGCTCTTCTGGCCGAAGCGGGCTTCCCCGGCGGCCGGGGTTTCCCCAACTTCTCCATCCTCTATAACACCAACGAAGGTCACAAACAGATCGCCGAATACGTCCAGCAGAAATGGGCGGAAGTTCTCGGGATCAACTGTACCATCGAAAACCAGGAATGGGCCACCTTCCTGGACAGCCGCCAGAATCAGCAGTTTTCCGTGGCCCGGGCAGGCTGGCAGGGCGACTACGTCGACCCCAACACCTTCCTGACCGACCTCCTGCACTCTGCTTCCGGCAACAACGACGGGAAATATAACAATCCCAAATTCGATGCCCTCCTGGCCAAGGCGGCCACCATGCCCGCCGGACAGGCTCGGCTCGATGTCCTTCGGGAAGCGGAAGAACTGGCCATCGGCGAAGATGTAGCCCTCATCCCCTTCTACTTCTATGCCCGGTCCAACTGGATCGACACCAACGTCTGGGGCGGCTGGTACACCAACATCCTCGACGTCCATCCCTACAAGAACATCTACAAGAAATAGGTTCTTTCCGGGAATCTTTCAGGGGCCGCCTTCGGGGGGCCCCTTTTTTTTATCCTTTTAAAAAGGGAATTTCAAAAATTAGGGATTTTTGAAATTGGCTCTTGAAGCCCCGAGAGATTAAAGCGGTAGAGAAAGGTATGAACAAGACTAAAACCCTCATCCTTTTCCTGGCGGCAACCCTGGTGTTGGGCAGCTGCTTCTTTTTTGTGCCCGGCTGCCGCTCCCGGGAATCGGAAACCCTGACCATCCTGACCTGGAACGTGGAGAATCTCTTCGATGATGTGGATAACGGCTCCGAATACCGGGAGTACAAGCCCGGTGATACCTGGACCACCCGGGATTTTCATCAACGCATGGTTCAGCTTTCCCGGGTTATCGAAGCGGCCGTCCCGGGAGGTCCCGATGTGGTTCTGCTTCAGGAAGTGGAAAACCAGAATGTCCTTGCCACCTGGAACAGCCGGTTTTTAAAGAACTTCGGCTACAAGACCGTCCTGGCCGCGCCCTCCCCCGGTGCCGCCACCATCGGTATCCTCAGCCGCTTTCCCCTGTCGGATTACCGGCTTCACCGGCACGACCGGGAAGGGGCCAGTCCCGGGCGGCCTATCACCGAAATGGTTATCCAGACCCCTGGAGGAGCAATCCGTATCTTCAACAACCACTGGAAATCCAAGTCCGGAGGAGCCGATGAAACCGAACCCCTCCGCCGGGCCGCCGCGGAGGCTTTGAATCAGCGGCTGAATGAATTGTCGTCCCAGGATTACCCGGTGATCCTGGGGGGAGATTTCAACGAATCTCACGATGAGTTTTATCTAAGGGGAGCAGCGATCATCACCGCCCTGATGGCCCCGGAGCCGGTGAAAGAGTTGTCCGAAGAAGAACGACGCCTCTGCCTGGTCATTTATCCCCTCACATCAGGAATTCTCCCGGGAGGTGTTTCACCCCCCCCGGAAGATCCCCCGGAATTATACACCCCCTGGCCCCTCATGGAGGGGGGAACCTATCATTACAGCGGGAACTGGGAGAGGATCGATAATTTTTTTCTCAGTGGAGACCTGAGAGATGGCAGAGGCTGGGAGTGGGAGGATACGGCGGTCATCCGGGAACCCTGGATGCTGACCGCCCGGGGAACCCCCCGGGGCTGGAACCGGGAAACAGGAGAAGGGTTTTCCGACCATCTCCCCCTGCTTTTATCCCTTCGGTTTCACGACCCTTAAAGGTCGAGATCATCCAGTGTGAAGGTCACCCGGGAGGTGGAACAGAGATCCACCCCCCACCGGGAGTAGGAGTCTCCCTCGTCATCCACCAGCTTGATATCAAAAACACAGTGGTCGCCGTATCCGGAAAAACTCACATCAAAGGTTTCACCGGATAAAAGGACCTCATCGGCCCCCAGAAGATCTTCCTCCCAGTCATCGGCATAATCCGGTGATACATAGATGTGATAAATGGTAAAGCCCGTTTCATTAAGGATGGTAAAATCCTGTCCTCTCCCTTCATCCGGTTCATTCAGATAGAGGTCTTCGAGAGTCAAAATGACCTTGCTGCGGTCACACACATCGTATTCCCATTTGATATAGCTGTCGTTATCGGAATCCACTGCTTTAATATCAAAGCGGCACAGGTCTGAATACTCTCCCAGAGGTACGGTAAAACTGCTCCCGTCAAAAAGGACGTCATCCCCCAGCACATCGTCACCCCAGGAGTCAGAAGTTTCGGGGGAGACGTAAAGATAATAAATATCGTAGCCCGTGCGGTTTATGACTGACAGGGCATCCAGGGCTCCCAGCAGGGAGGGAAATGCCGCCAGAATCAGCACCAGTGTGCCAAACCGGATTTTTTTCATTCGCTCTTCCTCACTTTGTGAGAAAGTATAGCGGTTCAGGAGAGAAAAAACAAAGACCATGGAGACAATTCCTGCCAAATCCGGAAAAGCTTTGACATTTTGGATTTTTTTGGTACAATTAGGCCTAAACCGAGTACTTAAAGGATGCAGCATGTTAAAAAAAGACAAGAAAATCCGGATCTATTCTGCCCTGGAAGTCGCCAATATATGCGGTGTGGTCAATCAGACCGCCATTAATTGGATAAAAAACAGCCATCTTAAAGCTTTTACGACGCCGGGAGGACAGTACCGGGTGTACTCGGAAGATTTGTACCATTTCCTTAAGGAAAGGGGTATGCGGATTCCCGACGGTCTGGCCATCCACGAAGATAAAAAACAGGGGAAAACCCTGCTCATCATCGATGACGACACAGATCTTAATAACCTCATCAGGGACTATATTCTCAGGAAGGCCGAAGAACTGACAATTTTCCAGGCTTTCGACGGCTTCGAAGCGGGCAAAATGATAGCAGAACATAAGCCTTCTCTGGTTATCCTGGACATCGGCCTCCCCGGAGTGGACGGTTTCAAACTGTGCCGCACCCTCAAGTCAGACCCCGATTTGAAGGCCACCAGGATCATTTCCATTTCAGGATTCAACAACCCTCAGGACGAGAAAAAGATTCTCGCCGAAGGCGCCGACCTTTTCATCGCCAAACCCCTGGATTTTCCCAAACTTGTCCTGGCGGTGAACTCCTTCCTGGAAGAGTGATTCCATGACCGCCGCCTGCCAGATCATTGTCAGGGGTCGTGTCCAGGGGGTGGGGTTCCGCTACCACGCCCAGCGTCAGGCTTCCCGGTTCGGATTGACGGGATACGTCCGGAATCTCAGGGACGGCTCGGTGGAGATGGTTTGCGAGGGGGAAGAGGCAAGCCTGGATAAGTTCAGACACTGGGCCGCCCAGGGCCCCCCGGGGGCGTCGGTGACAGAGATAAAAAGCCGCACCATTCCCGTCAAATCAACCTATCCGCGCTTTTCCGTGGAATACTGAGAATCTTCCGCCTGTCCGATCTGCGGCCTTTTAAAGAAAGAGGAACTCCTGTTTCAGAGTATCAAGATAAAATATTCTGTTCCGCAGCAGATCTCCCCGGCCGATCAACAGCTTTACCACCTCGCTTACCTCGAGCGCGGCGATCAGGGCAGGAGTGAAGGAGGGGTTGCCCAGTTCCTTCTCCGCTCCCGCCTCGATGTTGTCGCCGTAAAGCCGGGAAAGCAGACGATCACCCGGGAGTACCGTGGAAACCTGGCCGTACCAGCCGGCAATGGCGCCATGAACAAAGGGAATTCCCAGCTCTTCGGCGGTGCGCTCCAGAAGCAGCCGGGAAGGAATATTATCCAGGGCGTCCACTATCACATCATGGCCGGCGCAGATGTCCCGGGCGTTTTCCTCTTTAAAGATCTTCTGCAGGGGAACCACATGAACCTGGGAATTGACTTTTTTCAGGTGCTCCACCGCTACGGCGGTCTTGGAAAGGCCCAGTACTTCTTCGTTCGACAGAATCTGACGATTCAAATTCGAAGCCTCAAACACATCACCGTCCAAAGCGGTCAGATGTCCCACACCAAGCCGGGCCAGCATCTCCAGGACATAGCCTCCCAGACCGCCGCAGCCCAGAACAAGGACTTTTTTTCTCTGCAAATTGGTATTTTCTTCCTCAGAAAGGGTGGTTATGTTCCGGGAGTAACGGGTTTCCATCTTTGCCTCCAGCTTTCACTTGAGGCTATTGTATCTCACAGTCCAGCCGGAGTAAACCGGAAGATAAAAAAGGCTGTCCGGAGACTCTTGTCCGGACAGCCCGTATGACCCACAGGGGGTGGCTACTTTTTCTTTCGTTTCCCTTTCAACTTCCGCTGCACCGAAGGTATCTCGGCGGCGGGTACCGGCTTGGCCGGGGCCTCGGGGTTGACGGGGTTTTCGGTTTTCACCTCTGCGGAAAGTTCCGCCTTGTCGGTGGTTTTGATGCCGTATCTCTGAGAATCCTTTTCCTGCCTCCGTTTTCGGGAAACGTTGCTCCAGAGGAGCAGAACAGGAGAGGCGACGAAGATGGAGGAGTAGGTACCCACAACCACACCGACGATCATGGCCAGGGCGAAATCCTTGATGGGGCCGCTTCCGAAGATGTAGAGGGAGACAACCGCCAACAGGGTGGTCAACGAGGTAATCACCGTTCGGCTCAGGGACTGGGAGATACTGGTATTAATCACCGAAGTAAAATTACTGTCCCGCATCAGCTTCTGGTTCTCCCTGATCCGGTCGAAAATAACGATGGTGTCGTTCAAGGAGTAACCTATGATGGTCAGCACCGCCGCAATGGTGGCGGTGACCACCTCCATCTGGAAAGCACCGATAAAACCAAGCATGATCAAAACATCGTGAACCAGAGCGGTTACGGCACTCACCGCAAAGGCAAGCTGGAACCGGATCCAGATGTAAATCAGGATGAGGAAGAGGGCCATGATGGTGAGAGAAACGGTCTGACTGCCCAGTTCCCCGCTGAAACGGGCTCCCACATAATCGGACTGCCTGATCAGGACCTGGTCGGCGCCGAAGGACGCTCCCAGCAGATCAAGAATCCTCCGTGAAGTAACCTCACTGAAATCTTCGATTTCACCCGTGTCGAGAACCCGGATCAGGAACTCCTGGTTCGAAGCGGTGCCTATCATCTGAATCTGGGGGCCGCCCAGGGGTTGCAGGGTTTCCCGGATCTGGTCGATGGCCACGGGGGCGGCGGTCTGGGAGGCGACATAGTTTACCACCGCTTCGGCCTCGGAGACCTGGACGGGGTAGCTGAACCCCACAAGCTGACCGGAGGAAAGAGAACGGGAGCCGATCACCTCCATGGCCATCCCCGGCAGGGCGGTGACGGCGCTGGAGAGCTCTCCCAGGGTGGGGTACTGAGAGAAAGGAAACACCCGGACATCCGTTGTGCCCTCTTCAAGGAGAGAGACGGTAACGGCGGTTTTAGAGACGTCCAGGGTTGCCTCGGCGGCACCGGTGTAGGAAACCCGGGCCGCCACGGGGGCTATCTGAACCCGCTGGTTTAAACCGGCCTTAAAATCAATGCCCAGGTTGAACCCTCCCTGGGCGATGGTGCCGGCAATCCCGGCGATGATCACCACCAGGGAGAGGGCAAACATAAGATACCGTTTGCTGGTGAAGTTTATAACTCGTTTCATCTTTTCCTCCAGGCAATGCTGAGGCTTTTCATCTTCATGGTCTCCACGCTGAAATCAAAGAACAGCCGGGAGACAAAAAGGGCGGTGAACATGGAGGAGACGATTCCCACCGCCAGGGTGTAGGCAAACCCCTGGACCGGGCCGGTGGCCAGCTGGGAAAGGAAGATGGCGGCGATGAAGGTGGTAATGTTGGCATCCATGATGGTCCAGAAGGCCTTCTTGAAACCCGCCCTGATCGAAGCATCGGCACTCTTGCCCAGCCGGTACTCCTCTTTTATCCTCTCAAAGATGATGACGTTGGCGTCCACCGCCATACCGACGGTCAGGATGAGACCGGCAATACTGGTGAGGGTGAGGGTCAGGTTGAAAGCCGAAAGAATACCAACGATGAGGAAGAGGTTCATCACCAGGGCCACCGCGGCGACCACACCGGCACCGAGGTACCAGATGATCATAAAAACGATGACGGCGATAAAACCGATGGTTATGGCCATGAGCCCCTGCCGGATGGAATCTTCACCCAGGGAGGCGCCGATGGACTGCTGGTTGTTCACCTTGAGATCCACGGGAAGGGCGCCGGTCCGGAGGACCAGGGCCAGGTTGTTGGCTTCTTCCCTTTCAAATCCGGTCATCCGCACACTTTCCCTGATACCCTCGGAAATACGGGCCCCCGCCTTGATCTTTTCATCAAGAACGATGGCCAGGGTGTTGCCGACATTGGCGCTGGTCAGCTGGAAGAAGATGTCTCCCCCTTCGCTGTCCAGGGTAAAGTTTATCACAGGCCGGCCCGTCAGGGCGTCACTTCCCACCTGGGCGTCCACGATGTGGGACCCGTCAAGACCGGGTTCTTCGAAAATAACCAGATCCCGCTGGTAAGCATCCACGCCGTAGGCATCCTTGGTGTAGAACCCGCGGACGATCCTCCCCAGGGGCAGCACGTCCGCATCCAGGGGATGTCCGTCCGCCCCGACCAGGGCTCCGGGATTGGCCGCCTTATAAGCGTTCCAGTTGTCCGTCGCCTGGTCATCCACAATATGAAAATTCAGGCTTCCCTTTCCCCGCAGGAAGTTATCCACCCGGTCGGGGTCGGCGGCGCCGGGAATCTCCACCAGGATCTGATCATCTCCCTGACGACGGATCTGCGGTTCGGTGACGCCGAACTTGTCGATACGGTTATTGAGGATCTCCATGGCCCTGACCACTGCCTGGGTCTCATCTTCTTTGGTGGGCTTGTGACCCAGCCGCTCTTCCAGGCTGTTAAGATCCGCCTGGAGAAGCACACTCATGCCTCCCGAGAGGTCCAGACCAAGCTGGAGAATCTTCTGATTCATCTCTTTCAGGGAGATAAGCTCATCCCGGTAATGCCCTTCGATGGCATCAAAGGCCTTCTGCCGGGTGGGAAAACCCGCCAAAACGGTACTGACCGTCCAGGGAGAAGGAAGCTTCTTATCCGCTAACTTGTAGTTAGCTTTCGCCAGGTCGACCAGAAAAGCCATCTCCTGGGGTACTTCGGCATCCGGATTTACGGCGGCCATCTCCTGAATGGTTTTTAAGTCCTGTCCTGCTTTGGCGTAGGCGTATTCACGGATCTGTTCCCGGGATCTGGCAGAGAGGTCTACCTTTTCCTGGGGCAGACCAAAGTACCACTGGTAGGTGGGATACAGGAACACACCGCAGACAACAAGAACAAGAAGGACGATAAAAAGTCTTGCACGTTTGCTCATTCTTAAAACTCCGGTAGTGGTTTATAACTAGTGAAAGGGGTGGCACTCCGCCGTCCAGCGGGTTTCCACCCCTCGGTAACCGTCCTTAAAAGAGAAAGGAGCGATTGGCCGCGCGGTTCACTAATACTTTATTTGGATTCGGATTTATCTTCGGCCACTTCCAAAACGGTGGCCACGGCGCTTTTGGTAAACTCCATCTTGGTGTTGTCGTCTACCTGAACAACCACGGTATCATCCTTCACGGAATGAATCTTTCCGCGAATTCCACCGATGGTGGCGATCCGGTCACCCTTCTTGAGGGCTTCCAGCATCCTCTTGGCTTCTTTCTGCTTTTTATTCTGGGGCCTGATGATAAGAAAGTAGAAAATGGCAATGACAAGGCCGAAGGTGATAAAAGTGGTGGTAACCTGGCCGGATCCGCTGGCTCCTCCCCCTGCGGGCGCACCCATCAGAAGAGGCAAACTCTGTATTAAACTGGTCATATTATCTTGGAACCTCTGAAATTAAGATAGAGAAAAGTAGCATGGATGGGGGGGAT
>Ga0334882_1002772_pt1 | contig 17157 bp, 9 predicted proteins | sample GraSluR1_MG_5_FD_207226 | JGI IMG/M metagenome (GOLD analysis project Ga0334882, IMG submission 207226) | Sludge microbial communities from methane-producing bioreactor in Wageningen University, Netherlands - Granular Sludge_15_04-R1 | ecosystem: Engineered > Bioreactor > Anaerobic > Unclassified...
TGCCGTGTCGTTCTTTGATATATTCGCAAGCTTTCGCCATGATGGTCAGCGTGGTCAACCCCAGGAAGTCAACCTTGAGCAGACCCAAATCGTTAATGCCTGCCATGTCATATTGCGCCACTGATTTGATGGGCAGCTCGTCGTTCTGGTTGGTTGGGCGGTGCAGTGGGAGATATTCGGTCAATGGCAAATCACTGATGATCACGCCAGCAGCATGGGTTCCAACATTGCGAATGCTGCCTTCCATGCGACCAGCCACATCGATCAGTCGTTTATACTGTTCGCTTGAATCATACAGGTCTTTCAATTCCGGGGTAGTCTCAAGCGCCTTCACCAGCGGCACGTTTTTGCCCTGTAATGGAGGCGGCACTGCTTTTGCGACCCGGTCAACCTCCACCAGGGGGATGTTCATCACGCGGCCAACATCCCTAACGGCGCCCCTTGCAGCCAAAGTTCCAAAAGTGATGATTTGAGCCACTTTATCAGCACCATATTTTTGGTTGCAATACTCCATAACCTCCGCGCGGCGGTCATCCTGATAATCCAGGTCAATATCGGGCATGGTGATGCGGTCCGGGTTCAGAAAGCGTTCAAAAAGCAGGTGATAACTTAGCGGTTCCACAGAGGTAATGTCGAGCGCGAAAGCTACCAGCGAGCCATTTCCAGACCCGCGCACGTTGTACCAGATGTTTCTCTCGCGGGAGAAGCGGCACAGATCCCAAACGATCAGGAAGTATTCCGCAAAACCCATCTGGTTGATAACGCCAAGCTCGTAATTGAGTCGTTCCTGAATTTCAGGCGAATCAGCCCTGTCGGGGATGTTTTGGCGCAGCCCCTTTTGGCACAAATCCAGCAGGAAGGTTTCAGCGTTCTGTCCTTCAGGCACTTCGAATTTTGGCAGGTGATAACTGCTGCGGGTCAGGTCGACTTCGCATTGTTCGGCAATCAAAACGGTGTTGGCCAACGCCTCAGGGACTTGCGAGAAAATCGACTGCATCTCCTCCGGGCTGCGCAAATAATAGCTATCGTCTGACATGCGCATCCGGTTGGTATCGCTCAGCAATTTTCCGGTTTGAATGCACAGCAAGATATCCTGCAGATCGGCATCCTCTTTGCGGGCATAATGCACATCGTTGGTCGCTACCAGGGGTGTGTTGGTCTTCTTCGCCAGTTCCACCATCAGGCGATTGACCCGGAAGAGTTCAGGAATGTTATGGTCCTGCAGTTCGAGATAAAAATTGCCCGGACCGAAGGCTTCCCTGTACCAGTTCAGGCTGCTCTCGGCTTTTGCCAGGTCATTATCGTTCAGCGCGCGCGGAATTTCACCTGCCAGGCAGGCAGAAGTGCCGATCAAACCCTCGGTATGCTCCGCCAAAAAGGCTTTGTCGACTCGTGGATGATAATAAAAGCCCTCCAATTGCGAGACTGAGGCAATTTTGAGCAGGTTTTTGTAACCAGTCATGTTTTTGGCAAGCAGAAGTAAGTGGTAAGGTTTCTTGTCTCTGCTGACGTCCTTATCCAGCATGGAACGGGGGGCAATATAGGCTTCCAACCCGATGATGGGTTTGATTCCTTCTTTTTTAGCCGCATTGAAGAAGTCCAAAGTGCCAAACATGGTGCCGTGGTCGGTCAGAGCCAGCGCGTTCATACCCAACTCTTTGGCATACGTGACCAAGTCTTTTGGACTGGCAAGACCATCCAGAACGGAGTAGGAAGAGTGGACATGCAGGTGAACGAATGACACGATTGGTTACATTTATCCTTTACAGTAGTTGCCAAACCCAACCCCGGCTGTAAGAAAAACTTACAACTGGACTTCTCTTGGTGAATTTCAAGTATAGCATAGCGATTTGCGGAAATTTGAGAATTTCAACTTTGAGAAGGAAATTTAAGAGTGCTCTCGTCAGCCGATTAGCCAAATTCAAGTTTGTCACTGAGAGAGTAAAGAGTCGTTAAACAGCGGGATTGTGCTTGGAGAACACCGGATGACCGCGGAAATCTGATAGACTGTCCAGGTCACTGATGGTGAAAGTATCCCGTTCGTGGATCATGCTTTCTTCCGAGATTTGGCGGTTGGCGCGGGTTGCATCCCCCAAAAAGCCGAACATGATCAGCGTTATCCCAGCTACCAGGAAGGTGCCGCCGATCGACACCGATTGGATAAAGCGCGAACTGTCATTAAGGAAGATGTAATAGACTAGAAATCGCCCCAACAAAATCGCGCCGATAAGGAACAAAACTGAGCCAATCGAAAGGAAGGTTCGCAGAGGTTGATAGAGCACATAAGAGCGGATGATCGCTCCGCCCTGACGCCAGATAAAATTGAACATGCCCTTGTGCAGGCGGGATGCCCTTGTGGCCGGGTTGGTCTCAATCGGCACACTTTCGATTTTCATCAGGCCTTTGCCGGCTTGAATGAGTGTTTCCAGCGTGTAAGAATAGGGATTGTAGACCTGTAATCGCAATGCCGCGTAGCGTGAAAAAGCGCGAAACCCGCTGACCGTATCGGGCACGGTGGTATTTGATACTCTGCGGATCACACAACTGCCCAAGTGTTCCATTGTGCGTTTGAAAGGCGAAAAATGCTTGTTTTCAAGCGTCTGGCGGTCACCGATCACCAGGTCTGCCCGACCACGTAGAAGCGGCTCGATCAGCTTGCCGATCTGGCTGCCGGGGTATTGATTGTCTGCATCGGTGTTGACGATAATGTCAGCACCCAGTGCCAAACAAAATTGGATGCCGTTTATAAATGCCTTGGAAAGCCCGCGGTTCCGGCGGTGCTGCAAAACGAATTCGGCACCATGCTCGAGCGCTACCTGGGAGGTGCCGTCTGTAGAGCCATCATCCACAACCACAACCACAATTTCATCCACACCGGGCAACTGGCGGGGCAATTCTGCTAAAACCGCAGGCAAATGCTCTGCTTCGTTAAACGCCGGGATTTGGATGGCTAATTTCATAATTAACAATTGTACGATAACTTTTGAGTGTTGAGGGAACTCGATTAAAGAAAACCCTGTCATCGCGAGCGCAGCGAAGCGATCTCTTTTTCCAATCACACCTGCAACATAAAAAACGAGACTGCCACGACCCTTTGCCAAAGCAAAGCATCCTGCACTAGTCGGACAAGATGGCAAAAGGTCTCGCAGAGACGAACATTCCGTCATCGCGAGCTCGTAGGCCGGTTTCCGGTGTTGAAACCGGCAAAGTATCTACCATAAACCCTCCCCAAACGGGGAGGGACGGTAGCCCCTTTTCTGGGGCGTACCGGGGTGAGGGTTTCACCGTTATCACCTTCACAAAAAACAACACTCCAAATTTATGGTATTAATGGAACATGCTTAAAAACAAGAAAGCCCGACTTCTGCACCTGCTTCTGCTCATAGCGGTAATAATGGCACCACTGCAACCCGCTCGCGTCAACGCGGAACGGAATTCGGCACCCCTCGCCCAGGTGGCTGCTTATGAGTTGATTTCAGCGATGAACGTGCTGCGGATGGGCAACGGGCTGCCTGCGCTGATCGAAAACGCCACCATCAACGCCGTCGCCCAGGCAACTGCCCAGATCATGGCGGACCAGCAGCTTTCCTGGCACATTGGCGACGTGGCTGGTCGCATTTCGGCTGCCGGATACGGTGCCGGTGCCAAGGTATATGCCACAGAAAACTTTGCTTATGCAGCTGGGGGAACAATTGATCAAATCATGCTGATGTGGGCAGACTATGACCATATGCGCCCTGCCACCACGCCAAGCTATTGCCATGTAGGTGCTGGTACAGCTACAGATTCAAGAGGGTTTACCTATTACATTCTCCAGGCAGCCTACATTTCCGGCGTAGCCTGCGATTCCACCCCACCCACTGGCGGCGGGGGCACACCCGGTCAACCACCCGCTGGGTACGGCTACGTCACCCCAGTCGAAAAAGTTGATCTAAACGAAGATGGCAACTATGTCCATGTGGTTAAAACCGGGCAGAGTCTGTGGTCTATTGCTGTTGCTTATGGCGTAACCATCAAAGAAATCCTGGCGTGGAATAACCTGTCCGAAAGTTACGTGCTCTGGCCAGGAGATGAACTGACCATTGCCGGCCCGGAATCGAGGGCGCTGGTGACGCCCACGCCCCTTGGCAATGTGATAGTAGCTGCGCCTGATGCCGATGGACGCATTGTTCACGAAGTTCAGGCTTACCAATATCTTTATACGATTTCCCAAGCGTATGGTGTCAGCGTGGATAGCATCCTTGCGCTCAATTTTATGGATGTTGACACGCCGCTGTCGATCGGGCAACAACTTGTCATCCGCGGTCCGGACCAAACCCCCACGCCTACGCCCTTGCCGCTTACTCCGCTGCAAAAGCTTACCCCAGGAGCAGATGGGAAGTATTATCACAAAATTGCCGATGGACAAACCCTGGAATGGATTGCGAATTTATATGGGATTTCTTTGACGGATTTAATGGCATGGAACTACCTGAACAATTCCAGCATCATCTATCCCGGGCAACTGCTATTCTTGGACGTCACTCCCCCGCCCACGCTCACGCCTACATTGGCACCGGCGACTGAAACGCCTCAACCCAGCCAAACGCTGTCCCCTAGTCCTTCTCCGATTGCAACCCAGATCCTCCCGCCGACACCCACGGCAACCGAAACCCCAGTTGCGCTGAGCCTGGTATCAAACCCAACCAACTGGCTCTGGCTCCTGGCAGCAATGGCTGTTGGAGTGGTGGTCTATTTTGTTGTCAAGCAGGCTCGTAACCAAAAAGAAAAACTGTGATTTTCTCCCGCTAAGCCGTTTATTATTTAGTGACTTAAAAATTCCCTCATCCGATTTTGAAGGTTGGCTGCTCTTTATTTAAACATGCCTTATTCTTCTACAGTTGGTTCAGTGATTGGTTCCTTGGGTTTTTGTTCAGTTTCATCAATCGGTAATTCCGTAGAAACTGAAACGAGGTTCTTTTGAGACATGCCAACCAGACCAAAAAGCACCTCCGCGATCACCCAAATGATGCGATTCATTGCAGCATAAACAGCGATCAATTCTACAGATCCAATATTTGAAAAAACAAACGCCAGCACTGCTTCCCGGACGCCCAAACCTCCTGGAGCAAAAACAGCGATGTATCCTACTGCCCAGCTAACGGCATATCCACCTATGAACAAAGGCGCGGAAGAAAATTGAAATTCATGAAACATGATGAAGAAACTGCCGCCAATAAACGTCCAAAGCAGAAGCCCGATCAAAGCGACATGAGCGACATTCTGAATCTTTTGTGCGGTGTATTTTTGCATAATTTTATGGAAAATAAGTAGACTGATAATCCATAGAGAAATAATTACGACTGTGAGTGTTATTGCCAACCATTTTTCAGAAGGTGTATTCAGCAAATCAGCTATTAAATCAAAGCGGGTCAGAAAAACTCCAATCACACCAGTAGCAAGCGCCGAGCTCAATAGCCAGACATTTTCGAGAATCAAAGAACGGGTCGATGCTTTATTGGTGAGTCCATTCATTTTGTAGACACCAAACCGTCCGACAAAGTGCCAAATCCCACCTGGCAAATATTTCCCAAGTGAAGACAATCCGTAAACACCTAATATTTCAAGATATGTCGGATTCCATCCCTCACAATTAACGGAATACTGAACCAACTTGACGAGAAACGCTTTGCCGATCAACAACAAAATCAGGGAAAGGGCAATTCGCCACAATTCTATTTTTTTAAGTAGATCAATCACCTGGTCTTGATGACGGTAAAAATAATAGCCGGCTGCCATAAAAACAAGGATCAGCCATAGCCATTTAACAAAACCTAAAATCTTTTTCTTATCCAATGATAATTTGCCTCAAATAGTTAAATTGCTTGTTAGAAGATGTTTTTACTTTTTGGATATTTTCCTGTAATTGAGACTTGATATCATCCAGATTTTGTAAAAATCTTTCATAGGTTTCTAAAATTTTCAAATCCGTATTTTTATAATCGATGGCGTAATTCTGCATCCCGAAATCCGCCAGAGTTTCTCTGTATTTATGAGACCATCCAATCACCATTGTAGGCACACAAAGCGAAAGACCTGCCACCATGGCATGAAAACGAGATGCCACCAGCCCGTCAGTCAATCCAATTATTTGGCGCACACCCCGGGTGTTGATGTCATAATTGACCCATTCAATTCTTTCATAAGTGTCCTGATCAAGCTCTTGCTTGAATTTTTCCTGGATCACGTTGATGGCAATGATGTCATTATTCATGAACTTTTCTGAGCCTTCCCGTGTACCATTTGGCAGGAAAACATATCGCATCGGCTCGTCTTTGGTCGATAGAAACAGGTTTAGCAACTTGCCAGGATAGTCACTCCCTTGTTTAGTAGAACGTTTTAGAACAAGGCTGCTTGGAACAATACTGATAACTTTTTCTCCAGCCTGTTTCCATGCCTGGATTTTTGATACTAGCTCTTTCACCTTTTCTTCATTTTCTTCAGAAAGACTGTAATAAGGTTCAAAAAGGAATGCGATATCAGCTGCTTGTTCCCTGTTTTCGTCCAATCCAACTAACTGGCTTGTGTAGTTATCGCTCATACTTCCGCGAGTAAAAATCTTGCGGCATTTCGGCAAAAAATGAGAGGCTAATTTCCGGTTTAAATCTTGTTCGAACGGCCCCATGGCTTGAGAAAGTTTAATCACAGGGACGCCTAACAGAATCGCCGGCCAGATTGTAAAAACGTTATATAACAACTGTAAAGCGCGTCCGTCAGAAAAAGTGATTCCCCCAATATCAAGCAAAAAATCGGATTCTCTTAATTTCTTGATAGATTTTGGTAAAGGGATTTTGATTTTTATTAAACGAAATAGAGCCGCCAACAAAGCAAAAGGGAAGTGAAGCAAAGCCACAGAAAGCGGTTCTCCACTAAGGAAGCGGATTTTCGGATCCTGTACCAAGGATTTATCTTTCTCAGGATAGATCGTGTAAACATTAAAAACCGCTTTAGGATCAACCTTACGAATCTCTGCAATAACGGTCATCAACATCGCTTCTGCACCTCGATTGCCCCATACTGAGCCCCCCATCACAGCAAATTTATGCTCGCTCATTTACAGCACCTCCAAAGCTTTGAGGAGGTAAAGCTGTAACGTGATCCACCTTCGGGACATGTTTCTTACTCGCAAAGCTCCTTCATCGGTTTGAGTAAGCAGGTAATTCTTCAGGATAATTTTCGCGACCTGATAATCCGACCAGCGCACACGCTCATTTACTTCGTCTTTAATTTTTATACCCAGTTTTTCTCCAGCTTTTGCGCGAGCTGAAATATTGTAATGAATTTTGAAAGATCTTGATTGGGCTTCAACGATTTCAGAGATTGGTTGAGCTTCTATCTGGAGCAATCCTGATTCCGATGCTGCCTCAAGAATTCTTTTTCCTCTTTCAGTTTTTGTGATTACAGCAGAATGTTTTATGGGATCATTTTTCATCCGTTGAAGCCAGATATCTCCGACAGCAATATCACTGAAATATCCTACGTGATCATAACAATGCATGCATTTCGTTTCGCAAAAATAATATAAATTTTGGTATTTGCTAAACGCAGAAAACTTTTTGGAAATAACCTGACCTTCATCGTATTCTGCAGTCAGGCGTCCGCGCCAATGTCCAGTCCGATAACGAAAATCCTGAAGCTGAGAATCGGGCATCGGGCGGAGACGATCCACGACCAATTGGGTTAGCTCTGGTTTGGAAAGATGTCCACAGAAAAGGGTGATAACGCATCGAATTTTTTCTTTGAGAGCTGGCATGGTCGCGGTAGCTTTATCGAGCAGCTTCGCATCACATGGTAAACACACAACCGCAAGCCGGCCATCAAAGTTTCTGATAATTTCCATGGCTTGAGAGCTAAAACGAGTCGAGATGTATTTGCTGCCCTGAGCTCGGAGCAACTCATCACGAGTTTTTGCCAACCGGAAATTTGCAGAAACCACACCATCAACAACATCAAGAAAGCAAACCAAAGCGGCGTCAATCTCATTCCGATCGAGCATATCCATCAACAGGGCCGTGACAGTACCTCCTGAAGCGGCATTACTGCGAACTAAATGGTCGTTTGAATAAGTGAAATAAGCTCCGTTATAGGGACCAATGAACTTACTTATTTGTTCTTCGGACCATTTCGTCTTTAACAATCTGTCAATCAGTTTCTCGAAAGCCATTTATATGCCTTTGTTACGGATCGTAACGTCGTTTCTTTTCAGCGTATAGTAACTGTTCCTGGTTCAAACGAATTCTGACGAACATGTCCGCCAATATACCCACAACCCACAATAAGATGCCTAAAGTAAACAAGTAGACTGCCGCGAAGGCAACGAAAATGTAAGGTGAAAAGGCTCCGGTTGTGAAGTAATTGATCATTACAAAAACCCCAGTGATCAGACTGATTATGAGAGGAATCAGCCCTAAAAGACCAAAAAACTTCAAAGGGTTGTAGTCACGATATGCGCGGAAGATGATTTTGGCTGTTTGAAACATATATTTCAATATGCTGCCTGCCACTCGGGATTTCCTATCCGGGAAATAGGTCACATCCACGGGTATTGTCCTGATGCCCATCCCTTTATTAGCCAAATCCAGGAAAGATTCCTGAGTATAGGTAAACTTTCCGGTCAGATTCAATCTCATCAAAGCTTCTTTTGAGTAAGCCCGGAAACCGCAGGAGACATCATCATAGCGATTGCCTGTGATAAAACCAACCAGGTCAGCCATGCGCTGGTTTCCCCAAAATTTAATTTTTGACATGTAATCCGGCCGTACCAATTTACCATCCGCTGAACGGAAGCGGTCTCCAGAAACAAAGTCCGCGTTACCTTCTACGATTGGGGCGATCAGGAAAGGAATATCATCAGGAGAAAACTGCCCATCCGCATCAATGTTGACCATGACATCCGCGCCCATCTCTAATGCTGCGGCAAGACCAGTGTTGAAGGCTTTGCCAACTCCCTGGTTAAAGGGGTGAGAAATGACAGTCGCGCCCGCGCTTCGGGCCAATTCGGCTGTATCATCTTTAGAACCGTCGTCTACAACCAGAATTTCGATTTGATCCACGCCTTCAATTTGTTTGGGCATTGACTGCACAACACCTGCGATCGAAGCGGCTTCGTTTAATGCGGGGATGAGAATTATTAATTTCATATTTAATACACCATCAATTCTATTGAGTTTAAAGACCTGATCATTACCCTGGAAACTCTTTAGTTGTTGTCATTTGTTAGTCTGCTTTCATCAGAACGTAGGGTTCCAATCTTGTTCTTTTTTAGAATATGATAAATAATAACAAGAATCGAGATCAGGTGCAGCGGGTAACCCAGGAAAAGATATCTGTCAATTGCTCCTGCACCAGAAATTATGTGAGCAAAGGCATTGAGAGCGGAAGACCCTAACAATATTAGCAATACAGAGTTCAAGTGGTTTTTATTTCTGATCCAATTTATGAAGCAAAGTATGCAAGCAAATGGTAGTAATAATCCGGTCAAAGTAAAAAGAAAATTACTAAGCGTCGTTCGTGACTGAAACAACCGATTAAGCCAAAGCGGCTGATCATAAACTTCTTCAGGAAAAGCGACACCCTGACTAAAAGAATTTGTCGTAAAGTGAGTAGATAAACCGATATTGTATGTCCGTTGCGCAATGACTACATTTTGGTAACCATGTACAAGAGAGCTATCTTTCGTGTCAGTTTGATTGTCTTTCCCTAAATATGGGTAAAAGTTGATACTAATAAGATATTTTTTAGCTAATGTTTTTATAAAACTACTCTCTTCAATTTCAGTTTGCTGTTTTTCAACGGAATTGCTTAACCAAGTTGAAAATTGACGCTCTTCAGAGATTGGATTGCCTTTAGAAATCAGAAAATTTGTCCACATTAATTGTCCTGCAAGCACAATCACGATCAAAACCAGACCGGTGACAGAGAAATATATTAGTTTTTTCCATGTGTACTTGGTAAAGAGAATTATGAATAAACTTATAGCTAAAGGGAAAAGTACCGAACCGACATAAGGTTGCTTCAAGAACCACGCCATCAAAGCTAAGGGCATGAAACTGCCAATGAGAAGCCAAAACTTTTTTGAAAATAATTGTTCTTTGATCAGTTTTATTGCCAACCAAGACGATAAAGCAACAAGTATTGCTGCATCAAATTCGGTCAATAGGCTGTGAAAGTAACCAAAAACAATTGGATCAAGCGCTATCAGAAAGAAAACAATAATTCTTATTACATACCGACCACGAAGATTTTTGAGTTGTAGTGCTTCGATGGCTAATTCAGAAATAATCAAATAATACAAAACATTAAACAAGACCATAGCCCATCGAAGACCATCCGTTGAGTTTCCAAACAGAAGTTGGGATAAATAAATTTGAAAGGGAAAACCCGGATTTCTAATCACATCCCAGGACGCCCATTCACCAGCCTTAATCAAATCCGCTAACCAAAGGTAATGAGCTGAGTCGTATGTAATCGTAATTTCATAAAGGATGCCGATAAGGATCAATGCGACACATAATATCCAGTGACCGTACCTGTACAGCAAATGTGAAATTTTATTCTGGAGGGATTCCGGAACATACATGAACCACAATACTGTCAGGATTAACAATAAAAAGTATACGATGGTCCGAAACCAACTGATTTCAAATGGTATTTTCGGGTTGACAATAATGTTTTCACAAGTTATGGCAACGTCGGATTGCCCAACCAAATCAAGTCGCAATACATCTATATCGGTTGGTATTGGAAAATAAACGGGATCCACGCTTTCCAAAGCAAATCTTATCGAGCGAATTTCGGTAAAGTATTGATTGGATCCCCGATAAAATATCTGGCTTTGACTGGAACCGGCAATATTGTCTTCACAATTGAGCAGAATTGAAGTGACCGGAACAGCAATATCAGTGAAAACAACTTTGGGGTCGTCGTTATTCGAGATCAGTTTATCACCATCAAGCTCAAAACCATTCAACCCCCCTTGTCCAATTTCTAACTCTTTCGAAGTATACCCTATGACAGAAGAGAGAGAATTTCGGTTGAAACCAAAAAACTCAATAACTAAGATTACTAAAAGCAAAGCAATTAGTGTAAATCGGTTGTCAGTAACGGCTTTTCTGAGCTTTATGGTTTACCTCATATCTAAGATTGTGAGAATTGAGAGTTTTTCCCAAAAAAATTATATCATCAGCCACTTAATCGACAATTTTCACGTTAATACACGCAGAATCACAATAATTTTCAAAATTAGATGGGTTTTTGTGTTCTGTATAATTTTCACGGTTAATTTGAACAGGTAAGAGACTGCCCTCCCACTGAGTCATTGGTTGGAGAATTTGGTATGAAGACCAGCTCGATCAGTGACTGAACAAAGGAAGGTGTTATGAGATAAATCCGAGAAGTCAAGCCCTCTCTTGACAATCATGGTTTACAACCAGCTTGGCAGATCTTCTTCCGTCTTTTTGGGCCTCGACCAGATGTTCACTCAAATCGCTGCCTTCAAACAATGACATCAGAGCCTCCTCGTTCTTTAAGACTATCCCGGTTTCAGGATGCTCTTTGACGTACGCCTGGATGTTGCCGCTGTTCTGATTCGTCAAAACAGCACAGCCTGCCGAAAGTGATTCGTATAACGTAAAAGAAAATGTTTCCGGACAAACAGACCACAAAAAGGCAACGTCAATGTTACGATTCCGTAATTGTTCCGCCATCTGGTTTCGTGATTCCTTGGTTACGGAAACGGAAACATTTTTAAAATTCCGTGAAAAGCGGCGTATTTCCGAAAATAAAAAGAACTCATACCTGGGATCTGAGCTGAACTTTTTTGTTAATCTCAACCAGGTTTCCCATCCCTTGTGGTAAACCGGAAATCCAACAAAAGCAATTTTGATTTTTTTGTTAGTTGGTAAATTCGTGATTGGTTCCTGGTATTCCAAAAAAGCGTGCGGGCAAACAGTGGCCGTCACATTTTTTACTGGAAATGCCTTTTTCCATAATTCAAGCGCAAATTCAGATGGGGAGATAACTTCGATTGTGTTTTGAGAAAAAAATCTTTCAAATTCATTGAGGTGACCAATTCTTTTCTCGCCATAGATGCAAAGGTTACAAGCATTGCTGTTCACATCTGGCGCACCACAAAACTCCAAATCGTTACGAAGCAAAAGATAACCCGGACACAGTGAGAAAAAGTCATGCAGCCAAAAAACAACCTTGGGTTTTTGAGTGACCTCGATTACCTTCTCAATAAAGCGAAGATCAAAACACAATACATGATGGATAGACAAACCTTCCACGTTGAATACACCTGAGTTTTCTGAAAGATGATCAAGTAGAGTCTGAGGGTTGGCATAACCCACCCACTCGCCATTCAAATTTATTCCGATGACTGATTCTTCGTCGAATTCCATCAGGGTCAAACTGGACTCGTATGGAAAGATGTGCAGATACCCTTTTCCAGAGCGGTTTACCTCAAGTTGTTCATCCGCAATTTTTAACTGCAGACCCCCAACATTCTTGAGGTAGTTATCATGCGAAAATGTGATCCTGAAAACTGATCTGGTCAGGATTGGAGTCATTTTTTGATTTAGTTTTTCTTTATCAAGGATTTTGCCAATGAAAATTGCCCTGGTCTTGCTGGTTAACTGAACGGACTTGTTGTTCGACAGCCCGGATGTTCTGCTTGTTATAATTTCGACTTTCGACTTTATGCGGTCAATTAAGGCACTAGCACCCTGATTTCTTAAAACATGCAATGCCTTCTGCACTCTTATCAGGAATCTGTCAATCTTCATTCACCACCAAATTATTTCGGTTCAATATAAGAACGGATCGCGTTCATAGTTTCGTGTAAGTAGGCGTAACCAAATCTTCTATCCGGTTCCAAGTGAGCGCCTTCAGCCCACTCATTCCATGCGTTTACGAAGACAAAACTTTCCTCTTTGGGGTGGTTTTTTAAAGTCCAATCACAGGCTGTCTGCAGCCATCGCCGGTAAAGACTTGGGCTTGAGTGTGCATATATCGTCCCTCGTCCAGGTTTTCTGGGTTCACTATCCCAGCTTGGGAAGACGGTTTTGTACAGGGGATAAGGGTTTGTGGTTTGAATCTGGTTCTCTTGATGTTCAACCATTTTTGGGTAACTGAATATATAAGATGAATAGTCAGGATTAGCCAAGTTTGTTGAATCCTGAATCATCAAATCTCCACTATGCCATTCATTGTGAGGTGGAAATTGCATGGCGGCATCAAAACCAACCGTTCTGGGATCGCTAAATCCAAAGGTTTGAGCTGCGATAAGATAAGGGTCACCAAGATGGTTTTTCAGACAGTATTCCCGCCACCGCTCCGCGGTAGCCTCAGGTTCGGGAAGGATGTCGGTTCGATAGACAATGATGATTGGACGGTCACCTATTCGGATGTATCTCTCGTCCCTCAAATACGGTTCTAAATCCTTTATAAAGGCTTTATCGGATTCAGGCGAATGATGCTGGGCTATCAATATATCGTTATTAAGCCCATCCCACCGACGAGTCCAATTTTCATTTGCCCAGATCAACAAAAAGGGGAAGTCCATTTTCTTGTTATTGAGAAACCGGTCTACTGGCATTTCCATCAATCGTTTGCCGGCAAACCAATAGTGGTAATACGCAAAACCATGTAATCCAAATTGTTTGGCCAGTTCTATTTGCCGATAATGAACATCTTCAATCCGCAAGTCATAAAACCCGAGCTCACCTGGAAGGTGAGGTTGATAGTGTCCCGGGAATTGGGGGATCGCCCGAGTGACGTTTGCCCACTCCGTAAAACCCTTTCCCCACCATTCTTCATTTTCAGGGAAAGGATGATACTGCGGTAAATAGAACGCGATCAATTTAATCAAAGATTCTGCTGCATCAACAGACTCATTCACCAGAGGAACAAATTCGTTGTCCTGATCATTCTTTTCATTTTGCAGCATCTCTTGATAGACTTTAGCCTGAAGTTTTTCCTGACTTGTGACCACCTCAGATGCCGGTTGCAATGAAGTCTCGATGGCTTTTTCTTCTCTTTTAACACCTGACCTTGGTCGATCTCTTCGCCACCACCTCAAAAAACCGCCCTTGCCATTATCGGTATCAAAAGGATTGGGAAATACTTTTTGTAAATCGGGTGACTCGCGATACAATACTCGCATTTCTTGTTCTATCTTCGTGCCGTCATCAAACGTAGCATAAAAACTTGGTACTGCCCCCATGGTCTCGTGACCGTTAGCATCAAGTTGCCTGATATACCAATCCCACAGTTCGTTCACCACAGGGTTTGCACCACCAGATGTGAGCGATGTTACTACATTCAATCCGGCACCCGAATCATACCCGGTAAAGTGGTAGAACCGAAGAGGATAGCTGCCGTTGACCATCAATTGCCCATGATCGTTAAAACCAAGCTCTCTGCAATCCAAATTCCACGATGCGACATCATAGCCCGGGTCACGGATAATTAACAGCTCTTCAAAGAAAGAGGGTGCCAAGTCAACCCACTTCTGATCGGTAAACAACCCTCTGTCGTAGTCTGCATAGCAATAACTCAAAAGTCTGTCAGCCCACCAATCGACAAAGCGGCGACCATCCGTGTTAGTGCTGTTGATCGCTAAAAAACCTAGATTAAAGGTGCCATGGCGCATCGTCCCCATAATTTCATTATCCTGGATAGATTGGGGGTTGTCAGTGTAGTCCAGCAAATGCGGCGTTAGCAAGATCCCATACTCATCAAGCCATTCCTCTATCGGTTCAAGAGAATTCAGGATGGCAATGTCAGGGTCAATATAAACAATCTTCTCGATGCCTTGATCCGCCAGATATCTTAAATATGGACCTTTTACTGCAGTACAAATTTCTACGACGCTGTGTTTAAAAATCCAGCTACTAATTTCAGGAATTGGCAGTTCCTCTATCCAAACCACTTTATCAAAATAAGGTTTAGAGAGCTCAGTGTTAAACAAATTTTCTTTGTCCGATGGGATCTTGTCGCTAATTACTAAATGAAATTGCCAATCGGGATGGAGTTGTTTGAGCGTTTTAGCCAGGATTTTCGCCTTAGGCAAATAATTCAAAGTAATGCTGGTATAAACGATCATTAATTAATCTCCTCAAGTCCACCAAAAATCAACTCAGCCTGGGGTTTTCCTTGCTTTTGATAATCCATTACCTTAGTTGCTAATACACCCTTTTCAAGACAGTCTATCAATTCATTTTCGTCATTAAGAATCAGGCCGCGCTCTGGGTGACGACGGATGTAATCTTGAATATTTCCACTATTTGGATTGGTAACAATGAGGCAACCTGCTGCAAGAGCCTCATGCAATGTAAACGAAAAAGTTTCTGCTACAGTAGACCACAACAAAGCAACATCGATCTGGTTCGATTGTAAATTATCAACCATAGCCAGCCTGTTTTCCTTCGTAACACGCGTGTCAACTCGGCTGTAATTTCCGGTCTCCCCTTGTTGTGAGGAAAAATGGAAAAACTTGAATTTATCTTTGCCAGAAAACTGCTTTACCAACCTCGTCCAGGTTGGCCATCCTTTATGCACAAGCGGATACCCTAAAAATCCAATTCTTAACTCACCCGCCTTGCTTTTTACCGGGTTGTTGCTCCCCCAACGTAATACTGTGGGAGGAATAATATGGGGAGTAGAAATTATCGGGAACCTTGACTGCCATAATTCGTAACTGAATCGCGAAGGTGCGACAACTTCTAATCGGTTTGCTCTAAACAACTGCTCAAATTCCACTGCTTGGATTTTCCTTTGATCGCCGTAACTGCATAAGCGACAGGAATTGCTATTGATGTCGGGAGCACCGCAGTATTCACGGTCGTTACGAAGCAGGTTGTAAGACGGACAAAGGGAAAAATAATCGTGTAACCAAAAAACACCTTTTCTTCCAGCCAATCTCAGAAAAGCCTGTAATGTCGAGAGGTTAAATCCCATCGAGTGATGGATGGAGAGTTTTGTCAATTTTTTATCTTCGATTTCTGACAAAGCGGCAATTAACTCGCTCGATTCAGTTTCAAAAAGCTTTCTACCATCAAGATTTACACCGAGATAAAGGATATTTTCTGAAGATGTTAGGATGTTTCCTTTGCGATATGGATAAACATGGACATAGCTTTGATCTTTTTCATTAACAATACGTTGCTCATCGGTAATATAGATTTGAGCTCCACCTGTTACTGTCAGATAATTGTCATGACTCAACGATAAAACATAGTTGTCTCGCAAGGTCTTTTCCAAAATGTATTTAATTTTTAGGGCAGAAATTATTACGTCTGGAACAACTTTTTGTTCTGATTTGATTGTGGACGCATTAGCAAGAGCAGGAATAGGCACAAATTTCTCTCGAGTTACCGCTTGACTAGCTCTTCCTTCATCTCTTCCATATAGTAAAAAATGTAATAAGGGATTTACTCCAACCTGTTTTACATCTGCATTATTGTCCAAATACCAACTACTATCAAACTCTGGTGACGGATCGCGACCCTCTAATCCTCCATAATTCAGAAAATGTTCAAGCGGGTCCACACCGGCGTTTTTAACATCTGGATTCATTCGCAAATAATAATCAGGATCAAACAGGCCTGAATCAATGATTGTTTGTCTCTTTTTCGTAAGACGTCCTGGAATTATTCTTTCAAGTGGGGCCGCAATATGAAGAATTTTGTGGCTTGCTTTTGTTATTTTATTTATGTTTGATTTATAAGAAGTTATTGCTTTCCAAGACCTGCTTTGATAAATATCATTCAGCGTTTGTTCATAGCCAATCAATCTATTACTTATTTGTTGATGCGCGGTTTCTAATTCCTGGAAGCGAGCGCTAAACTCCTCTTCCCGCTTCTGGGAGTAAGATTCGAAATCTTTCTGTTTTTGCTCAATTTGCTTCTCGTATTCACTGACAGTCTTCTCAATGTCCTCCTGATGCGCGGTTTCTAATTCCTGGAAGCGAGCGCTAAACTCCTTTTCCTGCTTCTGGGAGTAAGATTCGAAATCTTTCTGTTTTTGCTCAATTTGCTTCTCGTATTCACTGACAGTCTTCTCAATGTCCTCCTGATGCGCGGTTTCTAATTCCTGGAAGCGAGCGCTAAACTCCTT
>Ga0334882_1002774_pt1 | contig 17129 bp, 8 predicted proteins | sample GraSluR1_MG_5_FD_207226 | JGI IMG/M metagenome (GOLD analysis project Ga0334882, IMG submission 207226) | Sludge microbial communities from methane-producing bioreactor in Wageningen University, Netherlands - Granular Sludge_15_04-R1 | ecosystem: Engineered > Bioreactor > Anaerobic > Unclassified...
CCGAACAAGCCCGATCCCACCACAACCAGATCCGCGTCCATGACTCTCCTGACGTACTCGCGCGGCACCGGCTCGGCACCTTCAGACAATCTACCTGAATCGGGCCGTGAGTCGCTCTTCCGGGTGCGATCCCGTCGTGCCCGGAGCACCCGGCATCGGCGGCCAAACACCAGGAGAACCTGTTCACAACCTCACCGGGCAACACGACTAATGGCCCGGACGACGAGCAATCTTGCGCAGGGCATCTCGCGCGCTGACGACCTTGCTGCCGGGGTCATCGGAGCCCGGCTCTGCCAGCTGCCGCTCGATCTGATCCAGGCGTTCCAAGATGAGGTCGAGCTTGGCGTCGACCTCCTTGAGCAAGGGGTCCGGGCCGACCAGCTCGGCCATCCGCTGCGCGAGCCCGTCGGCTTCCCGCTCCACCGTCTTCGCGATGAACATCGGCAGTCCGATGCCGTTCTGGGCGGTCCACTCACGCAAGTACGCGTCGCGCAGCGCCAGGTCGTAGTCGCGGTGCGCGTCACCGAGGGCGAACATCGAGTTGCTGCTCGCGCCGGTCGAGTCCGGACGCTGACGCCAGTCGGCCAGCCCGCGATCGATGTAACCCACCCGGAGCTGCTGCAGGAGCCGCAGATAGAACTCGTAGTCACCGACCACCGGGAGCTGCTCGTTGTACAACCCGATCTGCTCGTGCACCTCGCGACGGTAGAGCACCGAGATCGGCACCATCCGGTTGACCTTCATGAAGTCGATCAACCGGGCACCGCGCAATTCGGCCCAGTACGGAAACCGGTGGTACTCCACGTAATCGGCTCCGACGAGACGTTCGAGCACCACATCCGTGCTGACCGCCACGGCCTGCTCATCGCGATGAGCCCTCAGATGCGCCTCGGTCTGCTGCAAGAAGCAGGGCTGCCAGGAATCGTCGTCGTCATGAATCACCACGAACTCGCTGACCGAGTTCGCCAGACCCAGATTGCTGGCCGCCTCCATGCCGTGCGAGACCGGATTGTGGATGACGCTCAGGCGTCCCTCCAGATCGTGCGCGTAACGGGCCAGCACCTGCTCGACCGGCTCGCGGGTCCCCGCATCGTTGACCACCACCAACTGCCAGTCGGCGGCGGTTTGGGCGAGCACGTCCTGGACGGCCCGGTCGAGCATCACGGCTCGGTCACGGGTTCGCATGATGATCGCGGTGGCCGGTTCGGCGCTCGCAGGCACCGTCAGACCGAAACTCGCGATCTTCGCCTGCAGATTCGCGCTGAATCGCGCGACGGTTGCCACCGGGTCGAGGGCCTTGCGGGATTGATCGCGGCGGGTCACAGCGGCAGCCACCCGATCCCACCACCGGGCCGCCTCCTCCAGTCGTCTGGCTCGCACCGAGACCGACCGTTCGCGCTCCGAACCGGCGGCAGCCACGAGTTCGTCCAGCAGACCCGGGAGCGTTTCGGACGCACGCCCGGTCTGTGGGTCCCACAGCGCGGCGAAGGGGACTGCCGCATCGGCCCAGCCCCAATTGCGCAGAGCACCATCGATGCGGCTCAGCCCGCGGCGGTCCAGACCGATGGGCAGCACCGCCGCCCCGGCGAGCAGCCCGAAGACGACCGGATGGACTCGTGTCGTCACCACCCACTGGCATCGGGTGAGTCGCTGGGACGAGGCCGTGCCCTTCTCGATCGGGGCGACCGACACCGGGCGCGAGCAGCGGCGGGCTACTGCCTGATGGACTTCTTGATCGGACCCGTCACCCTCGGAGTCAGCCGACTGCGGAATGAACTCGACCTCGGCACCGGTGCGCTCCGCGAGCCCGTCGATCACCGCGGCCATCACATTCAGGTAGTCGTCGTCAGGGAATGGCCACTGCTGCGCGTCCAGACTCACGCCGATCCGGTTGGCTTGGGGGGCCGTGCAATCGACATCCAGCAGTACCGCGTCGTCCATGGTCTGGAAGATGGCCGGATGACCCGGACGAAGCTGCTTCGCTGCCCGGTAGCTGTCGGCATCGCGAAGCCCCACCAGGCTGCACAGATCCAGCAACTCCGCCAGCACCTCCCGGTCGCTGACCGAAAGGTCCGGGCCGATGCTCTGCCCGGTGAGGATCACCGGTTTGCCTTGGCCCGCCACGATCAGCGCCGTTGCCAGGCGTTCGTACAGCAGCCAGCCCAGGCGGGAGTTCAGCGCGCCGCCACCGCCGATGACCAGCGCATCCACGCCACGCAGCTGGTCGATGATGGTGAAGACCTTGTCGCCGGCGGGCAGGGCTCGCCGATCACCGGCCAGCACCGCGCGGATCTCGGCCAGATAGCGCTGCCGGTCTGCGGGCAGCCAGGGGAACTCCAGCGCGAGGATCCGCTCGTCCGACGGCTGCCGGCCGGAAACGCGATGGTGGCCCCGGCAGATCGGGACCACCTCGATGTCCCTCGACTGCAGTTGCTCTGCGCTCGAGGCGAGGATCGCCTCATTGCCGAGGCGATCGGCGGCCTGACTGGTATCGCAGAGCAGTGCGACTCGCATGAAATCTCCTCGAGAAGGGAGCCGGTTGATTCATGCACGCAGGCGGTCGACGTGGACGGATGCGGCAACGGCTACATTCTCGCAGTCTGCGAGCGTTGCTGACTACCCGGAGCCGCCACCACGGCGTGGCGCTCCGGGCAGGCCGGGAACTGCAGTTGCTGATCGAGGGGATCCTGTTCGCCGAACTGAACAGCTGCTTCGGCTACTGGGATGCATAGACCTCGAATTCGGCCAGGCCGACCTCATAGGTGGACGACGAGACGGAATCGACCTTGAACTGGACGCTGGTGATCTTCTTGGGATCGAAGGAGACGGTGGTGGCAGTGCCATCGTTGTTCAACTGGCCCACAGCGATGGTGGATCCATCGGAGAAGACCAAGGTTCCCGAGAGCACCTGATCGTCGAGGTTCGGACGGTCGTACAGCACGATCTTGTTGACGGTCACCGCCGACGACCAGGTCAGCGTGATCCAACTGCCCGCCTTGCCACGATCGGTCGCCCATTCCTTGGTGGCGTCGGCGGGGTAACCGGAGATCACCCCATCGACCGCTTTGGCGGCTTTCGAGCTGGACTGCTGCGACGAGGCGGTGACCTTCACCGTGGACTGCCGTGCAACACTGGTCGCCGTGCTGGGCGCGCTCGTGGTGGGCGCCGTGGTCGTGGGCGCCGTCGTGGTGGGCGCCGTGGTCGTGGGCGCCGTCGTGCTGGGCGCCGTCGTGCTGGGCGCCGTGGTGGTGGGCGCCGCGGTCGTCGGTGCACTCGTCGTCGTGCTGGGTGCGGTACTCGCAGCGGTGCCCCATGCCTCGAACTCGGCCAGGCCCACGTTCTCGGTCTTGCTGGCGACCTTGGTGATCTGGAGCTGGACGCTGGTCACGGTCCGGGCAGTGAAGCTGACCGTCGTGGCGCTGCCATCGTTGTTCAGCTGCCCCACAGCCACCGACGACCCGTCCGAGAAGACCAGTGTTCCGGCAGTGATCCGGTCATTGCTGTTCGGCCTGTCGTACAGCACCACCTTGCTCAGGGTCACCGGGGTGTTCCACGTGAGCGTGATCCAGCTGCCGGCACCACCGCCATCGGTTGACCACTCGTTGGAGTCGTAGCCCGGATAGCCCTTCGCCACCCCGTCCACGGCCTTCTTGCCTTCCTGCCCGGCAACCTCGGACGACTGGGTCACCGTCGCGCCCACCATCGCCAGATTGGACAATGCCGACGAACTCCCAGAAGACGACGCGCTCGTTGAAGGCGCGCTGGAGGAACTGGCAGCGGAAGCGCCCGTCACGGTGATGGTTACGGAGTCGGTGGAACTCGTACCGCCGCTGGTCGCGGTCAATGTGAAGACGTAGCTGCCCGCCGTGGTGGGCGTGAACGTCGCGGTGGACGCGCTGGTGCTGCTGAGCGCGACCGTGGTTCCGGAGGTCTGTGACCAGTTGTAGGTCAACCCGCTCACCCCCGTCGATCCCGTGCCGTTCAAGGTGACCGTGCTGCCCGCGGTGACCGTCTGATCGAGGCCGGCATTTGCAGCGGCCGCGTCGCCATTGATGGCAATTACGTACTGCCGTGCGAGCCAGCCGCGTTGCTGGTACTCGCTGATATCGACCTCGTCGTCGTACTTGGCGTAGGTCGTGAATATTGAGGTCTTGCGGGTCAGATCGCTCGAAGCAATATTGGCCGGCCAAGCACCATTGAGAAGGAAATCGCCGTACCCCAGGTAAGAACTCAGGACGCAGTCGTTCGTGTAGTAACCCGTTGCATCTCGTGCCAGGAAAGCGACGGCGTGATGATCGTAATGATCCTGGTCGCCACCGTAATAGGTCACATAGTCCTGGGTGCGCACCCAGGTGTAGTCGTTGTCCTGGATGGCGGCGAGCAGGGAATTACGCAAAGTGGTCGACGTATAGGATGTGCTGCCGTCCACCGCGGTGACCGTGGAGATGGCGCCCGTGAGCAGCCGGTAGAGGCTCTGATACCCCTGGGCAGCAGATCCGGTGCCCAGCGGGAAGCCGTCCGGCAGGCGCATGAAGATGAGCGTCACGTTCGGCGCGCTCTTGAGGGTACGCATCCGAACCGACTTGCCGGCAAGCGAAATCGTGCTGGTCGTCCACGAGTTGGAGACACCGGCGGCCGGGGCCCAGGCCGCCTCGGCGCCCGACTCGCGTGACTGCCAGTAATCGTCTTCGTAGCCGCTGTCGCCCGCTGTCACATAGACGGTGCGCACACAGCGTCCCTGGTCGACGTCACGCAGAATGTCAGGACTCTGAAACAGCAGGTCATCGTCTTGGTGCGCGATGATCTGAATGGCGCCGCCACTGCACTCGGTGCCGATGACATCGGCCGAAGCCTGTGCGGTGAATGTGAATTGCGCGGCTGCCAATGCCAAAGCCAAAGCCGCCACGATCGCCAACCAGCGCCGATAGAAGTATCGACCGCGCAATTCCTTCGTCTTCATCGTTCTCCTGCCCGAGTGACTGATCACACGCATCCGGGCGAAGGGATCTCCCCCAATACCTCTGTCGACGCAGAGGAACGTAACACTTCACTATTGGAAATAGGTGCCCAGATCGACCCTCCAGCGGTACTCACAGCACGAGCACAGCAAGTCACAGGTTGCAGATCGGCCCTGCCGGTGAGTGCCCGAGATCAATCGTCGGCGGCGGCGGGGTTTGGCACCCCTGGCGACCACGAGCCCCTGCGCGGCGGCAGCCAGGATGGCCATCAGCAGCACCGGCACCGCCACGCCGTAGCCGGGCGCTGTGAACTCGATGCTCACCACTGCGTCCGACAGCTCCGCCGGCAGGTCGACTCGCAGCAGGCCGGCCGAATTGGTGATGATCGGCGTCTCCTCGCCGTTGACGGTCGCCGTGTATCCGGGCCAAGCGAGCCGCGCGAAGGTCAGCGATCCGCCGCTTGAGCCGGTCGAGACGCGCAGTATCTCGCTGGTGTCGGACGAGGACGCAGCGGCCACGCTCACCCCATCAGCAACCGAAAGCCTCGAATCCGGCCACGGAAGCGGGCTGTCACGGACGAAAACCGCCACCCATTCATTGGTCTCGGCCAGGCGCCAGCCCGGTGGCGGCTCGAATTGCGCGACGCCCGGGACCAGGCGGTTCTCGACGAGCACCGTGTTCATCTTCGTGGCATCCACGAAGCGAGCTCCGCCTGCATCCGGCAGGGCCCCGAAGGCGACATTGAACGCCTCTGGGCACGTTGCCCCTGCGTAGCTGATGCACAGTGCTCCCGCAAAAACGTCGAAGCCCAGCCCGGTGTAGCTCGTGGTGCTTTCGACCCCGAACGCTCCCGGCATGCTGCCGAACAGCAACCATCCGCCCGCCTCCTCACGGACCTGGGTTGCCGTGACATCAATCTGCGCGACCTGCAGCAGCGGGCCTTGCACGCGCCCTCGATAATCCGCCGCGGCCGCGGCACTCGATGGGAGGCGGAACTGCCACAGTGTGCCGTCGGTGCTGTACGGCATCCAGATGATCTGCAGCACAAGGGTGGCAAGCGTCCCAGCAATGAACAGGCCCGGCAGAAGCCGCTCCGCCTTCAACGCAAAAACGATCATCACCCCGATGAGCGCGACCTGCACGATCAAGCCAACCAGATGACGCTCCGCCACGTCGTGAGCCATCAGGAACGCGATGAGAGCTCCGGCAAACGCGATGACTACACTTCCTGCGGCACGAAGCTTCCAGGCATCGGTCCGCACACCCTGCGACCATACGACGGCAACGATCACAAAGGACGCCAACCACACGTACTCCAGCAACCGCACCGGCCAACGGAACATCCAGATCTGCGAAGGGCCCAAGGCCAGCACCAGATAGACACCGAGCACCCACCACAACCCGGCCATCTGCCTTGCCTTGGTGCGGGACGCCGACCAGTTCAGCCACGGCAGGATCGGCAAGAGGAACCACGCCGAATAAGCAACCGGAACGCTGCTGCCATACACTCTCCAAACGAAGAGGTCCGGCAACATGGTTGATGTGGAGGTCCCCATCAACATGAGGGAATTGATTGCCAGGTCACCATCGTTGACGATGCCTTTGGCAGTGCGCCACCCCACCTCCGCGGTGAGCAGCAGCGGCAGATACGCCACCAGCGCGGTGCACCCCACCAGGCCACCCATCAGGACGAGCTTCCACAACGCTCGGAACTGCCGGTGCAGCAGGGCCTCAAGCGCAAGACCCATCAACACGATGACCGCGGACAGCGCCCCGTAAGGGTTGCCATTGGTTATCAGGAGGTAGCCGAAGATGAACCCGATGAATGGATTGAGGCGACCATTCAGCACTCGCCGCGCAGCCCACCAGAACCAGGCCGTCCACACGGTGGCGATCAAGCCGGCGATCCACATCGATGCATCGAAATAGAGCGTGAACCCGGCAAAGGGCAGCGCCACCGCGACCGCGGCCGCCGGCCAGGGGTTCGCGCCGTACTCCCGAGCCAGCAGATAGCCACCCATGGCGAGCATGACCTGCCAGAAGGCTTTGACGATGAAGGCGCTGACGGCGAGGTCCGGAAGTTTGGCGACGGCCATCATCATCACCAGATTGACCGGATTCCACAGCCCGAACTGCGCCTCAGCGGCCCAGTTGCCACCCATCCAGAAGTCCGGCCGCATAGTCGGCCAGGTACCTGACCACAGCTCCTGGCCCACCGCGTACCACGTGGGCAGGAAAGCCGCGGCCGAATCGTCCCAGAAGTAGAAGTCGTGAGTACGCAGGTACGCCACCGAGGACCCCACCAGCACCGCAAGAATCACCACCAGCGGTGCCAGACCGTCCTGGTGTTGACGCGCTACTCGGTCGCCCCTTGACGCCGACCGTTGCGCCGCCGTCGACGACGTACGGCTCGCCGGATCCACTTCCTCCGATGACCTTCTCATGGCTCACCAGCCTCGGGGTGAGGCTCCGGTTGGCGCGACACCCCGAGACCCGATGACGAGTCGAGACCTTGGACCCGCTATGCCGTGTAGACCTCGAACTCAGCCAAGCCGACCTCGTAGGTGCGAGTGGACACACTGTTCACCGTGAACTGGACACTCGTGATCGTCTTCGGGCTGAAGGTGATCGTGGTGGGACCACCGGCGTTGTCCAACGCGCCCACGGCGAGCGTGGAGCCGTCCGAGAAGGTCAGCGTGCCCGTCAGCACCTGGTCTTCCAGGTTCGGGCGGTCGTAGAGCACGATTCGGCTCACGGTCACCGGGGACGACCAGGTCAGCTTGATCCAGCTGCCCGCCTTGCCGGCATTGGTCGACCATTCCTTCGTCTCATCGGTCGGGTAACCCGAGATGACACCGTCGATGGCCTTGGTGCCCTGCGACGTCGACAACTGGGACGACTGGGTCACCGTGACACCCGACTGCCGCGCGACGTTGGTCGCTGCGGTCGCCGCCACGACCACGCTGACCGAATCGGTCGCGCTCGCCTTGCCGTCCGAGACGCTCAATCCGAAGACGTAGGTCCCGGCAGCGCTCGGCGTGAAGGTTGGCTTAGCTGTCGAGGCCGATGCCAGCGAGACCAAGGGACCCTGGGTCTGCGTCCACGTGTAGGTCAGCGAATCGCTCGGATCGGGGTCACTGGAAGCCGACCCATCGAGCGTCACGGCCTTTCCGACCGACCCGTAGATGTCGGGCCCGGCGTTGGCCACCGGTTCCCGGTTCGCCGGGGCCACCGTGGAGACCCCCCAGGCTTCGAACTCGGCCAACCCGACATTCTGTGTGGCAGTCGAGACGGACGTGATGTTCAGCTGGACGCTGGTCACGGTGCGGGCGGTGAACGTGAAGGTCGTCGCCGTCCCATTGTTGGTCAGTGAGGTCACCGGAACCGAGGTGCCGTCCGAGAAGACCAGCGTCCCGCCGGTGATGCGATCGTTGGTGTTGGGCCGGTCGTAGAGCACGACCTTGCTCAGCGTCACCGGGCTGTTCCAGGTCAGCTTGATCCAGCTGCCGGCCTTACCGCCGACGGTCGACCACTCGTTGGCGTCGAAACCGGGGTAGCCCTTGGCGATGCCATCGATGACCTTCGTGCCCTCCTGGCCGGTGGCCTGGGAGGACTGGGTGACTGTCACTCCTGCCTGCCGCGCCACATTGGTGGGCGTTGGCGGGGCGTCGGTCACGGTGATCGTCACCGTGTCCGTGGACGACTGTCCGGCACTCGTCGCGGTCAGCCGGAACGTGTAGGAACCGGCCGTCGGGGGCGTGAATGTCGGCTTCGCGTCGGTCGCGTTCGACAGCGGCACCGTGGCACCGGCGGTCTGCAACCACTGGTAGCTCAGAGTCGAGCCGCTGTTCGGGTTGGTCGTCGCGGTGCCGTCCAGGGTCACCAGGGTGCCCTTCGTGACCGACTGATCCGGCCCGGCGTTGGCAACCGGAGCCTGCGCCGGAGGTGTGCTCAGGGTGACGATGACCGTGTCGGTCGCGCTGAGCCCGGCTGCAGTCACCTTGAGCTGGAAGGTGTAGGGGCCATCCGCCGCGCCGGTGAAGGTCGGCTTCGCGGTCGACCCGCCGGTCAGCGTGACCGGCGCACCCGCGGTCTGCGTCCACGCGTAGGTAAGCGTGGTTCCAGCGTTCGGGTTATTCGAAGCAGAGCCGTCCAGGGTAACCAGCGTGCCCGTCCTGGCGGTCTGGTCGGGTCCGGCGTTGGCCACCGGCGCCACCGGAGCGGTCACCGTGATGGTGACCGTGTCGGTCGCGGTCAGTGACCCACTCGCGACGGTCAACTGGAAGACGTAGGTGCCGGCGGCGGCCGGCGTGAACGTCGGCTTCGCAGTCGTCGGGGACGACAGAGTCGCGGCCGGACCGGAACTCTTCGACCACTGGTAGGTGGGGGTTCCGCTGGGCACGCTCGACTTCGAGCCGTCGAGAGTCACCAGCGTGTTGGTGAGAACCGACTGATCCGGTCCGGCATCTGCCACCGCAGCCACCGAACCATAGACCTCGAACTCGGCCAAGCCGGTCTCATAAGTCGTTGACGACACCGAGTTCACAGTGAACTGAACCCAGCTGAAGCTTCTGGCCGGGAAGGTGATGGTAGTGGCACCGCCGGCATTGTCCAGCTGGCCCACCGTCACCGAGCTGCCGTCCGAGAAGGTCAGGGTGCCCGAGAGCACCTGGTCAGCCGTATTCGGACGGTCATAGAGCACGACCCGATTGGCGGTCACCGCGGACGGCCAGGTCAGCCTGATCCAGCTGCCCGCCTTGCCGGCATTGGACGACCATTCCTTCGTCTCATCGGTCGGATAACCGGAGATGACACCGTCGATGGCCTTGGTGCCCGGCGACGTCGAGAGCTGGGACGACTGAGTCACCGTGACGCCGGTCTGCCGTGCCAGGTTCACCTCGCCGGCGGCCGTCACATTGATGGTCACCGTGTCGCTGGCCGTCTGGGTCCCGCTCTTCACCGTGAGCTGGAAGACATAGACGCCGGTCGCGGTCGGCGTGAAGGTCGGTTTGGCGGCCGTTGCCGAGGACAGAGTCGCGGCGGGACCGGAGGACTTCGTCCAGGCATAGGTCAGCGAAGCACCGGTGGAGGCGGATCCGTCGAGGGTCACCAGCGAGTTCACGGCCACCGACTGGTCGGCGCCGGCGTTGGCCGTCGGAGCCGAGGTGAGGTCGCCGAAGACCTGGAACTCGGCCAGGCCGATGTTCTGGGTCGTGGTCGACACCGTGTTGACGGTGAAACGAATGCTGGTGGTCACCTTGTTCGGAACACTGACCGTGGTCGGACCCGAGTCGGCCAACTGGCCAACCGCGACAGTGCTGCCGTCCGAGAACGTGAGGGTTCCGCTGTTGACACGGTCATTCGTGTTCGGCCGGTCATAGAGGATGACCTCGTTGACCGTGATGGCCGACGGGAAGTTCAACTGCACCCAGGTGCCCGCCTTGCCACCGACACTCGCCCATTCCTTCGACGCGTCGGTCGGATAGCCGAGCAGACTGCCGTCGCGGACCGCTGAGGCGGGCTGAGCCGATGCCGCCGACGAGGCGGTCGCCGTCACACCGGTGGCCAGCGCAAGATTCGTCTCGTCGGGCGGCGCGGAACCGCTCACCGAGATCGTCACGTCATCGGCCGAAGTCGCGCCGCCGCCGCTGACTGTCAGCGCGAAGGTGTAGTCACCCGGCTCGGTGGGAGTGAAGCTGGGCGTGGCCGACGTGGTGCTGCTGAGCGCCACGGTCGGACCGTCTGTCTGGGTCCACGAGTAGGACAAGCCACTGACGCCGGTCGAGCCGGTGCCGTCGAGCGTCACGAGCGTGCCCGCGCTGACGTCCTGATCGGAACCCGCATTCGCCGCAGACGCTTCGCCGTTGATGGCGAGCACATACTGCCGCTGAATCCAGCCGCGGTTCCAGTACTCGTCCCAGTCGACCTCGTCGTCGTAGTTCGAGTACGCGTCGAACGCGCTCTCCTTGCGATCGAGATCGGTGCCCGAGATGTTCTGCGGCCACATGCCGTTGTTGACGAAATCGCCGTAGCCGAGGTAGCTGCTGAGGATGGCGTCGTTCTCGTAAGCGCCTGCGGCATCACGGGCCAGGAACGACACCGCGTGGTGATCGTAGTGGTCCTGATCGGCACCGTAGAAGCTCAGGAAATCCTGAGTGCGGATCCATGTGCTGTCCTTGTCGCGTACGGCATCGAGCAAGGCGTTGCGCAGCGTACTGGCGGTATAGGACGCACTGCCGTCAACTGCGGACATCGAGGAGATCGCGCCGGTCAGCAACCGGTAGAGGCTCTGATTGCCCTGGGCCGGTGAACCGGTGCCGAGCGGGAAGCCGTCCGGCAGCCGCATGAAGATGATCGAGATGTTCGGAGCGTCCCTCAGTGTGCGCAACCGCACGGACTTGCCGGCCAGCGAGATCGTGCTGGTGGTCCAGCTGTTGGAGACATCTGCCATGTCGGCCCAAGCCGCCTCCGAGCCCTTCTCGCGCGACTGCCAGTAGTCGTCCTCGTAGCCCGAGTCGCCGGCGGTCACGTAAACCGAGCGGACGCAGCGTTTGGCATCGACGTCGCGGAGCAGATCGGGACTTTGGAAGAGCAGATCGTCGTCCTCGTGGGCGATGATCTGGATCGCCCCACCACTGCAGTCCCCGGCGTCCGCAGCCAACGCTCGCGGTGCGGCGATGAGCCCCACTGCGGTCAACAGGACGGCCAAGGCCGAAAGCCACGCCCAACGGCGCCTGGATGAACCTTGCTCGGCGACTCGACTCACGATTTGCCCCCCGGCTGAACGATCTTGACAGGGAAATAACAGGTGTTCTTCAGATGTATGCGATGTAAACGTGCAATACTTGAGGATTGTAGCAAGGATGGGCCATCGCGCCAACACTAGGGGGGACACTGTGAATATCAGAGCCGGAAAGACTCGGTGGCTCACTGTTGGCGCGATTGTCGTCGTTGTGGTAGGAATCGCCGTTTTGTTATTCATTCGCAACGGAAGCAGCAACTCGCCGCAGACTCCAGTATCCACCCCGACTGCAAGCTACCCCACCACGCCCCCGGCCAACACGCCTTATCAGACAGCTCCCCCCTCGCCGACGCCTCCCACAGCCGAGAACCTCGAGGAGTACATCCCCACCGAGTTCGACGGCTACACCTGGGATGCTGGTGACGAAGATCCGACCGCCATGGAGTCCGGCGCGGTCAGCGCGTCGTCCGGTACGTTCCAGTCGGACGATGAGGCATTGACCGCCAATCTCGCCGAATGGGGCTCCGAGGAGGAGGCCGCAGCCTTCGCTCAACAGCGTGGCGAGGAGGAGAACCCCGGGCAGACACCGCTGGTCGATGGCGACATCAACTCCGGCGCCGGGCACTACTGGTACTACGCGATTGATGACCAGACCGGCATGATCTACTGGTACTTCGGTACCTTCACCGGACAGCTGCGTGGGGATCCCTACTCGGTACAGGAGTTCTTCCTGGCCTTCCCGCGCTAGCGTTCAGGCCTCTGGCCCTTCAACCCTGAGTGCGTTCGCACTCCATATCTTCACCGTCGGCCGGCGCTTCACTCGTCGGCCGACGGTTCGCGTCCGGCTGAAACAGCTTCGGCGACCTTGGAGCGCGGGTAGACCCAGTACTTCATGATCGGGAAATTCCACATGGTCATCGCGGCGGTCGACACGATCTTCCCCACCAGGTAGAGATCGAGGAAGTAGTCGAATCCCTCGACGATCGCCGATGTCAGCACCAGATTGACGAGCAGCAGGATGCCGTAGCGCACCGCCGAGTTGCCCACCCCCAGGTCAGCGCTGAAGGTGAACTTGCGCTGCAACAGGAAGCTGTACAGCGTCGACAAGGTGTACGCGCAGGCCGCCGCAAGCCAGGCCGGCAGGCCGAGGCCCGACTTCAGCGCCCACAGCGTCCCGAAATCCAGCACGAAGGCCGACCCGCCCACCAGGACGTAACGGACCAACTGCCAGAACACCGGCGGCAGCTTGTCGATCAACGCTCTCATGTCACTCGCTTACTTCTGCTCGACGGGGCCGGGCACGTCGCGCAACGAGCAGCCCCTGTGCCGCTGCGGCAAGAATCGCGACCAGCAGCACCGGCACGGCCAGCCGGTAACCGGGCACATGGAACTGCACCTTGACGTCGGCGTCGTTTAACCCGGCCGGCAGATCCACCCGGAGCAGGCCGATCGAATCGGTCGTGACGGGCACCTCTTCGCCGTTGACGGTGGCCGTATACCCGGGCCACCCCAGCCGCGCGAACGTCAGGGATCCAGCGTCGGTGCCGGTCGAGACGCTCAGCGTCTCGCTGGTATCGGTCGAGGTCGCGGACGTGACACTGACCCCATCGACCACCGACAGCCGTGACTCCGGCCATTCGAGCGCATCCTCGCGGACGAAGACCGTCACCCAGTCGTTGGTCTCAGCCATCCGCCAGCCCATGGGCGGATCGAACTGCGGCGCATCCGGCGCCGACGCGTTCTGGACGATGACCGTGTTCATTCTCAACGCGTCCACCAGCGGGACGCCCCCGGCATCGGTTGGCACCGCCTTGAACACGTTGACCCAGGCGTCCGAGCAGGTCGACCCCGCATGATTGAGGCAGAGCACACGCGAGAAGTCGTTGAAGCCCAACCCCGTGTAGCTGACGGTGCTCTCCACGCCGAAGGATCCTGGCAGGCTGCCGAAGAGCAACCATTCCCTGGACTCGGTGCGCTGGTCCACCGGAATCAGACCGGCCTCCGCAACCTGCAGCATGGGACCCTGCACGCGATCACGGTAGTCGGCTGCTGCGGTGGCACTCGACGGAAACCACCACTGCGCCACATCGGCGTTGTACGGCATCCAGATGATCTGCAGCACCAGGGTGACCAGGGTTCCGCCGATCAACAAGCCCGGCAGGAAGCGTTCCCGCTTCAATGCCAGGAAGACCATCCCGGCCACCAGTGCAGCCTGCACGAGCAGGCTGATCGCATGCCGGTGGGCGTACTGCTCGGCCAGCACATAGGCCACCACGGCCCCTGCGAGGATGATGAAGAAACTGCCGGCAGCCCGCAGCTTCCAGGCGTTCGTTCGCAGACCCTGCGAGACGACGACCGCCACGATCACGAAGAGCGCGAGCCAGACGTACTCCAGCAGCCGGGCCGGCCAGCGGAACAGCCACAGCTGCGAGGGGCCGAGAACCAGCAGCAGGTAGCCCCCGAACACCCACCACAGCCCGGCCATCTCAACAGCACGGGTGCGGAAGACGGACCAATTCAGCCATGGCAGGAGCGGAAGCAGGAACCAAGCCGAGTAGACAACCGGAACGGTGCTGCCCTGCCCCGTCCACACCTGGATGTTCGGCAGCATGGTCGGGGTGGAGGTCGCCATCAGCATCAGCGTGTCGGGGGACAAGAACCCGTCGTTGACGATGCCTCGGGAGGTCCGCCAGCCCACACTGGAACTCAGCACCAACGGCAGATAGGCGACCAACGCCGTGGCGCCCACCAGCGCACCCATGATGACCAGCCGGAACAGCCCCCGATACTGCTTGCGCAGAAGCGCTTCGAGGGTGAGCCCCATCAACACGATGACCGCGGACAGCGCACCGTAGGGATTCCCATTGGTCATCAGCAGATAGCCGAAGACGAACCCGACGAACGGATTGAAAGTGCCGTTCAGCACTCGGCGAGCCGCCCACCAGAACCAGGCAGTCCACACCGTCGCCATCAGACCGGCGATCCACGTGGCGGTGTCGTAATAGAGGGTGAAACCGGCGAACGGCAGAGCCACCGCCAATGCGGCCGCCGGCCACTGCTTGGCACCGTATTCACGGGCCAGCAGATACCCGCCCATCGCGAGCATGACCTGCCAGAACGCCTTGATGACGAAGGCCGAGACCGCCAGATCGGGCACCTTGGCCACGAACATCATCAGCACCAGATTGACCGGATTCCACAATCCGAACTGCGCCTCTCCTGCCCAGTTGCCACCCATCCAGAAGTCCGGACGCAACGTCGGCCAGGTACCCGACCACAGATCTTGGCCTGCCGCATACCAGGTCGGCAGGAAGACCGCCGCCGAATCGTCCCAGAAATAGAAGGTGGGGGTGCGCAGGTAGACCGCCACCGACCCGAGCAGCACCGCAAGAACGACCACCAGCGGCGCCAGGCCGCGGTGACGCAGCGGCATGGCCTGGTAGCTCACGACGCTGATACCTGCCTGACTATCGACGACATGCCGCTCATTGAGTCAACTCCCGGGGGTGTCCTTCGGGCAGCTCGAAGCCGCCGTGATCAGCCACGATGAAGGGCGGACGCCGCTTCACCTCGTAGTAGATGCGTCCGACGTATTCGCCGACCACTCCGAGGAAAATCAGCTGAATACCGCCGAACAGGCAGACCGCAGCGACGGTCGTGATGTAGCCGGGCACTTCGACCCCGGCGACCGCGGCCGCGATGATCAGATAGATCACGTAGAGGAACGAGAGTCCGGTCATCGTGAACCCGAAGTAGATGGCGGCGCGCAGCGGAGCGTTGTTGAACGACATGATGCCGTCGATGCCGTAGTTGAGCAGCCGGCCTATCGACCAGCGCGAAGCGCCACCACCGTAGCGTTCCTGGTTCTTGTAGTCGATCGTGTAACGCGGGAAACCGACCCAGGAGAACAGCCCCTTGGAGAACCGGTTGCTCTCGCGCATCGCCAGTAGCGCGTCCACGGCCCGGCGCGACAGCAGCCGGAAATCGCCGACGCCGTCTTCCATGGGCACGTCCACCAACTTGTTGACCAGCCGGTAATACAGCCTCGACAAGGCAGTACGGAAGGCCGGATCGCCGTCCCGGGTGCGACGTGCGACGACCTGGTCGTAACCCTCCCGATAGTGCTCGATCATCTCGTTGACCAGAGCGGGCGGATGCTGCAGGTCGGCGTCCATGATGACGACCGCATCGCCCTTCGCGTAGGTCAGGCCCGCGTGCATCGCGGCTTCCTTACCGAAGTTGCGGCTGAAACTCACGTATTTGACCCGCGAGTCACGTTCGTTGTGGGCCTGCATCATCTCCAGCGTGCGGTCACGACTTCCGTCGTTGACCAGGACCAGTTCGAGCTCGACATCGGGGGCGTCGACAGCCTTGAAGACCTCTGTGACCAGCGCGTCGAGCACCGACTCTTCGTTGTGGCACGGCACCACGACAGACAACAGCATGGGCAGACCTTCCACCGGGGGTTTATTGATGCTTCCCGGACGCGGCAACGTCCACATCAGGCTAGCACGCGGCTCACAGGTGGCCCGGTTAGACTCGGCTGTCTTCGGGTGATGGCCGCCACCACTGCTGATTGTCCCGGTACCACCCGATAGTCTCGCACAGCCCCGCTTCGAAGTCCGCATGACGCGGACGCCAACCCAGCTCGTCGCGCAGCTTGGATGCATCCAGCGCGTAGCGCAGATCGTGGCCGGGCCGGTCGTCCACCAGGTCGTAGGCGTCGACCGGCCGGTCCATCAGCTCCAGGATCAGCTCCATGACCTCTTTATTGGTGTGCTCCCCGTCGGCACCGACCAGATAGGTCTGTCCGAGCCGTCCGGACTCGAGGATGCGCAGCACCGCCGCGCAGTGGTCGTCGACGTGGATCCAGTCCCGGACATTGCGGCCGTCGCCGTACAGTCCCGGGCGGCCCCCGTCGAGGATGACGGTGATCTGATGTGGAATGAACTTCTCGATGTGCTGACGCGGACCGTAGTTGTTCGAGCAGTTGCTGATCGTCGCCCGCACCCCGAAACTGCGCACCCAGGCACGCACCAGATGATCCGAACCGGCCTTGGACGCCGAGTAGGGGCTGGACGGCCGGTAGGGCGAGCCCTCGGTGAACCTGTCCGGATCGTCCAGCGCCAAGTCGCCGAAAACCTCGTCGGTCGAGATGTGGTGGTAACGGACATCGTGTGCCCGGACGGCCTCCAGCAGCGCGAAGGTTCCCACCAGATTCGTCGAGATGAACGGCTCGGGGTTGGCCAGCGAATTGTCGTTGTGCGATTCAGCGGCGAAGTTGACCACCGCATCCACCCGGCTCACCAACTCATGGACGAGCGCCCGGTCGCAGATGTCGCCGCGCACGAACTCGACCCGATCGTCCGGCAGCCCGCGAAGCGACGCCCGGTTACCTGCGTAGCTGAGCTTGTCGACCACGATCACCT
>Ga0334882_1002775_pt1 | contig 17127 bp, 11 predicted proteins | sample GraSluR1_MG_5_FD_207226 | JGI IMG/M metagenome (GOLD analysis project Ga0334882, IMG submission 207226) | Sludge microbial communities from methane-producing bioreactor in Wageningen University, Netherlands - Granular Sludge_15_04-R1 | ecosystem: Engineered > Bioreactor > Anaerobic >...
CGACCAATTCCTTCTTGAGCCAATCACCTGCTTTCATCCCAGCATCAGCCTTTGGGATGCTGCGAATCAGGCTCAGCATCAATCCCATAGTCAGCTCCGCAACAGAGATGGTGGTGGCAACCGGTGCATTCACCACAGTGATTCCATGCGCTTGGGCAGCTTTTAAGTCGATATTATCAACACCGACACCCATGCGACCAACCACTTTAAGCTTTTCTGCTTTTGACAGCACAGCTTCGGTAATCTTTGTGCGACCCCGAACAATGACCGCATCCATCTCAGGGATCACATCTAATAATTCTTCTGGGGATATACCCTTTTTGTCGATCAGCTCAGTGTCAGCCAGCAAAGCTTGGTCACTGATGGGGGCCAGGCCGTCTGTGAGTAATATTTTCCATGCCATAACTTCAATCTCTCCTTATGATTATTGGTTTGGTAGGTGCTAATCTATTTTACTGCAACAATGCTATCTTAAAGATGACCGGGACTAAGAAAATGTGCGTTTCAATGGATTAAATACATAAAAATTAACTGGAGTCTAACAACTCATTTGGTTTTGCTAACACCCGAACATCGTCGCGTCGTTTGGTAACACCGGTCTGATCCAAGTACTCCAAAACCGCCACGGCATACTTGCGGCTGGTGTTAAATTTATCCCTCAATTCACCTAAGGCAATGCAGCCCTTTTCCTGGATATGGGCGATCACAGCCTGACGCATTTCCTGTAAGACCTGCGGCTGGAGGAGAACATCTTCGCCAATCCGGATAAGCTGGCTTGTAACAACCAAGGCCCTGACCAGTTCCTCTCCAATCTGATCGCTGCTCTGTTTATAAGAGGGCGGCATATAGGGTTGTGCTTCAAATGCAGTAAGCAGTACATGGACCTGGGATTGCTGTTCGGTTGTGAAGTTCACCTGGTGCCCTTGCAGTCGCAGATCAGCCCCTGATTCTATCAAAATACCCTGTTCGGCCATTACCTTGATCAACAGATCAAAGCTCTTGGGGTTCAAAAGGATTTGGGATTTCAAACGTTCACGGGGCATGCCAGGATACAAAGGAAAATCTCGGTGGTAAGCTCGCAGACCGGCTTCTATTGATTCTGTTAACTGTGCAAAAAGGGTTTGCGGCAAGACCAACCGCCCCCCATCCAGGATGACCAATAACCCTTGTTCAACCAGTGAATCCACAGCACTATTGGCAAGATCTGCTTCCAGCCCGGAGGCGACCACCACACTTTCCAGAGCGACTGGGCCTAATTTATGCGCTGTTTGGAGCAGGATGTCCTCCGGTGTACCCATCAATAAACGTTCTAATACTTCCAAACGATCCGTGTTAAAGCGCCGATGCCGCCGCAAGGGATGCGGGTCAACCACCTGACCCCCGCCGATGGTGGCAGGGGGTGATGGACGGCGAATGATGAAGCGATCTCCACGCAGAACGACAACCGGTTCATTAAGCATCAGCTGTAAAAAGGCTTCTCCGCCGGGAGGGCATTCTGACATCCCCAGTAAACGCACTCTGGCCATCACTTCATCCGCTCCCAAAAAGAGTTTTACCTCGCTGTTATGTTTCACCGGCGAGTCAGCATCCGGTAATAACGTGCAAAAAACATCCATCATTCTGGTGGTTTGATAATCCCCAGGATGAACAACAATATCCCCACGTGCTACCTGGTCGACACTGACGCCACTGACATTGATCGCTGTCCGGCTTCCCGGCAGAGCGCTTTGTTCAGCTTGTTTGTGAGTCTGCAAACCGCGAATGCGGCCGGTAATCCCATGCGGCAGTATTTGGACCTCATCGCTGACTGAGAAATGCCCGTCAAGAAGTGTTCCTGTTAGAATGGTGCCAAAGCCCGGCAGGGTGAAGACTCGATCAACAGGTAAACGCGGCCGGCCTAAGTCTGGGCGGTGGGGACGCTGAATAAGGATATTTTGCAACGCAAGCACCAGGTCATCCATACCCTCGCCGGAACGTGCGCTGACCCGTACAATAGGTGCCTCAGCCAGAACTGTACCTGCCAGCGTTTCACGTAAATCCGCTTCGACCAGGTCAAGCCAATCCGATTCACTGACCAGGTCAATTTTGGTTAGGGCTACGACCCCCGCAGGGATTTGCAATAAATCGAGAATCGCCAGATGCTCGCGTGTCTGCGGCATGACGCCTTCGTCAGCAGCAACCACAAACAGCACAGCATCGATACCACCAATCCCCGCCAACATGTTTTCAATGAAATCACGGTGACCGGGAACATCAATAATACCGATTTCACCGCCGTCAGGCAGTTTGAACCAGGCAAAGCCCAGTTCAATGCTCATCTCCCGTTCTTGTTCTTCTTTGAGACGATCAGGATTAATCCCGGTCAACCGGTTGATGAGGGTTGATTTGCCATGGTCAACGTGACCCGCAGTGCCAATAACTTGCACTTTATTGTCCTTGTTAGCGTGTTATTCTTTAAAAATTTTGTTATGAGCTTCGATGGAATCTCGAATGATGTTGAGTTGTGCTTGCATACGTTTAATATCATCCCTGCCCATTTGCTCAAGTGTATCCTGGAACCGTTCCAGCAGGTCTTCAACATTCGATATGCGATCCCCAAAGTTTTCAAGGTCGCGCTTCATTTCACGGTACTGTTCATCCTGGGTGAGGGTGTAGTTCGACCAGCGTTTCTGATCATCAGACTTAAAAGTGGTCCATTCCTGTCGGAAGCGGTCTTCGGTGAGGCGCTGGACCTCGGTGATCTCATTCACCCTGCGATCAAAGCGTTGTGTGACCTCATCCAAGGTGTTGAGTGATTTTTTTACAGCTTGATGGGTGTCCTCCAGGCCCGAAACTTCACCTTCCAGGTCCCGGGTGATGGTTTCCATCTTTTCAAAACGTTCTGACCAATCTTTGAACGTGCGGTCTCTTGCCACCTGTACCACATTGATTTTCTCAATGAAAGCGGTTTGTTCTTCGCGTCGCTCCGAATCGGATTCCATTAATTCCTTGATACGAATCTCAAGCTTGCGCATGCTGTCACCCAACAGGTCTTGTTTTCCGAGGGTTTCATCATGACGTTTGCGCATGGCAGAAATTTCGCCCTGAACATCCGTAACCCGTTTGGCTTCTTGACGAAGATTTTCCTCCATCATACGCAATGACCGTTTGTAATCCTCATCGAAGCGGTTGATATCATTGACTTGAGCCTTTAATTCTTCTAGTAATCTAGAAAGACGGGCATCTTCTTCTTTCCGATCCTCGATCAATTCAGGGTAGGTTTCATAATTGCTGATCTTTCTGCGTAGATCAATCAAATCTGCATTCAGATCCCCGAGCTGTTGGTTGTTCCGTTCGATTTGGATGAATTTTTCCTGTGTTGAATTCTTAATATCATCGATCTGACGGCTCAGCTCTGAACGCTGGTTACTGATGGCCAGATCAAATTGCTCCACCCGGGCGGAGAGGGTATTTAACCGAGCGATTTCACTTTCCATTTCAGTAAGCCGCACCCTGAGAGATGAATTTTCAGTGTCCAGATTATCAATTTTGCTCTGCAGTGCAGCAATTGCAGTTTTATCATTCCTGCGTTCATTATCCAGCCATTCAATGCGTTGTTCAAGTTGTGACAAATTGAGTGTGTCGTCCATCATATTCACCTATCGATAAGGGTCATTAAAACCCTGCATCCATCTTGGGGGTTTATTTTTTCGATTATTTATGCATTATACACAAAAACGTTTGATTTCGCCCGTTATGCGCTTATCCAGCCGATCATTATCCATTGGATATTACTGCAATTGGGGGAAGACGGTCAAGATATTGGTGATGCCCGCAAGAAATGTATGCGGGAACAGCCCGATGATGATCAATATGAATACAAGCACCAATATAGGCAGGTACTCGGATGATTTCTCAGTTGTCCCCCATAAACGGATGGGTTCACTCTCAGTTGATGTGACAACACTCAATAGCAGCCTGATGGTAAACAAAAACAAACCCAAGTTCCCGATAAAACCCCACAGACCCAAACTGCCTCCCAAAGAGATGGCCTGGGTCAATAAAGTGATCTTGATGGGGAAGGAAGCTAATAGGGGCAGTCCGGCGATACTCAACTGTGCCAACAGTAAACCAGATGCCAGTAAGGGATATTTGCGGGCACATCCCTGGATGCTTTTGAAATCCAGAGTGTCATAATGGCTTTCTAAGCGGGTCAAGGTGTATCCCCATAACCAGTATCCAAGCGCGCGAGCTGTAAACAACATCAACATCCAGCGCAAACCGCCCTCAGCGGAAAGCCCAATCGCTAAAAGGGAGAACCCAATTTCAACCAAGGCTGAATATCCGAAGGCCCGTTTAAGGTGCTCTTGAGTAGCCGTCCAGATCCCGCCAATACTAATCATCACAACACCAATCAACCTGATGGTATCAAAGATTCCGGCTGAGGTCCTGAGGAAAGCATAGCGATTTAAGAAATTCAGACCAAATACCAGGATCGTCGTTGGCAAGATGAACAATAAATAACTGACCACTGTTGGGTGGCACTGTTCACTTAACATTGGCACCCAGCTGTGGAACGGAAAAACCGCTAACAAGAGAGCAAACCCGAGACCCAACACAATAGCCGTTTGACCCACCAAAGGACTGTCAGGGGGGAGGATCACGACACCCGTCAGCAACCAGCCTGCAATTAAAATAAAGGGCATCGCAATGGTTTGTAAGCTCAGATAACGCAAGATGCCCCGGTAATGCTGATCTTTCTTGAGAAAAAGCATCGGGATTGAAATTAAAACAGCAGATTCAATCAATAGTGCAGCATATAAAAACGGTGTAACACCCATGGCAGCTGTAAGGGAAGCCGTAATCACGAGGCTGATAGGTCGGAAGTTGTCCGGTACACCCGGCAGATTGCTGCTGAGCAGCCACAAGCCGGTCATGCCATAGATGAAGGCGATAAATGGCAAGATGTCGTAATCCAGGATGATCTGTCGACCCAAGATACCCAGGCTCTCTTCGAAGACGAGCGTGAGCGGTCCAAGAGAAAGAGATAGATCTTGTGGAAATAAAGCTGCCAGCACAGCCAATCCAAATGCAGTCAGGCTGGCGAGAATGATGCCCAACACATGGCGTTGATGCAATATACTGATTACCGCAGCAATCACCATCGGTGTAATGACCCATAGGATAGGCGTGCTGAGGGTCATGATGGCTCGCCTTCATCCTCGATTGGGCTGGGTTCTGATATCTTGATCGTGAAATACACGCCTACCAGCGCCAGGCCTAAGTTGACAACCACTAATAGACCCGTTAACAGCGTGGAGAGCTCCAGGGCCGCGTGGATCACCTCAAAGCCGCAGAGAAAGGTGAGTAGGCTCATAATTACCAAATAGGGCTCCGAATTGGTCCCGAGCTGCATCAGCGACATGCCGACCATCATCATCCCTCCCTGAATGATCACAAGGTCAACCCGAGGGAAAACACGCTGTTGCAGGGCAGGTGACAAAATGAAGATCAACAGGACGATCAGCAAACCAGCCAGCCCTCGAAAGAACAGGCTTGCGGTGGTTTCGGAGTCAGATTCAGTATGAGTATGGCGCATGCAAGTCAGGGTAATCGCTGAGGTTGCCATCCAGCCGACAATCAGTTTGACGACGGCCATACCCATCGGCCAAGAAAGAGAGACCAATACAAATGCGGCCAGGTATTGGATCGCCAAAGCGGCCGCGTTGAAGCGCCAATCCCTGAAAACCAGGATAACCATGGTTGCAATCACAATTAACACAAATGCCATGGTGGATAAAGCTGACATCTCAGTTAATGCCTCCACCAGTCAGAATTGTGATCAACAGCACAAGTAACAGGATCGTCCACAGGATGCCACCCTCACCAGTTAAAACAGCCGAAGCGCTCTTGAGGAGTTTACCAACACTATTGAAAACGCACCATATTGCGCGATAGATCCATTCCAATCGAAAGAATGGTTCCAGACGCGGTAAAACGGTGTCTACCACTTTTCTAATTCTGCTGCTCGCCGGCAGCTCAAAATAAGGGGGGCTGATCCCAAAGCGACGGATGAGGACAAGGGTTATGATGATCATAATATGGCTGACCAGCGGCAGCCACCACACGCCGAGGGTGAGGGCACCTGGCCATCCGATCAATCCCAAGGCAACATTCGCTTGGATGATCAAAATCAAACCCAGGGGAAAGACGAGACGGGCCCAGGATTCCAGCGCCCCCGGTTCTCCACCGGGCTGAAGTGCGCGCGCTAAATAACCTAAGACCATCAACCCATGCGAGATGACGAAGAGAAACGTCCAGATATTGACACCATTGGCCACCAAGCCTCCCCATCCAGAGGCAGCTGGCGTGTACGGCAACCCCAGAAACCCGATCAGACCCAATATAAGCAGAAAATTAATCCGTTGGATGCGGGGGAAATAGAGAAACAAGAGGCTGCCCGGCAATATCAGGGCTAACCCCCAGGCGAGGCTGGCACGTGGTGCCCCATTCAGGACGGATGCTGTCGCAAAACTTGCCCAAGCAACAATCCAATAGGGTCGGCCTTCGATCTCATCTGTTGCTGATACCCAGCGAGCCGCCGCGTACAGTGCGGCAAGCGCTAACAATCCCATAAAGAGGGGCAACCATGCATCCAAGAAAGGAGCAAAGAGATCATCCGGTAAACGCGCCAATAATCCCAAGCTAGTCGCGACGGGTGTCAAACGAATAATGCTCCCGGTTCCACGGCGGACCGTGGGCTCCTGGAGGAAGGGTAAGTTGAGGGGAAAGACTCCCAACCGCAGCCCTGATGCTAACAGTAGTAAAAAGCCTGCATCCTGGGGGACTTGTGTCAAATTAAAATCACCAACAGCCGCCCAACCCCGCATCGTACCTAAGAATAATAGAAGGAGTGATGCGGTGCGGACGCCATAGGAGACCACAATCCTGGAATTGAATTGGGGGGTGTCTTGCAGCCGCAACAGGTGGAACAGCTCCATCAGATCGACCAGCACCCAGGCCATCATCATGGTCAGGCTCGTCCCCGATTGAAGCGCTAAAAGGCCGAAGGCTGTGATGATTAAGCTGGCAGACCAGGCCCTAGGCGTGCTGTCATAGCGCGTGCGGGCAGCATCGGAAAGGATCACCCCCAGGGTGACCGTCATCAAGGCCAGCGCATATGGCCAGGAGTCATAATCCAGGAGGAGTGAGAGTTGACCCATCAGGTTGCTGTCTGGACTGGCCCACGATATCATCACCAGGGTGGTCGGCAAGCGCAAGCGCGAGATGAAGACCGTTATCCAGGCCAGGATGGACGCCCCAGCCGCAATTAACCAGCTGACTCCAAACTTTGGGCGGGTCAGGTCTACTATAAAAATGGCTACAGAAGCAAGCAGCAGTAGCCCAATGGGCAGAAGAATTAACATAGCCGGTCCGTGAGGATCACTGGACGATCTCGCCCTCGTGACGGTGCAAATAGCGCCCTGAACCCGGTTTTCCGTGCCAATTGTCCCCATCCACAATCATGCGACCGCGCAGGAAGACCTTCACAGGGAATCCATTCAGACGCCACCCCTCATACAGGCTGTAATCTGTGCGGTGATGAGCGACATTCACGCCATATTGCACCTCTTTGTTGGGATCCCACAGGGCAATATCCGCGTCTCCACCGGGGAGCAAGCCCCCTTTTTGGGGGTAGAGCCCGAAGATCTTTGCCGGGTTGGTGCAGTGCATGGCCACAAATTGGTTGGGGGTGATATGTCCCCTTCCGACACCCTCCGTCCATAGGATCGGCATACGGTCGCCCAGGCCAGGCAGACCGTTGGGGATCTTGGTGAAATCCCCGGCTCCCAGTTCTTTTCCGGGGATCGCTACCGGCTGTCCCTCATACATAATCGGCGTGACGCCGTCATAGAAGAAGGGGCAGTGATCTGTCGCGATGACCTGGATGGTTTGGTTCTCAATCCCCTGCCATAATCTGGCGTTATCAGCGGCTTTGCGCATCGGAGGTGAGCAGACCCACTTGGCACCGTCCTCGCGGCGCAAATCCTCTTCGGTGAAGAACAGGTATTGGGGACAAGTTTCGCCCATCATGTTCAGTCCGTGCTGGCGGGCATAGGCCAGCTGGTCAACCTCGCCGGCGGTGTTCATGTGCACCAGGTACAGCGGTGCGTCACCGGCTTGCGCAGCCAGTGCGGCCGCGCGCAGGGAGGCCTCCACAGCGCCCCAGGCAGGACGGGTTTTGGCATGGAAATAAGGGTCCGTATTGCCAGCGGCCAGGGCCTCATCCACCAGGATGTCGATCACATCGCCGTTTTCGGCATGCACCAGGGTCAGGATGCCGGCCGCGTGGGCAAGCCGCAGCACACGGAAGATTTCACCATCCGATAGGCGCAGGCGGTTGTTGTAGGCCGTGAAGACCTTCAGGCTGGTGATCCCCATATCGGGCAGAGAGAAGATTTCCTTGGCGACCGCCTGGTCAAAGCGGGTGATGTTCATATGGAAACCGTAATCGACAGACGCGGTGGGGTCGGCTTTGGCGCGCCAACGGGTGATATTATCCTCGAGGGTGCCCGCATCCTGGGGCACAAAATCGATCACGGTGGTCGTGCCGCCAAAAGCAGCCGCCTTGCCGCCGGTGTAATGGTCATCCGAAGAGACCGTATTGAACATCGGCAGGTCCAGGTGAACGTGCGGGTCAATCCCGCCCGGCAGCACATACAGGCCCGTCGCGTCGAGCACCTCAGCGCTGGGATGGGTCAGGTTTTGCCCGATCAGGCTGATCTGCTCGCCTTCGATTAAAATATCCGCCTTAAAGGTCTCACTGGCGGTGATCAGGGTGCCGTTTTTAATGAGGGTAGCCATTGTCTTCACTCCAAGTACTGGTAAATGTAGGTGCAGGGTCTTGGTATGATTTTAGCAGAAAATGGCAGAAATTAGAAAGGTTGCATAGGCGCTAACAGAAAGGGAGAGGGTCATTTTCTCTGGAGAGATGGTTTCTCATCTCTCCAGAGGTGCTACACCTTTTGTTAAAACTAACTAATAAACCACGTCCCAGATGACTGCCTGTGGGACGGATATCCAATAACCCAGCCCTGATTTCATAACGGTTAAATCATTGGCATATGCAGGCGCTGTTGAATCGAACACCTTCCATGGGTCTGAACTGTCTGCTGCCACATAGGAAAATATTATGTATTTGGCCTCTGTCCCAAAGCCATGATCTTTCAGGTCCTGTGGTGAAACATTTACCTGGGAGGATGGGAAGCCGACCAGGTTCCAGCCGCCGCCAACCGGGGAGAGATTGATGGTTGTTGATTCTTGATGGGTGCCCTTAATTGTCAGCGTTGAACCACCCAGCATGTAGATCCAAAACCCCATAGCCTCATCCAATTCGAACAGCGTTTGTGTCCAATCCGGTGCATTGGGATCAAACATCAACCAATTGTTTGAAGAAACAGAGGCATCCCAAGCATAAACAATGGTGTAATTGTCATTCACAGATGAAAGAACTTCACGAATTGTGGTATCCACTGGATGCAGGCTGAAAGAAACCAGATTCCAGCCAGGTTGTAAGATGATCGTTTCTGATTCTGCTACAATTGTAAGGATATTCTCAACATAGGTGATTGCATAATTGGCGTTTATCATCAGTGTGCCCTGTAAGATGGCATACTCTCCAACATCCTCACCAGCCACTCTTGATAAACTTCCAGTGAAACTATCTCCATATACCAAGCTCCCTTCAGTGATTGCATAAGTTAGTTCAGGGTCAGATTCACTATACACTTTTGATTTGGGATCTGCGGTCACGGTGATTGCCCTGACAGTAATTTCAAAACTTGACGAAACATATGTGAGGTTGTAATTAGGTCCAGCTGTGAGACTACCTTGTAAGATGGCATAACTTCCGATTGCTTGACCTGCCTCGCGAGTTAATTCACCACTGAAAGCATCCCCGACTATCAATCCTCCCTCGGTTACTGCGTAAGACAGTGCAGGGTCATTCTCACCGTATATTTTGCTTTGTGGATTTGCAGACACCGTGATGGGTTTGGGTGTGATCTCCAGATTTGCGGAAACGAATCCCATATAATAATTTAGGCCAGCAGATAGGTCACCTTGATTAATTGGATAACTGCCGACAGCTTCACCCGCATCCCTAATTAATCCTCCGCTGAAGGAATCCCCGGAGACTAAACTTCCAGCGGTCACTGAATATGTCAATGTTGGGTCATCATCGCCGTAGACCTTTGTTTTGGAAACTGCACTCACTGTGATTGGTCTGGGTTGAATGACCATTGTAGATGTGACCGAGCCGATGACCGCTGCACCATTTTTTACTTCGATAACCACTGCATACTCACCAGCATTAATGGGATTAGTTTCAACGCCATTATAGGTAACCCTTGTCGTGTAGGGCGATTCTACACCTGAGATGGAGATTGCTTTAGCTGTGCCATCATAAATATGTTGGCGTTCACTTAAAGACATGACAATGACATCTGTGCTATTTGTGCCCTCACCGCTCTGAGCATCTGTCACCAGCAGATGAATGGTTTTTGTCCCCGGCGATGTAAAAGTCCATGACGTTGTTGGTCCACTTGTATCGTCATACTGGCCATCATTATCCAGATCCCAGGAATAGGTTGTCACGTCCAAGCCCTCGTCAATTGCTGAACCAATAAAATTGATGGGTTCATCAACCAACCCAACGTAAGGGCCGCCAGGATCAGCTTTCGGAGGATGAATGTTAAGTGGTGAAATAGATCCACTCAACCAAATTGCACCTGCAACAACCCTGTTCTCAATTATAAACACAATAGTGTCGACCGTATGTGCGCCATCCTTAGCGCTTGTATTTGGATCATCTGCTCGAACATCCATACGGTAAACCAATTGATCTTCATAAAGAAATAGATCATCCATACCGATGGGCTCATCCACACCATCTACAAAGGCATAAATCACATCATCAGGTTGTGGACCATTATCTCCCTCAATAAAATATACCTCACCATAAAAAGTATTGGGTAAAATTGGCGGGCTTTGTGAGCTAATAATCGCAAATGTTCCCGCAATAAAAGTGAGGTCATAATTACTCCCATTTAGATTGTTATCGATAATGTCCAGTGTGCCTTGGTTGATCGCATAAGTGCCGATATCTTCCCCAGTTACTCGTTGCAATGTACCAGTAAAGATGTCAGTTCCAATCAAACTCCCTGCGGTGATCTGATAAGTCAACATTGGGTCAGCAGCCCCGTATTGTTTCCAAGTGTTATCCGCTTTGATTATGATTGGCTGTGGTGCAATGGTGAAATCCGCCGAGACAAACTGAATGTCATAACCTTGGGCTGATAGCGTGCCGATTGTGATTGGATACGTCCCTGTATTTTCACCTACTTCTCGGCTGAGCGCTCCACTGAATATCACGTCAGGAATTGATGATTCATAAGTGAAGGTTGGATCATCTTGACCATATACTTTTGATTGCCCAGAATAGGCGGTTACAATAACGGTATCCGTAGCGCTGGAATCGCAATAAGTGATATTAAGCTTGGCCACACTCGTTGGCCCTAATTCTTTAGCGCTTACAATCCACTGAGAAGTAGAAGCATCCCCAGCAGTTTCCGTGTAGTTTTGGATGGTAAAACCAAAATTCAATTGGGCATCATTGATCCAACTCTGTAAAACAGACACGCCATCACTGTTCATGGATATGGTTGCAAGTCCAGTGCTGCCGAATGCGCTTGGCGTTGTATCCCATAGGTTGATATTACTTCGATCAAATTCAACGTGGGCTGCTCCGGGCGTACCCCAATTTTGTGTTCCATCATACTTATTCCAGGTCACTGTGCTTTCTCCCCAATATCTCTTAAGTGCGTATAGATTGAATTCATACGCCGAGGCTTGTGTCACATTAAAGGTCAAACTGGCTGAGCTGACGATAGACCCTTCGGGAACACTGCTGAGATCCCATTTAAACAAGCCGCCCTTGGGTTGACTACTGCTGGGATTTATGACCACTTCATCATTAATACCTGTCCCATAATTAATTGTTGGAAATACAGAGTCAATATAAGCATCCGCGATGGCAGAAAGCGAGACTGTCGAACAGCTGGCCTGGCCGTTGTTCCGCAAGGTTGCACCTAAAGTGTCTCGGGCAGAAATGTTTGAGAGTGTTATTGTTGGATCAATTCCGACAATCGATGAAAGCGGTTCAAAGAATTCAAGAATTGTTCCAAACGATAGTTCCCCTTCTACAGGAGTATCCTTTGCCAAGACGGGCGTTGCGCCGATCTGAACAAAGATCAACAGCAGTGTCAATACCCCCTGCAGATAATTGTTGATATGTGATATTTTGTGTTGCATTATCCTCTCCTTTTCTTAATCGTTGTATGTTGTTAAAAACAAAAACATCCCGGACGGATGTTTTTTCCACGGAATAAAGTTGAGATTTGGCACTTGAATCCACAGTGCTTCGACAATTAATCGGCCATCATCACGCTCACTGTTGGTGACACAGTAGCTTATTGTGGTAACGAAAGGATTTGTCTGCAATGGTCAATCACCATTCATCCTCAACGAGTGAGGCAGCATCCAGGTATTAATGAACGAAACTGCTTAACCAATAATGATCAGCGCACCAGTAAAGTGACTTGCCGTTTCTTGCTATTTGATTGTGCGGGTCCCCTGAACTGATTTGATAACGCGGAGGCCTTCGTTTCCCCTTAAAAAATTGTATCAGATTTCATTTGAATTTACAATAACAATTTCATAATTTGGTTTCGCATGATTTCATCACTAATGTCTTAACAAACCTTCAAATTATGATCTTGGGGATAATATTTTCCGTAAACCCCGCTGTGATGTCTCATGGATTGAATAATTTTGCCTATATAAAACAAAAAAGGTTGCTTCTTGTGGCAACCCTGGATTTTTGAGGGGTTTGAATTATTCTTCAGCAGATTTGTTTTTGCTTTCCTTGGTCTCTGTTTTTTCTTCGCTTTTGCTTTCGCTCTCTTTTTTCCCTGAATCCTCTTTGTCAGAATGATAGGATTGACCCGAGGGTGAGCGGTTATCCGTCGCATAAAAGCCTTTGCCTTTAAAGACAATGCCGACGGGTTGATAAACTTTTCGCAAGGCAGCTTCGTTACATTCAGGGCAGATTAAGAGTGGCTCTTCACTGAACCGCTGATATTGATCGAAGCGAATCCCGCAATTTTCACATTGGTATGTATAAGTGGGCATAACAGACTTCCTGAATCCTGACTTTCAAGATTATAGTCCCCTTATGTGTGAATGGCAAGTGGTGTGGGCAGGGTCTTATGGATTTCTTACGACAAAGATCTGCATCTTGTGTGTTTTCCCCTCTTGGAAGAGCTGTTCCATCACTGGTATAATGCCGGCATGCGAAAAACACTGGCGTTCAGCCTTTTTCTGTTCTTCCTGAGCGTTGTTGTGCTTCCTGCGTGCGTTCCGGCAGAGGTTATAAAAACAGTCACGCCGACCCCCACACTGGATGGGACACTGCGGCCTTATCCTTCAGCAACAGCAACGGCCACGCCCCTGCCAACGGATTACGTCAGCCCAACGCCCTCACCGACGATCACACCAACACCGACGCCTGTTTATTACGAGGTACGGGAAGGGGATGACATGTACAGCATTGCCTGGCGCTACAACCTCAGCCCGGAGATGATCATGACGGCCAACCCATCGGTCAATCCACGTGCGATGGGCATCGGGACCTCGTTGTTGATCCCGATTACACCCATGCCGGAATCCACGCCAACACCGATGGTGATACTCTCACCCACCGCCACCCCACGGTATTCGACAGTGCGTGACCCTGATTGCTATCCCGATGCAGTTGGAGGTTTGTGGTGTTTTATGCTTGTTGAGAACGATGAAGATCAAGCTGTTGAAAACATTTCGGCTGTAGTAGAGCTGCGGGAGGGAGCTGACACCAGGCGGGAGATCGCGATCCTGCCATTAAATTTGCTCCCACCGGGGACATCTCTGCCGCTGATTGCGTACTTCCAGCCCCCCATCCCCGAAGCCTTCAGTGTTTCAGCCTGGATCGATTTCTACCTGCCTGTGATGCCGGATGACCAGCGTTACCTACGGGTTGACATTGAGAATCAAACCCTGCAGTTAACCGAAGATGCACGTGTAGCTGCTGTTAGCGGCATGCTTTTTCTGCCTGCCGGTCAACCGGAAACGCGCTACTTGTGGATCAACGCCACCGCTTTCGATCAGGACGACCATGTGGTGGCTGTTCGCCGGTGGGACAGCCCAACTCAAATCTCTGGTGGGGAACGAATCCCATTTGAGTTGTTCCTGTACAGCATGGGTGGGGCAATCGATCGGGTGGACCTGCAGGTTGAAGCCCAACCGATGATTTTTGAGACACCCGAAGAAGAATCAAACAGCAATAATCAATAAACGAGGATGATCATGAACCCAACCCTCTCAACCCCCCTGCCCTGGGGGACGCGCACCTTCATTATGGGTATCATCAATGTCACACCGGATAGTTTTTCCGGTGACGGCCTTTGGGATCGAGAGGATGCGATTTTAGCAGCCGTTACCCAGGCCGGGCAGTTCCTGCAAGATGGCGCTGATATCCTCGATATTGGCGGTGAAAGCACCCGGCCAGGTGCAGCGCCGGTCGGTGGTCAGGAAGAACGCAAGCGGGTCATCCCGGTCATCCAAGCGATTAAGAATTCCTTCCCCCAGGCACACCTCTCCATTGACACTTATCGAGGGGAAGTAGCCCGGAAAGCATTGTCCGTTGGTGCCGAGTGGATCAACGATGTTTGGGGATTCCACGCAGATCCTGATTTACCTGCTGTGGTCGCAGAGATGGGCGCGTCGGTGATCCTGATGCACAACCGTCTCAAGCCTGGATCGGCAGAACTGGAAGCACGCTTGGGGGGACGCTATGTGGGTGTCGATTATGATGATCTGATCTGCGATATCTGTCGTGAACTTATGGAAAGTGTTTCTCTGGCACATCAAGCTGGCATCCCCGATGAAAGGATCATCCTCGACCCGGGGATAGGTTTCGGCAAGACCGTCGCTCAAAATCTCGAGCTGTTGGACCGGCTGGATGAAATCAAAGCCCTGGGTTACCCGCTGCTGGTCGGACCTTCACGCAAATCATTCATCGGCTACACGCTGGATCTGCCACCTGATGAGCGCATAGAAGGCACAGCGGCTGCGGTCGCAATAAGCATTGATCGCGGTGCAGATATCGTACGTGTGCATGATGTGGGGGTGATGTCACGGGTGGTAAAAATGAGCGATGCCATCCTGCGCCGTAAAAAGTAAATTGACCAGGACGCAGCAACGCCATTGGAAAAGTAAAAAAGGCCGGGCTCGGCCTTTTATTTAATCGAGGATATCGTGCACATTCTGGATGGCTTCATCCAAAGTCGACCCGAGGAAAACCCCGTCCATTTTCCGCTTGGCAGATTCGTTTTCATTAAAATAGCGTCCCCCATAACCAAATATGGGCTTTCCAGGTATTTCGTTTAACATCGCCTGCAGTTTGTAAAGCGGACGGGCCGAATCTTGGAAACTGGCCGAAAGGATGATCATGTCCGGTGAAACATCACCGGCATAAAGCACCAGGTCTTCTGTGGGCAGGTCAGGACCCAGGTATTCAACCTGATAACCTTCCCGTCGCAAGAGGACCGACAGCATCAGAGAGGCGATCTCATGAAATTCCTCCGGTGCACATCCAATTAGAATGGTCGGTGCTGCACTGTAAATGGGAAATGCCTGTAGCAAATTCATCAAGATGCCGCGAATAAATGCTGAGGCAAAGTGTTCTGTGGCAATCCGGATTTCTCCACGATACCAGGCTTCGCCAATTTCGACCAAACAAGGATAAAAGACCTCCAAAAAGATGGTTTGGATATCGAACATGCTTTGGATGGTATCGATGATCTGTTTAGCTTGTGCTTCATCATGCTTGGTTAATGCGGCATATAATTGCTCAGCATAGATTTTGGTTGGGAACTGAGGAGTTTTGGAGGGTGTTGGAGGCAAGACCGAAGGCAAGGCTTCTGGCCAGATGCCTTGTTCTCGCAAACCACGATACTCACGCACTGCATTGCTAATTGAAAGCCCTTCATCCAAACGATTTGTTATCCAGCGCACAATTTGGATATCTTGTTCAGAATATAAACGGTAGTTATTGTCCAACCGATCCGGGTCTAGTAAATCGTACCGTCGCTCCCAGGCTCTCAGGGTTACCGGACGAACACCAGTCCGTTCACTGAGGACTTTGATCGTGTATTTTGGGTCGTTTGAAAATTCGGCAATTGAGACCATACCAAGCCACCTCTGTAGAACGATTGACTAACCTTACTCTGATTTTACCGCGAAATCCAACCGCTGGCTGTAAATAATTCGGATAAAAATAACTGACGTTCTTCGATTGTCATTGGGCGCGGCTGGGCAAAATCCTCCAGTATGGCGGTCAGCAATTCTGTGCTCAAATGACGCCCCTCATAGAAGGTGTGGCGCTGAATGATCTCCCAGCTGGTTTGATGGATGACATTGCCATACATATCGATGACCCATTTTTGATCAAAGAATAAATTACCCAATCCGTAGTCGATAAAAGCATCATACTTAAAATCCATCGCCTTCGGGCGATGTGCCTGGCTGCCGTTCACGATCACCGCCCCAGCTTCAGCCACCAACCCAAAGTCTCTAATATGATGTTCTGCTGCAAAATCGTAATAATCCTCGTAATACTGGAAAGTTGCAATCGGTAAATAGCCTTCATCCCGCAGTCGGCTGATCTCATCCGCCATCCATTGGTAATCTTCACAGGGTGCTGCACCGCCGGCCTCTTCAGTAGCCCAGGCAAAATCTGGGCCAAAGGCATTGCAACCGATAAAAGCCAGCCGGTTTCCGTTATGAGTCACCAAGAGGGGCGATTTTGCCGCTGCCAGGTTGCGGCCGCCGCCAAAGTAGGACATCCCATACGTCTCATATAGGTTTAGGGTGAAAGGCACCGCGTCATCACCATACATGTATAAGGCATCATTATTGTGATTGCCGGTCAGTTCGATGATGTCCGCACCAACATAATCCAATAGATCAATATACTTTGGATCGCTGCAGAAC
>Ga0334882_1002777_pt1 | contig 17115 bp, 12 predicted proteins | sample GraSluR1_MG_5_FD_207226 | JGI IMG/M metagenome (GOLD analysis project Ga0334882, IMG submission 207226) | Sludge microbial communities from methane-producing bioreactor in Wageningen University, Netherlands - Granular Sludge_15_04-R1 | ecosystem: Engineered > Bioreactor > Anaerobic >...
CTAAGACCACCCTTGGAAGCCTCCTTCTCTCCCCCGGCGAAAACAACACCGAAAGACAACGCGAGCACCATGAGTAACAATAATCCTTTTTTCATCCTCTTCCTCCTGCCTTTTATTGGCAATAAAAAATAATACAGCCCTAAGCGACTGTATAGTTTGATGGTTTTATTTGCAAAGTTGTGCTTTGGTTTGCAAATCTTTGCAAACGTTTCCAATAACCTATTATTTGTCTGATTTTCTCATTTTGTCAATGATTTTTTTAAATCAAGCCATTGCGATATATTTAGTTTAATTGTAAGAAGTTATTTGAAATTTCCATGGCGAGCCTCAAAAAAATATTTCCGAGTAAAAGGGTTTAATACGAAAAGATTTCGATAATTTTATATCTTTTTTACAAACGTTTGCAGTAATTGATAAAAAAACAGCGGGAATAAAGCCTTCCCGCTGTAATCTCGAAGGAGACAGAATCAGGGAAGTTCGTCCGTCAGATCCTGCAGGACCGCCTTAATGAGAGAGAATTCCAACCCGTTATCGGTGCAGAAAACCCTCAAGGATTGCCCTGTTGCTCCCATAGTGCTGCCCAGGGCTTCTTCAATCTTTGCGGGAGGAATCCCCCAGGAGAGGAGATCATCAAAGGTGGTATTCCCCTTGACCAGACGCTCTTCGTCAACCGGAGACGGAGGAACCACTTCAACAACCTTTTCGCCCAAAGGCACCACCCGTTCAACATACAATTCCAGAACAGCTGAGGGGGACTCCCCTTTATCCCTGAGGATGTGCCAGGCAGGCTCCGGCAGCGCCGTATCCTCTTCGGGAGTGTAGGGCAAGCCCTTGTAAAGAGCTACAAAGAGACGGATACTGTCGGTGCCAACTTCCCGGCCTTCCACCATACCGTAGGCCCCTTCCAGCATCTTCACCTGGATATCTCCCGGGTTCTCCCGGTCGGTAAAGCCATAGGCAGCCGCCAGAGTCCCGGAGGAAACACCGAAGACCTTTTCGATGTCCCGAAAATAATAGGACCCCCGGATATCCGCCGGGTTATACTCTCCCGCCGATTCTCCCACGCTGTATTTGGCGGGGATCTTCGAACTCTCGGTCCGCCAGTAACCTGAAGCAGTGCTGATAAAGAAAGCAGCAAGAAACAGCGCCGGCATTAACAGGCCGGCGGTAAAGGCTTTGACTCTCATTTGACTTCCTCCTTGAACTTCCTGGTATTGAACTCCACGGTGTGGGGAACCGGACACACGCCGTCGTCGGAGGTACACTGATAACAGCTGATACATTGAGGGCTTCTCACCACCCCGGAGGTGGATACTTCGATGTTCATGGGGCACGCCTTGTCGCACCGCTTGCAGTCGATACAGGTGGCCCCGTTCCGGCGCAAGGGAATCAGCCGGAAAAGGCTGGTGAGACCCAGCAACGCTCCGTAGGGGCAGGCGTACTTGCAGAATGGCCTCTCAACCAGAAGGGACAGAGCCAAGGTCACCCCCAGGACAATGAACCCCGCGACCGCCACCTCGCCGGTCCAGAAGTTAAAAAGGGCAAAATACGGGTCAACCCCTTCAAAAACGAGCTGCCCCGACCGAGCAGTCATGATGACCACCCAGCCTAAAACCAGATACCTCAGATACCTGAGCCCGCGGTCCAGCCCGGGAGGAACCATCCGGTTATACTTCTTTTTAAAGATTTTCCTGCCAAGCTTTCCCATCAGCTCCTGAAATGTTCCGAAAGGACAGATCCAGCCGCAGAAGAGAGGCCCCAGGAAGAGGGCGGCGGCAAATACAGCGGCCATGAGAACCAGGCTCGACTCATGTACTTTTTTCACAAAAGTCCCCGCGGTGGCCAGGGTGTAGAGGCTTACCACCCCGCCGAAGGGACACACCGAATGGAGAGAGGCGCTGCTGAAGAAAGAAACCCCTCCATCCGCCTCCACCAAAGTACGGTTCACCGCAATGAAAGCGATGAAGAGGAAGAAGAACAACTGTACCCAGGATCTTAAAGACCGCTTTTTCTTCATGGGGACTCCTTATATGACAATTCTCTCTGATAATGGCCCACAAATATGAACCGAATGTGAATGATTTATGTATTGTCGTTGCAGAGGCGCCTTTTTTCACAGATTTCCAACACGGTTCTCATCAAGGGTTAACAGGGTGTCCCGATCATGGAGCCATGAAAAGCCTAGCGTTTGCCTGTTCGGGAGAAGGAAGGGGCCATGTATCACGGGTTTTGGCGTTATCGGATTATTTTAACTCTTCTTACCGACTTTCGTTCTGGTGCCCCCACACCGTGGCGCCGCTGCTGAGGGAGAGATATCCCGACGGAGACATCAACGAAGTACCTTATCTGGAGCTGAAAAAGCAGAACCACCAGATCCACTATCCCGACACCCTGGCAGCCAATTCCCGGTACCTCTTCCAGGCGCCCCAGATCATTCAGGCCCTGGCCGAAGCCTTTCGGCACCGGGAGGTAACCGCTCTTATCTCCGATTTTGAACCCTTCTCGGTTCACGCCGCCACCCTGGCGGGAATTCCCGCCCTGAATCTAAACCACCCGGGAATCGTCCTCAAGCATCTGAGCCTCCGCCCCGAAGCCCTGGCGGCCCAGACGGTGGCCCAGCTCATGATGCCGCCGGCCCGGGAAAACCTGATCTGCTCCTTCTACGACGGAGACCTGGGGCCCATTCTGAGGAAGGAACTCCGGGAGATCACCTGTGTCAGGGGAAATTACTTTGTCGTCTACACCAAGGAAGACTCCCGGAAACGGATGATGAAAGCCCTGGAACCGTATGAAAATCTCTCCTTCCAGTTCTTCCCCGATAAAACCCGGAATTTCGACGAAGCCCTGGGAGGCTGCCGGGGAGTCATCGCCCCCGGGGGCCACCAGATCCTCTCGGAAGCCCTGGCCCTGGGCAAACCGGTCCTGGCTTTTCCCCAGAAGAGCCAGTATGAACAGCTCCTGAACGCCCGGATGCTGGTCCAGTCAGGCTGGGGACTCCAGGGAGACATGGACGTTCCGGAAGAGGGGCTCCGGCGGTTCTTCTCGGATATTGAAAGCTTTCCCCTTCCCGCCCAGGAGCCACGGCGGTTCACCCTGAAAGACTCCACCGAGGAGGCGGTGGCCCGGCTCAAAGCGTTTATCGAAGAAGCCCAGTCAAACCCGGGAACTTCAAGGCGGTACCAGTTCAACTATTTCACCACCATCCTGCCGGAGAAGATGAAACAGTTTCTGGGCACCCCCGCCTGAAGCACCCCGGGGTCAAACCGGCACATCATACCGGGCCGGTGGCCCCTCAAACCAGAAGGTCTATACAGTCAAAGATGTAATCCAGAGAATCTTCCTTAATCACCTGCCGGACACAACCGGTGTCCTCCCAGAGCTGTCCGTCCTTCTCGTCGCCGTACGGGTAGGTTTTCTTCTGTCCCTCTTCATACCAGTGTACCAGGGCGATACGGCGGTCGATTATTTCGATACAGGTAATTCCCCGTTTCCCGATACAGCATCCGCCGTTAAAGAGACAGGGAACCGGAACGGTTTCGCTGTAGAGAATGCTCAGCTCCCCGGGAGATTTTTTCCGGGCCATCTGATCGAGAAGCCTCTTGTGTTTTTTAATTCTGGCAGCCACCGCTCCTTTGTCCCCTTCGGCGACGGATCGGTATCCCCGCAGAAGCCGTTCCAGATGATATTTCTGGGAATCCGCCTTGGACATGGATTCAAAAAGAGGCCGGTGAGTATGTCCGATGATGGAAGCCACCTTGGCCCGGCGGCTGTAACGGTACACCCTCTTTTCGATCTTGTACTGCTTCCGGGTCTGCTTCAGGGGGATATTCTTGATTCTCAAAGGCGCCGCCAGATACCGGAGCAGGAACGTCAGTAAATCGTTAAAGTGAGTGTACAGGGGAGCCGCCTGGTGGCCGTGAAAGATAAAAAGAGGCCGGTGGCCCGTTTCGACCCGCAGGGCGGCGTGGACAGGATAGGGATAATCCGCAGAACCGGGAACATCAAGAAGGCCGTCGTGGTTCCCCACGGTTTTAAAGAAGGCCTTCTTTTCCTGGAACCGGTCCCATATACTATAAAGATTCCGGTACCGTTCCCTTATCCGGGAGAGCCTGAACTTCTGCAGCTCTTCGATATCGCCGTTGAGAACCAGGGCGAAATCGTTTTTCAGGTAGTGGTCCTCCAGGACCCGGGACAGGAGATTCTCGTTCTTGACAAAATCATCCCGGCTGCTGCCGTCCCCCAGATGAAGGTCACTGAAAACCACCATACGAGGATACTCCCGGGAGGAAATCTCCAGGGCTTCTTCATAAAGATCAGTCAGGGTCCGATCGCCCAGTCGTAACTCTTCCATAGAAGCTTTTTACACCGCCCCCGTGGGATTTGTGTCTGAGTTTTATGAGATTTTGGTTAAAACCACCGGAAGCAGGTGAAAAATCAGAACATTCACAGGCCAGGGGGGAAAATTCCTATCCAGCCCGCCAGGGTCAACATGGAAAACAGGGTGGTGGCGCTGATAATCTCCCCCGCCAGTTCCGCATCCGCCCCCATGGCCTTGGCCATGGCGAAGCTGGTTACCGCTGTGGGGCACCCGGCGGACAGGACCAGGAGGACTAAAATATTCGGAGACACCTGACAATGGGTGCCCGCCGCCCACACCGCACCGGGCAAAACCAGAAGCTTGATAACCGAGGAAGCCCCCCAGAGAAGCTTTCGGTGAATCAGCCCCTTGAGACTCAGGGAGCCGCCTATCCCCAAAAGGGCCAGGGGAAGAGTGAGCTGGGCGAAGTAACCCATGGTCTGATCAAGCAGCGGGGGTGCCCGAAAACCCCACCGCCCCAGAATAAGCCCCCCGAAGATCCCCCAGAGCAGGGGGTTTTTTATGACCTGAAGCCCCACATTCCTGAGCGCTCCCGGTCCGGTGCCCGCAGTGCTGTGACTCAAAATCAGAATGGAAAGAAAATTATAAAGAGGAACCATGACGGCGATGATGACAGCGGTGGTCTGCATCGCTGTAAGGCCGAACCGGCTCTCCACCAGGGCCAGGCCGATGATGGCCACATTGCTCCTGAAACAGCCCTGAACAAAACTGCCCCGCCGGGGCCCCTCCATGGAGAAGGTGACGAGATAGAGGATGAGGCTGACCGCCACCGTTGCCAGGGCGAGGATACCAATACCAAGATACAGCTCTTCGGGAATCGTCCGCACCCGTATCATCTTCTGAAAAACCATCACCGGCAGGGCCACCCGGTGAACCAGGAGGGAGGAGGTGCTGACAAAATCGGCCCCGAAGAGCCCTAATCGGCGCAGAAGAAGCCCCGCAAAGATCAGGGCAAAGATGGGAAGGATCGATTCGGCGGAGGCCAGCATGGAATTCAGCATGGAAAAGTCTCCTCGGTTTTTCCGGCCCCAGACGGTCCGGCACCGGTACACGGAATAATGCCATGCCGGCAGAATATGGGCAATAACAAAGGGGGAGGAAACACATTACCCGCCTCCCCCATCGGGATAAAAATCCTTTATACTTATCAGGATAAGGAGGCATACCCCGTGAAATCACTGATGACCATCAGCTGCAACCGACCCGCAGGAGAGGCGAACCTCTTTCTCTACCGCCGCCGCGGCGATGGAAGCTTCACCCCCCTGGGAAGCACCGATGCGGGGCTCCATCCCTCCTACCATCTTTATAACCCCGATCACCGAGTGGTCTATGTGGTTAATGAGTGCCGCGAAGAGTTTCATGGCCGCGGCGGTTCAATAAAGACCTGCCGGGTTACCCCCGAGGGATTCCAAATGGACGGTGAAGTGTCCAGCGGCGGGGATGACCCCTGTTTCCTGCTGATGGATCCCGGGCGCCGCTTTCTTATCTGCACCAACTACAGCAGCTCCTCCCTTTCGATTTTCCCTCTGGATACCCGGGGGATGACCGGCCCGGCGGTACAGGTGTTCACCTGGGAAGGCCGGGGTCTGCGGGACGACCGGCAGGAACGATCCCACCCTCACTCGGCCTGTTTTACCCCCGACGGCCGGTTTCTCCTAGTCCCGGATCTCGGATGCGATCTGATCAGGGTTTTCCAGTGGGAAGGCGCTGAAGCCCCCCTCAACGAGAGGCCGGATCTGGCGGTTTCCATCGTTCCCGGCAGCGGCCCCCGGATGATGGCCTTCATCCCCGGGACAAACCGCGCCTGGGTGGTGAACGAACTGAGAAACAGCGGTACCTGCTTTCACTACAACCCCGACGCTGAGGACCCTCTGGACTGGGTGAAAGAGATCTCGCTGCTGCCGCCCTACTGGAGTCCCGGCGAAGAAAGCACCGCCAGCCATCTCTTCTGCACCGAAAACTACTGCCTCTTCTCGCTGCGGGGCCCGGATAACCTGGCGCTGGTGAAAGACGGCCTTGTCGGCTTCTGCGAATCCGGCGGCCGGGGTCCCCGGTTTTTCCTGGCGGACCCGGAACACCATCGGCTCTACACCGCCTGGCAGTATTCCCGGCGAATTTCCGAGTACAGTCTTTCAGAGACAGGGGACCTTCAGCTGATAGGTCATCTCATGGAACTTCCTGAGCCCACCTGCATGGCCCTGATTCCGGAAAACTGATCCTCTGTCCCTCAAAAAAGCGGTGGCTTCTCTGCCGAAAAACGCCGCCTCTGGGAACTTTCGGTTTATCCATGGTAGAATCACTCCATGAAAACCGTTCCCCTCTACTACAAAGATCCCGACCAGTTAGAATTCAGCGCCCGGGTCGTCGACCTCCGTCCCCATCCCAAAGCCCTCCAGGTTCTTCTCGACCGGACTCTGTTTTATCCCGAGGGAGGGGGACAGCCACCGGACCACGGTGCCATCGGAGGAATCCAAGTCGTCGATGTCAGGAAAGAGGGGGGAGAAATCTGGCACACCCTGGCTACCGAAGATAATCCTCCGTCCCTCTCCCCGGGGGAGACGGTACAGGGGATCGTGGACGAATCGCGCCGGAACGACTACCGGCAGCAGCATACGGGACAACACATCATCTCCGCAGCGTTCATGAAAATCGGCGATTTCCCCACCGTGTCGGTTCACCAGGGCGAAGCGGTGACCACCATCGAACTGGCGGTACCGGAAATCAGCCGGGAAGACATCCTGGCCGCCGAAGCCCTGGCCAACCAGGTGGTTAACGAAAACCGGCCCGTCCACTGCCACTGGACCGATCAGGCGGGACTGGAATCCTTCGAACTGCGCCGGCCCACCGCCCAGGAAGGGTCCATAAGAATCGTGGAGATCGAAGATTTTGACCAGGTGGCCTGCGGAGGCGTCCACTTCCGCTCCACCGGCCCGGTGGGACTCATTAAATATCTGGGCCACGAGAAAATCAGGGGTCATGTACGCACCCTTTGGGCCATAGGAAACCGGGCCCTGGCCGATTACCAGCGGAGGGTGGAGGTGTGCGGTACTCTGGCCGAACTTACCTCGGCGCCCCTGGAAGAGCTGCCCCGCCGGGTGGAGGAGATTCTTCGGGAAAGCACCCGCCGCCAGGCCGCTCTGAAGGAAGCCAACCGCCGGACCGCCGAGCTTCTGTCCCGGGAGATCCTGGAGGGAGCCGAAAACGGTATCCTTACCGCCTCCATGAGAGAAAACAAGGAAGTCTTCCGGGAGATGAGCCAGATTTTAACCCGTCAGGAAGGGCTGCGGTTCTGCCTTACCAACATTACCCCGGAAGAACCGAACCGTATCTTCTGGTTCATGGGTCATGGGGACGGAGGAAACCTTCCCTTCAACCAAATTCAGGCAGATCTTCTTCCCCTGATTCAGGCCAAAGGCGGAGGGAAGCCTCCCCTCTATCAGGGGGCGGGAGACCTTCCCGATGGGGAAGCGGCCTTTCTCGACCAATTCCGGGCTTTAATCCAAACCAGACCCTGAAAGCTCAAGTTCATCCCCCCACACTCCCGATAATAGGAGGGATGTACCAGACAACCGCCCACAGCCGATCCGCCATCCTTAACCCTCCCAATCCTCTGGTTCTTCAGGAACTGCGGAGCCTCAAGGAAGAAGCGGCGGACATTTTCCGCTATAACTTCGATACCGGGTATTTCCTGCCCGTCATGGATCACGCCGCCTACGATGCTTCACAACTCCGGGACATCCGGCAGTTTCTCTACGGCGCCGACCTGATACTGCAGGATCCCGCCCAGGCCCGGACAGGTATCGAAGCCCTCCAGGAATTTACCGCCTTCTGCCGCACCTTTGTCTCCCCTTCAATCCGGGAGCTCATGGGGATATCGGGCTTCCGCAACTCAGCGGGACACAGCCCCCAGGCTCGGACCCTCCTGGCGGTGAAAGGGATGTTCGCCTACACCTACCCCCATAACATCCGCCGGCTGGAGGAACTGGCCCATTCCCTGCGGAAGTGTCAGGAGAGGCTCTGGGCGGGTTAAGCAGGCTTTAAATAAAAAAACAGAGTATTGCGGTAATAATTAAATTCTGTTACCTTTTTTCTACCACGGCATAAAAGAGTTCAAGTCGCCTGTGATTTTATTAACCATCCTCATTGTGACCGGGATAAGGCTATTTAAGGAGATCATGAAATATGATTAACGAGGAATTACTTAAGGATGCTTTAAATAAAATAATCGACAACAAAAGCGTCTTCAGCGCCGTTCTGTGTGTTGAAAATGGTGACAAGAGCTTTTCCTGGACGGAAGCCGCCGGGAATATGCGCAAGGATAGCAAATATTTTATCGCCAGTGTTACCAAGCTATATGTCACGGCTGTGGTAATGCAACTTATTGAAGAAAACAGAATCAGCCTGGGTGACAAGATCAGGGAATATTTACCTTCGGAATTTTATGAAAAACTTCATGTTTTAAATGGGGTTGATTATTCAGAAGAGATTACTATCGCCCATTTGATTTCCAACACTTCTGGCCTGCCTGACTATTTTTTTCACAAACAACCCCATGGAAAAACCGTATCTGACGACCTGATGGCAGGAAAAGATGAAGCATGGCCGATAGAGAAGACCATTGATTTGATTAAAAATCTCAAGCCCAATTTTATACCCGGCGAAAAAAACAAAGCCTCATACTCAGATTCGAATTATCAGATTCTTGGAAAAATAATAGAAACCGTTACTAACAAAAGCATGGATATTGTCTTTCAGGATTTTTTATTCTCCCAATTAAACCTGTATAACACCTATGCATACAAGGATATCAATGATGATTCTCCCGTTCCTTTTTATTATAAATCCCAGAAATTATGGTTGCCTCGCTACATTGAATCCGTGACGACCGAAGGTGGTATTGTATCAACAGCAGGTGAAGTGATGATTTTCTTAAAGGAATTCTTCAAAGGCAGTTTTTTCTCTCAGGACAAAATTCAAGGGTTGAAACAATGGACTCTCATTATCCCTCCTCCAAGTCTGTTCTACTTCGGTATAGGTTTGGAAAAACTATTTACCCCCAGGATAATTTCTCCGTTTAAGCCAATAAAAGAAATTATTGGTTTTTGGGGACAAACGGGATCTTTTGCTTTTTATAATCCGGAGACTGATCTGTACTTTACAGGGACCACCAATCAGATAAACGGTAAAGGGCATATGGCCGTAAGCAATGCCATGTTGAAAATAATAAAATCAGTGATGTGAAAAATGAAAAAAAGGATAATTGTGACGTTTCTTGCCCTGGCGTTTCATTGTTATGGCCAGGAACAGCACATTTCATATAAATATGGCATAGAAATATTTCCTCAAGTCATACCATTCAAGATATATTCGGCACAGCTGGCCTATGGCCTCTCAGATTATGATTATTTCATTATTGGATTTACCTATTTAAATAACTATTACCCGAACAAAGAAGATGCGGCAGGCCGATTTCATGCACCAACAATACCCATCGGATACAGGCGTTATCTTTGGAAAAACCTGAAGGCTTTGACGATATAGAAAAGGGACTGCCGCTTTTCCCTGCCATTTCAATAGGTTGTAGAAGGTAGGCTCTCAGAATTAGATTTATATTGTACTCCTCCGAGCTCCCGATTTTGCAGAATGACTCCAGAAACTCAGCGACCATAACATCACGTAAAAACTTATAGTATTGTCTCAGTCCCTCCCAAAACCAGTGTCAAAATCTGGTGCGCCCCGTAGGAAACCTGGAAACCACCCCCTTCATCCGCCGTGAAGACGGTCCCTTGCCCTTCCCGGATATCGGTCAGCATCACCGTGGAGTACCGTTCTGAAGAAAACCGAAAGGCGCCGGAAGCACCGGCGGTTTCATGAAGACGTATCACCATCCCGGGGCCGTCTTCGGCTGGTTTTACCCAGGAGACGGTCAGGGTTCCCGGGTCGATGACAGCAATCCCCCCGCTTCCGGCCCACCTGCCCCAGACCGGCCCGGTATAGATCAGGTCTGCCAACTGGGCGGTGGAGGGAAAGACTTCACTGTTTTGCTTTCCGCAAGAGGCCAGGGAAAACTCGATGGTGTGTTTTCCCCTATCAAGGTAAGGGCCTTCCGCCCCGGGACTGTTGATTTCAGAAGAGAGAGGACTGCGCAGCAGGGTAAGGGACGCGGTTTCTTCGAAGAAGGAGAATCCATACTTGTCTTTGGTGAGTATTCCCAGTCCCCGGCCCAACCCGTCGGTCACCTCCATCCAGCGGCTCCCCGGAACCTCCCAAAGGCCCCGGCCATCATCGGTGCCGGAGTAGGCAGGCCGGGTTACCCCATTGAAGGGAGCGCCGTACCGGGCGAAGGTGTATCCCTTTTTCATGGGGATTTGATACTTCAGCAGGGCGCCCCTCTCCTGCCAGTCCACTACCAATCTAACCTTTAAAATCGGCAAGCCTGCCTCCAGAATGTAGGAAACAGTCAGATGACTTCGCTCTCCCAGGGCACACTCACCCTGGATCTGAGCCCGTACGGGGCCTTCTTCAATTACAGTGAAGGATCCGGCTCCAGGAGAGCCGAGGGAGAGCCAGGAAGAAGACTGATCAATATCCCAGGCTTCAAACTCGGCGGGGTTATCCTTGAAGAGGGCAAAACCACCGAAACCCGTTAGTTCAACAGGAATACCGTCAAAACTCAGTTCTTTCAGGGATCCCCCCATATCAAGGACCATCGACACCCGTCCATTCGACAGGTACAGGGGAGCTGCCCTGAGGGTGCCGGAGATATCCGCTTCATCCAGATGTACCGGCTTAAACAGAAGGCCCTGCAGGGCTTCCATTTTCACGGGACCGCAGACAAATCCCCGGTGAGTTTTCTGAAGAGGAATCAGGCGGCTTCCAGGGCACTTGAGCCCGTTGATGTCGGTGCCCCAGGTTTTCACCAGGTCTTCACTTATCTCAGCCGTGAAGACGGCACCAATGGCGTGGGGGTTGAAGAGCGCCACCCCTTCTGCCCCGGAATCCCCGCCCAGGACCTGCCGTGTATCGGCTTCCATGGTGGCTATCAGCCCTTCCAGTTCTAAAAAAAGTTGTTCATACACCGTTTCGATGGAGCTGCCTGGGAGGGCATCGTGGAACTGACAGAAGATAATCCTCTTCCAATAGGCTGTGGTTTCCCTTCTCTGCCCGGTGGCTGCCAGGGCAGCCTCCAAGGTCTGGATGGTTCTTTCAGCCCGACGGTAGAGTTCCTTCATCCTGGCCATGGTGGTATAGGTGCCCCGGTGGAACTCGAGGTAAAGCTCTCCCCGGTGAACCGGCAGTTTTTCTCTCACTTTATCAAGGTCGCAGAAAAAATCCTCCCCCCGGCGCCAGGAACAGTGCGGCAGGGTGGCCAGGGAAGCCAGACGGCGGACCCGTTCGCAGTGTTCTTCGGTAACGCCTCCTCCTCCATCCCCAAAACCCAGGGCCAGAAGGCTTTCATCGTGAACATCCCCCTGGGGATAGTTCCAGGAAATCTTTTCCACCTCCTCCACGGTTCCCCGGGCCTCGTAACCCAGCCGGGAATAATGGGCTACCAGGGAGGAGCCGTCGGGGCTTTCCCAGATAAAGCTGCCGTGGGGGAAGTCGCGCAGGGCAGACCAGAGCAGCTTGGTGGTAAAAAAGTATTTTACCCCTGCCTGGGCGGCAATCTGAGGGAGACAGCAGGAGAAGCCAAAGGCATCGGGGAGCCAGAGAATCCGGGAATCTTCTCCCGTCAGTTTTTGAAACCGCTTCTGGCCCGAAAGGAAATTGCGAACCAGGGCTTCCCCGCAGGGTAAGAGCGAATCTCCCTCTACCTCCATGGCGCCAGTCATCTCCCAGCGCCCTTCGGCGATCCGCTTTTTTACCTGGCCGTAAACCGATGGGGCAAAAGCTTCAAGCCGGGCCAGCATCTCCGGCTGGGTGAAGGTAAACAGGAAGTCGTCGTATTTATCCATCAGACGCAGCATGGTGGCACAGGTATGGAGGGTCTTGTCCTCGGTGACCATTTCGGGCCAGAGCCAGACCAGATCGATGTGGGAATTGCCTATCAGAGCTACCCGGTTCTCCCATCGTGGGGAGGTAAACTGGGCATAAACCGCCTTGATTTTCTGCCTGTAGGTTTCGCGATCCCCCAGGTCAAAGAAATCGACTGCCTCATCCACCGCCGACAGCAGCTTCCGCAGAACCGGCGGAACTGTGGAGAGTGGGGGTTGATAACCAATGGGATTCCGTGGGCCTCGCCATCGGGTCATCTCTTTTTCTATCAACTCAAGAAGGATCCCCGTAGAATAAAACATCTCCCAGAAAAACAGATCCTTTTCCCGAAGCCGGGCTCCATAAAAGACAAGGCCCCCGTCATGAACAGGGGGGAGCGTTTCTTCCCCGGGCCTCATCCAAAGACCGGTTTGATAGGTCCCGCAACGTAAATACAGGTCAGGTCCTCCTGCGGGCGGCAGCGGAGCCCTGAGGTGGGCCGTATCGAGCCCATGCCACGGCTCTTCCCCCGCATAAATCAGGGTCTCCCCGTTGGCTGTCCACTCGAGGTATCCTGCCTGCTCATCCTCAACGGTGGCCCTCCAGGAATCTACCAGAGCCGTTTCGATGCGGAACCAGCGATGATCCCACCCGGTCCGGGCAAATATTTCACCGGATTTTACGGGCCGGTAGGAAAGCCGGGAGGCTTGAACGGGAGTCTTCGCCCCGCCTTCGGCGATTTCCACAGGCAGATCCCGGCTGTTTTTCCAGATGTTGTTTTCCAGCCTCTTCAGATGGCCCCTCAGCCGGTTCAGACTCAGCTGGGGAAGGGGATTTGCATATTTATTCATAACGGCCTTGTGTTTTGAGAGGATTCATCCTCAAAATCCAGAATGAACCGGGAAAGCCCGTCTTCCTGATACCACATGGGGAAGTTGGTTCCCCATAGGTTATTATGCAGGTTCACGGCGAACCCTTCCGAGAGATCCGGCTGAGCCTGATCATATTCCAGGATTCGCGGTCGCCCCGGTGACAGGAGGGGGGAATCCAGGTTTGTCAAAGTAAAGGAAGGAGCTTCGTCGGCATCACCGAGGCGGCGATACCTCAGACTTTCCACCCCATGGAGGGCCCGATTCCCGTAAAGGCAGACATCGAAGGGAGATATTTCAGTATCCATTTTATCCATGATCCACCCTGACTCTTTTCCCGGGGAGAACCCCCACCGAAGCCAGGCAGCTTCGGGAATTCGACAGGGGTCCTTGCTCCGCCAGTGGAGATTGAGCGCCAGCCTCGGCCGGTCCCAGAAGAAGGTGTAAGCCAGGACCAGTTTCGCCGGAGCACCATACTGTTTAATTGCCAGGTCAGGCAGGGATAATTCTGCCATTATGATTGTCCTGTTTACTTCATCCCGGCGAAAAAACCGTGCCCCCCTGGGGTGGTAACAGCGATAGTTGAGATCTTTCACCCCTTCAAGGCCGCATTTGGTGAAATCCTGCAGGGCCCACCAGAGATGATCCTCGTAGGTTTGTATATACCGGGAAATATAGGTGTCGTACTCTTTGTGAGAAAACACTTCATACTCATAGAGCCCCAGAGATCCTCCGGAGGCGATGACGGTTCCCGCCAAACCGGGGCGGGTAAGCTTCGTCAAGGCGCCGGTGCGGGAGTCCCACCCCAGAGTCCAGGGGCCCGCTTTCATCGTATCAACCCCTTTTAACGGGGTCATCCCCGACCAGTCGGGCCAGACCGGAGAAACCTCTTCCAGGGCTTTCTCCAAATCTTCCTTCAAACGGGGCTCTTTCACGACCGCCACGGCTTCATCGATATACCGACGCTGTTCCCGCCACGACTCTTCAAACCGACTGTACGAAACGTCAGTCAACGGTTCGTGGGGGGGGATTCGACCGATTTTTTTAAGGAGAAACTGGTTTCGTCCATGCTCCACCTGCCGAGGATCCAACGCATCTTTTTGCCGGGCCTGCAGAAAAGCGGCTTTATCATAATGGCTGTAGTCGGCCAGATGGGTTTTTAAGTCCAGTCCCCAGGTATGCTCCGGGATAAGGGTGAGCTTCTGCTTCAGGGCACGGCCATCGCGGGAGGAAAGTAACCCGGATCGCTTCTCTTCGGCGCGGACAACCCGGCAGAGAGCCCGGTAGCGAGCGATTTTAAGAGGATCTGTTCCCACACCATGGATCCAGGTATCTCCCATTTCCTGGGTGATCACGGGCAGCTCTTCCCGTTTTTGCGCCAGGGCCCGGGCAAATCTGTTGAGGTTCTCCGCCCTGACAAGGGACCGGGGAAATCTTTTCTGGCAGTCGGCGTAGGCGGCTTTAACCTCCTCGATCTCCGGGGGACCTTGGTTATCAAGTCTGTGATGGAAATACAGGGCATGCCCCCAATGGGGCAGAGTGGTTACGCCGCCGTAGCCCTTCTGGTAATTAACAATAACCTCTTTACCGGAAGGGTGCCGCCAGCGGAAGAGAGGCGGCAGGTCGACGGGATGGCTCGCCCCGTTTATTCCCAAATGAAGAAAGATGACGCCCTTATCGGCCAGGAGGGGTACAATCCCCAAGGTGTGGCCGGGAACATCGGTCATCTTGGCCGCGCAGGTCTCCTTTCCAAAGCGCCGATCAAGATCACAGCTGAATTCCAGCCCTTCGGCGAAAACCTCTTTGCCGGCCGATTCTGAGTGAAAAGTAAAAGGCAAAGCATGCCAGCCGATTTCATCTCTCTTGATGGCGTCCTCCAGCCCCTCTCGTTGGGAAGGGCTGGCTTTTTCCAGAAACTGATAAATGAGCCACGCCCCGGTTATCCAGACAAAGGGAGTGTCACTGCCTCTCAGGGCCCGTGCTGTCTCCACCGCCCGGGGGATAAACTCGGTAAAATACTGGTCTACCACCTTTCCGGCGAGGTCAGTGAATCCGACATCCAGATGAGATTTGAAGATAAGATGGATCTGTTTGTCCGTGTACATGGGGCAACCTACTCTTGAGTAAAAATCTGGATGATACGATGTTCATCGAATAGCCCTATATGGCTATCAATACCAAGGCCGTTATCTATCAGTCTTAAAGGCAGGGTCGGGGGAACAGTTGGATCGGTGAGCCCGCAGGAGTACCGGGCCGCCACCCGCAAATCCACCCGGGTGAAACGAATTTCCTTCCATCGCTTCTTAATCTCCTCTCCGATCAGGGGGGCCCGGTCATCCATGGCAATCCGGCCCAAGGGCAGGGAGGGAAGAACAATTCCTCTAAAATCCAGAAGTCCGTTTTCGATGGAATAATCGATGCGGCAAAACCGGTATTCATGAATCTCGTTTCGCTCAAGCCACAGAAAAAACTCTTCAAAGGAAGCAGGGTCAGCCTGTCGGGATATGATCACATCCTGGCATAGAGGCTCCCTTATCAGGGAAACGGCTCTTCCTGCCGCATCAAAGGCGCGAACGGGCTCATCACCGGCAAAAATCTGCCACTTTTCCGGTAATTCTCCCCGGGACAGTTCCTCCGGGGCGGGCAGGCTGCTCCTTCGCAGGAGAAACTGCTCTCGTTCCAAACCGGATAATAGAGGCTGCTTCTCCTTCCGCTGTTCCTCCGTCCCCACCCAACGAGCCGAAGAGATACCGAACCGGTTTCCCCTTCGAATACCAAACCATAAATAGCCAGGGTCTCCCGATAATAAAAGGATGCTTTCTTCCTCTCCGGCAGAGATCCTTTCTTTTTTTACCAGGCAGCTCCCTCGATACCATTCAATCATCATCGGAAGCGATTCATCTTCCCTCGATTCCAGATAAAAATGAGCCGTAAGTTTTCCCGTTTCGGAACCCCGCCCCCAGGAGAGAACCATTCCCGTATCGGTGGCAGCAAAGATCCTCCCCCCCTTCAAACTCTCTTCTACCCCGTTCTCGTCCGACCATATTCCCGTAACACCATACCCTATCTCACTCAGAGCATGGGCGTCACTGGCCCCGAAGGGATAAACTTCCACCCCCTGCTCCAGGTAGTCGGCGTAGCAAGCCACATGGGGATAATCTATGAGCCGGAAGCCCGGGAGAAAAGGGTCCTCACACCGCAGGGCCTCCCGAAGAACCGCCCCGTTTATGACTTCTATGCCCCTCACATGGGGAAGGAAAATCTCACGCCATCTATCTGAGGATAGATAGGGGTGGTTCAGAATGGCGAAGGAGGGGGTCTCTCCTGACAGCCAGGAGTAACTTTCCCGAATATCACCTTCAACCTTCCCGGGGTTAAAAACAAGAAAATGGCCCAGCCGGAAGGTGGCTTCACAGTTATTAATCACATAATACTCTGGATGCTCTGCGGCGAAGGCCACTGTTTCTTCCTGCTGTTTTTGCCACTTTACCAAGGACAGGTTGTGGTTATGGTCTCCCGTTCCAAAGCAGGTAATCCCCAGTTCGACTCCTCTGGCAGCCATCTCCGACAACGAAGCCTTGTCTCTGTTGTCGGAGTACCCGGTGTGAAAATGAAAATCACCGTACCGGGGTTTATTTCCTGGTGACACTTTTACGCCTCACTATATCCGGCTCAACCATCATATGGATGTTTCCTTCGGTTTTCTTCTGAATTCTATCCAGCACCAGCTGGATGGCGTAGTAACCGATGTTTTCCAGTTTCTGGGATACCGCCGTAAGAAAACCTTCCCTGAAACTGGCAAAACAATGGTCGTCGAAAGAACAGAGAGAGAGGTCCTCCGGAATGGTGATACCGGCAGATTCGGCGGCTTCCACCACGGTCCGGGCAATTTCA
>Ga0334882_1002779_pt1 | contig 17107 bp, 14 predicted proteins | sample GraSluR1_MG_5_FD_207226 | JGI IMG/M metagenome (GOLD analysis project Ga0334882, IMG submission 207226) | Sludge microbial communities from methane-producing bioreactor in Wageningen University, Netherlands - Granular Sludge_15_04-R1 | ecosystem: Engineered > Bioreactor > Anaerobic >...
AAAAATATTCATGACCCCCTAAACGAAGAGGGAGGCGATGATTTTCTTGTGTTTTTTATCCACCACGGCCCGGCGGATTTTCAAGGTGTGGGTCAGTTCTTCGCCCACCTCGAAGGGGGCGGGGAGCAGGGCAAACCGGAAGATCCTTTCGAAGGGCTTAAACCCGTTCTGGGGAGAAATCTTCTTCTGAATCTCGTCGTGGAAAAGCTCCTGAATGGTGGGGTTTTCCGTCAGGGCCGCCCGGTCCACGTAGGGGATGTTCTGTTCCTGGGCGTACTGCTCCACCAGCTCCATGTTGGGAACGATGAGGGCTCCCAGGAACTTCTTGTCCTGTCCCACCACCATCACCTGATCGATGTAGGGGGATTCGCAGAGTTTGTCTTCGATGGGGACCGGTTCGATATTCTCGCCCCCCATGAGGACGATGGTATCCTTTTCGCGGCCCAGAATCTTGATTTCGCCGGTGGTGGTGAAGACGGCGATATCTCCGGTGTTGAGCCATCCGTCTTTGAGCACTTTCTCGGTTTCTTCGGGCTGTTTGTAGTAACCCTGCATGATCTGTTCGCTCTTGACGTAAAGAACGCCCTTTTTCCCGGGAGGCAGCACGGCTCCCTCGGCGTTCAATACCCGGTGATCAATGTCTTTCAATAAAGGTCCCACCGTGCCCGTTACGGGGTGCTTTTGTTTTCGAACCGCCAGAACCGGGGCGGTTTCGGTGAGTCCGTATCCTTCCAGAAGAAGAATCCCCGCGGCCTGGAAGAAGTGGTCCACGTAGTCCGGCAGGGCCCCGCCCCCGGAAATACCGGCGATGAACCGGCCGCCCAGGGTCTTCCGGATTTTCTTGAAGACCAGCAGGTTCGCCAGGCCCCGGAAGGGGTAGAGCAGAATCACGGGAAGAATGCTGATGGCCGTATCGAGCACCACGTTGCGTTTGTGAAAATGGGGAATCCGTCCGGTGAGCATGTTGAGGAAGTAGGCGTGGGTCTCTCCCACCAGAACCGAAAGGGTGAAAATACGGTGGACCGTCTTGCTCGCTTTCTCCATCTTCCGGAAAATGGCCGCCCGGACTCCCTCCCATATCCGGGGAACCGAGGTGAGCCAGTGGGGCCGGACCTTGGCCATGTCGGGAATGAGGACCGCCCCCACGGGCTTGCTGTAAGCCAGGGTCAGTCCGATGCCGACACAGATATAGGTCACCGCCCGTTCGAAGGAGTGCCAGATGGGCAGAACCGAAAGAAGTACCTGACCGGGCATGAGGGCCACGTGGTCCTGGATCCGGTCGATCTGGAAACCGAAGCTGTGATGGGTCAGCATGACCCCCTTGGGGGTCCCGGTGGTTCCCGAAGTATAGAGCAGGCTGGCCAGTTCGTCACCCTCGCCTTTCTCAAGCTCCTCTTCGAACCGGTCGGGAATTTTTTTCAGCGCCTTTTCTCCCTGCTTCATCAGGTCGTCCAGGGTGGAAAGGGTGAGACCTTCGGGAACTTTCAGGTCTCCCGCGGGGGCGGGATCGAAGAGAACCACCTCCTTCAAACCGGGAAGATCGGCGATTTTGGAAAAAATCTTGTTTGCCTGGGCGGCGTTTTCGGCAAAGGCCAGGGGACATTCCGCATGGGCCAGGATGTAGCCGATCTCGTCGGCGGTGGAATCAGACCCCCGGGGGACATCCACAAGGCCCACCGACAGGGCCGCCAGGTCGGTCTGAAGCCACTCCTTGCGGTTATCGGCGATGATGCCGATGTGCTGGCCCCGGGTGTAGCCCTTGTCGAGGAACGCCGTTCCCAGGGTTTTCACCATGGTGTAGAAGTCTTCGTATGTGATGGGTTGAAAATCGCCGTTTTCATCCTTGCTCGATACGATGTTGTATTGGGGGTATCGCTGGGTCGTCTTTTTAAATCTCTGGGGGATGGTGTCCCTCTGTGCCATTTTCTCTCCTCCTCCTGAACCACGGTGTCCGCCGTGTCCCCAAAGCTGTAAACCAGCCCCGGGGCCGAGAATTATTTTTTCTCAGGGGATAAATTTAGCTGACCTTGGGGTCGGTGTCAAACATTTTCGGCCGCTGGCCGATAAAAAAAGGGCCTGAAACCACAAGGAATGGTTCAGGCCCGGAATTTCAGAGGAAAAGGGGGAGGTGAGACGATCCGCCTACCTGAGGGCCTCCTCAAAAAGCGGGCGGTTCAACAGTTCCGGTAAAATCCGGGCCGTCCCCGTCCCGGGGCTGTAATAGGCATAAACCGGGACCCCCGCCCGGCCATAGTCGGCGATCCACTCTCCGATGACGGGGTCATTATTGGTAAAATCACCGTAAAACCGTCTGATGTTTCGTTCTTCAAAGAGACGGTTTCCCCAGTCGGTCATTAACACCGTGGCCTCGTTGGTCTTGCAGGTGAGGCACCAGGAGGCTCCGAAGGCGATAAAGACCGGATCTCCTGAAATGATCGCTTCCTCCACCGCCTCCGGCGAAAACCGTTCCCACCCCGCCGGTACCCTGGGTCCCCGGGATTCTTCGACTGAAACCGGGGTCAAGTCGAGAAAGAAAAACCCGCTACCCACAGCCAGGGACAAAGCCAGCAGGGCTCCTGCCAGGCGGAGGGGTTTTTTGTGGACCGGCCTGGTCAGCCAGCCCAGGAGCCAGGCCGCCAGGGCCAGGGCGAAAAGAAATTCAATCACTCCCACCAGCCTGGCTCCCCCGATCTGCTCTCTGAGAACCGCCACAAAGTGGACCGCCGTTCCCATGAGAAGAAAAGCCATCAGCTCCCGAAACCGGTTCATCCAGTTGCCCGGTCGGGGAAGCAGCCCGATGAGCCTGGGGAAAAATCCGAGGAGCAGGAAGGGGAGGGAGAGTCCCAACCCCACCATGAAGAAGATAAGCAGGATCACCAGGGGGGACTGGGTGAAGGCGAATCCCAGGGCGGTTCCCAGAAAAGGCGCCGTGCAGGGGGTGGCCAGAAGAACAGCGAAGGCTCCGCTCAAAAAAGCGCCCCACCGGCCTCCTTTTCCCGAAAGCCGGGCCGCCGTATTTGTTCCCGGGGGATTGATGATGAAAACCTCGAAAAGGGACAGGGAAAAAAGAAAGAGAATAACCACCAGGGTAAGGATGAATACGGGGTTCTGGAACTGGAAACCCCATCCCACCTGCTCTCCCGCCAGTTTAAGGACTATCACCACTATGGCCAGAATCAGCAGGGACGAGATTACTCCAGCGGCATAGAGGAGGCCGCCGGTACGCTGTTCTCCGGGCTTGTCCTCATTGTTTTTCAGCAGGGAAAAAGCCTTTAATGTGAGAACCGGAAGAACGCAGGGCATGATATTGAGAAGCAGCCCGCCGATAAGGGCGAAGAGGAGGAAGAGGACCAGCCTGCCCACACCCCCGGAGCGGCCTTCTTCCAGGGTTACCGGCAGGCTGATCTCTTGAGCCTGGGGAAAAAAACAGACTCCCTCTTCATCGCAGAGCTGGTATTCCACGAGAATTTTCAGTTCCCTTTCTCCGGGGAAACCGCCTTCGTAGGTGAGGGGAGCGGTGAGGGTCAGGGCGCCGTGATAGACAATCCGGTCTCCTTTGTCCTCTCCGGGGGGATAGACCACGGAGCCCAGAACGGTCCCCCGGGGTTCAAGAAGGGAAAAGCCGAGGAATTCTTCCTGCAGGTTCTGATAGCGGTTTTCGGGAATCTCGATGGTGACCCTGACCTCGGCCGCTTCCCCCGGTCCAAGGCGGGGGGGAACCACTTCTGCGGAAACTCCGGCGGTCTGGGCTGCCACCATAGGGAGAGACAGAAAACCAAGGAGAAACAGGTAAGTAACTATTCTGCGGATCATGGAGAACCTCTATATAAAAAATAATATATAAAATACCTTTCTTTGCCGATCCGGGCAAGGGGAATCCCTTCCTGCAGGCTCTTTCCGTATAAATCAACCCCAGAGCAGGGCCACCATGAGGACGGTGAAGTTATAATACCCATGGCTCCAGGCGATGAGATGAAGATTGCGGTTTTTGAGGAACTGGAGGGTGAGAAGAACTCCGATCAGGAAGGTGGCCAGAAACCCGAGGGGGCCCTGGTAAAGATGGCCCGCCGCAAAGAGGGCATTGATTCCCAGGATAAGGCCGGCTCTCCCGATCCCCCGTTTTTGCCCCCAGGTTAGCAGGTAAGACCGGAAGTAGCTCTCTTCCAGATAACCTGTGGTCAGGCATGTGATAAAAACCGCGGGAATCATGGCCTTATTGGTAAAACTCCACGTCATTCCGGGCCATTCCACGATGACGCCATGGGAAACAAGAAGGGCGTGGATGATATAAAGGGGGACCAGCACCAAAAGAATCCCGGCCGTCCCGGCCAGTGCTTTCAGGGGGTAATTCGGTTTAAACCGGACCAGACCGAATTTCTTTCCCGGGATATCGGGGGAACGCATCATCAGATAGAGAATGAGACTCAGCTGGGGTACCGCGGTGAGAATGTAAAACAAGTTGAATGAAAGACTGTTAAACAGGGCGGGGTCCACGTTTTGGGAGGACTGCATAAAATAACCGGGGAAAAAAACCAGCAGGAAAAGAAGCAGCGGTTCACCCCGCCGAAAGAGTTTGAGCATGGCGGGATTATACCATGAGCCTTGGATTCCCGCCATCCCGCAGGAAAAACAAGTCTCTTTGACAAAAAAGGGGTTAATGGGTATAGTAAACCAGACGAAAAACAGAAGTAGGATATGTGGATTCTAATTTTAATAGTTTTTGCGGCGTTAGTGGTGGCAATCACGATTCTCCAGAAGGCGGGCGGGGGTAATTTCCCCTGGATCCAGTTTTACGCCAAGGGCCGGGAATCGGGATTTAATTTCAGTGAGGTCAACCTTTTACGAAAGGTGGCGGTGGAGAACCGTCTTGAGAATCCTACGTCCCTCTTCTGGTCCATCCGCCAGCTTGACCGGTCGATTCGGGGAACCATTGTCAGGCTGCGTGGTCAGGGAACCCTGGATGATGATGATTCGGCAAAATTCCTTTCCAAGCTCTTCGATTTCCGCAGAAGGGTGGAACTGAATCTTCCCAAGTACAAAATCGGGCTAAAATCGTCCCGGAAAATTGTGAACCACCAGCGGATCCGCATCACCCTTCCCGGGGTGGGGGCGTATGATTCCAGTGTGGTAGAGAATCTCCGCCGGTACATGGCCGTTTCCTATCCCGAAGGGCCCGTACTTCCCCCCGGGTTTACCTGGAAGGGACAGAAGATCAACATCTACTTCTGGCGGGCCGATGACGCGGGATACATATTTGAATCCAAGGTTCTGGAAGATTTTTCCGAACAGGAATATCCTCTCCTTCATATCAGCCATTCCGACAGCCTTATCCGCAGTCAGAAACGTCAATCGGTTCGGGTAGAAGTCAACAAACCCGCCTCTCTCTTCGCCCTGAAAAGCATCGCCATGGCCAATGAAAACGAAGAGACCAGCCGGGGGCTGAAATGCCGCCTGGTGGATATCTCTTCCGATGGGGCGGCGGTTCTTATTGGAGGAAGGGCCAAGGTAGGGCTGGCGGTGAAGCTTCAGTTCCCCATCGGCACTTCCCTGGTCAGGATGTGCGGCACCGTCAGGGGGGTCAGTTTTAATCCGAAGAAAAACCAGTCCACCCTGCATATTCAGGCGGTTCCCCTGTCACCGCGTCAGCGAAACGTGGTTTTATCGTTTGTCTATAACCTGTTTAATGAACGGGAGGCCCCCAGCGGAACCAGGGCGCCGGTATCCAAATATTAGATTCCGCCGCCGTTCGTGAGTATTTTCAGGGAGAGAAGTTTTATGAAGAAAGGTAATCTGATCATTTTTGTGTTCATACTCCTTGCCTCCCTTCTGGGAGCCCAGCAGACGGGGTCGGTCACCGAGGCTTTCCAGCGGAATTATACCCGGGGAAGCCTCTCCACCAAAATACAGGTGCTCCAGGACTCGGTCAGTTATCCCGATGAAAATATGGCTCCCCTCTATATTCAATCCCTCGATTTCGTCGCACGAAACGCCTCCCAGCTTATGAACGATGCCCTCTCCCGGGAACTGGCGGCCTTGACGGTCAGGCTTATCGGAGTCACCAGGGTCGAGGAAGCGGCCCTGCCGCTGTGGGAGCTTTTCCGGGATTATGAAGAACCTTCGGTCCAACGTGAGGTCCTCAGTACCCTGGGAGAAATTGCCGGCGGTGATGACCGCATCATCAGAGCCCTGATTCAGTGGGTCGACGGCAGGAACAACCTCTACCGGGCGGGGCATAAGGTGGATCTTTCCCTCCTCGGAGAGGCTCTGACGGCACTGGGTAAACTGGGCGCCGAGTCGGCCTTCCCGGCTATTTTTACCTCCGCCGTCATGGGGTATCCCGAGGAAGTGAGCCGGAGAGCCGAAGAAGCCCTGCGGCAGGTAAAGGGAGATTACCGGCGGATGGTCCTCTCCATTCTGGAAAAGAATCCTCTGCCGGAGAAGAATTTCGGCCTTGATTTTGTCATATCCGAAGAAAACATCTCCTCCGCAGAAAAGGCCTGGATCGCCCGGGCCGCCCTGGATATCGCTTTGAAACTTACCCCCGAAAACCAGGATGAGCAGGATGAGCTGCTCAAATTGAAGAGGAATGCCGTCTCCCTTCTCACGGAAACTTCTCCCGAAGAAGCGGTGGATCCGTTAATCAGACATTTTGATGCCACCCTGATAGCCTGGGAACGGGATTTCATTCCCCGGAGTGATCTGATTCAGGCCCTGGATGCTTTGGGAAAAACCGGATCATCTAAAGCAGCGGAGCGGTTAACCCTGTATATAGAGTTGTTAAACCTCTATACCGAGAACGGCCAGACTCTGGATGAGGAGGTCGTTCTTTCGGTGATCAGGAATCTTGGTCAGCTGGGAGATAAAATTGCCTTCGACTATCTTCTCTACGTCAGGTACCTCAACTACTCGGAGAAGGTTAAAAACGCCGCCCGGCAGGCCCTGGACACCCTCAACCGGTTCTGATCACAGCCCCTCCCCCGCTTTGAAGGAAAGGGCGGGTTTGTTTCTTTATTACCTCTATCCCTGGCCCCTGTCGCTTTTCCTTCTTCTCTTTGTTCTGATGCTTCCTCCTCCCGAAGCGCCGGTTTTTTCTCCCCCCTTTCCCGCTCACCGTATCATCGCCGTCTCCGGGGTTCTCTCAGAGGATCCGGGGATTTCCCGGGGCCGTACTTCGGGTCTCCTTTTGAAAGACCTCGTCTGCTTCACCCGGGATGGCGGAGCGGGAACCTCCCCGGGCACTCTGATGTCATTTGTATCCGAACCTCCGGAAGGGCTGCTGGCGGGGGATCAGGTTTTTCTCTCCGGGCAGGTTTTTCCGGGTGAAAAGGGATGGTTGTTTCGGGGGGGGAATGCCGACAGGACTGACTTTCCCGGAATGGGGCCCCCTGGGAATCAAGGCCCGTCTTATCTTTTTGGGGATGACGAACCTCCCCGGGGTACCGGGTTTTTCCGACCTCCTGGGAAAATGAGACGCCGGGTTTTGTCCCGGGTTCTTTCCCCCCTGGATCAGTTAAGCCGGGAGACGGCGGGGTTGATTAAAGCCCTGCTCCTGGGTATCAGGGATGATCTTGACCCGGCCCTGTACGAAGGGTTTCGACGGGCCGGGGTGCTCCACATTCTGGCCCTGTCGGGGATGCACCTGGGGCTGCTTACCGGCGCCCTGATACTGCTTTTTTACACCCTGCTGGGTAAAAAATGGGGCTTCCCGGTGGTGCTGATCTTCACCGCCCTCTATCTTTTCCTCACGGGATTGAAGGTTTCCCTCCTGAGGGCGGCGGTGATGTTTCTCCTCATGGGCACCGCCCGGTATCTGGGCCGGGAGCCCCGGCCCCTTCGAGCCCTGGGCGGAGCCTTTCTCTTCGCCCTTATTCTTGATCCTCCCTCTGTGTTCACCCCGGGGTTCCAGCTTTCTTTCGGTGCCCTGGCGGGGATTCTGATCCTGGGAAAACCCCTGGCGGCGGCGGGGAACATTATCCCCTTCGGCCCGGGACGGTCTTTAGCCCAGGGGATCGGCATATCCCTGGGGGCTCAGTTTGCCACGGCGCCGCTGCTGCTGTTCTGGTTCGGTGAACTGGTGATAACCGGTTTCCTGGCTTCTCTTGTAATTACCCCGGTGGTGACGGTCTACCTTTTCGCCGGCCTGGGATTTCTTCTTCTTTCTCCCTTTTTGGGGCCGGCTCCGGCGGCCTTTTTGTCGATGGTGACAGAGGGGGGCTATACTTTTTTGGAATCGGTGGTTCTTCTGTTTTACCGCTCCCCCTCTTGGTCTCCCCGGAGTAAAATGATACAGTACCTGCTCGGCGCCTTACTGGTGGCGGCGGTTTACCGGCAGGGGAGGAAGCGGATTGGGCATGATTCAGTACGACTCACCCGGACAGATCAGGGCCTTCATGGATGCCCAGGGGCTTGCCATGACAAAGCGGTTCGGGCAGAATTTTCTCATCAACCCCGGGGCCCGGAAGAAATTACTTGATCTGCTGGAGCTTCAGGGGTCCGAAACAGTTTGGGAAATCGGTCCCGGCCTGGGTGCCATGACTCATATGATTCTCCCTCTGGCTGAGGATCTCACCCTCTTCGAGATTGACCGGGGGTTTTGCCGGGTCCTGCCGGAGATTTTCGCCGATACTGCCGGATTCAGGCTGGTGGAGGGAGATTTCCTGAAAACCTGGAAAGCCCAATGGGAAGCCCGGGGAACCCCCGATGCGGTGCTGGGAAACTTACCCTACAATGTGGGCTCTGTGATGATCCTCGCCCTCCTGAAGGAGGGTTGCCTTCCCGACCGGATGGTCTTCACCGTCCAGAAGGAGGTCGCCCAGAGGATGGCGGCAAAACCGGGTACGAAAAGCTATTCTTCGTTCTCGGTCCTCTGTCAGTATCAGTGCGAGGTCGCCTACCTGGGGGATATTCAAGCCGGATCTTTTTATCCCCCGCCCCGGGTGGTTTCTTCCCTGGTACGGATGAAACCCCACCGGAAGTATCCTCAGGAATACCGAAGTCTTTTTTTTGACCTGGCCAACGATCTCTTTGCAGCCCGCCGGAAGACCGTGAAGAATAATCTTGTCTCGGGTACGGTGGCCGGAACCCACGGAATCGGGCCGGTTCTGTCTGCCCTGGAGGAATCCTCCATCTCTGAAGGCGCCCGGGGTGAAGAGCTGGAGGTAGATGCGATTTTTCGTCTGGCGGAGCTTGTCAATCAGAGAGTCTCTCAATAGAATTGACAGGGTTATTTTTTCACGAGCACAAGTTCGGAGGAGTTATTCATGAATCACAGATATTTACTGCTGCTGTTCGTGGCGACGGTCATCATGGGCTGTGCCACCACGGGGGACCCTCAATGGGAGATGGCGGTTCCTGAGGTTGCCGAAGAACCGGTTCAACAGGAGCCGGTAACGATTGAGGTGGAAGTGCCCCGCATGACCAGGGAAACCCGTTACTTCAGGGATGGTACGGTGGATACCTATAAGGTTTTAACGTATCAGGAAGGAACCAACAGGCTGCTGAAGGAGGTCGAATTTGACTCTTTTGATGAGGTTAAGAAGACCATCCAGTACCACTATCCCCGGGAAGACCTGGTGAGGCGGGAAACCCTGGATAATACCGGAACTCTTCTCTCCTATGATCTTCTTCGTCTTAACCGGGAAGGATTGCTCCTGTCGGAAGAGAGTTTTACCTCCGATGATGCCGCCAGGGTCAGCACCCACTACCGCTATAACAGCCGGGGTGAGAGGCTTGAACTTGAGGTTAAGGACGGAGCGGGAACCCTTCTGTCCCGGATTGCCTATTCAGCGCCTGAAAACGGCGTGTCAGAAAGTGTCCTCTATGGCGCCGATGGTCAGGTCCGTAACAGGTTCCTTCGGGAAACCGATTCCCAGGGGCTTTTGTTGCGGGAAGCGACCCTGAGCCGGGATGGCCGGCTTGAGAGAGAGGTGGTTTTTGTTTATGAGGATGGCCGCCTGGTTCGGGAGGAGCATCTCAACAACGCCGGGGGGCTGAGCCGCCGATACCTCTATGAAAATGATGAAAAAGGTTCTCCCCTTCGGATCATCATGGAGAACAGCCGGGGGGCGGTGCTGGAAACCTATGAGCGCAGCTACTACTACACCGTGGAAACCATTGTTTTGGAGGATGATTAATGAGTTTTAGCAAGAGCCGGACGGGGGGGCTGGTAATCGTCTTTTTGCTGGGCCTGTCCCAGGGGCTTGGGGCATCGGAAATGTCGGTGCTCTGGTCCAATATTTACACCGAAGCGGAAGGCCTGGGTCAGAAATTTACCGTCATGGAACGGCTGATTCAGGAGAACGACAGGGATCTCATTCCCACCCTGATTCAAGCCCAGGCGGATCTGCTTTTGAGCAGCCGGGATACCATGACAAACCAGGAGCGTTTTTTTCATCGAAACCTCCAGGCCATGATAGTCCGGGAGCTGGGAGATCTCAAGGCGGCCGAAGCGGGGGAAATCCTCTACCGGACCTTGAGTGAATCGAATGATACCTTTCTCAAAGCCCATGCTGTGGCGGCGCTCGGGAAGGTGGGGGCGGTGGAGTATGCCGAACCTTTGGCGGTGATGCTGCGGAATCTGAATCTGGGAATACTGACACTTCCCACGCGGGAAGAAACCGAGACGCTGGTTTTATCACTGGTCACATCCCTGGAGCGACTTAAAGCCCCCCGGGGTTTTGAACCTGTGTTTTTTACCGCCGTGGGCCGTAATACCCCCAAGGTTCAGGCGGCGGCGGAAAGGTCTCTTTACAACATGATGGAAGACCCCGCTCCCCAGCTGGCACAAATTCTCAGGAGCAGTGACGATTTTCAGGTGAAACTAAGGGCCCTCGACTTTTCTTCTTCGTCAAGGGGTTCAGACAGCGGGAAAAGGGACGTGGCCCGAATCGCCCTTTCCGAAGGCTTGAGGTACAGTCCCGAAAACATCCGTGAAATGACCCAGCTCGGACAGCTGAGAACCAGTGCGGCCCGGGTTCTGTCCCGCTTGCGCTACAACGATGATACCATCGTGGCGGACCTGGTGAAGATGCTGAATGTGGCGCGGACAGAAACGAGAGACCTGAATGAGGTTATCGTCTGCCTTCAGGCTCTCGGTGCCGGTGAAAGCGATGAGGCGGCCCGGGCTTTAGCCGGTCATTTGACGAGGCTGAATGGCTTACAAAAAAGCGGGATCACCGATATCACCGATCAGAGGGAGATTATTCAGGTTATCCGGTCTCTGGGGGAAACGGGGAGCCCTCTGGGCCGGGCCGCCCTGGTCAATGTCGAGTTCAGCAACTGGAACAGTGCGGTGAACCGGGAAGCCCGGGCGGCATTGGCAAAGATCCAATAACCACCGGTTAAGGCGGCATCGGGGAAGGGCTTCTTCCCCGATGGCCCCAGGTGCGGTAAAATAAGAGGGGCTTCCGGATTCCCGGAGGCCCCTTTTACTGTTTATTGAGCAGCCCCAGATCCTTCAGGACCTTGTCCAGCTTCACCTTGAGTTCTTCTTCCATGGGGCAGAGGGGAAGGCGGAAAACCTCCTCCATGTGGCCTGCTTTGGCCATGGCGTATTTTACGGGGATGGGATTGGTGTCCAGAAACATTCCCTTGAAAAGGGGCAGAAGGGTGTAGTGGAGGGCCCGGCCCTCCGCGATTTTCCCCTGCAGAAGCAGATTCACCATTTCCTCCATTTGCCGGGGGATCAGGTTGCTTGCCACCGAGACAATGCCGTCACCGCCGGCGGCGATCAGGGGAAGCCCCAGGTTGTCATCACCGGAAAGAACGGAAAAATTCTCATCGGTTTGGGCTATCACATCCATCATCTGGGCCAGGTTTCCGCTGGCTTCCTTGACTCCCACAATGTTGGGATGTTCGGCCAGTCGGAACATGGTTTCATTTTCGATGTTTTTCCCGGTGCGGCCGGGGATGTTATAGATAATCACCGGCAGATCCACTTCTTCCGCCACGGCGGTAAAATGACGGTACAGACCTTCCTGGCTCGGTTTGTTGTAATACGGAGTCACCTGAAGGGTGTAGTCGGCTCCGGCGGCTTTGGCGTTGCGGGTCAGGGCTATGGCTTCCCGGGTTGAGTTGGAGCCGGTACCGGCGATGACGGGAACCCTTCCCCCGGTCTGTTCGATGACAATCTCGATGACCCGGTGATGCTCCTGGTGAGTCAGGGTAGGGCTTTCTCCGGTGGTTCCCACCGGAACCAGTCCCGAAATCCCCTGGGCGATCTGAAAATCTACCAGTTCCCGAAGGGCCTTTTCATTTACCGAACCATCTTTGTTGAACGGTGTTACCAGAGCGGTATAGACTCCCTGTAATTTCATCTCTTTCCTCCAAAATGTTATTGCTCGGATTAAAGAGATGACAGGGTCACTCTCAGGACGGGATGATTAACAGCTCTCCGGTGGTACCCCATGACCTGCTTGTGACAGAATTCAAGGCGGCCGGCCTGTGAAGACCGGGTTTTTGCGCCAACCACCGACAGTGTCAGGAGTATTCCTTCCTGACCCCAGGGTGAAACCTTCGGTTAGGTTTCCCCTTCGGCAACGTTCCCTTTCAGGGCGGGCCTTTGCCCTCCCGGAACCACCGGGGTGATTCCACTGCATCTCAGGAATACCGTTTCCTCCGCAGTTTACTGATGAACCGTTGCGCCTCTATTAATCCGGGCGTATTTGAACCATACCTTACCCTTCGGGTAGGAACATGTCAAGGAGAAGATCGCCGTCTCTTGAAAAGGGCTTGAAAAGAGTACTACCATGTTAACTGATGGTTAGTCAGGGAACGGGGATGGCCACGGCAGCCAGGCCTATGAATTCTGGAGGGAAAAAATGAGTGAATTACTCGAGAATCAGCGGGACAAGCAGGAGAAACTCAGGCAGATTATCGGGAAGCTAAACGGAGAAGCGGAGGTCAGGAAGGTCAAAAAGGAGTTCGATCGCCTTATCCGGGACGTGAGTCCTGAAGAAATCGCCGAGATGGAGCAGGCTCTTATAGCCGGGGGAGTCCCGGTGGAGCAGGTCCAGAAGCTCTGTGATATCCATGTCTCGGTGTTTGAATCTTCCCTGGAGAAGCAGAAACCCGGGAAAGTCCTTCCCGGCCACCCGGTCCATACCTTTAGGAGAGAGAACCGGGAGGCGGAAAAACGCATCCGCCAGCTGAAAAAGGCGGCCCGCAGGGTTTTACAGGGCGGACCCCTTGAAGAGTATACCACTGTTTTCAAAAGTCTCAGAGAGATTGAACGGCACTTTCTCAGGAAAGAAAACCAGCTGTTTCCTTATCTGGAACAGGTTGGCTTTACCGGCCCCTCCCAGGTTATGTGGGGAAAGCAGGATGAAATTCGGGAGCTTTTTCGGAAAACCGCAGAAGTTCAGGACCGGCATGATTTTAAGGAACTGAAAAAATGGACCTGGGAATTAACGGGGGCCCTCAGGCGGATGATTTTCATGGAAGAGAAGATTCTTTTTCCCGCATCCCTGAGAAAGCTCCCCGAGTCCACCTGGGCGGAGATCCGCCGGGGAGAAGCCGAGATTGGTTACGCCTGGATCAAGCCGGGAAACCTGTGGGACGCCGATATTATCATTTCCCGGAACCGGTTTGAAGCAGAAACCTCTAAACCGGCGACGGGAAATCCGCCCGCCCCTGCATCGGAAGGGGCGGGCGGCCCGGCTTTGGATCTCGATGTGGGCCGGCTTACCGGAGAGCAGATCAACCTGATGCTCCGGAGTCTGCCTGTGGATGTCACCTTTGTGGATGAGCATGACCGGGTCAGGTACTACAGCCAGGGAAAAGAGCGGATATTTCCCCGCAGCCCCGGAATTATCGGCAGGGAGGTGGCAAACTGCCATCCCCCTGCCAGTGTTCACGTGGTGGAAAAAATCGTCAACAGCTTTAAAAACGGAGAGAAGGACGTGGCGGAGTTCTGGCTGCAGAAGGATGAAAAGTTTATTCACATCCGTTATTTTGCCCTTCGCGACCAGGGGGGTGCCTACCGGGGAGTGCTTGAGGTGAGTCAGGACGTTTCGGAGATTCGGGCACTGGAGGGGGAGCGAAGGCTTCTGGACTGGTAAAAGAGCTTTTCCTTCCAACCCTTGTTTTATGCAAAAACCAAGGCTGCCAGGAAAATCTTTCCCGGCAGCCCCCGCTTTCCTGTTCCTTTTTTCTTTTAAGCCTGGGCCAGGGTAACCGCTGAGGTGTTGACAATGTCCTCCACGCTGCAGCCCCGGGAGAGGTCGCTCACCGGTTTGGCAAAGCCCTGAAGGAAGGGGCCGTACGCTTCGGCCCCCGCCAGCCGCTGCACCAGTTTATAACCGATGTTTCCCGCCTCAAGGGTGGGGAACACCAGCACGTTGGCCTTGCCGGCCACGGAGCTTCCCGGCGCCTTGCTCTCTCCGATGGCCGGGATCAGGGCTGCATCGGCCTGGAGTTCACCATCCACATTCAGGTCCGGCCGTTTCTCTTTCACCAGCTGGTAGGCCTGTACCACCTTGTCCACATCGGGATGGCTGGCCGAGCCCTTGGTGGAGAAGGACAGCATGGCGGTCCGCGGTTCCACCTGGAGGAAGCTGCGGCACGATTCGGAGGCGGCGATGGTTATTTCCGCCAGCTGTTCCGCCGTGGGGTTGGGGATGGTGGCGCAGTCGGAAAAAATCATCAGCCCCTTTTCCCCCCAGTCGGTGCCGGGCAGGTTCATCACAAAACAGGAAGAGGCGGATTTAACTCCCGGGGCGGTCTTGATGATGGTAAAAGCCGCCAGGAGGACCTTGCCCGTGGAGTTTTCCGCTCCCGCCACCATGGCGTGGGCATCGCCGAGGCGGACCATCATGGCCCCCCATTTAAGGGGGTCTAAAATTTCGGTCCGGGCTTCCTCGAGAGTCAGGCCCTTGTGCTTCCTTAACTCGTAATATTCCGCCGCGTAAGCCTCTGCCTTGTCAGAGGCGGCGGGATCGAGGATGGATATCCCCGCAGGGTTGACCCCTTCAGCGGCTGCCACCTTCTCCACCTGGCCGGGTTTCCCCAGGAGAAAAACCTCGGCGGCGATCCGCTGGTCCAGGATCAGGCGGGCTGCTTTGACTGTCCTTGGTTCGGTCCCTTCGGGCAGCACCAGATTCAGTCCTTTTTTCCGGGCACTTTCTTTCATCTGCTCTATGAAGCTCATAATCACTCCTTATTTAACGATATATTCCTGGGCTTATTCTACTAAAAAGTAACCGCCCTGCAAAGGAAGGCAGGCCCGTTTTCCCCGAAAAAAGGCTTCCTTCGGTTTTTGCTGAAGAAGGGGTGGTTTCAGGCGGAATTTTGCGGGGCCCCTGGAGTCATTCTCGTACATCTCATTTTTCCTGAATCACGTTCCGGCGAATCTGGATTTGACGGTAAACTCATTCTCCCCTTGACACCTGCGGTGCGGCTAAGTACCATGTAGATCATTCACCAGGCGAGAGGGGGCCCATGTCGGAGATGCGCATCAGACCGATCGATGAATCGGAAATAGACACGGTGTTGGCTGAGGATATCCATTTTGAAGGGGACCTCTTTTTCAAGAAGAACCTGATGATCAAAGGCTCCTTTATTGGAGATATTAAAGCCGAGGGAGACCTCTTTGTTGATGAACACGCCACGGTGGAAGCCCGGCTGGAGGCGGATGTGGTCTCCATCAAGGGCCGCGTCAAGGGTAACGTCTATGCCTACACCCGGGTGGAGCTTTATTCCTGTTCCAGTGTGGACGGAGATATCACCGCCCCCGATGTGGTTATGGAAAGCGGCTGCCGGTTTAACGGAATATGTACCATGAAGTCTCCCTTAGAGGTATTAGGAAATGAAGCAAAATAGGTTTATCCCCCTCTTCTTGATTATCGCCGCTGCGACAGTTTTCGCCCAGACCCGCCCGGATGCCCTCAAGGAGTACCGCGCCGGGAATTATGAGCGGGCCGTGGAAATCTGCCGGATGGAACTGGCGGAAACTCCTGGGAACATGGATTCCCATACGGTTCTGGGCTGGAGCCTCCTGCGGCTGGGAAAGAACCGGGAAGCCCTGGATGCGGGAATAGCCGCCATGAATCAGGCCCGCTACGATGTGAGAATCATCGAGATCGTCGGGGAAGCCCACTATTTCCTCGGGAATAACCGGGACGCCCTGAAGTATTTTGAGGAATATTGTGTCCTGGCTCCCACGGGAGACAGGATTGCCCTGGTCTACTTTTACATGGGAGAGATTTTTATCCGCCTGGGAGAATACAACCACGCCGATATGGCCTTCACCACGGCGGTTTATCACAGCGCCAACACCGCCAAATGGTGGGCCCGGCTCGGTTACGCCCGGGAGATGGCCCAGGATTACCGGTATTCCCTGGAAGCCTACGACAAAGCCCTGCAGCTCAACACCGCCCTGACCGAGGCGCTTCGGGGCAGGGAGCGGGTTCAGGAAAAAATGGAAGGGTGATGCGACTTTACCTATACACCCTCGGCTGCAAGCTGAATCAGTGTGAAAGTGAAGCCCTGGCCTCTGCCTTCAGAGATCAGGGCTTTTCTCTTGTAAGCTCCGGGGAAGAGGCAGACCTTTACATAGTGAACACCTGTACCGTAACTTCCAAGGCGGAGCAGAAAGCCCGGCGGATGATCCGGCAGTACGCTCGGCTTCATCCCCGGGCGGTGGTGCTTATCACCGGCTGCTACGCCCAGCTGGACCGGGAAGAGCTCTCTCAAATCGCCCCCCGGGTGAGGCTGATCCCCCAGGATGAGAAGGATCTGCTGCTGGGGCTGGCGGAGTTTCTTCGGGACAACGCCCCCAAGGGGGTGCCTTTGGAGGGGGAGATTCTCCTGGAGGAGGTTGACCGTTTTCTCGCCGGTCTGGGCGGCCCGGCGGATTCCGATCCCTTCGCCTTCCGGGTGGATACCTTTCAGTTTCATTCCCGGGCCTATCTGAAGTTTCAGGACGGGTGCAACAACCGCTGTGCCTATTGCCGCACCACCCTGGCCCGGGGGGCGTCGGTGAGTCTCCCCTGGCCGGAAATGGCCCGGCGGATCGGAGAACTGGAAGGGCACGGGTACCGGGAAATCGTCCTCACCGGGGTGAATATCACCTCCTACCGCTGGGAAGATCTCGATTTTACCGCCCTCCTGG
>Ga0334882_1002790_pt1 | contig 17025 bp, 15 predicted proteins | sample GraSluR1_MG_5_FD_207226 | JGI IMG/M metagenome (GOLD analysis project Ga0334882, IMG submission 207226) | Sludge microbial communities from methane-producing bioreactor in Wageningen University, Netherlands - Granular Sludge_15_04-R1 | ecosystem: Engineered > Bioreactor > Anaerobic >...
ATATTTCCGGAGGTGTTAAACTTACCGGCAAGGCAGGAAAAACAAATATTAATCTCATAAATGTTTTTGATAAAAATGCAGTTGACTCAACGGGAAATAAACCTATGTATACTGCAATTCGTGTAAAAAGGGATGTATTGAAATCATCAAGCATAGGTTTTACGGGTACAAATAAACTGCTTGATGAAAGAATGACAACTACATTAAGTACTGATTATGTACTTAACCTTGGCCCGCTCTGGAAGCTGACAGGTCAGTATGTGGCTGCCATTGATGACTGGAATACACTGAGGAATGCAGGTTATGCCAGATTCGCCGCAGAGAATAATTTCTTTCACTGGCATATTCGATATTCCTATACACAGGGTGATGGATTGAAGGATATTTTTAATGAAACCGGCTATATTAATGACGATGACAGAAATGAATTTGATTCGGATCTCTCATATAAATGGTGGTTCAAGAACTCTGTGATAAAATTTATCTCGCTTGGTACGGCCAATAACTGGTATTGGAATGACAACTTTACTAAGTTCATGAGCTGGAACATTAATGAAACTGCTGACATTTTCCTGAAAAACAAACTAAACTTTTCTCTTAGATATAATAATGAATACAGGTTCCTGAAAACTGACAGTGCTGATTATTATAACTATTATTATTCGGGAACTATCGGGTACAATACTGAAGCATATAACAGTGCACGGATAATTTTTCGAACAGGTCGCAGTTTCGGTTCAGATTATTATTCAGTTGAAGCAGCATTGCAATTCAAGGCATTTGACAGACTTGCACTCGAGCTTAAGCCAAGGTTTATAAAATTTAATCCTGAAACAAGTTCATTCAAAACTACTTTCATTAACAGCTTTTCTGCAACATACAATTTTACAAATGATTTGTGGGTTAAATTGATTTGTCAGAACAATACTTCAATTGAGAAGATATATGTGTATGGCCTTTTAGGATGGAGATTCAAACCTCCGTTCGGTTCTCTTTATTTTATTGTCAATCACACAGAATATCTGGATACGTCTGGTCTGTTACAGAATAAATATATCGGATACCTGAAGCTTGCCTGGCCGATATCTCTCAGATAACATATGAGAAAAAGAATTATTTTTATCGGATTATTCTCCGGTTTGCTTTTTGGTCTTGCAACACCGTTTAGCAAGATCATACTTTCGGAACTGAATAGTTTTCACCTGGCCGGATTGCTATACCTTGGTGCTGCTCTGGCTTTTCTGCCCTTTGTAATAAAAAACAGACAATCTGAATTGTCTGCTCTAAGGAAAACAGGCAAGAAAAAACACGTGGCCGGGATTATAATTTCCGGTGGAATACTCGGCCCGGACAATACCATTCATCAAGGGGATAATTGGTGAAATAACAAATCTGACAATAGGTATGATTTTAACATATGGGCAGATTCAGATTAGTTGTATCCTGCCGGCAATATCAGTTGGATTATTCTCGTATGGGATCAGTATTGTCCTGTACGTTTATACGGCTCAGAACATTGGAGCAACAAGAGGACAAATTCTTTTCAGCACGGCACCATTCTGGGGAATTACTGCAGCATGGATTTTTCTTGGAGAGCCATTAAGTATTATTATTCTTGCATCTCTGATACTATTGATTGCAGGTGTTGTATTTTTAAACCTTTCTTCCCATAGTCACAAGCATTATCACAAAGGCATGGTACATATCCATATGCACAGTCACGACGATGACCATCACGACCATGTTCATGCCGGTGGTAAAGAAAAAAGTCTGAAACATTCACATATTCATGAACATAAAGAGATTGATCACGCACACAATCATTATCCTGATTTACATCACAGGCATGAACAATAAGTTGTATTTGTGTTTATACTAACTTGAAAATCCTGAAGTAAAAGGTCTCTTAACCTGGTTGCAACTTTTATCCGTTCGGGGTTCCTCACTCCGTCTTCCGAAGCTTTCTTCGAAGACCGAAGCCTTGGCGAAGGTCTTAGCGAAGGAGGAAGACTCGCACTATGGAAAATCTTAGTTACTAATTCATTGAATCTGCCACATCAATGACTCTTTGCCAGACTCTCAGTAAGTTTTGACCAAGTATTTTTTTTATTTCCTTATTACTATAACCTCTTTTCAGAAGTTCAGTAACAATCACAGGATAACCAGAAACATCAGGCAGCCCGACTGGCAGAGAAGGTCCCACTCCGTCAAAATCTGAACCCAGACCAACATGATCAATTCCGGCAATTTCCACGACATGATCATTATGGTCCACAACATGGTTTGCTTCAGCAAACAACCTGTGGTCCTTCATATAATCCTGAATAATCTTCATCCCTTCTTCAGAGGCATGGTTGATCCCGGTTGAATCAAAATAACTCATCAGGTAATCAATGTTCTTTGAACATTCCGGATCCAGGAACATTGAGCCAAAGGCTATCATGATAACTCCATCCTTTTCAGTAATTTCCCTGATCAATTCATCCGGCAGGTTTCTATCATACCCCGGAATGAAATACCTGCAACCGGTATGTGTCGCAACAATCGGGGCGGATTATCTTTTCAGAACATCTGAAACAGTACTGTCAGAAGAGTGGAAAATATCGATTATAATTCCATTTTCTGATCATCGCTCAATTCATTTTGACCACAAGCAATTAGCATTAATTGAATAATCAGGATTATGGTAAACAAATTTGATACTTTTTCCCTCATTGTAATCAGGTTTAGAATTTCTTTGATCAAACAAGATACAAAAAAGCCCTAACCTGATGACTAACCAATGATTTTTCAGGCCGCAATAAGTCTGCGTTTCGGTTTTATGGACTAACTTTATTCGGAATTCTAATTTGCCGGAGTGTCTGTGTGGTCAAATGTTTAATGTAAATTATATTTAGCACTCATAATTATGAACAATAAAAACGAGGACGAAAAACTAAAATTAATTAATGGATTTCCTTATGTGGAATTTAAAGTGGAAAAAGCACCATCACCAGATTATGTCATAGAACGAAGCTCAGCGTTTTATGATTGGATCAATAAACGAAGGTCGGCAAGGGAATTTTCAGATAAGCTCGTGCCAAAAAGCGTTATTGAAAATCTGATTAAGGCTGCATCCACTGCACCTTCAGGAGCCCACAAACAGCCCTGGACTTTCTGTGCTGTATCTAATAAAGAATTAAAAGCAGAAATAAGAGAAGCCGCAGAAAATGAAGAAAAGATCAATTACGAGCACCGGATGAGTGAGCGCTGGAAAAAAGACCTTGCACCGCTTGGTACGGATATGCACAAATCCTTTCTGGAGGACGCCCCATGGCTAGTTGTGGTTTTTAAACGTGTTTATGAATTTGACGAAGATGGGGAGAAAAGAAGCAATTATTATGTAAATGAGTCTGTAGGAATTGCCTGTGGTTTTTTAATCACAGCGATTTTCGATGCCGGATTGGTAACCCTGCCCCACACTCCCAGTCCAATGAATTTTTTAGAAAAGATATTAAGCAGACCGCAAAACGAGCGAGCGTATATCTTATTCCCCGTAGGTTATCCAAAGGAAAACACCTGGGTGCCTCATCTGAAAAGAAAAGAATTAGAAGAAATGGCTGCCTTCTATGAATAAGGCTGGGAAAACTGTTGATTTTAAGAATTGTTGTCCGCAGAAATGCACCAGGATGGTTGCAACTTTCATCCGTTCTGTTTTCTCGATTCGTCCTCCGTAGTTTTAACGGAGGAGGGCCCCCGCTCTGACACTCGCTCTAAAAATTTATCTATATTTACTTTCACAGTCACCTTTAAAACCTGTTATAATGAAAAAGAATGAACCGGCTGATAATGAGAGCGTTCATGAGTATCCTGATAAACAGGAGGCAAAAAAATTAAGCAGACGCCAGGTCCTTAGAAATCTGGTTTTTTTACCGATCCAGATAAGCTTGTTTCAAAGGGTGATAAAAGCTCAGGGATCCTCCAGTCTGTTTCCAGGCGTGAAAGACATTCCCGGGGATAGCTATCCGGGTATTCCCGGGGAACTGATTGAAGATTTGTATTCACCCAATCAGCCCATTGGGAAAGGACAGGGAATTATACCCGGGCGTGTGAGCTGGGTATGGAATCCTGCGGCAACAAATCCCTCATGTGCCAATCTGCCTGTTTCAGCCGGGTCGAGTGAAGATAAATATGATGCATGGTTCATGGACAGAAATACAAACCAGGATATCGTCGACAAAATGCTTGCGGACGGGTTATGTTCAATATCAGGTAAAGAAATGGCAGCAGATGCATGGAACGCTATCTTCAGGTACCATAACCAGAGAAGGGGGAAAGGAGATGTAACTTACAAAACTGGAGAAAGAATATATCTCAAACTTAACAGGACAACCGCCTCGGGAGCGATAAACCAGGAATATGTAAGGCGGAAAGATAATCCTCTGGCCCTGGCATTCGAGACATCACCTCAAATTGTCCATGCTATGCTCAGGCAGCTGACCAATGTGGCAGGGGTGCCCCAGGAGTGCATCTTTGTGGGAGACACTATGCGGAACCTTTACCAGGATGAGTATGTTAAATACTATACCGAGTTTCCAAAAGTGAACTATCTCTCAAGTTTCGGCAACACATCCGGAAGGATTAAATCAGGAGAGAGTGCCTCAGACCTGATTTACTATTCAGATAAAAAGAGTGTCATGAGCGAAGCCGGTTCTGATAAGCTTTACGCTGTAATGGAGGAGGCTGAATACCTTATCAACCTTCCGGCAATGAAAGGGCATAATCTGGCTGGAATTACCCTTTGCGCCAAGAATCATTTCGGCACACATGTACGGCCCAGAGCCTCTCACCTGCATCCCGGACTGAACACTGACAGCAGCAGAAAGGGTTACGGTCATTACAGAGTGCTTGTGGATTTCATGGGCAACAGGTTTACAGGTGAAAAAAACCTGTTCTACATTCATGATGCCCTTTGGTCAGGGTCGAACTGGAACGGACTTCCGGTAAAATTCCTGATGCCACCTTTTAACAATCACTGGAGTTCCTCACTTTTGCTCTCACTCGATCCGGTGGCAATAGATTCTGTTGCGGTCGACTTTCTCAGAACCGAGTTTTCAAATCCCGAGCATACAGTCCCATATATCAGCGAGGCAGGTGTTGATGATTACCTGCATCAGGCGGCAGACCCGAAAAACTGGCCTGCAGGCATCATCTATGCTCCAAATGGTGATGATATCCCTATGAAGGGCCTCGGTGTACATGAACACTGGAATAACCCCATAGACAAGCAATACTCACGTAACCTCGGAAAAGGAGAAGGAATTGAGCTTGTAAGAATCTTTCAATCGGCTTGAAGCTTAAGTTTTCCGCTCGGACTCACACTTCGCCCTCCGTAGCTTTCTTTGACCTCCGTAGCTTTCTTTGACCTCCGTAGCTTTCTTTGACCTCCGTAGCTTTAGCGAAGGTGGTAGCGAAGGAGGTAGCGAAGGAGGACCCACACTTTTTTATCTCCGGGAGAGTTAACTCACAATATTTTCCTATTTACCAAAGATTCTCCCCGTATTCCCATCCCTTGCGGGCAGGTTCCTTAATATAAGCATCCAGTTCAGGATGATTGCTGACTTTCATATTTGCAGCATCATATTCAATGCGGGTATCGAATCTCTGAGCCAAAACTCCTATGAGAGCCATCTCCACCAATCGTGCAGAATAATCGAAATTCGAACCCGGCAATGTATTGTTTTTGATGGCTTCAACCCATTCGCGCTGCGGATTTTCTTCAAAGACCCTTGGGATGGTTTGAGCCGGCAGGTTTTTCTGAAATTCGGCCCATTCTTCGCCAGGCAATAAAATTTTAGGATTATTCGGGCGACCGCCTGTCAAAAGACAATGTTTATCACCAACCATAATCATACCGCTTCCGGGTAAGTTATCAAGATGCCATTCCGGACGATTATCGGGTTTTAATCCTCCTTCGTACCAGCGCATGGTAACGGGAACTTTATTTCCCCGTGCCGGGAAATCCCATCGTATAATGGCCTGATCTGATACAAATCCCGTATCAGGCACGGGTGTCTTGAATTCACTTTCAGCAACATCAGGCATTCCCAGATCCAATGACCAGAAAGGAGCATCGAGGGTATGGCAGCACCAGTCTCCCATCTCACCATTGCCGAAATCGAACCAGCCGCGCCAGGTCAGCGGGGCATAAACACTATTATATGGCCTGTATGCTGCCGGCCCCAGCCACAGATCCCAATCAAGATATTCAGGAACGGGTTGTTCAGCCGGAGGAAAACTTTCGGGCTTGTCGAAATACTTTCCTTTGCCAAAGGATGGTCCGTCAAACCAGGCTATTACTTCTGTAACATTGCCCAGTATTCCGGCTTCATACCATTCTTTCACCTGGCGAATACCATTGGTGGCATGTCCCTGGTTAGCCAGCTGAGTAACTACTTTGTAGTGTCTGGCTGCTTTCTGGAGGGTCCTTAGTTGCCAGACATTGTGTGCAAGCGGTTTTTCGACAATGACATGTTTGCCAAGCTCCATTGCAGCCATTGCAGCAGGGAAATGAGTATGGTCAGGAGTGCAGACCATCACTGCATCAATTTCTTTGTGCATCTTATCAAACATCACCCTGAAATCTTTAAAGCGCCTGGCATCTGGCAATGCTTTAAAGCCGGCAGCAGCCCTGTTGTCATCAACATCGCATAGTGCAACAATATTTTCGTTCCAAAGCGGATCTTTCTGATTAATCAGTCTGCTGTAATTGGCTCTGCCCTGTCCGCCAACGCCAATAACCGCAACATTCAACCTGTTCGTTGGTGAAGAACTTATCAGGTTGGGGATAAAAAATGCACCTGCTGTAAATGCACCTGCTGATTTAAGAAAATCTCTTCTTGTTTTCTTCATGGTTGTTTATGGTCTTAATAATTTGATCTTTAAATATATGATAAATATATATGACTTGATTTCATTAAACGGAATTATTCCCGCATATAAATATAAGCAATTTTAGTGCAATAAAATCAGGTCGAACCACATCCATTAACCTCGGACGTAAGATGGTTGAATACTTTTTTCTACTTTTGAAAGCTCTAATGAAAAAGATGATCAGCTCTGAACGATTCCTGTTCTTTTCCCTGTTTTTTCTTTCCGGAGGGATATTGCTATATTCCCAGGAGAAGGCTGTGAACCGGGATAAGTACCGTATCAATATATCACGTACCAGTGAGGTAATGAAGATTGACGGAGTGCTTGATGAGAAATCCTGGCAGGGCTCAGAAATAGCCGGGAATTTTACACGAGTGACCCCTGTAGATACCGGTTATGCCATCGCCCAGACGACAGTTGTTATTACCTATGATAAATCTTACTTATATGTCGGAGCTGTCTGTTATGATCCCTTACCGGGTAAAAGGCCTGTGGAATCCCTGCGCAGGGATTTTGAGTTCAACAAAAATGATAACTTCAGGTTACACATAGATACCTACAATAACCTTACGAACGGATTTGCCTTCGGCCTCTCTGCCGCGGGTGCTCAGAGTGAAGGTGTTATAAACAACGGAAACCAGTCGAGCTTTACCTGGGATACCAAATGGAAATCTGCTGTGAAGAGTCACAACGATAGTTGGGTGCTTGAGATGGCAATCCCTTTCCGCAGTCTCCGTTATTTCGGGGGAGAGAAGGAGTGGGGCGTCAACTTTGGCCGGCTCGATCTGAAAACGAATGAAAAATCAGCATGGGCTCCTGTTCCGCGTCAGTTTCCTCACAACTCCCTTCCACACGCAGGGACCCTGGTCTGGGATAAACCCCTTGATAAAGCCGGATTAAGGTTATCCTTCATTCCTTATGCCACAGCAACAGTAATAAAAAACAGAGAAGCAGGAGAACCTGCCAAATGGAAATGGAATGCAGGCTTTGATACTAAAGTTATATTGTCAACATCCCTGAACCTTGACCTTACGGTTAATCCTGATTATTCCCAGGTTGAGGAAGACAGGCAACAGACTAATCTCGATCGCTTTGAATTGTTTTACCCTGAAAGGCGACAGTTTTTCCTTGAGAACAGCGACCTGTTTGCAAATCTCGGGAATAGCCAGGCGCGTCCTTTCTTTTCAAGACGCATCGGACTTAATGTCCCTGTAAATTTCGGCGGAAGACTGACCGGAAGGATTGGCAAAAAATGGAGGGTCGGGATGATGGATATGCAGACGGGATCAAAGGGCGAATACCTTTCCGGTAATTACGCGGTCGCTGTTATTCAGCGTGAGATTTTCAGCCGCTCCAGCATCGCAGGATTTCTTGTTAATAAAAATATCACCGAATCATATAATGATTCTTCGTTCACCGGGTATCGTTACAACAGGGTAGCCGGACTTGAATATAATTTTGCCACCAGAGATAACCAGTTGCAGGGTAAGATATTCTATCATCAGTCATTTTATCCCGGTGCAGGCATGGACGCCGGAGCCGTTTCCGGAAATATCAGCTATTCCTCACAGCACCTCAAAGCCGGGTTCAACCAGTCGTGGATAGGTTCAGATTATATCGCCGAAGCAGGTTATATAAGGAGGACCGGGTTATATGAGATCGCACCGTCGGTCAGTTACCTGTTTTACCCGGCAGGATCGGAAAGGATCATCAGTCATGGTCCCGGTGCCAGCTTAAATGCGATCTTCGATCCGGAATTCAATCATACTGACCGGGAAACACAACTTTCATACATTATTGAATGGAAGAATAAAAGTCAGCTTTCCGTCAGCATGGAAGAGCAATTCGTTAAGCTCAGCCGTGCTTTTGATCCTACCAATACCGGGGGAGAGAAACTTGAAGCTGGTGAGCAGTTTCACTGGAACAGTATCCGGGCGGGATTTATTTCAGATACCCGAAAATTATTCAACTACGTTATTAATACAAGTATCGGAGGGTACTATAACGGAAACCGCTGGAACATCAACGGAATTGTGAACTACCGGGTACAGCCATATGGCAGTTTCGGAATGACAGTGAGTTATAATAACATCTCCTTACCTGATCCTTACAACAGTGCTAGGCTGATCCTTGCAGGGCCAACACTGGATATAACATTCACGGATAAGATATTTCTCACGACATTCGTCCAGTACAACAACCAGATCGATAACCTGAACATGAATATCCGCTTTCAGTGGCGCTTTGCACCAGTATCGGATCTGTTTATTGTCTATACCGGTAATTCCTACACGGATAATTTCGTGAACAGAAACCGCGGATTGGTCTTTAAGCTATCATACTGGTTTAACTAACCTGACAAACCGCACTCTCACTGCTTTTATCCGAGAGAATAAAACCATGAATCCTTCATTCCTGTTCAGCCTGCTAAACCCATATCCGTTTACCTGGCTTCGTTCTCCGACTACCCCGGGCGAAGTCCGTAGCGAAGGAGGTGTCGAATACTCTGGTAAACCTATAACCGGAACAGGTAAGAGATCTTCACGAAGAATCCTCTTTTCATTTCATTAAGGTTGTCGCTCTCGATGTAATCAGCCCCATTCCATGCTTTGTGTTCGGAGAGAAATCCGTAACCGATATGAAATACAGTTCCCGGTATGTATGTGAATGATGCAAGAAAGTCTGTGCTTACCGATCTTCTGTAATCATTATATTCCAGAATAGAGCGAATGAAAAGGTATTTATTTATCTGCCAGGTAACCTTACCTCTTATTATAAGGTAATCAAAGATTTTCTCGCTGTCTGATTTTTTAAACAGATCCTGGTAAGTCAATGTAAATTGAGTATGAAGTTTTTCAACAGGGAGATATCGTACTTCTCCTGTAAACAGATTACCATACCCCTGTAGAGGTTCATTGTAGTAAATTGCGTTCCTTCTTCTGTATGAAATGGTTCCGTCAAATTTTGTTCCGGCAGTTCCCGTCATGATAAACTGAAGTCCTGATGTATTGAATTTTTCGTTATAGTAGATCTCAGTGGAATAGTTGTACTGGACTCTTGTTCTTAAGGTTCCGCCAAGCCAGCTCGTAACAGAGATGGCGTTATATGTTTCCCACATATCATATATTTCATCTCTCAGTTGTCCTGAAAAAAGGCCGAAATCAAGCCGCCTGAAAATTTTTGACTCAGGGTAAAGCCTGGGAGTAAGGGAGCCTGTAAAAATGGTTACGCCCGTTCTGTCAATATAACCTGTCCGGGATATGAAATTTTCGCTTATCCCCTTAAAAGCTACAGCATAGTCAATATTCCGTTGTTCTGAATGAACGTTCAGACCCAGGGCATGCCCGGATTTGTCTGTTTCTTCCCCTGAGTCATTGTCCTCAGAGAACAGCGAATGAAACTCAAGCATGGTTGATTTATTGAGCCTGATATTACCGTCAGCTCCCACAACATAATACATGCTGTTATTAATTACAGAGGTGGCTAAAACTCCGAGATAACTATCTTCCTTAAGGCTTCGTTTGTACCTTAGGACAGGAGAATGAGAATAGTTTCCATAAAGAACATGGTCACTCTCAGGTATTCTGTCGGCTGCATAAAGAAAAGAGATATAGTTTTTGGATCCTATCTTTCCCGAGAGCTTAGCACCTGCAAGGGGATTGGCTATATTCCTTGTATGAACGAGCGAGCCTATCGGATCCATTGGAGAAGAGCCGGTTGATCCGATCTTGAAGTTCTCATTCCCTTCCTGGAAAAATGGTCTTTTCTCCGGATAGAAGAGCTGGTATCTGAGGTTGGCATCAATCTGTCCCGCATCTGCTTCAACCTGGCTGAAGTCCGGATTTATAGTTGCATCGAGAATCAACTGTGATGTGATACCGTATTTAACAGTAAGCCCTGCGTCAGGTTTATTCTCCTTTGTGACCCAATTGCCTTCCTCCTGTTCTCCTTTATAGGAATAAGTAACTGAAGGGAGGATCTCCAGCAACCTGTAATGTTTAACACCATCATACTGCATAGGCTGCATCTGCCCGAAGAAAGCATAGCCTTTGGCCGGGTCAAGTTCAGGAAATGAGACGTGGGTGGAGAGCCTGCTCACATATCTTTCAAAAAAGGCAGACATCATCACGGGTTCTTTGTTGGAAAAACGGATACTTTTAAGAGGTAGTTTGATCTCGACAGTGTATCCGTCATCACTGATTTTACCTGCACTGTACCAGACCAGGTCAATGCCCAGGTCCTCATTGCCTGCTGCAAACCTGGTATCCATTTGTATTCCGTTCGCATTTGCATAGATACAGTAAAGGGTCTGCTGGTCATTGAACGAATCGAGATTTACACATACCCAGTCATCCTGCCTTATCTTATCCCTGGCATCCATCGATACCTTTATTTTATCAGGTTCATCATCATAGCACTTAAAGGCGAAATAGATGTTCTCCTCATCATATGCAAGCCACACAATGGTATTAAAAGGCAGCTCCTTGCCAAAGTCGGGAATAAATGATTTGAAACCCGAGATACCCTGGTTGTTTTTCCAGACCTCCTCGTCAAGAATGCCATCTATTACCGGGGGTTTTGTTGTCCTGACAGGTTTTACCGCATCTCTTACCTGCCCTATAACAGGCTCGGCGACCAGGATAAATGGAATAATAATACATAAAACAGTTCTCTTCATGGCTGTGAGATGATTATTAATTTTACTTATAGGATATCTCAAGTATTTCAAAAACAATATCTTCCCTGTTGCTCTTTAATGTAACCTTTTCACCTGCTTTCCTATTTATCAACACTTTAGCCAGAGGTGATATAAATGAGATCTTGCCTCCTGAAATATCCGCCTCATCAACACCCACTATCTGAAAAGCCTGGATTTTACCGGAGGTTTCTGTTCTGAGAGTCACCGTGGCACCGAAGGTAATTTCATCAGGAGGTTGTCCTGTGATTTCTACAACTCTGGCTTCAGCGATCCTTTTGTTCAGCAATTGTAATTTCGCATTTAAATAGTTTTGTGCGATACGCTTCTCATTCTCATTACTTATGTCAAGGTTCTCCCTTTCGCTGATAAGTTCCTCTTTTTCCTTCAACAGCAGATCCATTCCTTCGCGGGTAACGAAATTCGCCACACCAGGAGGTAAATATGCCCTTTGCGGCACTATCGGGACTTCTTCCTGATCGTCTTCCTTGACAAATCCTCTGCTCATAGATATTGGGGTCGGATAGCTAAAACATCTGTTCTCAAAGATAGCATTTACAATTGCTTTTAATGTGATCTAGGCTATCTTCGACCTCCGAAGCTTTAGCGAAGGAGATAGCGAAAGGGGATTAATGTAAGCCATCAGAGGTAAAACAGAAAAAATCATGTAAAAGCCAGTAATTTTTAAATCCGGTGTAATTTTACACGGTAAAAAAAAAGTTACAGCATTCAACTGCCAGGAATACTGAAACCAGAGCGAGACGAGGAGTCCCGTTTGCGGAGTAGATTCCGTGACGAAGTTCCTGGAATCGGAAGCGAGTACTCTCACACTGAACTCCGAGCTTAGAAACGTGTTTTTCGGTAAGATGCCACAAAGGATCTACTCCTTGTTGGCAGGGTCTGACTTCCTGTAATAGTACTCTGAAGATGATTGAAACCGTTTTGAATACCATGCAATTAAAAAGTTCAATAGACTGGCAATAAAGTCAAACAAGGCGCAAATAAACATTGAAATAGCTTGCTCTATGCATAATTGGATTTGAGTGACCCAAATAAGCTGATGCACCATCTAAAGCCATGAGACTGAGTAATAGCAGCAACAAATTCGCGTTTCCATGAAAAAGCTAAGCAATGGTTGACAAGAATATAATAGAAAGTAACAGAATCCTGACCATCACTGCCGAATGCTTTCTGAATTCAGTATCAATACCCGGATATGATCGCATCATTGTGCCTGCTAGTTCCTTTCCGGGATGGCTGAAGAGTATTTTATCTTCCTGATGCAAATTTTGATAAGGATTAAATTGGATGTATTTAAAATCCTTGTAAAATACTATACAACTAATTTACAAAGAATTCCAATACTAATTACAGCCTGAGCTTCGTAGTGATATTTTGAAACTGTTCCGACAAGAGAAAAATCGATTTTCTGTTGGAACCATTGACCAGGAACAGTTACTTTCCATTGATATGTTACTGTCCCTCTTACCACTTCATCCCAGCAGAAAGCTTTTCCTATGCAATCGAATGTAGCTTTACCGGAATTCTTATTTTTTGGTTGAGCAAGGCAATTAATGGTGGCAAATAAGGCAACCACACACAGCGATTTAAGAAATCTTTGTGATTTCATAACCTGATGTGATTAGTTAATCAATCAAGTTTATCAGTTATAATTAATGCCAAAGTTCATGTACTCAGATGACAGAATCCACCTCATTTGAACCAAAAAATGGCCATTTTGTAACATTTTTCGGCAATTAACAAATAAGAAACAATAAGGAAACTGAAGATGACCGCAATTTAAGAAAAGCATTCCAAGCTATCGATTTTAAAATTTAGCCCGGTAATTCATATGAAACTATTTTAGCGGCATTGGATGTATTATTGTTCCTCAGCACAACATTCCTGCTCTCAGCCTCATTGACCCGGATGAAAGTTTTGCATCCCGCTTCAGCTTTTGATTCGGCAATAAGTCCCGCTGAAATATTCTCAAGATGGATCGCCGGGCTTGATCCATTGAGCAGTCCCTGCCTTCCGGAAAAGGACCTGATTTCAAAATCGGAAACGTTTTTCAGGACAAGAGCACTCTGCCAGGCTGGTTCCGGATTTTCCTCATCCCATTTAACTGCCATATCCCTGATAAAGAGTCCTTTGGTATTTTCGATTAACAGAGCATGAGAGCTTCTTTTATCAACGGCATCCTCAGGCTTCATGAAGATCTGGACATTACTCATTCTTATATTTTCAATGGGCTGATCCGGATGACCTGTTATGGTGCTGGTCCCGCGGGGGTGTGAAATGATCGTGTCAACAACTATGTCCCTTATCCTGCCAAGCTTTGAAGACTCCGTCCTTTTAATGAGCTTAAATTTGCACAATTCAGCGCTGCCCCACCAGTTCCAGTGCCGTCTGTTTGTTTCAATGGTAAGGTTCCTGAAAATAATATCGCTGACAGTTGCCCCATCCTGGACATTAATCCCAAATCCCTTGTTGGAGTTTCGTATTGTACAATTGCTGAAGATAACATGACGGATATCCGCAAATGTTTCTGTACCTATCATCAGGGGTGTTGATGAGGAGGTCAGAACACAGTTAGTAACGACTACATTCTCCACGGGATTGACTTTATCCTGTCCTCGTCTTTCCGGTGTTTTAAGCACGATCGCATCATCAGCGGTAACTATCACCGAATCGGAAATTGTAACATTGCTGGTGCAACAGATGTCAATGCCATCAGCGTTTACACCCTTCTCAAGATCGGAGTATATATATAATCCCCGTATGAAGACACGGTTGCAGTCGTTCAGGCGGATATTCCATAGAGGTGAATTGATAACAGATATATCACTCAGGAGAATATTGGTGCAATTATTAAGAATGAACATATATGTTTGCATCCCGGTCCTGTAGTATCTCCGCATATCCACTCCGGCTTTCCGCGCGATTTCTATTTCGGTCGCGATCTCCGGATCAATTCCCCTCATTTCGACGAATTCATATTTTGCCAGGCCGTCGAAGGTTCCTCTCCCGGTCACGGCAATATTCTGTGCGCCCTCTGCAAAGATCATAGTACGCGAGCCCTGAATAAAATCGGCCGCATCCTGACTCAGGAAGAGTGTCGCTCCAGCTTCGATATTGAGACTGACATTGTCTTTTAACTGCAATGTTCCTACTGTATAGTCACCGGGAGGGACATAGACTGTACCGCCGCCGGCAGAATTACATGCATCGATTGCCGACCGGACAGGTATTGTTGCATTGTCATCTCTGATTCCTGTTGCTCCAAAATCCCTGACATTAAAAATATTATTGAGGAATTTTTCAGAGGACTCAACCGGCGGAACTGCAAATGAGCCAACCAGTCCTGCGCCTAAGAGGGCTGTTCCATTTCTGACCATTGAACGGCGGTCCATCCTGCCGTTCTTTCCTATGTCTTTATTTTTCATTCGAAAATAACTTTGTTATATTATTGTATATTAAGTTGTTATAGGGGTCAGGGCCATTTGGTTTTTCGGTTAACAGCAAAATCAATCAAGTCTAATTTTATCAATTCCCAGTATTTTCCTTTTAAACATATCGGTTCAAAGTCATCATCGGCTTTTTCAAAGTCTGAAATACTGCTTTTTATTTTATCCGGGTCATGGTTATAAGGATACCGTTTCTTATGAAGAGCAATCATACTTTCGAATGAATAATCGTCTTTTAGTTCATGAATGTCCCAAAAATCTTTTTTCCTCCCGCCCTGGCAAATTGTCTCAATTTTCATTGCAATAATTTCTTCTATTGATGCCATTCTGATCCCGTCGATTGACACAATCTCCCGGATAAATTTATCAGTACAAAACAGATCCATTTTGATGCAATCATCCTTGCTATTGCCTGCAAAATATGATCTCCCCGGGCCGACAATTTTGTAATCACTTGTGTCAACATATGAAAATGTTTTACGGAGAAATTTATCAATCACGTTAAAGTCAATTGAATCATATTCAGCATCAGTAAAAAGATCTATGTCTGCTGATGCCCTGTGTCCCCTGTATAAACTCAGAGCTGTACCCCCAACTAATCTGAAATCCTTAAACTCATTTGCCTTCATCAGAATTTTCAGGATTTTCAATAATAAAGAACCAACGGAATTGTAATTAAGACTACTTTTCATTCATCTTCAATATTTTATTTACGATTTCCATTCCATAGAAACGAATGATTTCATTTTTCTCAATTTCATTTCCTCTTTCAAAGACTCTTTTTATTATTGAATTCTTTTGCCTTTCCCAGTCAATATTTTCCATCCTCGTATCCCAGAATAATACCTGCCTCAATTTAGTAAGATCGGGTTTTAACTGTTGTTTTTTCTTTAACATTTTAATGTCATAATAAACCTGCAAAGTCATAAAGAAACCTTCTTCTATTTCTAACGCTTTCTCAATTCTCAAAGCAAGGTCCGGATTCATTCTTCTCTTCCCCTTAGTTATCGACACTAAAGTCTGAGGGTACTCTCTCAGAGAGATAGCAAAAGGGCCTTTAAACAAATGACGCTGCTTAAGCTCACGCTCCAGAATTAATCCTGGATGGATACCTTTTATTGTTGACAATTCAGTTTTCATAATACAAAAGTAAACAATAATATGCAAATAGAATTGTGTAAACAATATTATTTATATAATATGGATTTAATCAATATTATCATTATAACCTGGCGAAGAGAGGTCAAATTCATCAGCTTTTTCAGGAGTCTGTTACTCTTTTAATGAAATCCGGCAGGCAAAGCCTCCTCTTTCCAACAGGTTGAGAGTTAATGATGAGCCGGCATTCACTTCAATTACCTCCCTTTTCATTGCCTGGTGGGTATCATCACTGAAAATGAGAGCGTTGTAGTCCTTTCCCTTGTCCAGGAAGTTTAAAAGCAGAGCAACGGTCATTGCCGAATCCGTCATTCCTGCAACATACCAGTCTGTACCCTTTCTTCGGGCAATGACTACATGATTGGCTGGTAATCCTTCAATAAACCTGGTCTCGGCCCATGCGGCCGGTATATCCTTTATAAGTTCCCTGCCCGGCCATCCAAGAAGGGTTCTGCCATGTTCAGCATATATTTTCAATCCGGCCTCGTATACGATTGGCATTGCGAGCTGGTAAGCATGAGTGCCCGGTGAACGTTCAAAATGTATAACAGTATAGCTGACGGGACCCATTACATTCCTGGTATAAGGTATTGTAAGGTCATTTGCTGCAGGCTTTGCCCTTCTCTCCATTCCGTCAACTCCTTCCAGCGTCATCAGGTTGGGGAATTGCCTTCTTTCTCCCGTTGGCATAGTATTTCCGTGAAGTTCCAGGAGGAACTCGTTATCGATGGAAAGCTCAAATATCCAATCCCTCATCTGAAGGCTCTCCTGTGTATCCTCGTAGTCCCTCCA
>Ga0334882_1002791_pt1 | contig 17019 bp, 6 predicted proteins | sample GraSluR1_MG_5_FD_207226 | JGI IMG/M metagenome (GOLD analysis project Ga0334882, IMG submission 207226) | Sludge microbial communities from methane-producing bioreactor in Wageningen University, Netherlands - Granular Sludge_15_04-R1 | ecosystem: Engineered > Bioreactor > Anaerobic > Unclassified...
ATCTACCCTTACTGCCGACGCCAGCCTGCTTCTTACGGCCCTGATCTGGGGCACCGGATTCGCCGCCAGCCAATACGCCCTGGACAGCGGTATGCCCACCACGCTGATTCTGCTTTTCAGATTCGGTATCGCCGCAGCGGTCCTGGCGGTTATCCTGAACAGAAAACTTAAAAACCTGACCCGGCAGGAGCTGAAGTCAGGTTTCGTCGCAGGCATAATCCTGTTTCTGGCGTTTTACTCCCAGACTGTGGGGCTAATGTTCACCACCCCCTCAAACAACGCCTTCATCACCGCCACCAACGTCATCATGGTCCCCTTCATAACCTGGGTGGTGTTCCGAAAAAAACCGAAGCTCAAGTTTTTCATCCTCGCCATGACCACCTTCCTGGGGGTGGTGATCCTCAGTTTTTCCTTCGAAACGGGGCTGAACTTTTCCCGCGGCGATTTTTTCACCCTCCTCTGCGCCTTCTTCTTTGCCCTGCATATCTCGTATCTCGACATGGCTTCGAAAAAGGTGGATGCCCTGGTTCTCACCTTTCTGCAAATGACCGTGGCCACAGCTTTTTCTCTGGCTGCTTTCTTGGTGATGGATAAAGGATCGGCGGGAAATACTGACTTTACCCGGGGTTTTCTCCCGGTGCTCTACCTTGGACTGTTCAGCACCCTGCTGTGCTTTTTCATCCAGACTTCGGCACAGAAACATACCACCTCCACCAAAGCGGCTATTTTCCTTTCCACCGAATCGCTTTTTGGCGCCCTCTTTTCGGTGCTGCTGCGGCTTGAGCCCTTTACCTTTAATATGCTCATCGGCGGGGCGGTGATTCTCTTTTCGATATTTGCTTCCGAGATCAAGTTGAAAAAGCCTACCCTCGCCGGAACTCGCACTTCCCGTCAATAAAGGTCATATCCACCTGAACCTCGTTTAGCCTCTCCGGCGGAATGGCGGTGATGTCTTCAGACAGCACGATCATGTCCGCCAGTTTCCCCGCTTCCAGGCTGCCCTTCAGCTCTTCCTCGAAAGACAGGTAGGCCCCGTGGAGGGTGGCGCAGCGCACCGCTTCCAATACCGAAATACACTGGGTCCGGTCAAGCTGGACGCTGTTGGCCCGGTTGAACCGGTTCACCGCGCCGTCGATGGTCTGAAGACCCACGGGCCCCGAGGGGAAATCGCTGGCCAGGGCCACCTTGATTCCCGCGTCCAGCATGCTCCGCAGGGCGATGAGGTACTTCATCCTCTCTCCGTAGAACCGGGCATAGTTGGCGCCGATGGTGGTAAGCATCCCCGGGTTCACGGTGGGACAGATGTTCATTTTCGCCATCCTGTCGATCAGGTCCTGATCGGCGATGGTGCAGTGCTCGATGCGGTGCCGCAGGTCGGGCCGGGGGTTATCTATGAAGGCTTTTTCATACCCCTCCACCATGAACTCCACCGCCAGGTCCCCTATGGCGTGGGCGGTGGCCTGGCACTCGGCGTCATTGATCAGTTTGATATACTCCGCCACCTCTTCCCGCTCCCAGCCCCTTTCCCGGGGAAGGGATGGATCATGGCTGTAGGGTTCCCGGGTGGCGCAGGAGGGGCCGCCGGAACCGCCGTCGATCATGAACTTGCAGGATCCGACGCGGAAATGCTCATCCCCCAGGCCTGTCATGAAGCCCAGAGCCATGAAATGGGCGTTATCCTCCAGGGAGAAGGGCTTGCCAAAAATACTGTGGAGAAGCATGAAACTGCGGACCTTGAAAGTACCCTGGCGGCAGAGTTTCTGCATGATGTGGTACGACGGCTTATCGCACTCTCCGGCATCGTGGACCGAGGTGATTCCGTTTTCCAGGGCCACGGCATGGGACTTCATGGCCGCCCCGGCCTGCTGCTCTTCGGTGTAATCCACCATGCCCCAGAGTTTAAAGTGAGTGTGCCCCCGGACCATGCCGGTGAGTTTGCCGTCCATAACCTCCACCTCGTCATGGGGATATTTTTCGGCATCCTCGGGCTTGTAAACCCCCAGATATTCCAGGGCTTTGGAGTTGTACATGCAGATGTGGCCGCCCCCGTGCATGCAGTGGACCGGATTCTCCGGGGCCAGGGCATCCAGTTCCTCGATGGTGGGATGGCGCTGCTCGGGAAGAAGCAGGGGTTCATAACCCATCAGGGAGACCCACTGTCCCGGTTCCTTCAGGGCCACAGCCTTTTTAAGAGTTTCCAGCATATCCGCCAGGCTTTGGCAGTTTTTATAAAAGGTATCAATCATGGGAGCATCCAGCTCGGGTCCCAAAAGACCCGCCAAAATCGGATGAAAGTGAGAATCGATGATGCCGGGCATCAGGGTGCGGCCTGCCAGATCGATCACCTCGGTGTGGTCTCCGGCAAAATCTTTCGCATCCGCATCGGAACCCGCAAAGAGAATCCGGTTCCCCTTCACCGCCAGGGCCTGGACGATCTCATCCGTCCGATTGACGGTGATGACCCGGCCGTTTTTAAAGATGATATCCGCCGCCCAGTTTTTCTTCATGGTCTTCCCCCTTGAAAAGCCGCTGATGGGAAACGGCTTTTCTCAAATATAACCATTTAATCTAAAAACATAAAGGACATAAAGAGGAATTTCATTGATCCGCCGTATCAATAGAAGGACAAGGGAATTTCAAAAATCAGAGATTTTTGAAATTGGCTCCAATATCTCTACCATAAAACTTCCGCACCCAGACTCCCGATTTCCCCATCACAGGTAATAACAGGTTTACCGGTTATTAATGACTGTGCGACAATCATGCGGTCGTAAGGATCCCGGTGTTCACCGGGTAAAGTACCTGCTTTTAACGCATGACTGAAGCTGATCGGAAGTTCCTTGAAGCCATCCTCCAGCAATCGCTTCTCCCAATCTCTGATAACCGTCCCTCCCTTGGGGTACTTACCAATGCGGTGCTTGGTTGCAACCTCCCAGGCAGAGGCGGCACTGACATAAAATTGGTTCTCGGGATTTTTTATCAATGCCATGGCGCGTTTTGACAGACTATCCGGGTCACTCCACCACCACAATAAAGCACAGGTGTCAAGCAAGCCCGTCATGGTTCCCAGGCCCTTAATTCATCCTCGTCAAGGGTATCGAAAAACGCATCTCCAGGGCCATCGTCGTAACGACCGGGAATGCGCTCACCTTGTGTTTCCAAGGGAACCAGACGGGCCCAGGGCTTTCCTGCTTTGGCGACCACAACTTCCTCACCCCCATGGGCTCTATCAACAAATTGGGAAAAGTGTGTCTTGGCTTCATGTATATTAACCATTATCATGGTCATAAACTTAGTCCTGTTCATGGACTAAGTCAACCAACTGAACCTGTAAAAATCTTTTTTGAAAGTAAGAACTTGCGGTTAAGAGGGAAAAACTCAAGATTCACCGGATCACCTCGAAGGTCACCGGCGGGCTCTCCACATGGGCGTTGGGAAAACGAACTTGAACCTGATACTCCCCTTCCTGAAGGGGCCACCGGAGGGTGTAAGGGTAGGAAACCCGACCGTATTCTTCCCCGTTTATGACCCAGACCACCTGGGATATTTGGGGAGTGATTATCGCCTCCAGGGCGATGCTCTGGAACCGGCGCGGTACGGTGGGGTCGATGATAAACCGGGCCCCCGGAGGAGGAAACCTCACCGCCGCTTCGGCGGTTCCTTCGGGCAGCACCGCCGCCGGGGGAAGAAGATAGCCCTCATCCCGGGCCCAGGCAGCGTACTCCGGCGGCAGCACCGGAAGGTACCTGATGGCCACCTGATCGGGGGGGGTCCCGGGTCCGGCCAGGGCGCCGGTGTCGCGGCGTACCGAAAAGGGCTGAAAAACCTGACAGTACTCGGTGGGCTCGGTGCCCCGGATAAAGTACTCCACCCGCGCCCCCGGGGTGTTTTCTCCCGCCAGTTTACCGCTCCAGGGAGAGACCGTCACCGCCGCCGCCCCCCGGGGAGGGGGAAAGGGTACGGTTTCAAAGCCCGCCTTGTCTCCCCCCTGAAAATCGAGGAAAAGGGCATGAACCAGCTCCGCCACCACCGATCCCCCCAGATGGTTCATTCGCTGGTTGTCGGGCCGGCCGGTCCAGGCCCCGATGATGTAGGAATCGCTGTATCCCACGGTCCAGGCATCCCGGTATCCCTGGGAGGTTCCCGTCTTCACCGCCACGGGAAAGGGGAACTCCAGGGCCGAGAGCCGGGGAAAGGAGGGAAGCCTCCGGACAGGGTCGGAAAGGTAACCGGTGACCAGCCGCAGGGCGTCTTCCGAAAGAATCCCCGCCGGCAAAACACCCCGCTCATCCCGGACCGGCCTTTCCCCTTCCGGCCCCGGGAGGACCCAGTTCAGGGCGAAATCTTCCCCCGGGGAGGCCAGGTATCCGTACCCTCTGACCATATCCTCCAGGGTCACGTAGAGCCCTCCGATGATCAGGGCAAAACCGTAATGCTCCCAGTCCCGGGAGCCGTCATGGAAACCAAAGTCGCGGAAAACATCGAAGACCTCCGCCGGGCCCAGGCGGTCCAGGACCCTCACGGCGGTGATGTTCCGGCTGTTGGCCAGGGCGTTCCCGTAGAGGAGGGGGCCCAGGAATTTTCGGTCGAAATTGTCGACGATGTACTGGCCCTTGGGTTCCATCCAGTGCAGGGGGATGTCCGCCACGACGCTTCCCGAGGTATAGGCCCCCGTGTGGAGGCCGTAGGCGAAGAGAAAGGGCTTCAGGATGCTCCCGGAGGACCGGGGGGTGTGGGCGTAGTTGATCCCCCCCGATGATTCTGTGTCAAAGTAATTCCCCGACCCCGCGTAGGCGAGAATTTCCCCGGTCTTCCGGTCTGCCACCACCACGGCGGCGTTGACGGCGCCGTAGCCTTCGTTTCGGGCCATGAAGTCGTGGAGATGGGTCAAGGCCCGGCGCTGCAGGGACAAATCGAGGCTCGACCGGAGGGCGGCGGAATAGGTGTCCCGGTATACCCCGGGCTGTTCCAGGAGCCGCTGGATAAAATGGATGGCCTCTAAAGGCCGGGTTTCCTTCCGGGGCGGGGTCATCCGTCCCATCAGGTCCAACGCCGTTTGATGGGCGTCTTCATCCAGGGTCCCCTGCTCCCGGAGCAGATCCAGAATCATATATCCCCGCTGCCGGGCCAGACGGACCCCCCCCAGGCTGAACAGGTCGTTCCGGGAGGGCGATTGGGGCAGGGCCGCCAGCAGGGCCGCTTCGGCCCAGGAGAGATCTTCCACGGGCTTGCGGAAATAGCGCCGGGAGGCGTAGGAAAATCCGTGGATCTGATGCCCCAGGGGCACGATTTTCATGTAATGCCGCAGCACCCCTTCCCGGCCGTACCGGCCCGTCAGGCCCAGGGCGGTGAGGGTCTCCCTTACCTTGCTGCCCAGCCGGCGGGGCGCCGGATTCTGCAGCCGGGCCACCTGCATGGCGATGGTGCTGGCCCCCTGGACGGGGTTCCCCGACAGGTTGTTCACCAGGGCCCGGCCCAGGGCCCTTAGATCCACCCCGAAATGGGAGAAATACCTCTTGTCTTCCACCGCCAGGATGGCGGCGGTCATCCGTTCCGGCAGGACCTCCGGCATATCCCAGAATCCCAGGCGGCCGTACTCTTCCTGTCCTTCGGTAAGGAAGGTGCCGTACCTGTCCTCGATGATCGGGGTGGGGGGGGGATGCACCAGCTCCCGGCGGCCGGCGGTGAGAATAAAGAACAGAAGAATAAGACCGGCGGCCCCCGCTGAGAGGGCCGCCGTGAGTATCCAGCGGAGCCGGAGTCGGAGCATTCCTAATCCCCGGAAATTTTCATCTGGGCGCCGGAGGAATTGCCTTCCGTTTCCGGCTCATAGAGGGCCCGGGCCAGGGCGGGGGGCAGCTGGAAGGTTCCGGATATCACCGCCCGCTCCCTGAAATAGAAATGATAGGTGCCCGCCGGCAATTCTTCGTAGTAGTAAACCACCTCATCATCGAGATATCGCGCATAGGTGGGGGGACGGGTCAGGGATCCCAGGGAGACCGCCTCGGCCCCGCTGGTATCGAGGTTGGGATTCAGGGGTTCACACCCCGCCGCCAGGGGTACCCGGAGCGCCACATAGTGGCGGTCTTCGGGATTGGACAGGGTGATATGCTCTTCCATCACCGTTCCGGTGGCCAATTCCAGGGTGCCCGTCGCCCCTACCCGCTTGACGATGCGGTCATCCTCGACGATCTGAAACTCCCGGTTCACCACGAAGCCGTTGTTCCGGGCCTCCCATTGAGAGAGAGGGATGTCTGACCGATACCGGGCGGTCAGGGAAAGCCAGGGACCGGGACCCTGGGGCCTGGTCTGAACCACCCGGCCCGGGGTCTGGATATCCGAAGCGTATCCCGCAAAGAGACCGCCCTGGGCGTCAAACACCACCTCCCGGGAGCCGAAGAAGAGGGAGTAGCGCCCCTGGGCGCCTGAACCGGCCGTTTGCCGGGCGGCCAGGGTCAACAGGGCCCCCACCGCTTCCACCGTGTCGGCGGTGGAACCCCAGCCGTTTCCGCTTCCCCGGCGCAGCAGATAATCACTCAAAGGCTCCAGGCCGGGGTCCGACGGATCCGCCAGGACCAGGGCCTTTAAGACCGCCGCCAGGGTCCTGGTCTGGCTGGTCATCAGGTAACCTCCCCAGACCGAGGCGCGGTAGGACAGTCCCGAAACGTACCGGACTCCCCCTTCCAACCGGAAGACCACCGCATCCTTCAGGGAGCCCACCAGGCTCTGAACCTGGCGGTCTTTCCCCTGACCCTGCTCCAGAAAACTGGATGCCAGAAGGGCGGAGGCATAGAGATTCTGCCCCGCCGCCCCGGCCAACAGGGACTGGCCGTAGGAGTGATCGAAATAACCCGCCCGGCCCAGGGCCGAAAGGGCTTCCACCCTTTCCTGGAAGGAATATCCCGAGATAAGATAAGAGAAATCAGACCGCAGGGCCTCCTGGAGGGTCCGAATCAATCGGTTTTTTACCTCCCCTTCGGTTTCCAGCCCCGCCTCTTCGGCCAGAACCAGCAGATCCAGGATCCAGGCGGTGACCGAAACCAGCCCCCGGCCTCCGGGAAACTGGGCGTAGAGCCCCGAGGGAGTGACCACGGTCTTCAGGTAGGAAAGATACGCCTCCCACTGCCGCTGGTCCACCGAAGCGGTCCCGCCGCTGCCGGCCTGGTCAAGAAGATCCTTTAAAAGAAGGGCGGTTTTCAGTTTTCCCGTCCACTGCTCGGTGGTCTGGGGCTCCATGGCGTCCAGAAACGCCCGGGAACCCAGGAGGTAGAGGCTGTTCCGATTGGTCGCGGCGGTGAGGTCCTGCCGCAGGGTTCCGGGCCGGAAAGGGCCTTCCACAGGAAAATTCACCGAACCGCCCGGTTCGGGCCGGACGATCAGGGACCGCCGTTCATCCTCCACGCCGGTTTTCACCGGGAGCCGGGCTTCGAAGGCGTCGGAGGCGCCGTCGGCGGTTCGTTCGGCCCCCAGGGTGATGGTTACTTCGTGATCCGTCAGGGCCGGGGGTACCAGAAAGTCAAAGTACTGCCGGGAAGCGGCTCCCCGGTCAAGCCGGTCCATCCTTGTCCGTTCGGTGCCGCCGCCGGCCAGGGTCATTCCTGTGGTTTTCACCTGAATGCGGACCGGGCCCCCCTCGCCTTCCACCACCCGGGCCACCCCGCCGGCGGTGAACTGGTCGCCGGGCCGGACAAACCGGGGAAGGGCGGTCTGGACAATCACCGGCAGCCTGATGCTCATGAGCCCCGAAGCGGTGCCGAAACGGCTGAACCCCGATACCGCCACGGCCCGGACGGCGAAGTCGGTGAGGTTATCGGGAAGGGTTATCTCCACCACGGCTTTTCCGTTTTTCACGGGGATCCGGGGATTATAGTACGGTACGGTCTTGAAGTTCCGGCGGATGGTGGTTTTATCCAGGAGATCCGCCTCCCGGGAAGCGCTCTCGTCCCAGCCTCCCCCGCCGGGATTTTCCCGGTACGGCAGGTTGCCCACCACCTGATTCCGGGTATCCCGGAGGGTCACCGAGGCTTCCACCGGGTCGATGAAGGCGCTTAAGGGATCGATCTTCTTCTCTTCCGCCAGGCTCAAAACCGCCCGGTCCACCAGCCACAGGGCGACCTGACCGTCGGCCCCCCGGCCTGCAGAATCGGTTAAAAAGATTTCCATGGTCACCGTCTTGCCCGGCAGACTCCGGGGCGGATATTTCAGTTCCAGGTTCAGCTGATGTTCCACCGGCAGCACATCGAGCCAGGTGGTGTTGGCCAGGCTCATGGGCCGTCCCCGGTCGTAGTCCGGGGCATACCGGTTTGCCGTACCCGGCACCCGGCCGCGGAATAACAGGAAATGCACCGGCAGCCGGGGCACCATACGGGCCTGGACGGGAAGTTCGAAAACCCCCTGACCCCCCTTGATGTCCACCCATTCGTACCGGATCTCTTCGGGACCTTCCACCACCGCCAGGGCCCGGGCTTCCTGAAAGGGGCTCTGGATGAGGATCCGGGCGGTATCCCCGGGCTGGTAGGCGTCCTTGTCGCTGGTGGTTTCGAAGACGTTGCCTTCGGTGCGCTCCCAGGAAACCGGGGAGGTTCCCGGGATATAGGAATCCACCCTCACCGACTGGAGCCGACCCAGGCCGTCCCGGGAAAGCACCTCGATGATGTAGACCCCCGATTCTTCCATGTCAAAGGCAAAGCGCCGGGGTCCGGGGCCGGAACGGTATTCCTCCTCAAGGATCAGTTCATCCACCACGTCGGAGCGGTACTCCGCCTGGCCGGTGACGAAATCCGACTCCGCCAGATAGGAATGCCACTGCCGCTGGTAGATCCGCAGGGTGTAGTCCTTCCCCGCCAGGGGTTTCCCGTTGAAATCCAGGATCACCACTTCGGGCTCCAGCTTCTGGACATTCCGGACAAACCGCTCCTGACGGATGCCCACGCTGAAGGGGGGAAGGGCCTGCACCGCCTTGACGGCGGTGACCCTCTGGCCGTCCGCCCCCTCCACGGTTCCTTCCACCAGGTAGCGCACCGCCGTGGGGTTCTGCCGGGCCCCGGGATCCACGGTCAGCACCGCCCGGCCGTTCTCATCGGTCACATCCTGCCGGCTTAAGCCGCTGGACCGGCCGGAGTAGCCGCCGCTGATGCTCTGATAGCTGGAAAAGGTAAACCCCTCGAATCCCACGGGACGGGGGTAAAAAGGCGTCTCGGTGACCCGCCAGGAGACGGGCCGGCTCGAAACCATGCCCCCGGCGTAGTAGGAGGCGGTCAATTCCAGGTCGAAGGGATCATCCACGGGGACCTTCTCTTCTCCATGGATCTGTACCTCGAACCGGGGAATCCGGTAGCTTTCGATCTTGAAGGATGTCTGGGACAGGGTCCCTCCCTCGGAGTTATCGTAGAGTCGGGCGGTGTACTCCCCGGTGGGGACATCCTCTTCCTCAAAAGTCAGGGTAAACTGGCCGAACCCGTCGGGTTCCGCCGGATAGGTCCAGGTTCGGCCCCCGGGGCCGGTCACATCCACCCGGCGCTCCGCCTCCCGTGTATCGGCGCCGATGGCCCCGGCCTGCCGGGACCGGAGGTAACCCAGGAGGTACACCTTCTCCTCGGGCCGGTAGATGGGCCTTTCGCTGATCAGGTAACCCCGGTAAACCGGTGCCTCCCGGCGGGTCACCGGCTCCCGGCCCAGCCAGCTGAGCCAGCGGCTGGAGGTGCCGTACCAGTGGTTGTTCCGGAAGGTGGGGGGCGGTGAGGCGGGGTCGAAGACCAGGGTATCCCCGTCTTTGGAAACCACCAGACGCCGCAGGGGCATGTCGATCGCCGCTGTATGGGGATAGACGAACCGGCCGGCGGCATCGGTGGTGCCCCGGATGACCGAAACGTACTCCTCCCGGTTGGACTCCTGGGCTTCCACCCGAATCTCCGCCCCCTTCAACGGGGCTCCCGTGGACAGGGAGGTGACAAAAAACGCTACCTGATGTTCCTCTTCCACCACCGTGAGATTCAGGTCCGTCACCACCACCCGCACGTAATGGCGGTTGGGATCGCTGCCCAGGGCCCGGTAGCCCGCCAGGTAAGTCCCCGGGGCATCCACTCCGTCCACGGCCCTCAAAGAGGCCGCCAGATCAAGGCCAAAACTGGCGGAGGGACTTTTTTCTTCCATCGGAAGAGAAATGATGGTGCTTACCTGGGGACTGCCCAGGGTTCTCACCGCCCTTTCCCGGGTATCCACCGGTTCCCCCGGCATGGGAGGACGGGATTCCTCATTGATGGCGAGGCTGTTATTACCAAAGGGCCAGAACCGGCGGTCCAGGGGGTCGATTCGGTAGAGCCTCAGATCCACCTGGGACACACCCCGGGCCTGCATGGGAAACACCTTGGGCCCAAACCGTTCCACCACCGCATCCCCCCGGTCCCACCGGATGAAGCTGGGAAGCCTCTGGGTGTAAAAGGAGAACCCCGAGGGGCCGAAGGGGGCCAGAACCCGCCCGGCGGAGGAAAGCACCGGTTCATGGTTGATGATCATCCGGTAGGGAGTCTGGGAATCAGTGTTAACGTAGAGAAAAAGCCGGTTTCCCCTGACCTCGTACCTGAAGTTGCTTACCGCCGGATCGAAGCTTACCAGCCGGCGGACCTCTTCCATGCTCAGGGAATCCAGGGGTTCGGAAAACTGAAGATACAAGGGGATGCTCGAGTTACTGAGCATCACCGCCCGGTCCACTCCGTAGACGCTGCCTCCGGCCCCCACGGGAAGACGGTAGCTGCCGCCCCCCATATCGGTGAGGCTGAAAAGGGGCCTGGTAGAAAACCGGTACCGGGCCACAGAAGCATCAGTGACGGAGCCTTCGGTGAGCCGCAGGGCCAGCTCGGCGCTGACTCCGTAGGGAATCGCCTCGTCAAGCTCCAGGGAAACCGTCACCTCCGAGGATCCCGGACGGCTCTCGGTGAACCGGAGGGTGAACCCGTCGGATCCCACCCGGCGGACCGGCTGGTTTTCCAGTCCCGGCAGGGGGCTCAGGGTAATTTCCAGCATCTCCGCCAGCCGTGCAGGAGCCACCGGTTCTGCCAGGGTCATCTCAATCCTGGTGATGGGGTTCAGGTTGGTGGCGCCGGGCCGGGGGGAAACCCGGATCGGGGGGGACATCAGGGTCCGGAGGACCTGTTCCCACCCACCGGATCTGACCATGATCCTTTCAAGGGGAGGCCAGGGATCGGCGGGGAGGAACTGCAGGGTCTTCTGATCCACCCAGCGGAACTCCCCCGCCGGGGCGGGGTCGATGACAAAAAGACTGCCCGGATCATCCGCCGGCCCTCCCCCTGCGGGTCCCCGGGGAGTATCGAAAATCAGGGTGACCGGATCCCAGGACCGCAGGAAATCCGAGGGCATCACCGTGGGCTCCCCTGCCGGGAGGGAAAAGCTGGAAAGACCGAAAAGAACTAAAAGACCTGCCGTCAGAATGCGCTGTTTCACTGCTTACTCCCCCCGAAAACTTTCGATAACCGATTCTGGAACCCCCCGGCGGCTTCCGGTGTTCCCCGCCGCCACCGGCCTTATCCGCATGGCGGTGTCCCCGTTCTCCACCAGAAGGTACACGGTTCCCGGTTCCAGGGTACGGTAGAAGTACCGTCCCCGTCCCAGGACCTCCAGGTCCGGCCCCAGCAGAACCGCCGAATACAGGTCGCTCTCCGCCTCCAGCCCGATGCCCACGGGCACCTTTTCAGTCACCTCTATCCGGAAAACCGCCTTCTCACCGGGGGCCAGGAAGAGGGTCTCGCTCCGAAAGGCTTCCGAAACCTCCACCGGGTCCAGGGCCTGGAAACTCAAGGGAAACCGCTGCTGCTCCCCCGCCAGGGGCCGGGTTACAAGCTCGTGATCCCCCGCCGGAAGAAGGGCGTAAATGTCCCTTTCCGCACCGGACCCGAAAGAAACCATGGGCGCTTCCCTGTCCCCTCCGGGAATCAGGGCCGTTACCCCCCGACTGGGGGTGCTGAAAATGACAAATTTCTCCGACTCCAGGCGGAACCGTCGCCGTACCGCCCGGTCCGGCAGGGGGTTCTGTCCAGGTACAAGGTCACCCCTGCGGTCAGCCTGGAGGACCCAGGAGGGAACCGCTTCCGCCTCACCCATTTCGCCGGTCCAGACCGCCACAGGTCCCGGGGCGGTGTTAATTTCCATCACCCCCGCCACGAAGGGCAGCCGGTACAAACGGTTTTTCCCGTCCCGGCGCGCCGCCACACGGCGGCCCGAAAGTGTAAAAAGCACGACCTCCGCCGGGGCCTCGGTCCAGATAAACACCTCGCCATCGCTGTTTACCGACGGCTCAAGATGAACCGCCACGGTTCCCGGTTTTTCCGGCAGCAGCTCCAGAACCCTGCCGGCTTTGAGAATAGGAACCGGAGACGGCGGAGCGGCCGTCACCCGGGCGAATCCGCCCCGGGCACCGGTGTTCACCAGATTAATATTCCGACCGCCGGTGGCCACAGACACGGTCCGGTTCTCTCCCCGGGCCGCCGCCGTGAAGTGATCCGCCCCAGTCCCCTCGGTAAAGACCACCAGCCCGGGGGAGAGAAGAACCGTCAGGTATTCTTCGCCGGCCGTATCAATTTTGACCGCCTCCCCGGGCGGCAGGGTGAGGTTTCCTGCTTCCCCCAGGGGAATGAGGCGGCTTTGAGGATAGGCGGCAAGACGGACCTTGACCCGCCGGCCCTGGGGAAGGCTGTCCCCGTCCCAGAACCTGAGTCTTCCCGAGGAAATCCCGGTAAAACCGATGATCGAACCGCCTTCACCCCCGTCGGAAGCACCCCAGCCAAGGGGAACTTCCTTGATTCCGGATGCCGGGAAGTCGATCCCTATCCGGCCGGTCATGGCGGAAGCTTCCAGGATGTGAACCGCCCCGGGGTCCGCCTCCAGGACCGCTTCCATCACCGATGAACCAAGCAGGAAGGTGCCCCCCTCCCGGGCCTTGAAAGTAAGGGGAATCAGCCGGGGCTGTTCCGCCCCGCCGCCCGTATTCCAGCACCAGACCAACCCGCCCTGCACCGGCAGTGCCTCTCCCGGGGTGGACAAGGCGGGCACCTCCCGGGTTCCGCTGACAAAGACCCCCCGGCTTTCGATCAGAACCGAGGGTAAGGCAGGTCCTTCAACCAGGGATGCCCCCGGGGGCAGAGTCAGGGGTGATGCGCCGTCCCAATCCAGGGAAACGGTTTCGGGATGCTTCAGGTTGAGGGAAGTAACCACCGGCTCCGGCGCCGCGTTTCGCAGCCGCAGGAGATACATCTCCTCTCCCTTCAAGGGGATCATGATATCTCCGGTTCCTTCGGCCAAAAGGGTATTACCCCGGTAAAGACTAAGTCCCACCGAGGGACTGTCAGCGGAGATAAGCGTCAGGCCTCCGCCGGGATCGGTGAGGAAGGGAATTCCCACAATATCCCGGTCCAGAAGAAGATCCGCATCCAGAGGAAGGTTCTTCTCTTCGGTCCTGACCTCTTTTCTCACAAGACAATGAACGCTGACCCCGCCGGAACCGGAAAACGCATCTTCCACCAGAAGGCGGTAACGACCGGCGGGAAGATATCGGGAGAGAAAGAAATTCCAGTCCCCCTCCCGGTCATCCCCCCGGGCCAGCTCAGTAGAACCATCCTCGGAGACAAGCCGGGCCCTCACATCGCGGCTGCCGAAACTCCAGAGCTCGCAGACCCCCGGTTCATCCAGAATAACCGGAAATGCCGCAGGCAGGGAATAAACCTCCTGGTTCAGGCCGTCCGCCAGGGTCTGGGTACGCACCGCCAGGTTGTAGGAAACCCGGTCTCCCACCTCCCTGTTCTTGACTAAAAGCCGGTTTTCGCCCCGGGGCAGTTCGAAGGAAGCCCCTCCGGAACCTTCGCGGACCACCCTGTTTTGCTCATCCACCAGATTCCACGCCATGGCCGCATCCAGAGAAAGCTGAACCGGAACCGTGGCGGGTGAAGAGATCAGAAATTCCTGGGGTGTTCTTTCAGGGCTTTCCCGCCATTCCCGGGTACGGGACTCGTTGAGAACCAGGGGCCAGGGCCCCGTGGCAGGGAGGGTTTCCTTATCGGGGACGGGAATGATCCCCGTGAGCCGCCGGTGGGCCACATCCCGGGGCCAGGAGTAGAAGCGAAACAGCCCGGGGTAAAAACGGTCCTCCAGGACCGGCCATCCCTCCGCATCCTCCACCCGCACCGGAACAGATCCGTAGAGTCCGAAGGAGGAGAAATGATAGCGGCCCGGTTCTTCCAGGACCACCGTGCCGGTTATTCCGGTGCCGGCCTCCAGGGCCTTCCGGTACCAGGTGTTCTCCCTGATCCGGCCCAGGTTGGCCATATTTAGAGGTTTCATCACCAGCCCCGCCCGGCCCTGGGAGAGCCCCGTGGGTTCCACCGCCGTCAAGTACTCACCGGGCCTGAAAAATCCCTGAACCAGGGCGTTTCGGCCCGGTCCGTTCCCCTCTTCCCGGGGACCCGAAGGGTTGACGGCGGTACGGACGGTAATTTTCGTGGAAAGACGGCCGGTGGTCTGAAGCTCATAGAACCCCGCCTGCTCCACCCTGAGGAGGAAATGGCGGGTTTCACCCCGAAGAAGATCAAAATAGACCGGTTCACCGGGAACAAGCCGGGGGTAGAGACCGGCCAAACTGGTCATTTCCGGGAGGATGTAAGCCCGTTCTCTCACCGGTTCGAACCGCAACACCGTGGTGACAGGGTTGCCGCTGCGGTTAAAGATTGTCATTTCGGTCATTCCCGGATCCAGGACGGTTCGGGCATCCCATTTTTTCCCCCGCCCCTGCAGCTCCAGGGCGGCATAACCGGTGGTGAGCCGGCCCCGGGCAGGAATCCGGACCGGCAGGGTCAGCCTCTGCCCCGGTTCCAGGGTGAGGGGGACCGGTTTTGACAGATCCAGGGGAAGGGGTTCCACGAACAGGGAATGGAGGGGGCCGCTGCGCTGATTCAGGACAACCAGATGCTCCGATCCGGCGGTGATTTCATTCCTCTCGGTGATGAAGGTGAAATCGCGGCAGGGTGCCGGGGCGGGGCGGCCCATCAGCTCCCGGGCCCTCTCTTCATCGGCCCGGGGGTTCCGGGTTGAACTGTGGTAAAGGACAAACTCCAGAATCCCCGGCCTGTCAGGCCTCATGATGAAAAGATGAATCCCCGCCTGCAGGGTAAAAATGGAAGGATTCCCCCGCACGGGAGGAGCCAGTCCCGCCGTATCCACCTCTCTCAGGGGGATGAAGGCGGCATCCCCTCCGGGATTGTCCTCGCCATAGAGCATGGCCCAGTCACCCGGCTCGGTGATGTCAACCACAAAACTGATCTCTCCGGAAGCATTGATCACCCTGTGCAGGGGTCCTTCGGGAGTTACGGTGAGATGACTGCTGCCCGCCAGCCTGCTCACCGACGCCCCGCCCTCTCCGTTCCGGAGAATTACGGCGGTGGCATCCAGGCTGTGATCGGAGTCGAGGCTGCTCAGGGATGAGATTAAATACCGGGTATTGGGGGGCGGATTTTCGATGTAATACTGCTCCCGGGAAGGAAGAGCCCGCAGACGCACCTCATCACCCGGAGTCCCCTGGATAAAAAGGAGCCTGGAATCCCGCTCCGGTGAAAGGGTAAGGCGCTTCCGGGTGGAATCGCTGTCTTTGGTCAGGGTTGTCTGGGTGCGGGCCCGGAAACGCCCGGTCCCACTGGCTCGGGAAACCCCCAGGGTTACCGCTTCAAAGTCGGGATTCTCCACCTCGAAAACCGTGGCCTCCCCCGAAACCAGGAAGGCGTCCCGACCCATGGGGCTGATGACGGTAAAGGCATCCACCGTGGGTCCCAGATCCCGGTAGCCCCGGCGCAGGTAGAGGGGGTTTTCATCAGACTCCTCCTCCCAGACCCGGGGGGCGCCGCCATAGAGGGTCACAAGGTAATCCCCCGGCCCGGGAGTCAGATGGGTTTCGATGTAACCCATGGATCGGCCCGATGAGGGGGCGTAATCTTCGATGCCGAACGATTCGGGTAAACGCAGAATCCCGTCTTTCCAGATCACCATCTCGTGGAGACAGCGGCCCAAAGCCTCCAGAATCAGGGGCTCTTCCTCTTCCAGGGTAACCCAGAACGAGAGGGACTGATAATCCTCCAGAACCTGGGAATGCAGGGTCCCGGGTTCGCTTTCGGAAAGAAGGGCGGGATCAGCGGGCCGGGGGGAAAACTCCGTAACCGATAATGCCGCCGTTTCTTCCTCCCTCAAGGTTTTCACCTCCACCCGGTATTCCCCGGCATCCAGGAGGATATCGATACGGCCGTCCTCGAAACCGGTGCGTCCCGCCCGGGCCATGATTCCTGAAGACCGGTCGATAAGGACAAGTTCGGCCCCGGCTTCGCTCTGAACCTCCACCGCCACCCGGCCCGGCTCTTCCAGGGAAAAGGAAGAAAACCGGGAAGGCACCGTTGAATCGGGGGTCGCCGCCGCGGCGTCCCGGGGGGCCAGGGATTCCAGGGAGATAAGGGAAACCGGGATCTCTTCGGAGACTGCCGCCCCGGGAGCCGCCTCTGTTTCTCTGTAAAGCCATCGCTCCAGCACATCGGCTTCCGTTGTTTCCACGGCCGGCGGAGTGGCGCATGAGGCCAGAAAAAGGCTTAAACATCCCGCAAATTTCAGGACAGAAGGAAGGATACTTTTATTCATGGAGCCTCCAGAATCCGGCGTATTGGTAAGATTTTATCGTATGTAATCAAAGGGGGCAAGAGGAATGAATCTTTTTGGTTGGATGCCCGAGCTGTCAGGTTAAATGACACCTGACCTCTGAAAACCGGATTTATCGAGTTTTTCCCTGCTGCCAGCCCAGTCAATAATCCTCCGGCGCAAAAGGAAATTCACCCCGCCGGTAAGCCTCGAAATCCCGTTCAAAGCGCCAGTGGCCGTAGTGATAGCTGTCGTTGAAAACAAAGTCATAGGCGGCCCGCATCTGCCGGGCCACGAGGTTGTAGGCATCCGGCCGCTCAGGCTGGCGAGGCCGGGGCTGAG
>Ga0334882_1002793_pt1 | contig 17006 bp, 16 predicted proteins | sample GraSluR1_MG_5_FD_207226 | JGI IMG/M metagenome (GOLD analysis project Ga0334882, IMG submission 207226) | Sludge microbial communities from methane-producing bioreactor in Wageningen University, Netherlands - Granular Sludge_15_04-R1 | ecosystem: Engineered > Bioreactor > Anaerobic >...
ATATATTTCATATAATATAATTGATAAATAAAAGTATGCTCAATTATTAAACTAAAAAAATTTTGCCATATATAATAAAATGAAATAAATATTTTTGCACAAAGTATGCTAAAAACTAAATTATACATAAATTTCATGAGATATTGAAAAAAAATATTTATTAATATAATATGTACTTATAAATTAAAAATTATTAAAAAATATATGTATTTAGATAGAGAAATGAAAATTTTTATATCTAAAATTATGATTTTCTTAATTTAAGGGAGGAAGTATTATATGGAAAATTTAGGCTACTACAACGGAAAATATGATTTGATTGAGAATATGACAATACCTATGAATGATCGTGTATGTTATTTTGGTGATGGAGTTTATGATGCTACCTACAGCAGAAATCATATAATATTCGCACTTGATGAGCATATTGACCGATTTTTTAACAGTGCAGGACTACTTAGAATAAAAATCCCATATACAAAAGATGAATTAAAGGAAATTCTTACTGAGATGGTTAAAAAAGTGGATTCCGGTGAACAATTTGTATACTGGCAGGTTACAAGAGGGACAGGTATGCGCAACCATATTTTCCCTGGAGATGAGGTAAAGGCAAATTTGTGGATTGTATTAAAACCATTGGAAGTAAAAGACATGTCACAGAAGCTGAAGTTAATTACCCTGGAGGATACGAGATTTTTACACTGTAATATAAAAACATTGAATCTTCTGCCAAGTGTTATAGCGGCACAAAAGGCTGAAGAAGCAGGATGCCAGGAGGCAGTGTTCCATAGGGGAGATAGAGTTACTGAATGTGCTCACAGCAATGTTTCGATTATAAAGGATGGGATATTTAGAACAGCACCTGCTGACAATTTGATTCTTCCGGGTATAGCAAGAGCACACATAATAAAAATGTGTAAAAAATTCAATATACCTGTAAATGAAACTGCATTTACAGTAAAGGATCTTATGAATGCAGATGAAGTTATAGTTACAAGTTCAGGACAATTTTGCATGACCGCTGCCGAAATAGATGGAAAACCTGTAGGTGGAAAAGCACCGGAAATAGTTAAGAAACTTCAAGATGCATTACTTGAGGAATATTTAGAAGAAACAAATGTAGAACAGGGGGCCATTTTATGAATCAGGAAGAATTGACCATATTGAATATAGGAGAAAATTTGGACAACCTAATGAATCTTGATCCGAGAGGATATGGAGTGTGCAGAATTTTATATAGTGCTGCAAGGGAATATACGGAAGGGCCTTTGACAATGAACAGTGCCCAGAAGCTGGTAGGTACATTAAAAGAAGGAGATCTTGTATATATATTGACAGGCTTTGTGCTTCTCCCATTCAAAAAGGCGGAGATGGATGGAATTGTAAGTACAATGCTTCTGGCAAGAGCTCTCGTAAAGGGATTTAATGTAAAACCAGTAATAATATGTCCTGAGGACAATATAGAGGCTGTAAAAAATCTGGCCTATGTAGTTGGACTTCATTTCTACGATAATATTGAGGAACTTAAGGAATATCCGCTTTCCATAGCTGGAATAACATTCACAAAAGATGCAGCCAAAGCTGAAGAACAAGCTGGTAAGATCATGGCTGAAGGTCTGCCGAGTGCAGTTATAAGTATAGAATGCCCGGGAGCAAATTCGGTTGGAGTATATCACAATGCAGTAGGCAAAGATGTAACTGAAATAGAAGCAAAGAGGGATATACTGTTTACCAAATTGAAGCAAAAAGGTGTACTGAATATAGCAATCGGTGATCTTGGAAATGAGCTTGGCATGGGAACTTTAAAGGATCATATTCAAAAGTATGTTCCATATGCAGCCAAGGGTAGTTGTTCATGTGGATGCGGTGGAGGAATACTGGCAAGTGTAGGTGCAGATAATATTATAACGGCTACAGTTTCGGATTGGGGATGCTATGGGCTTATAGCAGCATTATCCTATCTTAAGAAGGATTTGAATATAATGCATACTGTTGAGATGGAAAAGGAAGCTATGATTACTGCATCAAGAAGTGGAATGATAGATATGTATGGAGATTTGATTCCGGCCATAGATGGATGCAATATGTCAATGAACTTATCCATAGTAAACCTCATGAGAGAATGTATAGAATCTGCAATGAAACTTGACAGGACTTGTGCTGCGTGGTTTGATAAAGTAATAGAATTGGGTTTTTATCAGGATCAGAAAGCTTTGGATGGCAGAGAACAAAAATTGAAAAAGATAATTTAGGGGTGTTTGGAATATGGATTGTTCAAGTATGAAACCATATGATGTCCGCAGGTTGATACGTGAAGAAAAGATTACAACTCCAACGGCAGGAATGTGTGCAGGTTATGCCCAGGCCAACCTGGTCATTCTTCCTAAAGAGCTGGCTTATGATTTCCTGCTTTTTACGCAGAGAAATCCAAAGTCCTGTCCGTTGCTTGAAGTAAGTGATGAAGGCTGTAAAAAACTAAAGTATCTGGGAAATGATATTGACATCACGACGGATATACCGAAATACAGAGTATATGAAAAAGGAATCCTGACCGGTGAGTATACAGATGTGGATGATATGTGGAGAGATGATTTTGTCAGCTTTTTAATTGGATGCAGTTTTTCCTTTGAATCTGATCTGATTGAAGCAGATGTTCCTATAAGACATATTGAAGAAAATTGTAATGTGCCGATGTTCATAACAAATATTGACTGCACACCGGCAGGCATGTTCAACGGGAAAATGGTTGTAAGCATGAGACCTCTTCCATATAATCAGATAGTAAAGTCTGTTCTGATAAGCGGAGAGATGCCCAAGGTGCATGGAGCACCAGTCCATATAGGAGAGCCATCTGTAATAGGAATAAAGGACATAACAAAACCGGATTTCGGTGACGCTGTTACCATAAAAGAGGATGAAGTACCTGTATTCTGGGCCTGCGGTGTTACACCACAGTCAGTAGTTATGAATGTAAAGCCTGAAATAGTTATTACGCATTCACCGGGACATATGCTTATAACTGATATAAAAAATATAGATCTTAAATATTGAGGAGATATCATGTACAAGGTGGATTTGAATTGTGATTTAGGTGAAAGTTTTGGAAATTACAGAATTGGTTCAGATGAAGAGGTTATACCATACATTTCATCGGCTAACATTGCCTGTGGCTTTCATGCTTCCGACCCTGTGGTAATGGATAATACGGTTGAATTATGTAAAAAGTATAATGTTTCTGTGGGGGCGCACCCCGGATTTGCGGATTTGGTTGGATTTGGAAGGCGAAAAATGGATATTTCCTTCAGAGAGGCCAAACTTATTGTACAGTATCAGATTGGAGCACTTGATTCTTTCTGCAGGGCCAGGGATATAAAGATGAATCATGTAAAACTGCACGGTGCACTTTACAATATGGCAGCACGGGATCTGGAACTTGCTTCATCCATTTGTGAGGGAATATATGAAGTAAATCCTGATTTGGTTCTGCTTGCTCTAAGTGGAAGCAGAATGATTGAAGCTGCTCAAAATACAGGGCTGAAATCAGCAAGTGAGGTTTTTGCAGACAGGGCCTATAATGATGATGGCTCTCTTGTGGACAGGAAAAAGGCTGGTGCTGTCATAACCGATGAGAAAGTTGCCATTGAAAGAGTCACAAGGATGGTTAAAGAAAAGAAGGTAAAGACAATAAATGAAATTGATATTCCACTTAGGGCTGATTCCATATGTGTTCACGGGGATGGAGCGAAGGCCCTGGAATTTGTAGAGAAAATAAATGAAGCTTTTAAAAAGGAAAATATAAAAATAGCTTCATTATAATTATAGAAAGAAGGTTTATATATTTATGGAAAACTATTTAAGAACATATGCCAAAGTAAGTCTGGAAGCTATAGGGCATAATATAGACGAGGTAAAAAAAAAGTAGATGAGCATGTAAAAGTAATGGCTGTAATAAAAGCGGATGGATATGGTCATGGTGCCATAGAAGTGGGAAGTTTTCTTGAGGACAGAGTTGACTATTTTGCAGTGGCAACTATAGAAGAGGCGATAGAACTCAGGCAAAGCGGTATACATCTTCCAATATTGATTCTCGGGTACACTTCTCCAAGTCAGTATCCAGATATAGTTGAATATGATATCACCCAGACCATATACAATCTGGAAACTGCAGAGGCACTGTCAAGATGTGCAGCTCATCACGATAAAAAGGCAAAAATTCACATCGCTCTGGAAACGGGAATGAACAGAATTGGTTTCAAGGTCAATGAAGAAAGCGTTTCAGCTGTAGGAAAGATAATGAATATGGATAATGTAGTTGTTGAAGGGCTGTTCACACATTTTTCATGTGCCGATGAAGAGAACAAAAGTTATACTAGGATACAGATGAAAAGGTATGATGAGTTTTTGAAGATGCTTGGGGACAGAAATATAAACATTCCACTTAAACATATTTGTAATAGTGCAGGAATTATGGAATTTGGCGATCATCGCTTTGACATGGTAAGAAGCGGAATAATTACATATGGATTGTACCCGTCGGAGGAAGTAGATAAGAATTCTATAAAATTAATACCGGCACTGGAATGGAAGTCCCATGTCATAAATATTTCAGAAGTCGGCAGCGGCTGCGGTATAAGTTATGGAAAAACTTATGTTACACAGGGAAAAACCAGAATTGCAACTGTTTCTGTAGGGTATGCAGATGGATATATGAGGGCACTTTCTTCAAAGGCAAAAGTACTTATTCATGGACAATATGCTCCTATAATAGGAAGAATATGCATGGATCAGATGATGGTTGATATAACTCATATAGATAATGTAAAAATTGAAGATGAAGTAACATTGATTGGATGTGACGGTGAAAACAGGATTACTGTGGAACAGCTGGCTGAGATGGCGGGAAGCTTCAATTATGAATTTGTCTGTGGAATAGGAAAAAGAGTAAAAAGAGTTTATAAATAAGGCAGTGGATGTGATAAGTTATGGTGGAGAATGAATTTAATATTTTACAGGCAAGTGAAACTTCAGCTCTTGTTGAGTTTGGAAATAAGATTGATGAAGGTATAAATAAACAAATAAGAATATTTTGTGCCTATCTGGACGAAAATCCATTTCATGGACTTATAGAATATATACCATATTTTTCAAGCGTTTCACTAATCTATGATCCTTTAAAAATGGGGAGTGAAGAACCTTTTAAAGTAGTCAGGGCAAAAATTGAGGATATATTGTCGAAACTTGATTTTTCATGCAGTTATGAAGAAAATATAGTAGAGATTCCCGTTTGCTACGGAGGGGAATTCGGACCGGATATAGGACATGTGGCAGAAGTGAATAATCTTACTGAAGATGAAGTAGTGAAAATACACAGCAGTGGCAGATATCTTGTATATATGATAGGATTTGCACCGGGATTTCCGTATCTTGGAGGCATGTCGGAAAAAATCTATACGCCGAGGCGTAAATCTCCAAGAACGAAAATACCGGAAGGATCTGTTGGAATCGCAGGAAAGCAGACAGGTGTTTATCCTATAGAAACTCCTGGAGGATGGCAGATAATAGGAAGAACTCCTCTGAAACTATTTGATTTGGAGAGCAGCCGGAAGACTCTTTTAAAATGCGGAGATATAGCAAAATTTTATCCTATTTCCTGTAATGAGTATATTAAACTGAAGGAGAAGATGTTATGAGTGTGAATGTATTGACACCTGGACTTTTGACAACAATTCAGGATTATGGAAGATATGGATATCAAAGGTATGGAGTCATTGCCAGTGGAGCTATGGATGCTTATTCCATGAGACTCGCAAATATTGTTGTTGGAAATGATGAAAATGAAGGGGTGCTTGAAATTACACTGATAGGACCTTCATTGGAAATACCAGGAGGAAGTTTGATTTCCATAACAGGTGCAGATCTTTCACCATCAATTGACGGCAGAAGAGTTCCAATGGAAAGGCCTGTATATTTGAATGAGGACTCAATATTGAATTTCGGGAGATGTACATATGGCTGCAGATGCTATTTGTCCATAGCAGGAGGTTTTGATGTTCCGGCTTTCATGGGGAGCAAGAGTACATATATCAGAGCGGGCATAGGAGGTAAAGAAGGCAGAGCTCTTCAAAAGGATGATGTACTTGAAATTGGAGAAAAGCCGGAACTTTCCCTGAGCATAATTGATAAACTGAAACATCATGGAAAAGTTGGAAGTTTTACCGCCCCAGGATGGTATGTGAAGAATTCTTTCCCTGACGGCAGTGATGCAGTAGTGATAAGAGTATTTGAGGACAGACAGTTTGATTGTGTAAAAGAGGAGAGCATACGTGACTTTTTTAGTTTACCATTTAGCATAGATTCAAGATCAGATAGGATGGGATATAGGTTCAAGGGTCCTAAAATTGAATTCAGGAAAAGTATTGAGATGATATCGGGAGAGGTATCCTTTGGAACTGTACAGATTCCACCGGATGGGAATCCAATAGTTCTTCTGGCTGACAGGGCCACAGCAGGAGGTTATCCCAAAATAGCGCATGTTGCCGCCTGTGACGTTCAGAAATTGGTTCAGCTCAAGCCTTCTGAAAAAGTTAAATTCAGGAAGATAACACTTAAAGAAGCAGAAAATTTATATTTAAATAGAGAAAAATATATAGAAGAGTTAAAAAAATCTGTTGGATTGATAAGTATTTGATTGCATCAGGAGGTAAAAAGATGATTGAAATAGATGATTTGGATAGAATAATGGGAATTATTGAAAAACATGACTTTTCCCATTTTGAATTCGAACAGGAGAACAGCAAAGTAGTAATAGAAAGAGGAAATTCTAAAGAAGAAGGATTAAAAGAACAGAATAGCTGCAGTATAGAAAATACAGTGGATACTGAAGTACATATAGAAAATGATAAAAGCGGCGTAAAAAAAGACTATATAAAATCAACTCTTGCAGGAACTTTTTATTTGAGAAAGGAAGAAGATGAAGAGCCCTTTGTAAAACTTCATGATAGGGTGGAGGAAAATACGGTAGTGGGCCTGGTTGAGGTGATGAAGCTGTTCAATGAAGTTGAGGCAGGTATTAATGGAGAAATTGCTGACATACTGGTTAAGGATGGAGATTTTGTAGAGTATGGACAACCTTTGTTTGAGATAAAAGGAAGTGAAAAATAATTATGTTTAAAAAGATCCTTATAGCAAACAGGGGCGAAATTGCAGTCAGAATCATACGTGCCTGTCATGAACTTGGAATTGCCGCAGTTGCAATTTATTCGGAGAGCGATAAAGAGTCACTTCATGTTAAACTTGCAGATGAAACCTATTGTATAGGGAAAACTTCCGCAAAGGATACTTATCTGAATATGAACAGTATAATAGAGGTGGCAATCCATTCAAAGTCTGATGCCATTCATCCGGGATATGGCTTTCTTTCAGAGAGTTCAACCTTTGCCAGAGCATGTGAAGAATTCAACATATGTTTTATAGGGCCTGACTATAGAATTATTGACAGTCTCGGGGACAAGTCCAATGCAAAAGAGACCATGAAAAGAGCTGATGTACCTGTTGTAATGGGATCGGAAGGTGAGATAGAGGACAAGGACAGGGCAATGGAAATGGCTCAAAAAATAGGATATCCTGTAATAGTCAAAGCCTCTGCCGGTGGTGGTGGCAAGGGCATGAGAGTCGCGCGAAACAGGGAAGATCTTGCAGTGGCAATTGAAGAATCAGAAAAAGAAGCTGAAAATTATTTTGGCAATCCTGCAGTTTATCTGGAAAAATATCTTGAAGATACAAGACATGTTGAAATACAGATAATTGGAGACAACTATGGCAATGTAGTCTATTTGGGAGAAAGGGATTGTACAATTCAGAGGCGTCATCAAAAACTTTTAGAGGAATCGCCATCTCCGGCCATGAATGATGAGCTTCGTAAGATCATGGGAAATGCTGCAGTCAGGGCGTGCAGGGCTGTAAATTACAATAGTCTTGGAACAGTGGAGTTTCTTCTTGATTCAGACAACAAATTTTATTTTATGGAGATGAATACACGGGTTCAGGTTGAACATGGAGTTACTGAAATGACAACGGGAATAGATTTGATAAAGGAGCAGATATCCATAGCAGAGGGGAAAAAATTATCGTTTTCACAATGCGATGTCAAAAGAAACGGATGTGCCATTGAGTGCAGAGTAAATGCTGAGAACCCCTATAAAAATTTTATACCGTCACCTGGAAAAATCAATAATTATATAGCACCTGGTGGAATTGGAATAAGGATAGACAGTTCTGTATACAGCGGATATACTATTCCTCCATTTTATGATTCCATGATATCAAAGGTTATAGCCTGGGGAAGGGATAGAAATGAGGCAATAGCAAGAATGAGAAGAGCTCTTGATGAATTTGTTATTGAAGGAGTTGATACTACAATAGATTTTCACAAAAAGCTCATGCAGAATGATATATTCAAAAGTGGAAATTTCAACACCAAGTTTCTGGAAAAAAACAATATTTTATAGAGGATCTGTCCGTATAACCGGTCAGATCTTTTTTTATTGACAATCATATAAGTGTAGTGTACTATATATATAGTACACTACACTTATATGGAGGTAATAATATGATAGAGGTAAAGGATGTTTCCAAAATTTATATGATGGGAAAGGAAAAGGTTGTTGCACTTGACGACATAGATTTGAAGATAGATGATGGAGAATTTGCGGCTGTAGTCGGACCTTCGGGTTCTGGAAAATCAACACTTATGCATCTTATCGGTGGACTTGATACTCCTACATCCGGAAGTATTTTTGTAGATGGAAAGGATATAAGCAAGTTTAAGGACAAGGATATGTCGAGGTATAGAAATCAGACCATAGGATTTGTATTTCAATCTTTCAATCTTGAAAATACGCAGACTGCATTGGAAAATGTAATGATGCCACTGATATTTGCAGAAGTCGGCAAAAAGGAGAGAAAAATGAAGGCGATCAGGGCACTTGAAATGGTTGGACTTAGCGACAAAGCAAAGCATAGACCAAATGAAATGTCCGGAGGACAGAGACAGAGGGTCAGTATTGCAAGGGCGCTTGTAAATGAACCTAAAATAATTTTTGCCGATGAGCCCACAGGCAATCTGGATTCAAAAAATGGGAATATGATAATGAAACTTCTGATTGACCTCAATAACAGGGGATACACTATAATCATGGTTACACATAATATGGAAGAAGCCAGAAAAGCAAAGAGAATGATAAGAATAAAAGACGGCCGTATAATGGAGGTGTAAAATGATGAAATTCGGGGATGGATTTGGACTGGCCCTGCAGGGACTGAAAAGAAGAAAAGGAAGAACTTTACTGACATCTCTTGCTGTTGCAATAGGTACCATGCTTGTAGTTACAATGGTAAGTATTGGAACATCAGGTGAAAATCTTGTCCTGAAGCAAATTGACGATTCACATTTAAAGAGTGTTGAGGTATACAACTACAAATATTTTGATCAGTACAATGAAGATTTAGCTGACATTGATATAAATGATATGTTCAGAAAAATTGACAATAATACAGTAGAAAAATTAAAGAATATAAAGGGGATAGAGAAATTAACTGCGGTTTTAAACCAGAGTATAAGCAGTATTAATGTAAATGGAAAGATCAAGAAAGATGAAACCATTTTAACTGCTTCAAATGACAACACAGTTGTTTATGACAATACCAAAAAAGGGAGTAGGCCTATAATTGCAGGAAGGAATTTGAACAAATCCGACAAAAATTCAGTTGTTGTAGGTCAGAAATATCTTGATTCCATGGGAATAAAAAATTATAAAAGTGTTATTGGAAAGAATATGACTATAATTGAAAATCAGACTGAAAATGAGAATATAAAGCTTAAGCCTTTAAAACTGAATGCAAAAATAGTCGGTGTGCTGAATGAAAAATTTGAGACTAAAAATACTATATGGGCATCCATTGATGCTGTATCAAAAGTAAAGAGCTATTATTCTCTACAAAACAACTATATAGATAGGCAGGGGTACGACTCTGTAATCATATATGCAAGAAGTGTAGATGATGTCAAATATATAGGTGACAAAATAAAGAGAATGGATTATTTTTATATGAGTTATCAGGATGTAGTTGAAAAGATAAAGAGTTCATTCAAAATGATAGAGGCGATACTTTCCATACTTGGAATGGTAGTTCTCCTGGTCGCAAGTGTTGGAATTGTAAACACAATGATCATGGTTATATATGAGAGAACAAAATCCATAGGTATTATGAAGTCACTAGGAGCAAGCAGAAAGGACATACATGGTGTATTTATCATTCAATCCGGAATGATAGGTTTTGTAGGAGGAATAATGGGAATTATATTTAGCATGCTCAATTTAAAAATAATTCAGTTTGGACTTAAGATGTTCCTTGAGAATAAGAAAATAAATGAAACAATAAATTTTAACATGCCAATATCTCTTGCTTTTGGAACACTTTCATTTTCAATTGTAGTTTCTATAATTGCAGGAATATACCCATCTAGAAAAGCTTCAAAGATGGATCCAGTAAAAGCTTTAAATTCATAGGAAAGGGTGATTTGAAATGAAGATTGCAGATTGTTTGAAAATGTCCTTTAGTGATCTCAGAAAGAGAAAGCTCCGTACTGCACTTACTGCAATTGGCATATCGGTAGGTGCGATGCTTATAATACTTATGGCAGGGCTTGGCCAGGGAATTCAGAAGATAAGTTCCGAAAAAATGAGGGAAATTGATACCATGAAAATAATTACGGTAAAACCTGAAACAAATTCTGGAAAACACGAATTCAAGAAAATAGATGCAGCTGCACTGGATAAATTAAAAAAAATAGATGGTGTGTCGTTGATTAATGCATCCATCAATACTGTTGTAGAAGAAGTTAAAATAGATGACAAAACTGCAAGCAAAGTAGATATACGAGGATATAATCTTAATTATCCAGTTTTTACAAATGCAGAACAAAATGATGTAAAATCAAACAAGGACAAGGTAAAAAAATATGGATATGAGCCAGTCCTGCACGGAAATGCTTTGAGCAAGACGGAAGATGGCTCGGCACTTGTAGGTCAGGGACTGCTTGGGAAAATGGGTATAAAGAATTATAAAGATGCTGTAGGAAAGAATATGAAAATAAAGGTTTCACTGCCTGATATCTATGGGATCCAGTCTAGACAGCCGTTTACGGTGAATTTAAAAATAGCGGGAATAGTAAACAAGGTATATGAAAATGGAAGAAATGCAGTGGTCGTACCGGACAAAATTGCCGGGCAGATACAGGAATATTATATGAATGAAAGTAACTATCTGGCTAAAAAGGGTTATGATAATGTACAGGTAGAGGCCAGTTCGATCTCTGCTGTTAAACAGGTGGATGATGCAATTAAAAAGATGGGATATGTGGAGAACTCACAGATTGGATATGTCAACAGAATAAACAATTTACTTGCAATATTGCAGGCACTCCTTGTGGCCGCAGGTGTCATAGTACTTTTGGTAGCATCCATAGGTGTAGTAAATACAATGACAATGGCTGTATATGAAAAGAAAAAATCAATAGGTATAATGAAAGCACAGGGGGCATCGAAAAAGGACATAAGGAGGATGTTCACCGTACAATCTGGAAGTATTGGATTCATAGGCGGAATCCTTGGAACGATTATTTCGCTGGTGCTTGGGATTGTTATAAACAAATTAGTTGTAATATATAAAATAGGAGGTATAGAAAATGGGATGAAAATAGTGGATATCAGGGTTTCGATTATATTGTTTACAATAATTTTTACGATTATTGTATCGATGATATCGGCTATAATACCGGCAAGAAAAGCAGCTAAACTAGATCCTGTGGATTCACTTCGGTGTGAGTAGTTGTGGAGAAGCTGAAAATAAATTTATTGACAAAATTCAAAATAGGGCTATAATATTTAATTGTCAACCATACTATAATTATAAGTTTACAATTAAATATTGGAGGGATTCTATTGAAGACAAAAGATATGATTATGGTGGCAATTTTTGCAGCTTTGACTGCGGTAGGTGGTTTTATAAAAATACCTATACCCTATGTTCCATTTACACTTCAATGGCTGTTTTGTGCTCTTAGTGGGATTATACTTGGAGCAAGATTGGGGGCATTGTCACAAATCCTGTATGTTGTTATGGGACTTGCAGGGATTCCGATTTTTACAGAGGGAGGAGGTTTATATTACATATTCAAGCCTACCTTTGGATATTTGGTAGGCTTCATAGTTGCTTCATTTGTAATCGGAAAGTTAAGATCCAAAATAAGAAATCCCAATTTTATCAATTCATTACTGTGTATTTTATGCGGATTGTTTTTTGTTTATTTATTCGGTGTGTTACATCTATACCTGATTTATAACTTATATATGGGAGACAGAAAGACCATGGCCTGGGCAGTATTTTACGGATTTATAATTTGTGTAGGAGGTGATCTTGTAATAAGTGTGTCGGCTGCGTTTTTATCATTAAAATTGAAGGTACTGGATAAAATCTACAGTTAGTTCTATAAAAGGTTATAAGAGAAAGAAGGTATTTAGAATGACTAAAGGTGTATACATAGTAGGAACTGACACTGAAATAGGCAAGACATTGGTTACCGGGGCATTGACCTATATTCTGTGCAGAGATGGATATAATACGGTTTACTTTAAAGCTGCATTGAGTGGAGCTGAAGTAAAAGAGGGGAAGATGGTTCCTGGAGATACTAAATTTGTATGCTCCATTGCCAATATTCATGAAAAATATGATTATATTACTCCATATATATATATAACAGCAGTATCACCGTATTTAGCTTCAAAACTTGAGAACAATCCCATTGATATAGAATTAATAAAAAACAGATTTAATGATTTAAAGGAAAAGTATAACTATATAATATGCGAAGGCAGTGGAGGAGTGACCTGTCCTCTTACTGATTTTAATGAACAGATATACACTTTGGACAAGTTAATAAGGGAACTTGACATGGACGTGATTTTGGTTGCAAAAGCAGGCTTGGGAACTATAAACCATACCGTTTTAACTGTTAAGTATATGCAGAATGTAGGAATATGCATAAAAGGAATTATAATAAATGAATACAAAAATACGATTATGTGCAATGACAATATAGATATGATAAGAAGAATGACTGGAGTTCCTGTACTCGGAATTATGCCGCATATTGAGAAAAATGAACATAATTTCATGGAAAGCATAAAGAAAACAGCTGAAAAAGTATTTAATTCAAAGCAAATAATTGATTGTATGAAGGAGGTGTAGGTGAATGGAAAGTCTCGAGAAAAAGGATTTAAAATATATATGGCATCCCTGTACACAGATGAAGGATTGTGAGGAACTGCCTCCTGTTATAATAGAAAAGGGAAGAGGATGTTATTTACAGGATATACATGGTAATTCGTATCTGGATTGTATAAGTTCTTGGTGGACAAACATTTTTGGACATAGCAATCCAAGAATCAATGGAGCAATCCAAAAACAATTAAATGAAGTGGAACATGTTATTTTCGCACATTTTTCTAATAAACCTGCTGTTGAATTGGCAGAGAGGCTCATAAATATATCTCCAAAGAGTTTGGAAAAAATATTCTTTTCGGACAATGGATCTTCTGCAGTGGAAATAGCCTTGAAAATAAGCTTCCAGTATTACCAGCAGATAGGGAAAACTAAAAAAACAAGATTTGCTGCACTAACTGATGCCTATCATGGAGAGACCATCGGGGCATTGTCCGTAGGTGCATTGGACTTGTATAATAAAATTTACAAGCCTCTTCTTATAGATACACTCAGAGTTCAAGGGCCTGACTGCTATAGATGCAGATATGGAAAAGAAAGAAATAGCTGCAATGCCGAATGTTTTGAATATATGGAAAAAGAGCTGGAAATTCATAATGAAGAACTTTGTGCTATAATTGTAGAACCCATGGTTCAGGGTGCAGCGGGAATGAAAATCTATTCACATGTCTATTTGAAAAAACTAAGAGAAGCATGCAACTATTATGATATAATTTTGATTGCAGATGAAATAGCTGTTGGCTTTGGAAGAACAGGAAAGATGTTTGCGTGCAACCATGCTGGTATAAGTCCTGATATAATGTGTTTGTCTAAAGGAATTAGTGCCGGATATATGCCTATGTCTGCAGTTTTAACTACTCAAAAAATATATAATGCATTTTATGATGATTATGTCAAATTGAAAACTTTTATACACAGCCATACATATGCAGGTAATGCAATGGCATGTGCCGCAGCTTGTGAAAGTTTGAATATATTTGAGGATGAAAACATAATTGAAAAGAACAAAAGCAAGTCCAGATTAATTGGAGAACTTACAGTTGAGAAGGCAAAGAATGTCCCTTTTATAGGAGATATACGCCAACTTGGAATGATAACGGCAATAGAGCTTGTTAAAGACAAAAATACAAAAGAAGGTTTCAGTTGGAAGGACAGGGTAGGTTATGAAATATATAAGATAGCTTTAAACAAAGGGCTGCTTTTGAGGCCGATAGGAAATGTATTATATTTTATGCCTCCATATATTATTCAGAAAGATGATATGGAGTATATGGTCAATGGATGTTTTGAAAGTATAAGCGAATATTTTAATTGAAATATATTTTTAATGCTGGCAGTATATGCCAGCATGTTGAATTAAATTTATTAATAAGTTAAGTTCAGATCCTGAAGCATCTGGAAGTCTTTATTTACTTCCTGTCCGCTTGTGGTCAGGTAGTTACCTATCAGCATTCCATTTATACCGGCAATAAATCCAAGAGGCTGGAGGGTTCTGAGATTTTTCTCCCTTCCACCGGCAAATCTTATGTTTTTATCAGGCAGTATAAATCTCATTATGGCAAAAGTTTTGATTATTTCCATAGGAGTAAGAGGTTTTGCATTTTCAAGTTTTGTCCCTTTCACAGGATTCAATACATTTAAAGGTACTGCATTCACGTCGAGTTTTTTTAGTAAAAAGGCATGTTCAATACGCTGTTCCATGGTTTCACCCATTCCTATGATCATTCCTGAACATACTTCCATGCCTGCTTTTTTTGCATAACGTATCGTATCAATTCTTTCATCATATCCATGAGTTGATACGATTTTTGAAAAAAAGCTCCTTGCTGTTTCAAGATTGTGGTTATAACGTTCAACACCTGCATCTGCCAGCTGTTTTGCCGCATCCATGGTGAGAGTTCCAAGACAGGCGCACAGCTTTAAATTTGTACTTTTTTTCATTCTTTTAAATGCACTTAATATGATTTTGAAGTTTTCTTCCTTTCCTGTATATCCAAGACCGCTTGTACAAATGTCGCAGTGTCTTGCACCTGCCTTTTCACGCCTTATTGCAGTTTCAACAATTTCGTCTTCATCTACAAGTGGATAACATTTTGTGTTTGTATGATGATGAGCAGACTGAGAACAAAAGGCACAATCCTCGGGACATTTGCCTGATTTTGCATTTATCACCGAACACAAATCCACATTGCTTCCATTGAATTTCTCTCTTATTTTATTGGCAAAACTGCAAAGCAGAAATATATCACTTTCTCTGGCATTTGCCAGGGCTTCCGCTTCTTTTTTTGTAATATTGCCTTCATTAAGAAGTTTTTGGCCTGTTTCTAATATTGTATTCCATAATTCATCCATAAAAATATCTCCTCATATGATTTATTGTGAACTAAAATTTGTATAAAGGTTGACAATATGATTATATCAATATGCAAAAAATGTATCAAGATAATTTTTTATAACTTTTTATGGAATTTTTATTATAAAGATTTTATAATGTTAAACGAATTATTTAATATAAGTATAATTTTGATTTAAAGAAATTTTATGGAGGAAAAGCTAAAAATATGAATAAATACAAATGTTTATTTGAATGTACTGAAATAGGAAATCTGAAAATAAAAAATAAATTTTCCATGGCACCTATGGGACCTTTTGGGTTTGCAGGAGAGAATGGTACTTTTAATCAAAAAGGAGCGGAATATTACATAGAAAGGGCTAAAGGAAATACTGGCCTGATTATAACCGGACTTTGCAGTGTGGAAAATGAGATTGAGGAGATCATAAGGCCCAGCATTCCATGTCCAACCATGAATCCAGCTGCTTTTATCATGAGTACAAAGGAAATGGTTGAGAGAATACACGCCTATGATTCCAAAATTTTTCTACAATTAACAGGAGGTTTTGGACGAGCAGGTTTACCCAATATCATAAAAAAGGCGGTTGCTCCCTGTGATATAGAGAATAGATGGGACCCGAGCCTGAAGCACAGGGAGCTGACTGTTCAGGAAATTCAGAATTACGTAAAAAAATTTGCCGAGGCTGCGTTTATAGCTAAAAATGCAGGGTTTGATGGAATTGAAATTCATGCAGTTCATGAGGGGTATCTTATAGACCAATTTACCATTGGTCTATATAATAACAGAACAGATGAATATGGAGGAGATATCAGGGGAAGGTTGAAATTCCCTATTGACATAGTTAAAGCTGTAAAAAGAATTTGTGGAGAAGATTTTCCTGTTTCACTGAGATACAGCTTGAAAAGTTTTGTTAAAGGAATAAGGCAGGGAGCACTTCCAGGAGAAGATTTCAAAGAGCTTGGAAGGGATACGGAGGAAGGAATAGAGGCAGCTAAAATATTGGTTGAAGCTGGATATGATGCTTTAAATGTAGATTCGGGAACATATGATTCATGGTATTGGAATCATCCACCTATGTATTTCGATAAAAATGGGATATACCTTCCATTTGCCAGAATATTAAAGAGGTCGTTAGATGTACCAATAATAGCTGCAGGTAGAATGGATGATCCAGATGTGGCTTTAAAGGCTGTGCAGGAAGGATATTGTGACATAATTGGATTGGGTAGACCCCTTTTGGCGGATCCATATCTGCCAAGCAAGGTAAAAAGAGGTAAAATAGAAAAAATAAGACCGTGTCTGTCTTGTCAT
>Ga0334882_1002796_pt1 | contig 17002 bp, 17 predicted proteins | sample GraSluR1_MG_5_FD_207226 | JGI IMG/M metagenome (GOLD analysis project Ga0334882, IMG submission 207226) | Sludge microbial communities from methane-producing bioreactor in Wageningen University, Netherlands - Granular Sludge_15_04-R1 | ecosystem: Engineered > Bioreactor > Anaerobic >...
ATAAAATTCATTGGCATATGTTCTAAGGCACTCGGAAGTTTCAGGATCTTCAAGTTCAACCCCTGTCAGATCTACTCCCAATTTTTCAGCTTTTTCTCTTATTATATCCTTATTTCCAACCATTATTACATGTGCCAGTCCATTTTTAACTATTTTTTCACTGGCCTTGATATTCCTTTCTTCTTCTCCCTCTGCCAAAACAATCTTCTTCTTATCTGTTTTGGCTTTAGCCCATATTTGTTTCATCAATTCCATTTTCGTTTCTCCCTTCGATATTAAAATTATATAATTATATATTTTAATATAATCATTTTTGAAACCAAATTTCAATAAAAACAACTAAAATTTGAAATCCTTAATGGCATTTTTAGCTGTTATAATAATAAATTTAATCTGTTATAATAATTATACATTAAAAAATCAATTATTACAAAAAAAACAGGAGGATAACATAGTAATGAGTATAACTGGAATTATAGCAGAATATAATCCTTTTCACAATGGACATATATATCATATCAAAAATGCATCCCGATTGGCAAATTGTCATGGAATCATAGCTGTAATAAGTGGTGATTTTGTTCAAAGGGGAACACCTTCCATAATCGATAAATGGAATAAAACAAGAATTGCACTTTTGAATGGAATTGATTTAGTAATAGAACTTCCTGTTCTATATAGTATATCTTCTGCAGAGTTTTTTGCCCATGGAGCAACAAGTCTTCTAAATTCTCTTGGAGTTGTGGACAATATTTGCTTTGGAAGTGAATGCACTGATATTCAAATACTGGATCTCATATCTCAGATTTTAGTGGATGAGCCACCGGAATTGAAGGCAAATATAAAAAATGAACTTATGACAGGTAAGTCTTATGCAGAAGCCAGAAGCAACTCCCTGATCACTCTTATACGCAAAAAATATAAATACACTTTATCTGATGATTTAAAATCAATACTGTCTTCCCCAAACAACATACTGGCTATAGAATATATAAAGAGCTTGAAAAAATTACATAGCTCCATGAGAGTATTTCCTATAGAAAGAATTGGAGAGAGTTACTGCAGTTCCAAAATAACGGAGAATTTTCCCAGTTCTTCTGCAATCAGAGAGTTTTTAAAATCAGGAAATGACATCAGTACAATTCGCAGAAACCTTCCCGATGATACCTACAATCTTGTAAGCAGATTTCGCAGTCAAAATTATAATTTTTCCATGGAGGATTCCATTGTTCCATATCTAAAATATAAATGTTTTTTCAGTAAAAATAACATGAATAACCTTCCTGATGTTTCTGAAGGCCTGGAAAACAGAATTTTTAGGGCAATAGAAAACAATTCCTCATACAATGACATAATACTCAGCTCAAAATCCAAAAGGTATGCCTATACAAGGATAAGCAGAATACTCTGTCAATTTTTTCTTGGATTTGAAAAATTCGATACAAAGGCTCTACGGGAAAAAGATTGTCCCTATGCCAGAGTTCTCGGCTTCAATAGAAAAGGCATGGAAATATTGAAAAAAGCTAAACATACCTCCTCCATACCCATTTACACTAAATTTCCCAAGAAACTAGATGAAATTTTGACCCTTGACCTGCTTGCCACAAAAGCATACAGCCTTTTGAATAGATATGTTGATTTTAATTCCGATTATAAAAAAGGACCTGTTATATTCAAAAATTGATGCATGATCTCCATGAATAATATCTACAGGAATAAGTTTAACTGATATTTAATATACTCTAATATATTTATATAAAATTCAGTTGACAAAAAGCAGGTGGGTTGTTCATGGAAATATTATTTTATACTCTTCTAGTTGTAATAATAGTATTATTGTCTTTTCTTTTAAAAAACAGAAACTTGTTTATAACTATAGTATGTTCTATTTTTATAATACAGATAATACTTGCTCCCAAAATATGTATAGATGGCGCTATAAATGGAGCCGTACTTTTTTTCTACAAGGTATTTCCATCCTTGTTTTCTTTTTTGGTGGTTTCCAATATAATAATAAACTGTGACGGAATATCCATATACGCAAAATTATTCGGGAAAATACTGTGCCGGCCTTTGAGACTTCCAAACAGCTGCAGCTTTACACTTATTATAAGCATGCTGTGCGGATATCCTCTAGGTGCAAAGTACGCCTGTGACTTGTATGAAAACAGATCAATAAATTATAATACACTTCAAAGGCTCCTAAATATTGCCTCGAATTCAAGCCCTCTTTTTATGCTTGGTTCTGTAGGAATTTCCATGTTTAAAAGTCCTTCTATAGGATACATATTTCTGCTTTCAAACTTAATATCATGTATGATTATGGGCATGATACTGCCGTCTTCACAGGATTATACAAATACTAATTTCATAGAAAATTCATCATATCCACAGGATACTGCAATTGGTATATTCAAAAGCAGTATAGAAAATTCAATAAAAACCTGTCTTTCCATAGGGGGATTTATTACTGCTTTTTCAGTTGTAAACAATATATTGAATCACAACTCCGTGTTTAATTTAATTACTATGAAGATTTCACATATTCTCGGTATTTCAAACAGCGTTGTGGCAGGTACACTGCTTGGAATAGTAGAGATGACAAATGGCTGCAATATAGTATCCGATTCGGCTGAAAATATTTACATAAAAATATTCCTGGTAAGCTTTTTATTTACATTCAGCGGTTTTTCCATAATATCTCAGGTATATTCCTTTACATATAAGTTCAAGGTTTCCATGAAAATATATACCCTGAGAAAAGTGCTTCATGGAATAATATGTTCCTTCATAAGTATAATAATGTTTAAAATATATGAGACTGCAGCTTCCAGGGAAATATTCTCCTACTACTATGTATCAATTGCAGATGGTAGTGGATTAAGCTGGCTCTTTATACTCATATTATTCATATTGGTATTCCCAATTGTAATATGTGGACTAAAAAAGCTATTTCATATTATTTAACTCCTTTATATTCTCTTTTATAGAATCTGTATCCAACTTTATGTTTCCATCAAGATTATCTATAAATTGTTGAAACTCCATTTTTAAACTTGAAAGCATTTCCTTGCTCTTAAGATTTATTTCAACATCCAGCTGTTTCAATATATCATTTGCATAATCTCTTGCTCCAATACGTATAGCCTTTGCATTTTTTTTTGCAGATGATATTATTTCTGCAGACTTTCTATTTGCCTCTTTTGTTATATCATGATTTTCTATTTGACGTCTCAGTATATTTAAATTCTCCCTTTTCATATTCTCAGCCTCCTGTATTGCATCGCTGAGTATTCTCTCTTTTTCTTCTACTACCCATTGTGCCTTTTTTAAATCGGCAGGAAGATAATTTACTATTTTATTTAGTATATCCAATACTTCTTTTTTATTTACCATAACTTTTCCTGTCATAGGTACCTTAGCAGATGTTTCTATAATTTCCTCAAGATATTCTAACAACTTGATAGTTTCCATACTCTCCCCCCTAAGGATTAACTTTTTATATGATATTTATCAGTTCTTTTTATTATATCAGATATAATTTCATCTGGGACAAGTTCCTTAATGCATCCTCCAAATACTGCAACCTGTTTTACTGCCGAAGAACTCAAATATGAATTTACTGCACTGGTCATCATAAACACAGTTTCTATTTCAGGACAAAGTTTTTTATTCATGAGCGCCATTTGAAATTCATACTCAAAATCCGATACCGCCCTTAAACCTTTTACTATAACCCTGGCATCTCTTTGTTTCATAAAGTCTATCAGAAGCCCGCTAAAACTGTCCACCTCCACATTTGGTATGTCACTTATAACTCTCTTTATCAAATTCACTCTCTCATCCCTGCTGAAGAGTCCTTTCTTGTCGGGGTTCACCAGAACTGTGACTATTAATTTGTCAAATATCTTAGCTGATCTTTTTATTATATCCAGATGTCCATTTGTAATTGGATCAAAACTCCCCGGATAAACTGCTGTATTCACCTTATTAATCCTCCCTGTTCTCTTTATAAATACATACGGTGGTTTTACCGTATTTTCTATGCTGATCTAAAACAATTGACTTACTGCCGTTGTATATTTCTTCACTGCTGTCAATTTTAGTCATTATAATACCATCTTCCATGAGCATGGAACTTTCATCAATTATTTCTATGGCTTTCGGAATCATGTCCTTTCTATAAGGTGGATCTATAAATATTATATCAAACTTTATATTTTTATCTGCAAGTTCTTTCAATGCCTCATAGGAATCCATATTCATGCATCTGCACTTTTCACCGAATTGCAGATTTTCAACATTCTGTTTCAAAAATGAAAAGGTTTCTCTGCTCTTATCCACCAAATAACAAAATTTTGATTCCCTGCTCACAGCTTCCAGTCCAAGACTTCCCGTACCTGCAAATACATCCAGGACTATTGAATCTCTTATTTTATTTTGAATTATACTGAACATTGCCTCCTTAACCCTATCCAGAGTAGGTCTTGTAACACCATATCCTTCTGGAGACAATAACTTTCTTCCTTTTGCAAGTCCTGCAATTATTCTCATTCCATACTTCCTCCTACAGTGTGATTTTACAATAATACATATAACATACTAATACTATGAATAATTACATAACATTTTAACATATATATAGTCCATACACAAAAGCCATATAAATATCAATTGAAACATATGTATTTTGAACTGCTCTTTATTTTATCCAATATTTCATTTTTGACCTGTATGTCATCATCCTTATTGCTCTTTACAAGCTTTCTTGCTTCATAATTGGCTGCTCTAAATATGTTTATATCCGACATGAAATCTGAAATAACAAGACCATCCTGACCATGCTGCCTAAATCCGAATACTTCCCCTGAGCCCCTTATTTTCAAATCCTGCTCCGATATAAAAAATCCGTCTGTGCTGCTTTTCATAATTTCCATTCTTTTTCTTATTATATCATTTTTTATATCTGCAATTAGAATACAATAGGATTTATACGTACCTCTTCCTACCCTTCCACGAAGTTGATGAAGTTGAGCAAGCCCGAATCTTTCTGCATTTTCTATTATAATCAAAGAAGCATTTAAGACATTTATTCCTACTTCGATGACAGTTGTAGATATTATAACCTTTATTTCGCCGCTTTTAAATCTATTCATTACTTCCTCTTTGGTTTTTGGCGGCATCTTTCCGTATAATATCTCAACAGGTATATCTTGAAAATATTGATTCGTTAACTCTTTATACAGCTCTTTCACAGAAGTCAAATCCATATCCTCATTTTTATCTACCAGAGGACATACTAAATATACCTGCCGCCCTTTTCCTATTTCCTTTAATGCAAATTCATAGGCCTTATCTCTAAAAGGTTTGTCAATATACAAGGTCTCCACCTTCTTCCTGCCAGGCGGAAGCATATCTATATTGGATACATTCAAATCTCCATACAAGTATAGTGTAAGTGTTCTCGGGATAGGTGTGGCTGTCATAACCAGAATATCAGCATCTCTACCTTTGTTAAGCAGCTTATTCCTCTGCATAACTCCAAATCTGTGCTGCTCATCTGTAACTATGATTCCAAGATTCTTGAAATCTACGTCATCCTCGATAAGAGCGTGAGTTCCTATTACAATATCCGTATCTCCATTTTTTACTTTCTGTTTTACAATATCCTTGTCTTTCTTGGAGATACTTCCACATAGAATGTCTATATTTACTTCAAACTCTTCAAGTATATTTATAATTTCATCATAGTGCTGTCTTGCCAGTATTTCTGTAGGTACCATAAGTACAGCCTGATACCCATTTTTAACTACATTGAAAATAGCTATCAACGCAACTATGGTTTTACCACTTCCTACATCCCCCTGAACCAGTCTATTCATTGGTATATCTCTTTTTTCATCTACAAGTATCTCTCTTATGACTTTATTTTGTGCCTCCGTAAGAGTGTATGGAAGTTTTTCTTTTAACCTGACGAGATCTTTTGAAATTTTGAATGCTATACCCCTTTTACTCCTATTATAGTATTCCTTTATCATCAAAATTTTCAGTGAATAGGTAAATAACTCCTGAAATTTAAGTCTCCTTCTGGCTTCTTTTAGATCTTCAGAATTTACAGGAGAGTGAATTACCCTCAAAGCTCTGTCAAGACTGCAGAGTCTGTATTTTTCTATTATTCCCTGCGGAAGATTTTCAGATATATCAATAGATTTAAGTATATTAGAAATCAATTTGATAAATAGGTTGCTTGTCAGTCCATCTCTTAGAGAATACACCGGCAATATCTTACCTTTGATTTCTGAACTTTCATAGTTTGTCATAAATGACGGATTTATTACATATAATTTCCCCCTGAACTCCTGAAACCTTCCAATTAAGATATATTCTAAATTTATTCTGAATTTTCTCTTCATATAGGGCTGGTTAAACCATTTCCCTGTAAAATTCCCCTTTTCATTTTCAAATACAACCGTGGATATTATTTTTCCATTTTTGGTTCTTATATCTTTTCCAATTGACTTAACTCTGCATCTGAATACAACCTTGCTGCTTTTATAGTCTGCATCATGTAAGGTTGATACATTTTTGTAGTCCCGTGGAAAATAGAGAAGCAGATCCAATATATTGAATATACAACATTTATTCAAACTTTTCAAAGTTTTTGGACCAACCCCTTTCAAGGTTGATACATCATCATATACATTCATAAAACAACCAGTCCTTTTTTACCTTGATTACTATAAACAAAAAAAGCCCTGGGGCTTTTTTCATTCAACTGAAACTATAAAATAATACAGAGGCTGCTGCCCGTTATAGCATTGTACATCCATACTTGAATAAGTTCTTTCAACCTCTTCCGTAAATGCTTTAACTTTATTTAAATCACAATCTTTGCCGTAATATATGCTTATGAGGTCACTATTTTCACTCACCATACCGGCTATAATGTTCCTGCATACTTCAAACATATCATTTCCGACCTGTACTATCCTTCCATCGACAATCCCAAGCATATCTCCTTTTTTAACAGATTTTCCATCTATCTCCGTGTCCCTTACAGCATAAGTTACTGAACCTGTAATTACATTATCTATAGATTCCTCCATTGCCTTTACATTGGCTTCCAAATCAAGATCGGAATTGAAGGCTGTAATAGCAGTTATGCCCTGGGGGATAGTTTTTGTAGGTATGACTTTTACGGTCTTTCCACTTATTTCTGAAGCCTGGTTGGCTGCCATAAATATATTTTTGTTATTTGGAAATATGAATATATTCTCAGCATTTATTTTGTCTACAGCATTGAGAATATCCTGAGTACTTGGGTTCATAGTCTGCCCGCCCTCTATGACACAGTCAACCCCCAGATCCTCAAATATACTCTTAAAGCCTTCTCCCATGGCAACAGAAACAAATGCATATTTCTTGATTTCCTCAACATCCTCTACACCGATATCTTCAAGCTTATGTTCGGTTAAATCCTTTTCTATACCAAGTACATGCCTGTGCTCTTCTCTCATATTATCTATCTTTATTTTTGACAGTTCTCCTAATTTAACAGCCTGAGACAGCACCCATCCCGGATCATTGGTGTGTATATGAACCTTTATTATATCATCATCATCTACAACCACCATTGAATCTCCAACAGCAGAAAGTCTGCCTTTAAATTCAGGTACATCAACACCTTTAGCATGTATGAGAAATTCAGTACAATACCCATACTTTATATCCTGTGTTTCCAGATTTTTAGCCGCAGGTTCTATCTTTTCATCTTTAAAGGCCTTTACTTCTGCATCTTCAATTCCATCTCTAAGTGCACCGTACATACCCTGAAGTATTATGAGGAGCCCCTTTCCTCCAGAATCTACGACTTTTGCTTTCTTCAATACCGGAAGCATATCAGGTGTCTTATTTAATGTAACCTCGCACTGATCACATACTTCCTTCAAAAGCAGAGTTATATCCTTTTCTTTAGAATTCAAGGCACATTCGCCTGCTGACTTTATGATTGTAAGTATTGTACCCTCAGTCGGTCTCATAACAGCCTTGTAAGCAAATTTAGCTCCTTCATTTATGCTATTTGAAAACTCCTCAGAATTTGCTTCCACTTTACCTTGAAGTCCCTTTGCCATACCTCTAAATATTTGAGAAAGTATTACACCTGAATTTCCTCTTGCCCCCATAAGTGCACCTTTTGCAAGCTGATTTGCTATGCGGCCCAGGGAGTCATTTCTCATATTTTTTATCTCCAATACAGCTGTTTTTAACGTCATGGACATATTGCTACCCGTATCTCCATCTGGAACTGGAAAAACGTTTAGAGAATTTACAACATGTTTCTGCTCTTCTAAATAATTACAAGCATTCACCACCATATTATAAAAACGATGTCCATCTATCTTTAAGTAATTCATATTTACAAATTCCTCCCTAGATTCTAACACCTTGAACATTTACCGTAATAGTTGAAACCTTAAGTCCTATATAGTTCTCTACATTGTACTTTGTCTTCTGTATTACATTATTGGCAATTACCGATATTTTGGTTCCATATTCAACCATTATATACAATTCTATTGAAAGCTCATTGTTTTTGGAACGAATTTTTACTCCCTTACTAAGGCTTTCACCTTTTATCAATTCCCAAAGGCCGTCTTTTGCATTTTTGGATGCCATACCAACTACACCATAACACTCCATAGTGGATATTCCAACTATATTGGCAACAGTCTCATCAGAATAATCCAATTTTCCCAATCCATTTTCTATACTGCCTATCACTTTCAAAACCTCCTTCTATAAAAAACAACTTTAAAATAATAAAGTATCAACATTTCCAAATTTTTTCTTAGTCGTAATCCATCCTGTATTTGCCTAAAATACCTGTTTCAAATATAGTATTACATAACATATTTTATATTAAATACAGTATTTATTCAAGAAAATATTGATCTTTGTAACTAAAATCACTTTATATCACACAATTAAATTTTACTATATACTTGCAAAAATTATTCATTTTGTGGTAAAATAAATGATGTTTGAGTTGAGGAGGTGTTTGTAATGTCAAGGAAATGTGATATATGTGGAAAAGAAGTTGTATTTGGTGTACAGTACAGCCATTCACACCGTCAGTCAAAAAGAAATTGGGCTCCAAATATAAGAAAAGTAAAGGCAATTGTTGATGGAACTCCCAAAAGAATTCATGTTTGTACAAGATGCCTTCGTTCAGGAAAAGTACAACGTGCAATATAGAGAATAAAAAATGCAGTTGTCAATCAGCAATTGCATTTTTATTTTCTATCAATATGTTTTCTAGTTGTTCTTTTTCTTCCTGAACAACCTTAAGATAGCAGATAAAATACCTGGTAGTTTAACTGTAATAATTTTCATAAGATAATCCCCCTATCTATAATTTCCTATCAGACACCATCCACAATAAATAAGTAGTGCCCCACCGGCTATTATCCATCCCCATATAGGGATAATAACTGTAAGTAAAAGACCTGCACCTATTGATAAAGTAATTAATCCTATTTTCTTTTTAGTTCTCCTTCTTAAAAACTTTTTTCCCAATGCTATTATCCCTCAAAAATTACTTTATAACATTATATGCATACAGCTTTAGTTTTGTTACTATAAAAATTTAATTCTAGTCCCTGCTTCTAAATAATAAAATAAGTCCACTTTTAAACGATACACTTACTTCCCCATCCAGGAATTCATTTGATACAGTTCTGGAATCTCCCAATGTCAGATTATAGTTATTAAGCTTATACTTTGCTCCTATTATATTCAGGTTCTCCACTATATCACAATATGCATAGAGTGAAAAAAGCTCTCCTCTTTTCCCTTTTATAATGCTGGATTTATCCAGTATTTCTATTGAATTGTTTTCATCCTTTATATATGCCCTTATACCATGTTCCAGACTTTTTTTCAACATACCCATACTCCCCATGAAATGATCCAGCCTACTTCCCGTACATCCTAAAAATGTTATTTCATCTGCATTCAATTCAACGGCCTTGCTGAATACAGCTTCTGTATCAGTGAAATTTTTTTTTGCAGGATATTCTGATATTACAGAACCTGAACTTTTAAAGAATTTCAGGGCTTCTGCACTTATGGAATCAAAATCTCCCATTAAATAATCAGGTTTAATATTATATTTATAAAGACAGTTTCCACCGCCATCAGCACATATTAAAAATGAACTTGAACTGAGCTCATTTTCCAACAAAGCTTGAGATGGTGCATTTCCTCCTGATACTATTGTTACTTTCATTATTTGAGTTCACCTCTTAAAGCGGCCATATTTTCCTTTACCTTACCATCCCTGAACACTGCAGAACCTGCTACAATAACGTTTGCACCGCTTTCCACAACCTTTTTTATATTTTTTATTCCTATTCCCCCGTCTACTTCTATCATCATATCCTCATTATGCTTCTGACTTAATTTTTTAATGCCGGCTATTTTATCATAGCAGTAGTCTATGTAATTTTGACCTCCAAAACCTGGATTTACAGACATTACAAGAACCATGTCCAAGTTTGGTATTATGTACTCTATGTTTTCTATCTTTGTAGCCGGATTCAGGGCTACTGCAGCTTTAACGCCAAAACTCTTTATATAATTTATTGTCCTGTCTATGTGCCTGTCCGCCTCAAAATGTACTGTTATAATATCAGCCCCGGCCTTCACAAAATCCTCAACATATCTTGAAGGCTCTTCTATCATAAGGTGTACATCGAAGGGGAGCCTGGTTATAGCTCTTATGGATTTAATTACAGGTATTCCAAAGGATATATTTGGTACAAACATTCCATCCATTACATCGATATGTACCATATCTGCTCCATATTCATCTATTTTTTTTATGTCATCTCCCAATTTTGAAAAGTCCGCTGACAGTATTGAAGGTGCTATTTTTATCATAAGTTTTTCCCCCTGACAAAATTATTTTGTATAACATTATTACCTCTACCACTTATTTTTCCTGTTATTGTTTATCTCTTCTAAAATCTTTACATAAAATTCATATCTGTCTTTATGTACTGCGCCCTGTTGTACAAGCTCTTTCACAGCACAACCAGGTTCTTTATGATGAAGACAGCTTGAAAATTTACACTTTCCCAGGGCATCACTGAATTCTGGAAAACAATATTGCAGTTCTTCCTCTTTTATGTCCTCCACTTTTAAAGATGAAAATCCAGGAGTATCTACCAGAAACCCATGGTCAATTTCTATCAACTCACTGTGCCTTGTAGTATGCTTCCCCTTTTTCAATTTATTGCTTATAACACCTGTTTCCATCAGTTTTTCACCTGCAATATGATTCAAAATAGTGGATTTTCCAACTCCTGAAGGTCCACACAGCACTGTTATCTCACTCTTCAGACGTTTACTCACTTCATCTATTCCGAATCCTTCTTTTGCTTTTAGAAACAAAATATCATAACCTGCACTTTTTACCATATCCACAATATAATTTTCCTTTACATGGGGATCCAGATCAACCTTGTTTATACAGACTGTAATCTTCAAATTACTGATTTCACAGTTTACAAGGAGCTTATTCAGAAGTTCCTCGTTTATTTCAGGGTTCTTAATTGCAAAAACCACCAGTGCCTGTGTCACATTCGCAACAGCAGGCCGGGATATCTGCGTTTTTCTCTGATATATTCTTTCAATAACACCTGAAGTACCATCAAAATTTATATCAGCCTTATCACCAACCATTGGAGAAAGTCCATTATACCTGAACTTTCCCCTTGATTTGCATTCAATTATTCTATCTCCTGATTTTACATAATAAAAGCCTGCTATTCCTTTAATTATAGTTCCCTGCATAATCTCTCCAATCAAATTTTTCATATATTCTCAATTGCCCGTCTTGGACTTATTGTTGTTTTGGTCTTTGGATGGTGGATTCTGGTTATTTCCATCATTGTCATTATCATTTTGATCCGAGTTATCTTTCCCGTCATTTTCTCCTTCACCATCCGGATTTTGCGGAGTAGACGGATTCGGCTTCTCCTCTACATAATTATAATATGTCAAATTGACGGTAGTACCTTCTTTAACCTGTGACCCAACTGCACTTTGATATTTTACTATTCCATTCTTTGACTGATCTTTTGTATTCACAGCTGATTTTGTATAGCTTATTCCTGCACTTGCCAGTATCGAAGCTGCTTCATCAACATTTTTACCAGTTACATCAGGTACGGTAATATACCTTTCCTTTGGTCCATTGCTTACAACCAGATCTACGGAAGATCCTTCCTCCGCATTTGAGTCCGATTCGGGATTCTGTCTCATTATACAGCCGCTCTGGACATTGTCACTGTATTCATAACTTACATTTCCTACTTTTAATCCACTGCGTTGTATAATATCCCTGGCTGTATTATAATCCACTCCCATAACATTAGGAACCGTGAGTTTCTCCTCGCCGCTGCTTACACTTACCCTCACTTCTGAATTCACTTTCACTTTAGTACCTGCCTCCGGCATGGCTTTTATTACAGTTCCCTCAGGCTTATCACTTTTTTCCTTGCTGACTACCACAAATTTCAGTTTTTTTGCTTCTACGGCTTCTTTTGCCTTGTCTTGCTTCATACCGACTATATTCGGAACAGTTGTCTCTGCTGAAGCGGCATATTCCTTGCTGTAATAAAAATATCCGAGTATAGATACTATTACAATGGTCATCACTACTATAGCTGCTGCTAAAATTCTTCTTTTTTTCTTGGGATCAAGTCCTGTTTGGGGTTTAATATTTTCATGTTTTGGATAATCCGAATACTCCTGTTCTCTACTATTTACATCTATAGGATCCATTATCCTCGTCATGTCTTCTTCAAAATCGTCATCTATAATATTTGGTATTTCATTGTTCTGTATTTTTTTCAAATCCATAAGCATATCTGTCATAGTTTGATATCTTCTAATAGGTTCCTTCTCCACAGCTTTCAATATCAACTTGTTCAGGCTTTCAGGAATATTCTCATTCAGTTCCCTCGGTGGAACTACCGGTTCCTGTATATGCTTTAAAGCAACGGAAACGGGGCTTTCTGCATCATATGGTACTTTTCCCGTAACCATTTCATACATTACAATCCCCAGTGAGTAAATATCCGTTCTAAAATCTACAAAACTTCCCTTTGCCTGTTCCGGTGAAAAATAGTGTGCCGATCCCATTATTTTGTTTGAATTGGTTATGGTTACAGAATTTGAAGCTTTGGCTATGCCAAAATCAGTTACTTTTACTATTCCATCCTCTGTAACAAGGATATTGTGGGGTTTTATATCTCTATGTATGATATTGTTCTTATGGGCACATTCCAGAGCTTTTGCTATTTGAATGGATATTTCTACAGCTTCTCCCGGAACAATTTTCCCCTTTTCTCTGATAAACTGCTTCAAGGTTTTCCCTTTTACATACTCCATAACTATATAATTTATATTGTTCTGACTTCCAACATCGTATATATTGACTATATTGTTGTTTGAAAGACTGGCAGCTGCAGTAGCTTCTCTTTTAAATTTTTCTACAAATTCGCTGTCACTGGAGAACTGTTCTTTTAGTACTTTAACTGCCACGTTACGGTTTAAGAGGTGATCCTTTGACTTGTATACAATAGCCATTCCACCCTCGCCTATTTTCTCCAAAACTTCATATCTATTTCCCAGCATAGTCCCTATCATCTTTACACTCTCCTTCAAATACAATAACCGATATATTATCCCTTCCACCTTTAAGTTTACTCAATTCTATCAATTGTCTACAGGCATCATTGTTATTGTTATTTCCCATTATGATATCATACATTTCATTTAGTTCTACCTCATTAGATAATCCATCAGTACACATCAGTACCTTATATACGTCTCTCAAATCTATTTTAAAGATGTCTGCTTCTACGGATAAGTTCGTACCCAAAGCTCTAGTTATTATATTCTTGTTCGGATGTATAGCAGCTTCTTCTTCAGTTATGCTTCCTTCATCCAAAAGTTGTTGCACGAGAGAGTGATCTTTTGTAATTTTGGTTATACCATTTTTCTTCAGAATATAGCATCCACTGTCTCCAACATTTGCTGTTACCATTTTATCTTCTTTTACGAGACACACCGTTATAGTTGTTCCCATTCCGGATAATTTCTCATTCTGTTTTGACAATTGAAATATCTTTCTATTGGCCATATCTATTGCACATAATAGATGATCTTCCATGTCTTTTGAGTTGATATCTGCTGATTTCATATAACAAATAGTAGTATCTACAGCAATTTTGCTTGCCACTTCTCCTGCATTGTGGCCTCCCATTCCATCAGCTATGACATATATGCTAAAATCACTGCCTATATAGAAATTAAGGCTGTCTTCATTTAATTTTCTCACTTTTCCTACGTCTGACAAGATCCCCACCATTTTCTACACCCTTTCTACTCCTTTTTCGATTCCAGGTAGCTTCTTCTAAGCTGTCCACAAGCTGCATCTATATCTGCTCCCATTTCTTTTCTTATAGTAGTCTCTATTCCATTCCTGGATAGCACATTTGAAAATTTTTCTATATCCTTCCTGGAGGATTTTATATAATTTTTCTCTTTAACATCATTTATAGGTATCAGATTTACATGACAGAGAATTCCCTTTAAAATTTCAGAAAGTTCATCAGCATGTCTGTCGCTGTCATTTACACCTTTAACAAGTGCATACTCAAAAGAAACTCTTCTCCCAGTTTTTCCTATATAATAACTGCAGGCCTCGATAATTTCTTCTATTGAATACTTATTGGCAACAGGCATCATCTGCTTTCTAAGATCGTCTTCCGGAGAATGCAGTGATATGGCAAGAGTTATCTGGAGGTTTTTCTCTGCCAGCTCAATTATTTTAGGTACTATGCCGCATGTGGAAAGTGTTATGTGTCTCTGCCCTATATTCAAGCTATAATCAGAGTTGACCACATCTATAAATCTTATAACATTGTCATAATTGTCAAGTGGTTCTCCACTTCCCATTAAAACAACATTTGATATTCTATCTTTTATAATTTTCTGTGATATCAAGATCTGTGCAATTATTTCTCCTGAAGACAGATTTCTTACCATACCATCTATAGTTGATGCGCAGAAACTACAGCCCATTCTACAGCCAACCTGGGTGGAAACACATATTGAGTTTCCCCTGTTGTATTTCATTACAACAGTTTCTATGACATTCCCGTCCTCATATCTATATAAAAATTTAGTAGTATCCTTTTTACTGGATTCGTAGCAATTTAAAAGTTCCGGAATTCCTATATAAAAATTTTTCTTTAGAAGTTCCCTCAATGCTGTAGGTACATTTTTCATTTCATCAAAACTCCATATATTGTTCTTATATATCCAATCCATTACCTGAGCTGCTCTGAACCCGCTTTGTTCATTTTTCTTCATCCATTTTTTAAGTTCATCTATATTAAAATCTAAAATATTATACATAAAAATACACCTAAATATTCTTTTTAATTTTCGCTATAAAAAATCCATCCATATTTTTGTCTGGAAGTATCGTAACATATCCTTCATCATGGTAAATAACATTGTCTATACTCCCGAAATCAAGTTCTTCAACTGTAAATTCGGGATTGTTTCGAATAAACCAGTTTACATTTTCTTCATTCTCCAATTTATTCAGAGTACATGTAGAATATACAAGTTTACCACCTGTTTTCAGATATTTTGCTGAGTTTGAAAGTATCTTTTTCTGAATATCAGTTATGTTATTGAGCTGCAGTATATCTTTATTCCATTTGATTTCAGGTTTCTTTCTTATTATGCCAAGCCCTGAACATGGAACATCGGCAATAATCCTGTCTGCAATTTTTTCCATTTCTGGATTATATATTTCAGCATTCTGAAGGCTTGTTCTGACATTTTTTATTCCCAATCTATTCAAATTACCTTTTATGAGTTTTATCTTGCTGCTGTATATATCAAAGGCATAGATAGTACCTGTATTTTTCATCATTCCAGCCATATAGGAAGTCTTTCCTCCGGGAGCACTGCACATGTCAAGTACAATCATGCCTTTACCCGCATCTGTAGAAGCTGCAGCAAGCATTGCACTTTCGTCCTGAACAGAAATCATCCCTTCTTTGAAAAGAGTATTTTTCTCCAGGTTACTTCCTCTATTTATAATTATAGCATCTTTGCAAATTATTCCTTTTTCTAAATTATATCCGTTTTCTATAAGTTCATTCCACACTTTATCAAAATTGGTCTTTAAATTGTTTATACCTACTGTTATTTTAGGAACAGCATTCAACCCACCGAGTATCCCCTCCACCATGTCTTTTCCATATTGTTCCACAAAGAGCTTTGTCATCCATGGTTCAAATGAATAATCAAAACACAATCTATCAATATAATTTTGTGTATTACAGTACTTTCCGTCTTTGTTTCTCAAATAATTTCTGAGAACTCCATTTACAAGCTTTGAAAATTTATTGGATCTCTTCTTTGACAATTCCACGGCTTCATTAACCACTGCAAATTCAGGTATCTTATCCAGATACTTTATCTGGTAAATAGACATCCTCAATATATTCAATATAAAGTTGTCCATACTATTAAGACCATTTCTTAAAAAATGACCCAATATACTGTCAATGGTAAATTTATATTTCAATGTCCCGTAAACTATTTCTGTAACAAGCCCTCTATCCTTCAAACCTAGATTGCTTCTGTTCAATTTATTGTTCAAAGCTATATTTGAATACGCTCCCTTATATAATACATCTTCCAACGTCTCAACTGCAATAAGTCTTGCACTGTTCATATTTTCTCCTCTGTACAAATTAATTTCTATCTCTGCTTATAAATATAAGCCTGAGAAGATTTGCTATTGCTGTAAGAGCTGCAGCTACATAGGTCATGGCAGCAGCACTCAGTACACTTCTTGCTCCATCAAGTTCATCTCCATATAATATGGCTTTGCTGTCCAGTATTC
>Ga0334882_1002798_pt1 | contig 16988 bp, 12 predicted proteins | sample GraSluR1_MG_5_FD_207226 | JGI IMG/M metagenome (GOLD analysis project Ga0334882, IMG submission 207226) | Sludge microbial communities from methane-producing bioreactor in Wageningen University, Netherlands - Granular Sludge_15_04-R1 | ecosystem: Engineered > Bioreactor > Anaerobic >...
AGCCCTTACCCAATTTTGCCAAGACTTTCATTTGTTCAATGTTAGACCAACCGGCGCTTTCGTAGGTATATAAATATATTTCACCTGAGAGGAACTCAACCCGGATAAAATTCTCGCCATATTCGTAAGAACGCACTCCGGAATTACCCTGAAGATTCTTGTATCGGATCAAGAGCAACACCTTTCTTTAATCAAACGCACACATTCCTCAATCGGCATGTTGGAGGTATCCACTTTTACATCGTATCTCACACCTTCATGCACTACATCAACTTGTGCAGCAGCCATACCAGCAACGCGGTCTATCCGCTTTGCTTCACGAGCCTTTGCAACTTCCACATCACAATAAACTCCTACCCACAGTACATTGAAGCCTTGCAGGGCGGCTTGCCATCGTTTTTGCCCTTCTGCCCCGCTGAGAAAGACGTCATCGATGATCAACTTGCCACCTTGTTTGGCCATGGCAGCAAGTCCATGCATCCAGACCCTTTCCAAAGTACGAAAAGCGTTTCCGGGTGTTACCAAACCGTCTGTGCCAAATGAGATCCCCTCTGAGTCCTCAAGTAGCGCTTGGGGTAGAGCGTCGATCAAATCATCAATACTGAAGTGCAGCCAAGAACCGGGCAACGCATCTTGCAAATAGATAGCCAGCGTCGTCTTTCCGGAGCTCGACCCCCCGTTTAAAAGAATCACATCAATCACACGCCCACCTCCAGGCTTTCCAATTAATTACCTTTTTCGCACGAGGGGTCAGACCCCTAATGCGAAATATCCAGTAATTATCCAATACGATTGCGCAATATACCAATGCCGGCGATTTCGCATTCCACAAGGTCGCCCTTCTTCATGAAGCGCGGCGGCTTAAATCCCATTCCCACACCCGATGGCGTTCCCGTAGCAATAATATCCCCGGGTTCCAATGTAATTCCTTGTGAAAAGTCCGAAATAATCGTCGCAATGTTATGAATCAACAGATTTGTATTAGAGTGTTGGCGGACTTCTCCATTGACACGACATTCAATCTCAACTTCCGGAGGATAAGCAAAAGCGCTTTTGTGCACAATTACCGGCCCTAGAACACTGTACGTATCGAGACTTTTGCCCTTAAACCACTGCAAATGCTCCCGTTGCAGGCGTCGCGACGAGATGTCATTGAATATACTATAGCCAAAAATGTAATCTTCCACCTCTTCGCGAGCAATATTCCGACCCTCTTTGCCAATAATCACCGCAAGTTCTACTTCATAATCCAAATCGGCATCAAGCTCGAAAAAGCCCTGAATTTCCTCATCGTGGCCAATAATCCGAGTCGTACGCTTCGAAAAATACACCGGCCGCTCTTGAGTTGCCAAACTCGTACTCAAAGTGCCCGTCGTTTCTGCCCTGTGTGACGCATAATTCACACCCACACAGATAATATCATGCTTCGGTCGCAAGATGGGGGGTAAAAAAGTCACTTCTTCAAGTTTGAAAGCTTTTCCATGCGAATCCCCTTGAGCTTGCAACAGGATAGCCATCTCGGCGGCCGTGACTTGTTCGATGAAGCGGTTCATATCGCAGTAACGTTCGTGACTAAGCAAATTCGCTACAGGTAAAACCTTTGTTTCATCGGCACTCAAAATACCGATTTGTTGGCGGCTTTCATGTATAAAGTTTAAGAATTTCATTTCTACACTCCCTCATAATTTAAATTTATTGAACTTGATTCTTCTTCATTAATTACCGATAACCCTAGCAAAACCCTTTAAAAAAATTTTTCGTTTTTGAGCAATCGACCCCTTTTTTCACCCCTCTTTTATCGTATCTATATATCGAAGATTCTTCGAAGGGTGATGTTCACTTTGATCAGAATTGTACTTGCTGAAGAACAACGGTTATTACGAGAAATGCTAATCATCTTTCTTTCCGATGTACCCGATTTGGAAATCGTAGGTGCTACGGCTTATTCGAATGAACTCTACGAAATATGCCGTTCAGCCAAACCGCATTTGCTACTACTTAGTGACAAAATGCTCGCTGCAGATTGCCACAAAGTACTTCAGTTACATCAAAATAACATACCGGCTTTTAAAATTGTACTGCTTACCGATCGATTGGACGGAGTGGATCTGATGCAAGCAATTCAATCGGGTGCGCATGCGTATTTGTTGAAAGACCTCACCCCTACCCAACTGATTACCTCGCTACGTTGTATCCACGAAGGAATGTTTGTCATGCAGGACTCCTTCACCCAACTTCTCCGAAATCAAATCTCACGAACTCCGAACTCGTCTTGTCAAAATCTAATTCCTGTCGATACCATTTATGCTTACTACAATTTCGATGACGTCGATCGGCATATTATCAACTGCCTCGTCGAAGGTAAAAGTAACAAAGAAATCGGCAGCGAGCTGAATTATTCGGAAGGCTCCATCAAAAATCGAATTTCCAAAATTTTAGGATCTACCGGTTTAAAAGATCGGACACAAGTTGCAGTATTTGCATTACAAAACAATTTGAACGAGACTGATAAATCTTGATCATATATAGCCGAAAGTCACTCCCCAGTTGTGACTTTCGGCATCTTTTTTACTTTTTATAAATGTTTTATACTATTCTTGTAATCTGTTTTCTTTTTATTTCTATAAATGAAGGAGGTTTGACCATGAAAAGATTCTTCACTTCTCTATTGATCCTACTGTTGCTCTTTTCACTGACCGGTTGTTCTAGTCCAAAAACTCCCGAAGCTGCCGAACCCAACCCTCCAGAGAGCAAACCTGAAATCACAGTCAGCACCGATCTAGTCAAAAGTGCCACTCTCCCAAAAACCTATCCTGAAGAGAAATACCCCATTTTTAAAGACAGCTTTATTTTAACCGTCATTGAACTCGAAGGTGGATTTACGCTCACCGCTTTTAGCAAAGAAGATGTAAAAAAAGTCATTGCCTTTTATTTAGAGGCTCTAAAAGGTGCAAAAGTTGATATGGAAACGAAAACCGACGAAAGCTTGACCAGTTTTGGAAGCAAAGATGGCTACACCTTCAACATCGACATTGGCAAAAGCAGTGAACAACCCGGCTACACGACATCCATTATTCTGATGTTAATGCCCACGAAGTAATCCAAAGGAGGCGAATTTCAATGAAGTGCATCTCACTCAAGCGCATGCTATCCCTTTTATTGATTTTGAGTCTACTCTTCTCTTCCCCGTTTTTTGTAATGGCTCTTCCCTCCGATACTCCCAGCGAATGGGCACAAGCCGAAGTCGATGCTGCTCGCAGCAAAAACTTGGTTCTCGATGAAGCAAACGGGAACTTTCAAGCGAACATTACCCGAAGACTCTTTTGTGCTTTGGTCGTCAACATGGTAGAAAACGTTCTGGGCGACACGGTAGCTGTCACCATTGCCAATCCCTTCCAAGATACCAGCGAAGAAGCGATTATCAAAGCATATCAATTGGGAGTTGTCAATGGCATCTCTGCAACAGAGTTTGCACCCGGAGCACAAATTACACGAGAACAGATTGCAGTGATGATGATGCGTGGAGCTCGTAAAATCGATGAAATCAAACGCTCAACTTATGCCTATGTTCCCACGGCTTCCACCGTTTCCTTTGCAGATCAAAGCCAAATTTCCTCCTGGGCTCTACAGGACGTACAAGCTGCCAGCGTTCTTGGAATTATGAAGGGTGTGGGTGAAAACCGAATCAATCCACTCGGCAATACTACGGTGGAACAAAGTATCTTATTGATCACGCGGATGTATGACGGTTTTGTGCCACCCGAGGCCATCCCGCTTGATCCAACGCCCATCGAACCCCTTCCGGAAGACCCAATTCTTGAACCCCCTCCGGAAGATCCAATTCCTGAGACACCTCCGGAACCGGTCGAGAATCAAGCACCGGTTGCCATTGCGAATCCAGTTCAATTCACAACTCAGGAGCAGACCGCACTCGTAATCCAAGCTTCACAATTGGTTACCGATGTCAATAATGACACGTTGACGATTGCTCGAGTGAATGGTCAAACCAATAGTTACAACACCGTCAATGGCACAGTTACCCTACAAAGTGATGGTAGCATAACCTATACCTCACGCGATATCACAGCAAATGTGAGCGATGATTTTGTGGTCAGTGTCTCCGATGGCACACTGCTCACTCATGTCAATGTGAGAGTCAATGTCACCTACACACTAGTGCTTATTTTTAAGCCGTCGTTGTCTTCGGTCGGTGTCAATGGATCTCCTGTTATTGATGAAACGTTGAGTGTAGGGCTATTGAGCTATGTGGGTGGTGTTCCCTCTCCGGCTCCAACATTGGCGTATCAATGGTATAAAGGATCAACCAGCAATGGTTTATACTCCCCCATACTCGGTGCAACTTCATCAAATTACAAAGTTCTGAAAGCCGATTTGAATAATTACCTCAAAGTCAAAGTCACTGCAAGTGGCTCGGCAGGAGGCAGCATTTATAGCGCTCCTGTGGGGTTGGTTGGCTATGGCTTTGCCGGCGGGCTTGGCACAGAGGCAAATCCTTATCAAATTGAAACGGCCAAGCAATTTATGTTACTCAATACGGTGCCTACGGTAGCAAAATATTTCGTTCTGAACAACGACATCACTCTTGATGAGAATTCCTATATCACAACCACATTCTATGGTTCGTTGAACGGTCAATACCATACTGTGACCCTAAATCTCAGCATTCCTGAAGATATTAAAGATGTGGGATTGTTTGCTAGCACCGGAAAGACGAGCAGCTTTACCTCAAAGATCCACAATCTCAAAGTTTCAGGAAGCATCGATACTGCAGCTGCCCGTGTGGGTGGATTGGTCGGACTAAACCAAGGACGAATCGTACAATGCACCTCCTTTGTTAGTATCGATGCCTATAGCTATGTAGGAGGATTGGTCGGTTCAAACTATGGGATCATTCAACAATCCGCTACGGTGAGTAATCACGTCAATGGCTCGAGTGGAATTATCGGTGGACTGGTTGGCTTGAATGCAACAGATAGTGGAATTGCCAACTCCTATGCCAGGACTAACGTCTTTGGTAACGGTAATGAGGGTGGTTTAGTTGGCTGGAATCAAGGTGGGATCAACTACTGTTATTCGTTAGGTAAAGTCGAAGGCTACAATAACATTGGCGGATTGGTCGGACATAATTACAACGGAACTGTAGAACATTCGTATTATGATAAGGATGTCAGCGGGGTGAGCGATACCGGAAGAGGAATTCCACGCACGACAGTGCAAATGAAAACTAAAACCACCTACGTCGCCTGGGACTTCACTTACATCTGGAATTATAGTCCTGGCCAATACCCAGCCCTACGCCTCGAATAATTTCTCAGAGGGGTCAGACCCCAGTGGTAAATTTTTCGCAGAGGGGTCAGACCCCTCTGCGAAATTCTGATTGAAATCAACCGCGAACAATCTACAAAAAAATGCGCCTTACCTCGAGTAAGGCGCATTTTTATATATTTCTACTGAAGCATGAGATTTTACTTTAGCGTGTTATAGTGATCACATTTTCTTGTGGGATTTCCACTGCGGTTACATCAAAATCAGATAAAACCGTAAGAATGCGATTTCCGGGCTGCCAAATTTGTTCAAGTTCTTCAAAGGAGAAGTTCGCTTGACTACCAATTGCATCGGGCTTTCCAGGGTCGTTCGCATAGAATCGTTCTTCATCGTATCCTCGAATTAAAGTGAAGTGATACACCATGGCGTCTGACTTCTGGGCATAGATGCGGTTGACCGGGATGATCACCGGAGAACCTTGATCTAGAAAACTCTTAATGTCTTCATTATCGTTACCGGTGCTGAGCACTACTTCATCAAATCCCATAAACTCTTTGAGGATCGTTTGCATATCAGCAGTATTTACACCTTCGCGAGCACCCGTGTATTCGTAACCATGCGGAGGTCTCGTATAGGTTTTGGGGTACTCTTCTTGAAAGGTGTTTAGCGAATCATAGATAAATTCATCAACTTCAAGAATTCGCTCCGGTGTAGGCACAATCTGTTTAAAGTAGGCCTCCAGCATTACCAATGCAGTTGGACCACAATTCATCGAAGAAATAATCTCTTCCGGTTTTTTCATATGTTCGTACCATTGAGCTACCCATTGTTCGGGAGTTAACTGGGACAAATATGTAACCGATAGAATGGACTCTGCATTGGCTGCCAGTGCAGTGCCAGAAAAGAGCAAGTTCGAAAACATGGAAACGAGGATTATCAAGAAGATCCCTTTGGATTTTACAAATCTCGTCATTACAATCTACCTCCTAAAAAGTCATCGATATTGTAAGATCGGCTTCGTGATTCCAGATCCTGTTTCGAACGAAAGTTATTTCATTTGATTATCGCGACTGTAACATATTTTGTTACATTTAATATTCTGCTGTGCAATTAATCCTCCTCCCTGGTATTTTTGATTTACTTATGTTCTTTTGCTTTTTTTGGTCGGATTATGTACTTATTGATTTTACTGTTAGCTCTCTAACTATTAATTGGCAAATATCTTAGTCTTGGAAACAATCGATCTGTTTTTGAAAAAATTCACGACTTTGCTTTACAAATCCAGTGAATTTTCTCATAAAGACGACTTTCGTTAATATAATCATGGTATTGCCGTGATATCGATGTAAAATTTACAGTAAAACTTGTATTTTAATTAAATATCCTACAAATTTGACTTAAACTCAAAATCGAAAATAACGATCACAGTTGCTAACACACCTCTTTCTAGCTTGTAACAAGCAACCGCGTTGTAACCTTTATGTAATTTATTTTGTAACCATATTGAACAAAACTATCGCTACAAATGATTCAACCACAAACGTTTTTCAAAGTTACAACTTCAATTTATTACTTAGATATCTAACTATAAAATAAATTTCCTTACCCTTGCAGGATTAATCTTTTTCGTTTTGAAATTTATAATGAAGCATAAGTATAAAATCCAAGAAAAGGAGCACCCTGATGAATCACAAAAATAAAATGACACCAGAGTTTCGCAACGTAGAAGGTGGATTATTCTCCAAAGTACAAAAAGCCGATGTTGGCGATGGTTACATTAAAATGGCCGAGCAAGGTGTTGCCTTACTGGGCTGGGCAGACCCCTTCTTTCCAGACCCGGTTCTTCCTAAACATGTTGGCAATGCTCTCCTCAACGCCTTTCAACATGGCACCCCCTCCCACTACACCATGCCAATTGGGAATACGATTCTCAAACAGAAAATCGCACAGAAAATCACCCGTCAAAGCGGTATTGAGCTTGACCCCAATCGCAACATTTTGGTTACACCCGGTTCCGATTCTGGGCTATTTTATGCCATGCTTCCCTTTATTTACCCCGGCGACGAAATCATGATCCCAGACCCCAGCTATCCCAACAATTTTCAGAATACACGCATCATGGGCGGCGTACCCATCTCTATCCCCTTGCACGAAGATGAGAATTACCAATTAAACTTGGAAGAGTTCGAGAAACGATATACCCCAAAAACAAAGATGGTCGTGTTGACGCACCCGAACAACCCCACCACAACTGTGTTTCGTCGAGAAAATTTAGAGAAATTGTGTGCCTGGATCGTTGAAAAAGACCTGATCCTTGTTGTGGATCAAGCCTTCGAAGACCATATTTATGATGCAATTGAGTTCGTCATACCCGCCTTTTTGCCCAATATGTGGGAGCGAACGGTAACCGTATGTTCTGTATCCAAAGGCCTCGCTTTGAGCGGCTTCCGTGTGGGATATCTATACTGCAACGATATATTCATGGATGCTTATTACGGCGCCGCGGTCAGTGTTTTAGGTGCGACCAATACCGCCGCCCAAATCGCCGTCATCGCAGCCTTAGAGGACGATTCTTTCGTACAAAGTTATGGTGAAATCTTCGACCGACGTCGCAAGTTCCTATGTGAGCTCGTCAAATCGTCAAACCGGATAGCCATGGTCACCCCTGAATCCTCCTTCCTCGCGTGGATTAACGTTGGCAAACTTGGAAAATCGAGTGAAATCGTCGATTACCTAGTCAAAGAAGCCAAAGTCGCCGTCAACGACGGACACGCCTATGGACCCAATTCCGGTGAGCATATCCGTGTCGTCTATGGCTGCCTAGCAGATGATCGTGCTCTCTTCCGTGCACTCGAACGTCTCGTCACCGCCCTTGACAAATATTAAACCGCATAAGCGATACATAAAAGGTATGACATACTCAAACGTACATAAAAAACAGCAGCGAGAACAACTCTCGCTGCTGTTTTTTTTAAGAAGTGGACGTTCGAGTTTTCGCAACAAAAACGCGAATGACCCCACCTTGAAATTTCCCTTTGAAAATTTCGTATTGAACTTACTTCACCTCAAACTTGAAGAGTTCTGGCCGATTGTAATGTCCAACCGGATCCCAGTCAAACTTCGACTGAACAATCTGATCCAAATCCACGTCTGCTACCAAAATCCCCGCTTTGTCAAATAATGGCCCCGCCACATATTCTCCATACGGATCAATGATACAACTCCCACCCCTGCACATCACTTCCGGCAATTCTTTTAAATCATCATAATATTTCAAATCCGTAGGATACATGCTTTTCTCAACATACTGATTACTCGTAATTACAAAGCATCTTCCCTCAAAAGCGATATGACGCAACGTTGCCTGATACACTTCGCGTTGATCTGCGGTCGGAACAATGTATAAATTGACCCCTTTGGAGTACATCGCCATTCTGGCAAGCGGCATATAGTTTTCCCAGCAAATCAAGGAACCCATCTTCCCATAGGGCGTGTCGATCACAGTTAGAGTCGATCCATCATCTTCACCCCAGATGACGCGCTCCGCAGCAGTCGGTTTCAATTTCCGGTGTCTGCCCAAATACCCTTCCGGACCGAAAAATAAGTTACTACAATGGAGCGTGCCATCGAGCCCGTGGCCATTTTTCTCTGTTACACCAATCGATAAAAAAACGCCCAGTTCCTTTGACAGTGCCGCCAACGTATCGACTTCCTCTCCCGGTACAGCAACGGAGTTCTGATAATAACGCATAAAGTCTTCTCTACCGGCTTGTGTTCTGCTGCCTACTACCATGCCAAAGGTCAGTCCTCTAGGATAACATGGGATGAAACTTTCCGGGAATACGATCAGCTTTGCCCCCATCTCTGCTGCTTCTCGTGTTAAACGGATAGTCTTCTCCATCGTTTTTGCCAAATCAAACAAAACCGGAGCGTCTTGGATTACAGCGATTTTCAATAAATTCTTCATGAGGCATCCTCCTTGTGGGATAACTAAACTTCTGTAGCTGAGTTCATCTCTCTAACGATACCCAATTCTGTATGCAATAGATGAATTCCTATGGTACTTTGAAAATTCAACAGTCGGCTTCCATTCATCTCTCGGCTTTTTGTGGATGGTTAAAGTAATTTCTCTTAAATTTTATTCCTTTTTGTCGAAATAGAGGACTTTTAATTTTTTCATAGAATAAATTATATGATAACAAGAACCATTATTACCTCATTGGCGTTTCGTAAGCTGATTTATTAAAAAAATTTCACGAGCGACCCCGAAAATTCTTCAGCACTTTACGTATATATATTATAGAAGTTCCTGAAGGCTGCATCGCACCAAAAACCTGCCCTTCAAAATTTATGGCGATAAGGGGATTATTATGATCAAAGTAAAAAATACACTTCTCATTATTTGTTGGGTCGTTATACCAACCGTTTTATATTTTGTTCAGGCAAATGGACTACTCAGCACAGCAGATTGGTCATGGGGGCTGCTTAAGCTCAAGAATTTGCTTTTTTACGGAGTTTGGCCTGTACTTCCACTTGTTTTTGCCTCAAAACCCAAATTTCAATTTGTCCATGATAAGCATCGCAAATGGAGAAATGAAGTTCCGGTCAAAAACAACTATCATTTTTTCGGCGTTTTTGGCTTATTTGCACTAATGACCATCAGCCTAGCCCTTTACTTATTTCGCTCAACAGTCATCGTATTGCCAAGTGAACTTCTCATAGCCGCTTTTTTAGCTCTCGGCATCATGGTTTATCGAACCCATAGCAGTAACACTGCCCTACAGCAATTTTTTGCGTTCACTTCAGACCTCGATTATGATTATAACGACCTCTACCTGCAATTGAAAAAAATTGAAGAAGAGCGAAATCACACCGTGCAAGAGCCTCACCCCGCCGTCGCAAACAGTAACCTCCACACCTAAAATTTCAAGGTGGGGACGTTAAATTTCAAGATAGGGACAGTCCCTACCTTGAAAAAAGCCCTGCTCTTTAACAGAGCAGGGCTTTTTCACGTACCTATTGCGGTAAGAGTACCAGCGAATCAATTTCTTTGAAGTTTGCGTAGTCATAGGAAGTAATCTTACTCCCCTGGATGTAATACAACACATCACCCACATAGACAACGCGGCTGACGCTAGGAACATCGGTGCCATAGATCTGGGGTTGCTTGGAAACTAAGAAAGTCTTCAAGGCCAACTCGTTATTGGCATAACTCATGATGACAGCACCCTGCTCCTGTGTATAAGTAACCGGATCCGCTGTCAAATAGGCGTCGAAGCCAAATTGGCTGTTCGAAGGATCAAACATTATGGCCTTATGATTACTCAATGCTTCGGCATAGCTACCGGCATTGCCGAGCAGATACTTTGATACTTCAACCGGCTTGCCCATATCGGATACATCGAACAACGAAACCTTGATTCCATTGGTCTTGGTCCCAATCACAACTTCTTTTCCAAATTGATCCTTCTGATAAATCTCTACAACATCCATGCCGATACCCAACAAATGAGTCTCACTCACCGGATGCAGATAATTGCTGAATCCGGGAATCTTTAACTCGCCGGTCACAACCGGCTTTGTCGGATCTGACAAATCAAAGACGAACAATGGATCTACCGTGCGGAACGTGACAATGTAGCCCTTTGCACCAACAAATCGAACCGAATAAATGTTTTCACCTTTGGCAAGACCTGTTACCGAACCCGCAATATTCATCGAAGAGTCGAGCACATATAAGCTATTGTCACTCCCCCAATTGGTCGTGGCCACGCGCAAATGATTCTGATATTCATCCATAGCAAATTGATTAACCAAATACCCCGGAACCTCACCGGAGCCGGCATATCCCACCTGCAGGCCACTTACCGTGAACTTGGTGATCGCAGTTTTTCCATTATAATCGGTTGCAGCAAGATAAAGCGCGTGGTCGTTCATGTAGGTCACCGCACCGGATGCGGCTATCACTTCCACCTCAGCCTTATCGTCGTTACGGATATCAATCGCCGACACACCCACAAAACCCTGGGATGGATAACGAGGCATCAGCATGACATCGGATAATTCCACAGCTTTCGCAGCAAACCCGGTTGCCGTATCTCGCACTGTAGGTACATAAATCTCACCATAGATTTGCGTGTTCGATACCAGATAAACGATATCGCCATTCTTCCTGCTGGTCGAATAAGCACCTTCCATTTCGTGGCTCTTGATCAAACTCGGTGCTTGCGGATCCACAATGTCGTAAACGTCAACAAACGTGAAGCTCTGCATCGGCCTATAAGGTGGCATCATCATCTTTTCATCGGGAGCTATTTCAGCTTCCGGTTCGACCAGCATGGGCTTATCCACACCCACCCAATTGTCATACTCGTTTCTCGAACCCAAGATTACTAAACGGTCCCCATCGACGAAAATCTCTTGCACACTCTTCTGTTCGTCAATGCGAAGCGTTGTCAGCTCCGTTAAGTCTCCCTGATTCACCGATACAATTCGTACTGCGTTTTGCGCCACAATATAAAGATACTTGCCATCGGTTTTGACCAAATCCGCTTCATCAATGCCTTCTACCTGTGTATTGGTGGTGGAATAATCGCCCGAAGCGTTTTCCGATGAATCCCCTGCTTCAGCAACCGGAGCACCTTCTTGCGGTGCCGGCGTCGGAATCGGCGCCCAAATTCCATCCACTTTGAGCGAATCATCGCGCATGTAAAAATAGTTATACGAACCCGTCACCGAAGCTTGAACTTCTGCAAAATTCTGCGCCTTTAAAGCGACCCCAATCTTGCTCTGCACTTCTTTCATCAAGGTGCCGTGAGAAGCCAGGTCTATTTGCGTTTCGCCCACTGCGATTACGCGGTTGAAATAAGAAACGCTCTTTTGAAACACATCTTCAGCCAACACCCGCAACGGAACCATGGTGCGGCTGTTCAAAATCGTTGAACTCGTGTCCATGGTAAACTCGCGAATTGCACCCTTGGTGTCGACACTGTAACTCTGTTTGTCAATTGGGAACAGATACCGTGAGCCGCCGTGCTCGATAATTGCCACCCGATTCACAGCGTCATAGGACACAACCGCGCCAAAATGCTCCGCAAACGCGCGCAATGGCAGCACTGTGCGGCTATTGATCACCGTCGCTGCAACATCAGGGTTAAGCGGGTCGAGAGACGAAATCTGATCCCCTTCTAAAAGAAGAGGACTACCGGTGTGGAAAAATAGATGGGTAGAACGTGCGTCGTCCACTGCCAGCGCTCCTGTAAACAAATTAAAAGAAAGAGCCAGTGTTACCATGATTAAAATCAGGCTAAACTTCTTCATAAAAATCAACTCCTTACCCATTATGACGAACTCCCTCACAACAATGTTCCCGATTTCGCACTAGGGGTCAGACCCCTTGGTTGAATTATTTCGCACTAGGGGTCAGACCCCACCTTAAAATTTTAAAGAGATGGTTATTTCGCCATCTCTTTTGCTTTGTTCTATTATCCGTTATCAACGTTCAGCCATACTCCAATAATCGTCTCAATGCAGCAGATCAATCACTTGCTCAATGAAGACATTCACAATCGTGGTGTCCCAATGTGTCCCGGCTCCTTTTCGGAGCTCCTCAATCGCTTCTTGCTCGGTCAGAGCTTCCCGATAAGGTTTGGCTGTAGTCATCGCTTCATAGGCATCGGCAACGGCAATAATTCTGGAAGCCAATGGAATTTGTTCCTCTGAAAGGTGATTCGGATACCCTTGTCCGTCGACACGTTCGTGGTGGGCAATAATCCAATGCGCCATTTCGTGAAATTCCATGGTGCTGCTTAAGATATTCGCACCCTTGGAACTGTGCAACTTCATGAGCTCCCATTCTTCGCGACTCAGTTTATCGGGTTTATTGAGCAAATTCTCATCGATGCCAATTTTGCCAATGTCATGCAGCAACCCAGCTACTCTGATTTTTTCGACGACTTCTTTCTCTAAGTTCATCGCCTTGGCAATACATTCACTTAAATAACTGACGCGTTCTGAATGTTTCCTCTCCCGATCACTCTTGGAAAACAGTGTTTCCATAATGGCCTGAATGGCTCTGCTTCGGAAACTACGGCTACTAAAATATTTGCGATGATACATAAAGGCCTCAGCCTCTTTAAACAAGCGGTCCAATGGGTCCATGGGATAGCGTTGCATGCTGTATCCAAAGGAAATCCCTAAATCATTGGCAGGTTCGCTCTCGTTGTCCGCATCCAATACCTCTTCCAAGTGATAGACTAAGGTGCGCACTTCGTTATCCAACGCTTTTGGCACAATGATGGCAAACTCGTCTCCCCCAATGCGCGATAACAAATGACGTGGCCCCAAATGCTCTTTCAAGCGCGTAATCAAAGTGCAAATCGCCTCGTCACCTTTTAAATGACCATAGGTATCATTATACATTTTCAAACCGTTGATGTCCCCCATGAGGATGCCAATCGGATACTGGTTGCCACTCGCCATCATATTGGCATACGTCTCTTCAAAAAAGCGTCGGTTGTATAACCCGGTCAAATGATCGTGATATGCCAAATAATGCACCTGCTGATTGGCCGTTTCCTGCTCGGTTACATCGAACAAAATTGTAAAGAGCAATTCTTTCCCTTCCTGAACCATGCTACAACTGAATAGATCGACAGTGCGCAACTCGCCATTTTTCAATCGATGCTTGGTCATGAAACGCCCATGCGTATGTTCACGTGTATATTGCCGAAGTTCATCCGACATGGACTTCCCGTGTGCATTGACGTCGTAAATGTGTAATTTCAACATTTCTTCATACGAGTATCCGTAAAACGCTAAGCAGGCAGGGTTGACATCGACAAAACGTCCGGTTTCAGCTTCGACCAAAAACATCACTGCGCCATGACGATTAAACATGGCTTCTAAGCGTGCTAATAAAGCCTCGGTTTCTTTTTCCTTGGTTTTCTTTTGTATGGCAATCCATACCCCGTTCATGAGCGCTTGAATGACCGAGATGTCGGCCTCAGTATAGGCATCTGTCTTGTTGAGTAGCCCAATAACAGCCACAATTCTCTGCTGGTCAAACAAAGGAACTGACATGCAATTCGTTATGAAACTATTCCATTTTGGTAACCCTTTTGCAAAAGAACTACCAGCGAAATCCGATACAAGAACGGGCTGCCTTTGGCGAATGGCCTCCCCCAAGAACCCCGTTTCATTCACCGATAAGCAGGAGCCCGCTTCGTCGAAACTACAATTGAGGAGGTCTTTATCACCATATCGCTTCAGCTGCAGTTCCTCTTTTGCCTCATTATAGGAGCAGACGAAACAAAATTGACTACCGGTCAATCGTTTGGCTTCCTCAATGGCGTAGGTGAGTTGCTCCTCCACAGTATGGAATTCATCGGTCATACAACGATTGATAATGCGATTGGTCTCTGAAGTTTTCTCTATCATCTCTCGTCGTTTCGCATCTTCGGTGATGTCTCGCGCAAATCCGCCGACACCAATTTTTCCGGTTTCCAGAATGACCGGGAATTTTCGAGTTTCAATAATCCGATCTCCCGCCGGTTCTTCCCAGATTATGAGACGATTTTGCTTTAAAACCTCAATGTCGTTGCGCCGCCGGTTCTCAGCCTCTTCTTTCGCCATGACATCAAAATCCGTATGATTCAAGTAATCACTTTTTTGTAAGCCTCTCGCTTGAGTCACAGCTTGATTGACCAGGACAAAGCGAAATTGATCGTCTTTAATAAAAATACGATCACTACTTGCGTCCATGAAGGTTTGCACCAAATTTCTAAAGCGTTCGAGTTCCAATTCTTTTTGCTGCTTCTCGGTGTTGTCGATGATAGAAACCATAATTTGGCAAGGATCCTGCTCCGATTGCTGATGTGCAGTAGCATAAAACTCAACCCAAATTACACGTCCATCCTTACATGCAAGGTGCAAGTTACTTTGGATCTCGGCTTGTTCACCGCGCATTAATTGTTCAAAGATATGCTGTGCTCTATCCTGATCCTCTTCGGCAATAAAGCGACTCCAAGGATACTGAACGAGTTCTTCCACAGTATATCCTAAAATTCGGCAAAGGGCATTATTGGCAAGCAGGGTGCCCGAAGGTAATGTTAGGGCTTGCCCAACCAAACTATTATGGAAAAAACCCTTGACCAGTTGTTGAACATACCCAGGCTGGTCGCGTAGCAACTGCTCGTAAAACAATTGTGTTTCCATAACCACACTCCTATTCGAAAATAGTTTCGGTCATTATTTATAAGGTCCAAAATGACTTTTTAACATAAATTACAATACTAAAAACCCGAAATTTGACATAAACTTAGTATTGATTCATTTTCGCTGCACTGTTCGTCAATTCCTTTACAATGAAACAAAAAAATTCTCAAAAAGCGTATTTAAGGCCTTTGAGAATAATTTATTTACATTTCACCATGTTAAAGGATTTGCAAGTTTTCTATAGAATTTCTTGGTGAAGGAGATGATATTATGAAAGAACAACATCAATGGGAACTACCGGCACAGAAGCCCAACGAGTATCACTTTTGTGAAACCAGACGCGGAAGAGAGTTCATCTTAAGGTTGACCACCGGCGCCGATCCCGTTTTGGCCATCCGTGAATTCGCAATCGATAACCAGATTCGGTTTGGGAAAGTTCACGCAAGCTTCATGGGTGCCTTCCAGCCAACTCATTACGACAAATGGGTGCCGAACCCCCAAGATCCACAAGATTGGCATATGGAAATTACTGCGGTCAACGCCAATTTGAGCATGCTTTGTTCGATTAGTGGCATGATCAGTCAACGGCCTAAAAAGGATGGCAGCGAAGAAACCTTTGTAGCCATGCACTTCGTTTCCGGAGGAGCTTGGGATACTGCCACCTTCGGAGGGCATTTAGAAGAAGGGACTCGAGTCAAAGGTGTAATGTGCGCCTTTGTTACCGAATTGCTCGACATCGATGTTGAGTATCAGGCCAACGTCAAACCGGGCGACAAATACCCCGAAAACTTCTATGTGAATACGAAGAACGGAAATAGTAAATAAACTATATTATTTCAAGGTGGGGTAAACGCATTTGTTGCGAATGCGTGCACTGTCCCCACCTTGAAATTTTGTCTCTCCAACACATCGGCAAGGCGCTGGATTGTAGCATTGTCTACCGACCACTCTATCTTTTCAAACTTCAACGGCTCTTTACGTATCTCAACTGCTTTTTGCATTGCATCCTCATCGGGACACAAGCCTTCCTGTAAAGCCCACTCTCCTGCTGCCGTCTTCGATATCAACTTGCCTGTGCGAATCGTATATATCCCGCGCGCAATATCGAGCAACCAACCCACCGAATCCCCATGCACCCTCGCCGATTGCACATGCCTTATGATCTCCTCACGCATCTGCTCATACAACGGATACCACATTTCGCCGCGTAAATCTTCTCCACACAGTAAGATCCTGCAGTCCAGAATTTCTGCCACGCTGAAACTGTCGAGCTTGTAGCTATCGGTAATCCTCTGACCAGTAGTTCCCCAATAAACAACACATCCCTGCTTCTTTTGCAAAAAAGCCTCTGCCAATAAAATCGCTCCCTCAAACGAACGAAACAGAGCAGTTCCCTCATACCGCTCAACTAAAACTTGACGAAGCAACAAAAGCCGTTCGGCCTGCTGCTCCGTCATTTCTTTTTTTGTGAGGACCAAAATATCGAT
>Ga0334882_1002800_pt1 | contig 16976 bp, 16 predicted proteins | sample GraSluR1_MG_5_FD_207226 | JGI IMG/M metagenome (GOLD analysis project Ga0334882, IMG submission 207226) | Sludge microbial communities from methane-producing bioreactor in Wageningen University, Netherlands - Granular Sludge_15_04-R1 | ecosystem: Engineered > Bioreactor > Anaerobic >...
GAAGAGCATGATGATGAGCATCATCAGCAGTTCCACGCTGATCAGCACCATGCCCACGCTCATGCCCGACTGCATCGGGATGGCATGTGCCGGGTAGGGCTTGCCGCGCAGTGCCGCGAAGCTGGTCCGTGAGTTCGCGAAGGTATTGACGCGGATGCCGTACCAGGCCACCCCGAAACTGCCGGCCATGCCGATCAGGCTGAACGCGAGAATGATCGCCACGCGTCCCCACGAGAAGCCGACGAGGACCTTGTAGTAGAGCAGGATGACCGTGCCGATGAACAGCCACAGAATCAGCAGGAACCTGCCCTGCTGGATCAGGTAGGTCTTGCAGGTCTGATAGATCAGCTCGCTGATCTCGCGCATCGATTCGTGCACGGGCAGATCCCGCAGCCGACGATAGGTGGCCAGCCCGAAGCCCAGGCCCGCCAAACAGACCAGCAGACCGATCATCAGCAGATGGTTGCCCTGCATTCCGAAAAACGAGACGGACGTGAAGTCCGGCAGCACGAGGCTGGCCTCTCCACCGTGGATGCCGCCCGATTCCTCGCCGCCGCCTGCGGAGCAGCCGGCCAGCAGCCCGGTGAGTCCGAGACCTGCTATCCACATCGCGCGGCGGACTCCACCAGACCTGCTGGTGGACGTACTGGATGGGGGCGTGCCGCCCGACCGACGCTCTGCCATCATGGCTCCTCTCTGAGCATGACTTCGGCCATCCGGAGCTTGCTTGCATCCCGGACCCCGACTTTCGGTTACCCAGGATACGCGCCGGTCACCCGGCTGATGGGCCAGCTACCAGGTGGACACCGCGCACGCAGTCGAGAACATCCGCAGGCTTCCGCCGTCGCCGGGATCGGCACTCAGACCTTGAGGTTGATCCCCGACACCTGCTGTTCGATCATCTTGGCGATCAGATCAGCGATGTGGGCCCCGGCCTCGACCGGCCCAGTGCCCTCGCGGTGGATGTTGGAGACACAGTTGCGCTCCGACTCGGGCATGCCGACCCGAGCCCGGTACGCCAGATAGGCCGACAGCGACTCCGGCGTAGCAAGCCCGGGACGCTCACCCAGCAGCACACAGGTGACCCTCGCGCCGAGGGTCTGCGAGATCGGCTCCATGGAGCGCACGCGGCCGTACTTCACGAAGAACGGCGTTCCCACGCTCAGCCCGTGCAGCTTCAGCCCCTGCTCGAGCGCGGGTAGCAGATCGCGGACGTTGGCCTCGACGGCCGTCGACGACAGCCCGTCGGAAACGTAGACCTGCACCTGCGGATCGGCGACGCAGCGCTTCTTGATCTCGGCGAGGGTCTCGTCGTCGAATTGTGCGCCCAGATCGGGCCGGGTCAGGTACTCGTCCTTCGAAGTGCACCTGGTCTGCACGCTGAACAGCCCCAGCTGTTCCAGCAGATCCGGATCCACATCGGTGAACACGGCATCTTGAGCCGAGGCGTTGTCCGCCCAGAAACGCAGCAGCGCACTGGTCGTATAGCGCGGACCGCTGCGTCCCAGCCCCAGCCGGGCCCAGGTGCGAGCCTTCACCTGCGCGAACCGCTCCGGGTTCGCGGGGTGCGCCACGTCATAGGTCATCCGGTAGTCGACCTGCCGGATATCGGGGATCTCATCGTCCTCGGTGGTGGCTACGGCAGCGCCGACCCCCAGTTCGCTGAGCACCCGGCGGACGATGAGTTCCATCTCCTGATCGTTCATCACGCTCACCTTTCACTCACAGCCCGGTTCAGAAGAAGATCGAGCCGTCACCGGCCCGCTCGGTCAGCACGCCACTGTCGTCGCACAGTCCCCGCGAGACCATCCAGCGGTGGAACTCGGGAGCCGCGGTACGTCCCAGCAGTTCGCGCAGCGTGGCATCGTCGTGGAAGCTGGTGTCCTGGTAGGCGAGCATGACATCGTCGGCCAGCGGGACACCCATGTAGTAGTTGGCGCCGGCCAACGCCAGCAGCATCGTCGCCTGCTGCTGATCGTCCATGGTGATCGACGTGTGGTTCGTCCAGCAGGGCGCCATACCCATCGGCAGGCCGAGGAACTTGCCCATGAAATGGTCCTCCAGATTCGCCCGGATCATTTCCTTGCCGTCGTAGATCGTCTCCGGCCCGATGAACCCCGAGACGTTGTTCACCATGAACGGCCGGAAGAAACGTCCGAAGCCGTAGGTGCGCGCTTCCAGGGTCTGCTCGTCAACACCACGGTCGCGTCCGATCGACACCTCGGAGCCCTGCCCGGTCTCGAAGTAGAGCAGGTTCGCTCCCTGGCACTGGCCGTACTGTTTCACCAGCTCATAGGCCTCCTCGAGCAGCTCCCGCGTGACCCCGAAGTCGTCGTTGGCACCCTGGGTGCCGGCGATCGACTGGAAGATCATCGACAGCGGCGCTCCCCGGCGCAACGCCTCCATCTGGGTGGTGATGTGAGAGAGCACCACGACCTGAGTCGGGATCTCGTTGCGGACCATGAAATGCCACACCGCATCGGCGATCCGTTTGGTGTTGGCCGGGTCGTCACCGACCGGATTGATACCCAGACAGGCATCGCCGCACCCGAAGGAGACCGCCTCGGCCAGTCCGAGCACGATTGTCTCCGGGTCATCGGTGGTCGAGTTGGTCTGAGCACGATACGAGATCGTGCCGGCCTGGCCGATCTCGGTATTGCAGTGGGTGACATAGCGAATCTTGGACGCGCCGTAGACCAGATCCATCGAAGTCATGATCTTGGCCACCGCGGATGCCACCTCGCCCACGAAATTGCGTCCGGAGCGCTTCAGCACGTCAGGGGTGGTCTTGTGATCGAGCACCCACTCGCGCAGCTCGCCGATCGTCATGGTCTTCATGGACTCGTAGCCGGGCTGGTTGAGGCCGTCCCAGTTCACCCGGGTGACCTCATCGTCCTCGTACGGCACGGTCGGATTCTCGGTCAGCTCGCCCACCGTCAGCTCCGACAAGACGACCTTGGCAGCCAGCCGTTCGGAGGCTGTCTCGGCAGCGATGCCGGTCAGCCGATCCCCCGCTTTGGGTTCGCTGGCTTTGGCCAGCACATCGGTGATGCTCGTGAAGCGAAAGCTGTGCCCATTCAGGCTGGTTGCTAACTTCATTGCTCCCTCCCCTCCCAGCGCCCGTCGTTGGACGCCGGACTGTGCTACCTTGGCCGGCCACGTCCGACCCAGGCAGTCAATCGTTGAAGACCAGAGTCTTCACCACCACCGGCACCGCCTGCCCGGCGCCCACCGGTGCACCGATGTCGATGTAATCGCCCAACCCGGTGTGGACGCCGTCGATGCAGACCACATCATCGCGGCGCCCACGTTGCACCGCGAGGGATTGGCCGAGCACCTTGGCGCGGTCGTTTTCCAGGACGACCACCAGCGGATTGGGCCCGTTCAAGATGGTGGCCGCGCCGTCGATGATCGCCTGCGCCGTCTCCTGAACCGAGGCGAACGAATTGATGTGCTGACCGCTGAAGCAGACCGCCACCGCACGACTGAGATCGTCGGGATTGAGCAGGGCGAGTTGCTCTTTGATCGCGGCCGCCAACCGGGCCGGGTCGGCTGCCTGTTCATCGGGAACCCGCAGGATCGGCACATTGCGGATCGGCAGCAGCTCCCGCGCGTACTCGATCGTCGACCCGCTGATCTCCATGGTGTGGACACCCGCGCCCACTACCGTCGCACCGATGGTTTCCGCGCCGTGATAGCGCTTCACCAGGCCGAATGCGCTCTCGTCAGCGATCGCGGCACCCAGCAGCGGCCCAATGTCGCCGAAGCGGAACGGGTTCGAGCTGCGATCGGCATCGATCAGATCGGCCACGCCACCGGAGAAGCTGATCGCCGCCGGGATGATCTCGGAACCGAGCGGTCGTCCCATGTTGGTGTACATGGTCGAGTGCATCTCATCTCGGGAGATCAGCCCGACGCCCATCGCCAGTTGCCTGGCCATCACCCTTGCCAGGGTCCGCAGGCGCTCCAGATCGGCGCGATCGCCCACCTCCAGCGGGATACCGGATGCCGCGGCGAGCCGGCGGATCTGATGCGAGATGTAGCTGATCTTGCCACTGTCGACCCGCACCAGGCGTCCGCCGATATCCAGGCAGGACGCCCCGAGCAGCCGGCCGAACCGGTAGGCCGCAATGTTGGTCGTCCCGCCACCGACGTCGAGATTAGCGATGACCTGGGGATTGTCCCGTGACCACGAATCGATGCCGACCCCGCGGGCCGCCAGCACCGCTTCGAGCAGCGGGCCGGCGGCGGCGACAACGAAGTCACCGGCGAGTTCACTGAGCGCCTGCAAGACCTGCTCGGCGTTGTCGGCGCGGGCGGTCTCACCGGTGATGATCGCAGCACCGGTATGCACGTCGGATGGTTTCACCCCGGCCGCGCGGTATTCGTCCTCGACGATCGTCCGCAGCGCGTCCACATCGATCAATTCGGGATTGATCAGTGGCGTGAGATAGATACGACTGCGATAGATGACCGTCTTGTCGACGATCGAGATGCGCGGCACGACGAAGGCGCCGGCCACGTTCTCGATCGTCAGCCTGCTGAATACCAGTTCGGTGGTGGAGGTACCGACGTCGATACCGACACTGATGACGGTTTCACTCATGGCTCAGCCGAGTTCGAGCACGGTGCGCCCAGGCAGAGCGGAGGTCTGCATGTGCTCCATCACCTCGTTGATGTCTTGCAGCCTCGCGGTCTGTACCGTGGCAGCGATCTTCTCCTGCGCCGCCAGGTGCAGTGCGCGCCCGAGATCGTAGCGGGTGCCCACGATCGACCCGCGCAAGGTGATGGCGCGCATCACCATGTCGTAGATCGACAACGGGAAATCGCCCGGGGGCAAGCCGTTGAGCACCACGGTGCCACCAGGACGCATCATGCCGACCGCCTGCCCGAATGCCGGCGGGGAGACGGCGGTCACCAGGGCGCCGTGCGCACCACCGATCTGACGTTGCAGATAGCCGACCGGGTCGGTGTTGCGGACGTTGATGGTCATGGTCGCACCCAGCCGGGCCGCCAGGTTCAGCTTGGCGTCGTCGATGTCGACGGCGACCACCTGGAATCCCATCGCCCTGCCGTACTGGACGGCCAGATGTCCCAGACCACCGATGCCGGAGATGACCACCCAGTCACCCGGGTCGGCGTCGGCCATCATCAGGCCCTTGTAGACGGTCAGGCCCGCGCAGATCAGCGGCGCTGCGGCGATGTAGTCGAGCCCGTCGGGCAGTTTTGTCGCGAACCGTCCGTAGGCCACCAGGTATTCGGCGAAGCCACCATCGACGTCGTAGCCGGAGCGCAACTGCTGGTTGCACAGTGTCTCCCAGCCCGACAGGCACTGCTCACAGGTTCCGCAGGCCCAGTGCAGCCACGGCACGCCGACCCGGTCGCCGATGCTGAGATAGTCGACCCCCGGGCCCAACTGGACGACCTCGCCGACCGCCTCGTGGCCGGGTACTCGCGGCAACGATGGCTTGTCGGGCCAATCACCTTCAACGGCATGCAGGTCGGTATGGCAGACTCCGCAGGCCCGGACCCGGACCAGGACCTGGCCGGGGCCGGGGGTGGGTACCGGCAGCTGGCGCAGCTCGAGCGGGTGACGGAACCGGGTGACCACAGCCGCATTCATCAAAGTTTCCATCATCATTCCAATCCGGCCTGAATAGAGGTGATGGCGACCGTGTTGACGATATCGGCGACCAGAGCACCTCGTGAGAGATCGTTGACAGGCTTGTTGAGTCCTTGCAGAACCGGCCCGATCGCCAAGGCTCCGGCGCTACGCTGCACCGCCTTGTAGGTGTTGTTGCCGGTCTGCAGATCGGGGAAGATCAGCACCGTTGCCTGACCCGCCACTGGCGAATCCGGCAGTTTGGTGCGGGCCACTGCGGCATCGACGGCGGCGTCGTATTGCAGCGGGCCGTCCACGATCAACCCGGGTGCCCGCTGCCGCACCAGCCGGGTCGCCTCGATCGTCTGCTCGACATCGGGGCCGGTGCCGGAGGTGCCGGTCGAATACGACAGCATCGCGACCTTGGGCTCGATACCGAACTGCTTGGCCGTGGCCGCCGAGCTGATCGCGATATCGGCGACCTGGTCGGGCGTCGGGTTGGGGTTGACCGCGCAATCGCCGAAGACCAGTACCCGGTCGGCCAGGCACATCAAGAAGACCGAGGAGACCACCGACACGCCCGGCTTGGTCTTGATGACCTCCAGCGCCGGACGAATTGTGTGCGCGGTCGTGTTGACCGAGCCGGAGACCATCCCGTCGGCCAGCCCCTCGAGGACCATCATGGTGCCGAAGTAGCTGACATCGGCGACCCGTTCCCGGGCCTGCTCGAGCGTCACGCCCTTCTTGGCACGCAGTTCGGCGTAGTGGGCGGCGAACTGCTCGCGCAGCTGGCTGGTCTGGGGATCGATCAACTGAATGCCGTCGATCGTCAGGCCCAGCTCGGCGGCCAACTGCCCGATCGCCGCCGGGTCGCCCAGCAGAGTCAGCCGACAGATCTTCTGCTCGGCCAGGCGGTGCGCCGCGCGCAGGATGCGTTCCTCGGTGCCCTCGGGCAAGACGATGTGCTTATTCACCCGCCGGGCCTGCTCGAGCAGCCGATGCTCGAACATGAGCGGGGTGACGATGTCCTCGCGCCCGATCGGATGAGCGTTGTCGAGCAACAGGGATGCGTCCACCTCGGAGGCGACGACTCGGCGGGCCTGGGCCAGCTGTACCGCGTTCAACCGCGCCGGCACCTTCTCGTAGTTCTTCACCGTCAGGTAGACCTGTTCGATGGTGTTGACCGAACGCAGCAGCGGTGTCTGCGGGGCCAGTTTGTTCCACAGCACGCGCACCTCGTCGGCCAGCGGCCACGGGCCGGCAGCAATCGCGGCGGCCGGCCGGGGGAATCGTCCGGATGCGCCGCCGATCAGCAGCCCGAGCCCGATCTCACTGCGATCGGCGGAGAAGACGACTGTGGCGTCGGCCTTGACCTCGGGCAGCAGGTTGGTCAGGCCCATGTCTGCGATGAGCAGCTTGCCGGCATGCAGGCCGGACAGGTCCTGGGCGCCCGCGATGACGGTGGCGCCGAGCGCATCCAGCGCGCCGGCCAGGCCGTTGGCCGCGCCGGTCACCTCGTCCACCACGAACGCGGGCACGATGATGTCCGACAGTTCGGACACGTCGAGTTGCTGACCGGCAGCGCGGGGCGCGATCACCGCGAGCACCTGCGCGAAATTGCGGGTCGCCTCGTCGATGGCCACCGCGGCCCGCTGGACGGTCTCCGCGGCACCACCGTTCGAGGGCACCACCAAGGTCATCGGAACGTCGATGTTGGCCGAGATACGGGTGTTCCACGCGAACTCGATGGGCGCGAGCGAGCAGTCGTACTCACTGCCCAGCACCAGCAGCGCGTCATAGTGGGCCACGCAGTCGGAGTACCGGGCGATAATCTGGGTCATCGCACCGGACGGATTGTGCAGCACCTCGTCGGCGGTGGCACCCCAGTGCTCGAGACTGTCGGATGGGTCGGTCAGGCGGAGCATCTCGTTGAGCACCCGGTCGGCGACCGGCTCGGCAACGATCGGACGGTAGACCCCAACCCTGCCGTAACGGCTGGCCATCTCGGGCAGCAGGCCGACAGCGATCTGCAACAGGTGCGGACAGTGCTCCGTCGGGCACAGATACACCGCCGGCCGTCCGAACTCGGTGGTCACGGCCCAAGCCTTTACTTCATGACCTTGGAGATGATCTGGTCCAGGCCCTCGGGAGTGTGGCCCAGCGCGGCGATGACGGCCTTGCGCACTTCGGCGTGCTCGTTGTCCGCATCACTGGGGGCAGCCCCCGTCGGCTGTGCGCGCGCCGCGGCCTTGGCCGGGATGACCCGAAGGCCCTTGCGTTGGGCGTCCTCGGCGGCCAGCGCGGTGATGATGTCGCCGGGCTCCAGCTGCAGGCAGGTCGTTCCCTGGGCCAGCAGTTCGTTGATGGTCGTGGCGGTGATGACACGGCGTGACATGACTACTCCTTATTGGCCGGTGATGGAGCTGATGGCAGTGGCGGCGCCCTCGCGTGCGGCGTAGACATCGGACTCGCTGCCCGACATCCACATGCGTCCGTAGACCCCGACCGAGCTCATGTGGTTGAGGAAGACCGGCGCGGCTTTCTCCGCCTCGTTCGCCGCGATGGCGATATAGGCGGCCGGCTCGACTTCCATGACGAGCATCGTCTGGCCGCCTTCGATCATGGTGCCGCGGTTGAATCGGTTCAGCACCTGGGCCTGGGCGGGATGCACGTTGGTGATGATCTGCTCGGAGGCGATCTTGGGCGCGATCCGTGAGTCACGCGGGCGATCCAGGAATTCGAGTACCACGTCGCCGGCCCGTAGAACGTCGGCCTGCGACATCGAATGCACCTCGAACATGCCGAACTGGCGCTCGACCACCTGTGCGCCGGGCTGCACGTCCACGGCCTTGAGCACCTTGTCCATGACGCGGAAGACCCAGTTGCCCGGCGCCATCTCGACATACAGGCTGCTCATGCCCTCCACCGGAGGAGCACCCGAGGCGATCGCGCCGACGAAGGCCGCGAACTGCGGCTGGATGCGGTCCAGATGGCAGAAGGCGCGTAACTGGAAATCGGGTTGTCCAGCCATATCAGACACTTCCTTCTTCTGTGATCGGCCTGGCCCATTCGGCCACGCCCAACGGGGTGACGAGCATCGGTTCGGGGGCGACTTCGCTGGCGACGCCGGTGACCTCGGTCATGACCTCGGCAAAACCTGCGAAGGCGCTGCTGCCGCCGACCATGTGAATGCGCTGCACGTCCTGACCGGCTATCGCGTCGCGCACGATGGTGGCGATCTTCTGCATCGTCGGACGCACTACCGGCAGCAGGACGCCGTGTTGCGCGGTGTCGACCTTGCGCGCCTCGGCTTCGGCGAACGGAATCTTGAAGGCACCCGAGATCACCAGTGACATGTGGGTGCCGCCGCTGGGTTCGTCCGACGTGACGACGACCTGACCGTCGCGGATGACCGCGACCCCGGTCGTCCCGCCACCGATGTCGACCACGGCCCCGTTACGGACACCGAGCACAGCGTTCGCCGCAGTCGGCTCGTCGACGACCGCGGTGCATTCGATGCCGACACCTTCGAGCACGTAATGGTGAGCGCGACCGTCGCTGATCGAGACATCCGGCGGGATCGTCACGGAACCCGTGCTCAGGGTGCGTCCGGTGGCCGCCTCCAGACGGTCCTTGAGTTCGCGGACCACAGCCATCGCGCCCGCGAAATCCCAGACGATGCCGTCGCGCACCACATCGGCGAACTTATTGGCGGCAGCCAGCGGCTTGCCGTTCTCGTCGGTGACCATGATCACGGTGAAGGCTGTGCCGAGGTCGACCCCGACCTTGACCGGCACGGCTGGATCGATATGCCGGGGCCGGGCCAGTGAATCGGCGGCCTGCCGCATGGTCTGGCGTACCGAGGGACTCATTTCTGCACACCTGCCTTCATCCTCAGCTGCAAGAAGTAGAAGGTGCTGGACAGCCGGTTGAATGCGTGACAGATCGTGGCCGCCCAATCGGGCGCCGGAGTGCCGAAGGTCTCCATCGCGGTGATCTCGATCTCGCGCGATCTGGTGCGAGCCATGTTGAGCCAGTGCTGCAGTTCGGGCTCGTTCTCGTCGATGGTGAGATGGTCGATGCCCAGCGTCCCCAGGGGATCATGGGTGGCCTGGTGAATGCGCTCGGCGTCCCAATCGTTGAGTTCGAGTTGAGCGACCGGCCGGGCGTTGTATTCGGCCGAGGTGAGCTCGCGGCAGTAGGCGGCGATGGTGCCCAGGTCGTGAGCCAGCATGGCGTCGCCTTCTTGACGGGCCATCCGCTGGATCAGCAGGACCAGAGCATGCAGCGAATCGACCTCGCCGCGCAGTTTGATGCGTGGGTGGGTCTTCAGGACGAAATGGTGCGCGTCCAGCTGGGTCAGCTCGGACGGCTTCTTCTTCAGCGGCGTCCCGCAGACCAGGCAGCTGGGCAGCTCGCCGGCCAGATTCACCGGGAAGACGGAGGCCTTGTCCCAGTCACGATGGTGCTCACCGGGCTCACCGCCGGTTGCCTCCGGGCGCGCCTGGGCCGCGGTGTCCGGATCGACCATCACCAGGGCCCACTGTTTGACGAAGTCAGCCGCTGATGGCGAGAGCCGGGCTCCCGTCGGCACCGTGACCTGCGCGCCCATCACAGGGCGACGCAACTGGTCACGAAGATCAGCTTCTGTGACGATCATCCGATCTGGTCCTCCCAATTGGCAGGGAACGTGACGTACACGAACTTCGCCCAGCTCGGAGTACCGAAGGTGATCGACGATCCTTTCGGCACATAGAAGACGTCGCCGGGATATCCGACCTTGCCGCCGGCGTCGCCACCCAGATGAAGCTCACCCTCGAGGACGATCTGTACCTCGTCATAGGTCAGCGTCCATGGGAAGGAGCCCTTGGTGATCGACATGTACCCGGTGGCCACGGGCGCACCGTCGTCGGCGGTCACGACGTCGACGGTCTTGACCTCCATGTCGGCGGGCGGGCCCGGATAAGGGAATCGCTCCAGCCGGGCATCGCGGATGCTGGACAGCTTCACCGGTTTGCGGGCCACGGTGGGGGCGGCCGGACCGCCCCCACCTGAACCCAACAACGATGTCACGATGGCGCGGACGCGATCGGTCAGATCGTCGGTGCCGGACCGCGCGGGCGCTGCGGCAGCGCCGGCGGCCGGAGCCGAACCGCCCGACCGGATGATCGTCACACCCAATTCGGCAGCCACATCCTTGGCCAACGGAGTAACGATGGCACCTGCAGGAACCTGGAGAACTCCGCTGGACGCGGCCTGTTGCACCTCAGCAGCGGTAATGACGATCTTGGCCATAGTGCATCACTTTCGAACGTAAGCAGTCAGTTGTGTCTCGGATGGGTTCCGCAGTCCATCAGGTCAGGCTGCGGAACCCGCACGGATCATCGGAAGGATCGGATCACTCGGCCGAGCGATGCGGCAAGATGAGCTCCACATCGCCGTGCGGGCGCGGGATCACGTGCACCGAGATGAGCTCGCCGACACGGGCCGCGGCCGCTGCACCGGCATCGGTGGCGGCCTTGACCGCGCCCACGTCACCGCGCACCATCACGGTCACGTAGGCGGCACCGATCTGTTCCTTGCCGATCAGCCTGACGTTGGCGGCCTTCACCATCGCATCGGCAGCCTCGATGGCGCCGACGAGGCCCTTGGTCTCGACCATTCCGAGCGCGATCATGTTGACATCAGCCATGGGAGTACTCCTTCTAGTAGTTGCTGCTGTGTTTTCAGTGGTTGTGGGTTCGGGGGTCGTGGCCGGCGCCTCAACCCGTTGTGCGGTGGCCTGTTCAGTTGTCTGAGGTGGTTCTTGGACGGCGGAGGCCTGTTCGGCGACCGTCACCACGGGCTCGGCGGCTACGAGTGTGACATCACTGGTTGCGGGAGCCTTCTTGCGCGCCGCTGCGCCGGCTGGGGCCTTCCTCGGACGGGTGGCCCGTTCACTTTGAGTTTCGCTCATTGGCTACCTCCTCGTGGCCTCACTTGTGAAGTTCCAGCAGGATCTGGCGGACGACCTTCTCCACGAGAGCTGCATCGGCGTCCTGGGGCTTGCCGACCGGCGCCGCCGCAGTCGTCGCGGCATCGTCCTCGCCCGCTTCGACGTCCACGTCGGCGAGCACCCCACCGTGCGCCCGGGCAGCCTCAGGTGCCGAGTGCAGGTGGTAGGCGAGCCGCTTGACGTTGAGCACATGCTCCACCGTCACGTTGCCGCTGACCACCGACCCGCCGATTCCTCCCGGCGCGAGGGTGAACGAGGGGCGCACACCGGTGGTCAACCCGACGGCACCCAGGGTGCTCCAGGTGTTGACCAGGATCCGGAAGGCCGGCTTTTCGATGCCGAAGGCCAAGATGGCCTCCTCATCGCGGGAATGAATCGACACTGAGTGCCCGTCGCCACCGAAGTGCAGCAGCTGAATGGCTCGTTCGCAACCCGCCCGCCAGCCGTCCTCGACCATGAAGCCGAGCACGGAGGTGAGCTTCTCCCGAGACAGCGGGTACTTCGGCCCGACGCCTTGGAGATCGGCCACCAGTACCCGGGCCGAATCAGGAACCTCGAAGCCCGCCGCTGCGGCCAACGCCTGCGGCGTGCGCCCGACGTACTCGGCGATCATCAGCCCGTTCGGTCGGAACATGATGCCGGCGAGTCTGTCGGCCTGCTCCTTGGTCATCCAGTACGCGCCCCGAGCCTGCATCTCCGCCTTCAGCCGCTCGGCGATCGGACGGTCGGCGATGACGCACTGCTCGCTCGAACACAACGTCGAGCAGTCGAACGACTTCGACTCGACGATCATCTGAGCGGCCCGGACGATATGAGCCGTGCGGTCGACGTAGACCGGGACATTGCCCGGGCCGACGCCGATGGCCGGTTTGCCGCAGCTGTGCGCAGCCTTGACCATGCCCGGCCCACCGGTAGCCAGGATCATCGAGGTGGCGTAATGATTCATCAGCTCGTTGGTGCCCTGAATGGTCAGCTCGGTCAGGCAGCTGATCATGCCCTTGGGCAGCCCCGCCGCCTCGGCGGCCCCGGCCATCACCCGGACCGCCTCCGCGGTGCAGTTCTTGGCCGACGGGTGCGGGGCGACGATGACCGCGTTGCGGGCCTTGACACCGATCAGGATCTTGAAGATCGCGGTCGAGGTCGGGTTGGTGGATGGGGTCAGCGCAACGATCACCCCGACCGGCCAGCCGATCTCGACGACCTTGTTCACCTCATCGCGGCGCAGCACACCGCAGGTGGGCACGTCCTTGATGGAGTCCCACACCCCCTGGGCAGCGAACTCGTTCTTCAGCCTCTTGTGCGCGGCGTACCCGAAACCGGTCTCGTCGTGGGCCAGCTGGCCCAGCCGTTCGGCTTCACGCACGGCTGCGGCGACCATCGCCTCACAGATCTTGTCGACCTGCTGCTGCGAGGCGAACTGGAACGACCGCATGGCCTCCCGCGCACCGACTGCCAGATCGCGCGCCTGCTGGATAGACCGCAGGTCGGCGTCCATAGTCGTCTGGCTCATCGAATCACTCCTTGATGATCGAGTAGCGGATCAGAACTTCTTCGGAGCGGCCGCGACGTCGAGCACCGCATCCTGGAAGGCGGCGCACGCGGCGCGACAGGCGCTCTGCGAACCAGTCAGCAGACCGCCGGAGAAGTTCGTTTCGCTCGGCGGTTCGAAGTAGACCTGCATCGTGACGTCGGCGGCCTTCATGGCCAGATCGAGCGCGAAGGTCGCCTCCAGCGGCGGAGCGATGAGGTAGGCCAGCGACTCACCGGGGTTGATGCCTGCTTCTTTCGACAGGTAGGTACCGGTGCTGCTGATCAGGTGCGGGAAGAAGTTCAGCTGACCGGCCTCATCGGCGGAGTAGAACCACGCTTCTTCTTCGCAGAACGTGACGCAGGCGTCCACGCCGGAGCGCACCTCGGCCGGGGTCGGACCGGCAAGCATGCCGATGATCTCGCCCGACAGCGGACCCGACGGGTATCCGGAGCCTGCATAGAAGCTCTTCGCGTAGACCACATCGACCTCGGCGAACTTGGTCGCCTCGTCGAGCGAGACATACAGGGCATCATCGATGTCGCAGGTGATGAGCCCCAATGCTCGATGGTTGTCTCCCAGACCGAGCTTCTCAGCGAAGCCACGGTCAACGTTCGAAATGATCCGCACCGCCAGGATCGACGGCTTGACAGGATCGAGGATTCCCATTCCTTAACCTCTCTTTCCTAGCTGCCAGCAACTTCGCGCAGCTTCACGCCGGAAGCCGAGTACTGGATCATGCGCTTGATGAATTCGACGATGTAGGCACCGGCCTCGAGGGGATTGGTGCCGCCGTGGGTGGTGATCATGCAGATCAGATCGCGATCGGCGTCCGACTTGCCCGGCTGCGGATCGAAGCCCATGTAGGCGCTCATCGCATCGGCGATGCCCAGCCCTGGGCGCTCACCGATCAGCAGGACGAAGACCTTGGCCTTGATGATCGAGTTGACGTCGTTCATGATGCCGACGCGGCCGTCCTCGATGAAGAACGGCGTGCCGAGGCTCAGACCGGCGGACTTCAGGCCCTGCTCGATGACCGGATAGATGTCGGGCAGATTGTTGTCGATCGCCGCCGCCGACAGACCGTCGGAGACGCAGATCTGCACGTCGGGCGACTTCACGCACTTCTCGTTGATCTCCTGCTTGGCCTCGTCGCTGAGCAGACGGCCCAGGTCGGGACGCAGCAGGTACTCGGCGCGATCGGCGACCCGCGTATGCACCGTGAAGAGGTTGAACTTCTGCTTGACCTCTTCGCTGACGACACCGTAGATCGCGTCCTGAGTCACACCGTGATCGGCCTGGAAGAGCAGCATGGTGCTGGTCTTCGGACGCGGACCAGCGCGTCCGACACCCAACCGGGCGCTGGTGGAGTTCATCAGGTTGCGCAGCCCCTCGGGGTCGGCGGGATGGTCGACACCGATCGCATGCCGCGGACCGTCGAGGGTCGGATCGGCGAGGTCGATGATGAGTTCGCCCCCGACGTTGGAGACCCGAGACTCCTGAGGTGCTTCTTTGGTGCTGTGAGGCTCCAGGCCCTCACGCTTGAGCTCCGCAAGAACGCGGGCGACGATTTCTTCAACACTGTTGGTCATCTGATTCACCTCTGCAGGAAAATGGACGCATCGCCGGCCTTGTCAGTGAGCTGTCCGTCCTGCCACAGCCCCATCTGTTCCATCCACTTCTCGAACTCGGGCAGCGGACGCATGTCCATCGCCTGCCGAATCGCGGGAGCATCGTGGTAACTGGTCGTCTGGTAGCTCAGCATCGCGTCATCGCCCATCGGGATGCCCATGATGTAGTTGATGCCCGCAGCGGCCAGCAGCACGGCCAGGTTGTCATTGCTGTTCTGATCGGCCTTCGCGTGGTTGGTGTAGCAGACGTCGCAGCCCATCGAGATGCCGGCGAGCTTGCCCATGAAGTGGTCTTCCAGGCCCGCGCGGATGATCTGCACCGAGTCGTAGAGGTACTCGGGCCCGATGAAGCCGACCACCGTGTTCACCTGATAGGGATGCCAGCGGCGGGCGAGCGCGTAGTTGCGAGCCTCCAGCACCAGCTGATCGGCACCGAAGTGGGCGTCTGCCGACAGCGCCGATCCCTGGCCGGTCTCGAAGTACAAGTAGTTCGGACCCGAGGTCCAGCAGTATTTCTTGGCCAGATCGTAGGCCTCGTCCATCAAGTCGACCGAGACGCCGAAGCTCTCCATGGCCTTCTGCGAACCGGCGATCGACTGGAAGATCAGCCCGGCCGGAGCGCCTCGCTTGAGGCACTCCATCTGGGTGGTCACGTGACCGAGCACGCAGTTCTGCGTGGGGATCTCCCACTTGGAGATGACGTCGTAGGTCATCTCCAGCAACCGGCCGACCGAGCCCACGGTGTCGTCGGACGGATTGATGCCGATGACCGAGTCGCCGGAACCGAATGACAGGCCCTCATAGATGGCGGCCTTGATGCCTTCGACCGAGTCTGTCGGGTGGTTCGGCTGCAACCGCGAACCGATGGTGCCGGGAAGGCCCATCGTGTTCTGACAGTGGGTGACGTTGCGAATCTTCTTGGCCGCCACCACGAGGTCGAGATTGCCCATCAGCTTCGTGACGCCGGCGATCATTTCACCGGTCAGCGAATTGCTGATCCGATGGATGTCGGCGCCGGTGGTGTGGTTGGACAGCAGCCATTCGCGGAACTCGCCCACCGTCCAGCCCTTGATCTCGTTGTAGATCGTCTCGTTGAGGGCGTCGTCGATCGCGCGAGTGACATTGTCCTGGTCGTAAGGCACGGCAGGGTTCTCGCGCAGAACGCTGAGGGGCACTTGTGCCAGCACTTCCCGTGCCGCAACCCGCTCGGCAGCCGTATGGGCTGCGATTCCGGCCTGCTGGTCGCCCGACTTCTCCTCGTTGGCCTTGGCCAACAGCTCCTTGATGTCGGCGAACTCATATGTGTGCCCGAACAACTTCGTCCGCAACAACATCACTTCACCCCCTGGTCTTGATGATCCACGGTCTTGCTCCCTTGTTGTATGGGTGTCCCTTACCCGTTGGTCTTGATTGAATCGAAGGGTCTACAAAGGTCTGTGCCCTCTGATTGGTGACAGCGTCCCCGTCGTGGTGACACTGGATGGGCGGCGGGGCCTGAGCCCCGCCCCCTAGCTCCGACTGCTGCGCGGCACGATCGCGGATTCAGCTCTTTCTGAACGTGGTCTGGCCACCGACCTCGAGCGAATCGAGGATCGCCATGATGACAGCGTCGACCGGAGCATCCGCGGTGTACTCGGTGTGCCGCCCGGCGCTGCCTTCACTGATGAGGACGAGCTCACCCTCGCCGGCGCCGATACCGTCGACGGCGACGAACGGCTTGCCTTCGAGTTCATCGGTGACCGACGCTTCGCGAACCACCAGCAGTTTGCTGCCCCTCAGGCTGTCGACCTTGATCGTCGAGACTGCCGATCCGACTACTCGTGCGATGCGCATGTCCGATCAACTCTCCGGTTGTGCGTCGTCGCCGGCGACCTCCGAGGTGCCATCCGTGGCCACCGTGACCTGTTCGCCCGCTCCCACAGCAGGGAACGTCCTGGCGAACAGCAGATATGCCACCATCACACCCGTGATGCCAGCGGCGAGTTTGCCCACGATGACCGCTGCGATCATGTCCGGCATGACACCGGCGGTGAAGCCCAGGTGGTCGCCGAAGGTGAAGGCCGCCGACACCGCAAAGGCACAGTTGAGAATCTTGCCCCGGGCATCCATATTCTTCATGATCTCGAACATCGCGATGTTGTTGGCGAGTGTCGCGATCAAACCACCGGCCGCAGTGTCATTGATTCCGATCAAATGGCCGAAAGCGGACAGCGGTTTCTG
>Ga0334882_1002802_pt1 | contig 16973 bp, 9 predicted proteins | sample GraSluR1_MG_5_FD_207226 | JGI IMG/M metagenome (GOLD analysis project Ga0334882, IMG submission 207226) | Sludge microbial communities from methane-producing bioreactor in Wageningen University, Netherlands - Granular Sludge_15_04-R1 | ecosystem: Engineered > Bioreactor > Anaerobic > Unclassified...
GGGGGAGCAGGGAAAAAAACCGACTCCAACGGTTCGGCCCCTTCGGGAAAGGAGAAGGATCCCTGATAGAAAAATCTGCCGTTTTCGATATCGTCCTCCTCAAGAACCGAACGCCACAGTTCCGTCGATCCGTCGGGGCCGCAGGCGCCGGGAAGGCTCCACTCCCGGTCGATTACGCCGTTAAAATCGAGCCGCCGGATCACAAGGTTCCCTCTCAGCGGCTCCGACGTATCGTTGCAGAGGTGGGCTTCCAGTACCCCGGGATCTTTTTGGAACAGGGTCAACAGCCGGGGGGCAAAAAAGCGGCGGGCCCGGTAGTGCAGGGGCTTCCAGGCCCCGTCATATTCCAGAGACGACCAGGAAGCCACGGGCCAGTTGTCGTTGAGCTGCCAGTAGAGGGCTCCCTGGGAGAGGGGCCGCCGGCTGCGCCAGTACTCCACCGCGGTGGCTATGGCCAGAGCCTGCTGGACCTGGCTCAGGTAGAGGGTTTCCTCAAAAGAACCGGGAAACCTGAAGTACCGGGTCATGGTGGCGGCGATGATGCTGTTGCCCCGGTCGTTTTTCTGGTGATGCTCCATCACGGGACTTGTGATGTTCCACTGGTCCTCCGGGGCAAATGTTTTCACCAGCGCCGGAGAAGAAAAAGACTGAAATCCGAATTCCGAACAGAACCGGGGGGTCACGTCATAGTAGGATTCAAAAGGCTTTCCTTCGTGCCAGACGCTCCAGTAGTGCATATCCCCTTTGCTGTCATCGTGCCAGCAGTCGGAAAAGTCGTTTTCCCCCGCCGAAGGGGAGGAGGACCACCAGCGACGGTGCGGGTCCAGAAGTTTGACCGTTTGTGCCACCGTCTCCTCGTTGAGCTTGTAGTAGTCGATGAGGTAGCGGTCCCGGTTCTCCCGGGATTCGGGAAACCAGGTCAGGGCTCCCACGTTTTCGTTGTTACCGCACCACAGGACAAGGGCGGGATGATCTTTGAGCCGAATCACCTGATATTCCACTTCTCTCTTTACCAGGTCCAGGAACGCCGCATCGGCAGGATAGAGAGAACAGGAAAACATGAAATCGTGCCATACCATGAGACCCAGTTCATCGCAGAGGTCATAGAAAAGATCGGGTTCGTACTTCCCCCCCCCCCAGACCCTGATCATATTCATGTTGGCCTCCGCCGCCGCAGTGAGAAGCCGGCGAAAACGGTCCTCTGACTCCCGGGCGGGGAGGGCATCGGCGGGTATCCAGTTGGCCCCCTTGCAGTAGACTTCCCTGCCGTTTATACGGAACACCATGCCGATGCCCCGTTCGTCCTCCGGGGTAAGCACCTCGGCGGTGCGGAAACCGACTTTCTTCTGGAATTCATCGTTGTCACTAACAACAGTCAGGTCGTAGAGGTCAGGATCTCCGTATCCCGCGGGCCACCAGAGACGGGGGTTGGAAATTTCCAGGGTCAGCGACACTTCCTGGAGCCCTTCGGTCAATTCCACCTTCCGTACCGCCCTTTGTCCGGCACAAGTGACGGTGAGGTTCGTGGCAGTTTGTACGGGGGAGTATAGACGGGTGTGCACATCCATTATCCAGAGGGACCCATCCCGATGAAAATCGGTATGCACCGAATCGATTCTTTCCCCCGGTGATGCCGAGAGGGAAACCTCGCCGTAAATCCCCGAAACCATCAGGCACGGCCCCCAGTCCCAACCCCCGTGGCATTGGGCCTTACGGATCATGTTGCGATGGGGAGACTGAACAGGATAGGTCATGTAGGGTACCGGATAGGGCTGGTTTTCAGCCAGGACCCGGGCGGTGCGCTCCGCCGACCGAAAGGTTATTTCCAGGACATTTGCCCGGCTTTGCAGCAGCGTCTCCACCCTGAAACGGTGGCGAAGAAACATGCTGTCCGTACGGCCTAGTTCAACGCCGTTCAGGCGGATTTCCGCCAGGGTGTCAAGGGTTTCAAAGGTCAGGAACTGATGGTGCTGTTCAAGCATGGGGGCGGGAACATCAAAGCGGGTGGAAAAGACCCAGTCTTCCCGGCCCACCCACTGAACCTTCTGTTCATTTTTCTCCTGAAAGGGGTCGGGGATGATTCCCGCAGAAAGCAGGGCGGAATAATTATCTCCCGGGACAGTGACAGGGCAGCTGTGGGTGGCACCGGCATTTTGCAGATTCCAGACTCCCGCAAGGGATATTTTTATCATGTGATCTCTCCTGGATGATGGGTTGAATCAAAAAACAACCAACGCCTGAATAATAAGTCTGAATACATGGTTTTACAAGGTCGTTTTACCATTTAAACTGGATAAATATGAAAAAATCTGTTGACAATGAGCCTGACCCGTGAGAGTCTTAGTTAGTTGGAAGAAAAATCAACCAACCGGAGGAATATGGCTCTCTTCAAGCGTACAAAAATTATTAACCGTTCCCGCATCATGAGAGAGATCTGGATCAATCGTGAGATCAGCCGTGTCGAAATCGCCCGTTCCCTGGGACTGGATAAATCCACCGTTTCCAATAACATTGGAGAACTTCTCGATATCGGTGTGGTGGTGGAATCCTCGGAAGGAGAAGCGGGGCCCCAGGGGGGACGAAAACCTGTGAACATCAAGCTGAACAAAAAATTCGGCTGCGTCATCGGCATCGAAATCCGGCCCGAATCGTATACCGCCGTGGTGGTTGACCTCGAAGGGGAGATACTTTTTTCCCGGTACGAAAAAATCAGGGTCTCCGGTGAAAATCTCATCGAAGAGTTTACAAAAACCGTTGATCTCATTCGTGAAGAAATGAATCGAAAAAAGATTGATCTTCTCGGTATCGGTGTGGGTATCTCGGGAGTGGTGAATTCCCGGGAAGGGCTGATCAAGTATTCTATTCCCCTGGAAATCGTGGACGAGTATCGGTTTATCGAGAAAGCCTCGAAACTTTACGGAGTACCCATATTCATCGATAACGACGCCAACGCCTGTGTCTGGGGCGAACTGGCCTTTCACCGGCGCAAAGAGCTGAAGGATTTTATCTTTCTTCTTCTGGAACTACGAGAAAACGATCCCCAGAACAGCCGTCTGGCCGACAAGATTGGTGTGGGTATCGGTTTGGTCATCAACGGTCAGGTTCATTACGGCATTGACTATTCGGCGGGGGAGTTCCGCAGCATCGAGCGGCACGAAAACTCGGTGGGCCAGTTTTCGCTGACTGCGGAAGAACAGCGGGTGGTGGAATCTGACGCCCGGGTAAGGGCCAAGTTCCTTCACGAGCTGGGACGCCACGTTGCCTTGATGGTTAATACCTTCAACCTGAGTCACGTCATTCTGGGAGGCTACTTCGAACGGTACGATCAGGATGTTTTTCATATCTTCGAAGAAGAAATCCGGGCCAACTGGCCCTATCCCTATCCCTACGATATCGATCACAACATCTGGCTTTCTTCCTTCGGTGACAAGGCGGTGGCTTACGGAGCCGCCGGGATGGTACTGAACAAACTGTTCACCGACCTGGAACTTATGGAGGACAGCAACACCCTGAAAACGATCCATGCGGATTTTACGCAGGAAAAATAAGGAATCCAACCCCTCCTGGAGGGGTTAAGAGAATAATGGAGGAAAGAAATGAAGAAATTAGTACGAGCAACCTTGATTTTCGGTATGCTGATTCTCATGGCGGGACTGGTTTTTACAGGCTGCCAGAAGGAAGAAGCCGCCCAGGGAAAGGTGGTGGTGGATGTCATGGCCTACGGTGACAACTCCAACCAGGAAGGGGTAAACTGGGTCAGGATCGTGGACGCCTTCGAAGCGGCGAATCCCGGAATCGATATTCAGTACGAGCTTCTCTACGATGAAGCGTATCATCAGAAGGTGGTGGCCCGGCTCACCTCAGGCGATGTACCCGATGTGGCCTACATGGGCGCCGACGCCCGGTGGGGCGCACCCTGGATGGAAGCCAGCCAGCAGTGGGATCATACCCCCCATCTGGATGCCATGTATGACAAGAGCCTGATTCCCCCCCACGGCCCCAACGGGGAAATCTACGAGATTCCCCTGGGGACCTCCAACATCACCACCGTCCTGTTCATGAACGAGAAACTGGTGAAGGAACTCGGCTTATCCGCCCCCAAGACCTATGAAGACCTGAAAGCCATGGTTCCCGCCGCCAAAAAAGCCGGTGTTGACGTGATCACCATCGACGGCGCCGACGGCTGGGCCTGGGGCTCCTGTGTCCTCTCCTCTTTCATCGCCCGTACCTCCGGCGATCCCCAGTGGGTTTCCAAGGCCGTGGCGGGAGAAAACAAATTTACCGATAAAGCCTTTGTAGACGCCCTTACCATCATCGACATGCTCGTGAAAGACGGCATCATCCCCGCCAAATCGGTACTGGTTGACTACGGCAGCAACGTTTCCAACTTTTCCAACGGCAAGGCTCTGTTCATGATCCAGGGACAGTGGGCCGCCGGGGGCATTGAAAACCCCGAAGTGGCGGACAACACCATTCTTCTGGCCTGGCCCAAGCTTCCCTTTGAGAAAGCCGCCACCGCCGGTACCGTGGCCGCCGCTCCCTCGGTGGGATACGGCGTGACCAAGAAAGGCGCCTCCGACCCCGCCGTCCGCGATGCCGGTCTGGCCCTGATCAACTACTTCTACTCCGAAGCCGAATCCACCCAGAGACTCCGGGACGGCGCCATCGTGGCTCCCATCCTGAAGAACTATCAGGTTCCGTCGGATCTTCCCCTGATCGTGAAACGGAAAGTGGAACTGGCTCAGTCCGCCGGTACCACCGAAGTCATCGACTCCTACCTGACCGGCGCCCCCAACGACGCCCTGAACGAAGGTATGCAGAAGATTGTTTCCGGACAGGCCACCCCGGCGGAAATCGCCGCCAAGGTGGAAGAACTGGCCCGCAAATAGCCGTTCTGATTAAAGCAAGCGGAGAAGAGAGGCTGGTCCTCTCTTCTCCCTTCTTTTAAGGGGAGTTTTTATTGTGAAATTACGTGAACGTAGGGCTTTAGGGGTTTACCTTGCCTTTATTCTTCCCGGGGTGCTGCTTTACCTTCTGGTGGTGGCGTATCCCGTGGTCTATTCGGTGGCCTTGAGTCTCTCCGATTACAACCCCAACCGGGGGGGAGACTGGAATTTTGTGGGCCTTCTCCAGTTTAAGACCATGCTTTCGGACCCCAACTTCTACCACGCCCTGAGAAACAACATGATCGTCGTGGCTGTTTCCGTCTTCGGCCAGATCCCCATCGGCTTTATCCTGGCCTACATCCTCTACCGCCGCATGGTTAAGGGGGGGGATTTTTTTCAGATCATGGTATTCCTTCCCCATTTTCTCTCCACCATCGTTATCGGAACCATGTGGAAGAGGATGTTCCAGGCCGATGGTCCGGTGTCCCGGCTGATCCAGATATTTTCCGGGGACCCTTCCGCCCAGTTTGATTTAATGCTCCACGCCGACACGGTGATGTATCCCATCGGGTTCGCCCTGATCTGGATGTACACCGGGTTGTATATGATCATTTTCCTGGCAAACCTGCAGAAAATTAACGACAGCCTTATCGAGGCTGCCAAGATCGACGGCGCCACGGAGCCTCAGATTTTTTTGAAAGTGATTGTACCCATTTTGTCGGGAACCATTCTGGTTTCCGCCGTTCTGGCCATTGCCGGTTCGCTAAAGGGTTTTGACTTGATATTCGCCCTGACCACCCAGGGACTGCAGAGGAATAACGCCATGGTACTTCCCATATTCATGTACCAGACCGCCTTCCAGAACTATTCCAATCCCATGCGGTATGCCTACGGGTCGGCCATATCCAACGCCATCGTGATAATCAGTGTGGCCCTCATCATGGCGAGCAACTTTATCAGCCGGAAGCTCGGGGTCGGCGAGGAGACGTATTAATGGAAGCCATCATTATCGCCCGGAGCAAATTCTCCCTCTCCGCCCTTATCGCCCGGATCGTCTCCTACATCGTCCTGATTTCCTGGACTTTGATTACCATCCTGCCCCTCTTCTGGATGACCTACTCGTCGCTGAAGTCCAATGAGGAATTAACCAGGAATATCTATGCCTTTCCCCATGATCTTTTCGATAACGGGGACGATGAATACATCGTGATCGCTCCCCAGCTTAATGTGATCCCCGACTACGACATTAAAAAAGATACCCGGGAACGGCTCATCATCGAATCGGCCACCATTTCACCGGGACGAAGACTGATGGTTTACTTCCTGGTAAAGGAGGATCTTCCCCCGGAACTGGCGGCCCTGGAACCGGGCGACCGGCTCAGCACGGCTCAGCTTCCTCCCCCCATGCGGCGGATGATCAGCTGGAAGACCATGACCTTCAATTACCGTTCCGCCTTCGTGCGGGGGGGCCTGGGATTCAAGTTCCTCAACAGCGTCATCTACGCCGGGGTCTCCACCTTTTTCATCGTTCTCCTGGGGCTTATGATTGCCTTCGGTATTGCTAAAATGCCCTTCAAAAAACTGTCCCTCTTTGTTATGGGGCTGGTGGGGCTGGGATATCTGATCAGCCAGCAGTCGGTGCTGATTCCCCTCTATCTTGTCATGTCATCCCTGGGACTGACCGACACCCATTTGGGTATCATCATCGTCTATACCGCCTTCGGTCTTCCTCTTTCGGTACTTCTGGCCAGTCAGTTCATGAAGGGACTGCCGGACAGCCTGATTGAATCGGCCTATATCGACGGGGCCTCCACCTTCCGGGCTTTCTTAAGTATCATCGCCCCCATGTGCGTCCCCGTGATGATCACCATCGGCATCATCAGCGCCCTGGGAATCTGGAACGAGTTCCTCCTGGTTCTGGTTCTGGCCAGCACGGACATCACCAAGTCCCTGCCCGTGGGGGTCTACTCCTTCTCCAGCCTCACCAGCACCCAGCTGGGGTGGCAGCTGGCAGCCCTGGTGATCGCCACCCTGCCGGCCATGATCGTCTACTTCAGCTTCCAGAAACAGCTGGCCCGGGGTGTGGTGGGCGGCGCCATCAAAGGATAAAAGGTTTTGAAGATACTCATCAACCATATCGGCTATGAAGCGGGGGCGTCCAAAACGGCGTTCCTCCAGACCCGGGAGGACGAATGCCTTACCGGAGACAGAGAGTTTATTATCCGGTCGGAAGAAACCGGCGAGATCGTCTTTCGGGGAGTCCCGGATGGTCCCGAAACGGTACGGGGCTGGAAAAACCGGTTTTTTTACAGGATGGATTTTACAACTCTCCATGACCCGGGAACCTACCGAATGGAACTGACCGGGAGCGATCCCCCCCTGGTGTCCGGGGTTTTTTCCCTGGGAGAGGGACTGCTGGCGGAGGCGTGTTTATCGGACATCCTTTTCTACTTTAAATCTCAGCGTTCCTCGGGGAGGTGGGATGAGGCGGACCGCCGTATTCCGGTATACAAATCCGATAAAATCAGGGACGTCCACGGCGGCTGGTTTGACGCGTCGGGAGACTACAGCAAGTACCTCTCTCATCTTTCCTACGCCAACCACCTGAACCCCCAGCAGACACCGCTGGTGGTTTGGGCCCTCTTGAAGCTGAAGAACAGCCTGAACCAGAACCCCCGATACAGCGGCACCCTGCTGGAGGAGCGGGCCCGGGAAGAGGCCCTCTGGGGTGCGGATTTTCTGGTGCGTATGCTCGATGAAGAAGGGTTTTTCTACATCGGTGTTTTCGATAAATGGAGCAAGGACACCGGTGCCCGGGTTCTCTGCGCCTTCCGGGGACAGGATGGTGTGCTGCTGGAAGAGTACCAGGCGGGATGGCGGCAGGGGGCGGGGATGGCCATCGCCGCCCTGGCCGCCGCGTCACGGTCAGGAGCCCGGGGCGATTTTGAGGCCCGGGAGTATCTGGCGGCAGCGGAGAAGGGCTGGAGGCACCTGGAAAAGGTCGGCCCTGTCTATCTGGATAACCGCCGGGAAAATATCATCGATTTTACCTGCGCCCTGATGGCGGCAGTGGAACTCTACCGGGCCACCGGGAAGGAATCCTATCGTGCCCGGGCTTCGGAGCGTTATGAAGAGCTCCGTCAGCTCTTCTTCGACGCCGGGGGGTATTTTCTCACCGAACCAGGGGGAGACCGGCCGTTTTATCACGCCTCCGATGCGGGACTGCCCCTGACGGCGCTGATGGAGTATGAGGCGATCCAGACCGATCTGGTCCTGAAAGAAGAGGCGGCGGCTTTCATTCGAACCGTGGCGGCGGGAGAAGCCTCCCTGGCCGACGGGCCGGGAAACCCCTTCAACCTGGCCCGGCAGTGGGTAAAGCCGGTAGGGGGGGAAGTATCCCTTGGGTTTTTCATGCCCCACGACAACGAATCGGGCTACTGGTGGCAGGGGGAGAATGCCCGGCTTGGATCTCTTTCCTGTTCCCTCGCCACGGCGCGGCGCTTTTTCCCCGAAGGCGATGATCTCAGAATAAAATTATCAGAATTCGCCCGGGACCAGCTGCACTGGATTCTGGGCCGGAACCCCTTCGACATCTGCATGCTCCAGGGCCGCGGCCGGGGCAATCCCCGGTACGAAGAGCATTACCCCAATGCCCCGGGAGGCATCTGCAACGGTATAACCGCGGGTTTTGAAGATCAGGAGGATATTGATTTTCTGCCCCCCATCCTGGAGGGCCGGGGAGACCACCGGTGGCGCTGGAGCGAACAATGGATTCCCCATACCGCCTGGTTTATCCTGGCCCTGACAGCCTTGTCCGAAGAGGGGAGGCCGTAACCCCATGGAGAAATGGATCCTCTGCCCCGAACCCCGCCGGATGGACTTTCAGTCAGGGTTTTATCACCTGTCCGATGACGAAGCCGGACAGGTATGGAATTTTACAGTGGGGGAGTCCCTCCCCCGGGGTTTCAGGTTCCGGCAGGATCGGGGGAACGGCCTGCCCGACTGGTATCGTCTGGAAACCGGCGCCCAGGGGGTTGTGATTTCTGCCGCATCGGAGAAGACCGTAATCATCGCCCTTCAGACGGTCAGGCAAATTCTGTCCGCCACCGGCGGCCTTCTTCCCCGGGGTACCATCGAAGACTGGGCGGATTTTGCCGTCCGGGCGGTGATGATCGATATCAGCCGGGACAGGGTCCCCACCCTGGACACATTGAAGAAACTGATCGATCATTTTTCATCCTGGAAATATAACCAGCTTCAGCTTTACACCGAACATACCTTTGCCTACCGGGGTCATGAAGAGGTGTGGAAGGAAGCTTCGCCCTTCACGCCGGAGGAGATCAGTCTTATTGTGGCCTATTCGGAAGAACGGGGGATGGAGGTGGTTCCGAACCAGAACAGTTTTGGCCACATGGAGAGGTGGCTGAAGCATGGCCCTTATCATCATCTGGCCGAATCTCCCGGAGGATTTGAAGACCCCTGGGGGGTGTTTCGGCCCGAATCTTCCACCCTTTCCCCGGTGGTTCCCGAAGCGCTGGAATTCCTCGAAGGACTTTATGACCAGATTCTGCCCCTGTATCATTCCGATTTTCTGAATGTGGGAGGAGACGAGCCCTGGGAACTGGGAAAGGGCCGCAGCCGCCTTGCCTGTGAAAACCGGGGGCTTGACCGGGTCTACTTCGATTTCATTCTCAAACTACACGCCCTGGCGCAAAAGAAAGGAAAAAAGATCCAGATTTACGGGGACATCATCATGAACTATCCCGATCTGGTCAAAGAACTTCCCCGGGACCTGGTACTGGTCAACTGGGGCTACGAGAAAGACCATCCCTTCGAAAAGGAGTGTCCCCTGCTTGCCGAAGCGGGCCTGCCGTTTTACGTCTGTGTGGGAACCTCCGCCTGGAACAGCCTGGGAGGGCGCTGGGGCAACGCCCGTGCCAACATCCTCAAAGGGGCACGGGAAGGAAAGATAAACGGGGCCTCCGGTTTCATGATTTCCGAATGGGGGGATAACGGTCACTGGCAGCAGTTTCCCGTGGCCCTGCCGGGATTCCTGCTGGGGGCGGCGGCGGCGTGGAATCCTGGCGCCGCCGAATCCTTTGATTCCGTCGGCCAGCTGGCCTGTCACGTCTTTGATGGTGACCGGGGAATGGCCGAGGCCGTGCTGCTTCTGGGAGAGGTTTGGGAAAAATCAAACCGGGCTCTCCACAACGTGTCCCTGCCGTTTCTTCTCCTGGCCGATCCGGTCTATCCCTATTATCGGCGGGACTATCCTCATTTCCGAAACCACCGTTTTGACGGGGAAGAAGAGCTGCTGAATCAGGCCCAGGCCCTCATTGATGGATCGGAAAAGAAAGATCCTCTCTCGGCGGCGGAGATTCAGTTCACCCTGGACCTTCTGAGCCACGCCTGCCGGCTTGGAAGGCTTCAAATGGCCACCCCGGACCTGTTGATCCGGCAGATCGCCGGCGGTGAAAGAAAGCAGCTTCATAGCGAGCTTGAGCTGCTCATGGAACGGTATCAAAAGCTCTGGCTTTTACGATCCCGGCCCGGAGGACTGAAGGACAGCCTGGGGCGTCTGGAACAGCTGCGGGATTCATACCTTTCCTGATTCGTCTTGTCAGGAATAATACTGCCAGCGAGGGCCCGCTCGATTAGAGAATCTTTTTCAGATGTTCCAGGGCCAGGGGTTTGCTGATGTAGTACCCCTGGATTTCCCGACAGTTGTTATTCTTCAGGTATTGAAACTGTGATTCCGTCTCCACCCCTTCGGCGATGACATTGATATTCATCACCTGGGCCAGGGATATGATGGAGCGGACCAGGGCTGTATCGGAACGTTTATCCGGAATCTGTTTGATAAAGGATTTGTCGATCTTCAGGGTGGACAGGGGAAATTTCTGGATGTAGGACAGGGAAGAATACCCCGTACCGAAATCGTCCACGGCGATGCTGATCCGGGAATCTCTGAGTTTTTCCAGTACCGACAGGGTGGTATCGATATTTTTCATGGCCATGCTTTCGGTAACTTCCACTTCGAGATTCTCCGGGGGAAATCCGGTTTCATCCAGGATGGATAGAATTTTGGAAACCAGCAACTTGTCGGAGAACTGCACCCCCGAGAGATTGACCGCCAGATTCAGGGGGGTGGTTCTGGTTTGATTAAGTCTGTTCATGTCCTGACACGCCTTTTTAAGGACCCATTCTCCGTAGGGGATGATGAGCCCTGATTCTTCCAGAATCGGTATAAATTCATCGGGATAAACCATCTCACCGTCGGAGCGCTGCCACCGTATCAAAGCTTCGGTACCGGTGATGCAGCCTTTTTCCATGCTGAATTTCGGCTGATAATGAATCTTGATTTCATCCCGCTCCAGGGCGCTCCTGAGCATGGTCTCCAGGGTTTGTCGTTTTTTCAGGGCTTCGTCGTCTTCCCTGCGGTAAAAGGCAAAGGAGCCTTTCCCCTGTTTTTTTGCCTTCCGCAGGGCCAGATTTGAGTTTTTCAAAACCGCATCAATGGCATCGTTGTCGCCGGGGTAAAGAGAAATTCCCTGGGTGGCGGAAGAAAAAAGTTCTTTCCCTTCAATCGAAAAAGGTTTCTGAAGTTCCGTCTGGATTTTGGAAACAATCACACTGACATCCTCCACCGAATCCACGTCGGTGAGGAAAATGTTAAACTCGTCTCCCCCGTACCGTGAGATGGTATCGGTTTTACGGCAGATGTTCTCCAGACGGTCCCCCACATTGCGCAGAAGCTGGTCCCCCACATCCGAACCGTAGGTATGGTTCACCAGGGAAAAGTTATCCAGACCCAGACTGATGACCGCCACCTGGTTTTTCTGCCGATCCGCTTTGCCGGCGGCCATTTTGAGACGGTCCTGGAAGAGGGTTCTGTTGGGCAGGCCGGTCAGGCTGTCAAAAAAGGTGAGAAAATTATAATCATCCTCAAGTTTGCGGCGGTCGGAAAGATCACTGAATATGATGGAGAATCCGGTGACGTGACCGCTGCTATCGTTGTTTCGGACGATGGAGGTCAACTGGGGATAAATCTCTCCTGACTTGCGCTTGCTCCAGATCTCTCCCCGCCAGAGACCTTTATTCGCTAATCCTTCAATAATATTCTGATAGACATCTGATTTATGGGAATCGGGCAGGAGCTGTACAGGCCGCCGGGACAGCACTTCGGCGGCAACGTAGCCGGTGATTTTCTCAAAAGCCTTGTTTACCTTGAGAATGTTCTGTTTTTGATCGGTGATGATAATCCCCTCCACGCTGTTTTCAAAAATTAAGGCGGCTCTTTCCAGGTCCATGGTGCGGTTGCGGATGGTTCGGTCAAGATATCGCTTGTTGAAAACAAGAAGGAATACGATGAGTGTCAGGATGATGATAATTACAATTCCCGCGGTCAACAGAGAACGGTTGAAGGGCCGGCGCGGAGTGAGGTATCGCTCCTGAAGGGTGTAGAAGTAGGAGTTTTCCCGGGACTTCAGCTCGGCGAGGCGGGCCATGATTCGATCAAAGTCAGGGATAAAATCGTTATTCAGGGCGGTAACGGGATAACCGGATTGGGGGGAAAAAACCGTGGCGGTGGGAATGATTCCTTCCACTCCCAGGAGCGTGGTGTTGGCGGTGACCCCTCCAAACAGTTCACCCTTCCTGACCATGGCGAAGAGTTCGTTAAAACTGTCCACTTCCACCGGTTCAAAAGTGAGGCTCAGATTCTGCATGAATAGACAGAAGTTTTTACCCACTAAATCATCTTTCACCATGCCGATTTTTTTATTGGCCAGTGTCATGATATCGATGAACTCAGTACCGGGAGCAATGAATAACTGTCCCCATCCTCCCGCAAGGCTGATATCGGGAAAATAAAAAAGTTCCTGCCGGGCCTCGGTTTTAAGAAGGGAAGTAAAAAGATCCACCTCGCCGCTGATCAGCCTGGGGTAGAGCTCGGAGAAGGGGGCTACTTCAATGACATAGGGAATGTCCAGTTCTTTCATGAGGGAGGTGAAAAGTTCCACAAAAAAACCGGCGGGATGCCCGTGTTCGTCCACATAGGTGGTGGGCGGCGAGTCCGGAACGATACCGTAAACCACGGGATTCCTGGTTTCCGCAGGCAGACCCGTGAGGGAATGTAAGAACAAAAAAAATACAAAAAGCCCTGTAAGTTTGCCCATAAAGCCTGTTGTCCCTCCGGAGCAGGAAAAAAAAGCAGTCTGCTGTTCAAACTAATTATAGAGGGGGGCGGGTGCCAATGCAAAAACTTTACAGGAAAAAAGCAAGGCGCAGGGATTCGAGATTTGACAACAGACTGCTGCTGTATTACAACTTCATGAAGGAGAAACCCATGTACACAATCCTTTGGCAGGTTCACGGTATTCTCATGACCGCGGCTTTTCTGGCCATGACGGCGGGAGTCATCATCAACCTCAGGTTCCGGGGGAAAAAGTGGCGGTTGAAATACCACCGCATCCTGGGCGGCGGCGGTGCCTCCCTTGGCCTGGCGGCCCTCATTCTGGCGGTGGTGATGATTCAGTCTTCCGGAGGCTATCACCTCCGCTCCGTTCACGCCGTAATCGGGGCCCTGACCTTTCTGCTCATGATGACAGTCCCCGCCCTGGGGGCAAGCCTGAAAAAAGTGAAAAATAAAAAAAGAGTCAAGAAGGTGCATGCCGCCCTGGGCTTCACCGTCCTGACCCTTATGGTGCTCACCATTTACCTGGGACTCCGTTACGTGGGAATCCTCTAAAGACCTCCCTCCTTCCGGGCGTAGTGAGAAAACTCCATGGCGAAGGTGCCCCTGCCCTGGGTTGATGAACGGAGGGCGGTGGAGTAGCCGAACATGGAAGACATGGGAGCCTGGGCGCGGATATGCTCCACGGCGTGGCGGCTCTCCAGGCTGTTGATAATCCCCCCCCGGGAGGTAAGGTTGCTCATCACCTCGCCCACGTAATCTTTGGGAGTCATGATGTCCAGCAGCATCACCGGCTCCAAAAGCACCGGTTCGGCTTTCCGGCAGGCCGCATCGAATCCCATGGCCCCGGCGGCCTCAAAGGCAAAACTCGAAGCGGTCAGTTCGTTGAACACCGCGTTCACCAGAGTGGCTTCGATGTCGAAGGCGGGGTAGCCGAACATGATTCCCGAAGTAAACCCGCCGGTGACTCCCCGCTGGACCGCATCGAGAAATTCCCGGGGAACCGTCTTTTCATCCACCAGACAGTGATAGCTGTTGCCCTGTCCCCGGTCGGCGGGTTTGATCTTGAGGGTGATCTGGGCGAAGTTCTCTTTGCCCGCCACCACCTTGGAAAAGGTTTCGGTGTGGGTGATTTCTTTGGAAATCGATTCACGGTAGGAAACCTGGGGATTACCGATGTTGGCATCCACCTTGAACTCCGAAGTGACCCGGGTCACCAGAACCTCCAGGTGCAGCTCCCCCATACCGGAAATAAGGAGCTGGCCCGTGTCTTCGTTATCCTTGACCGTGAAGGTGGGATCCTCCTTGCTGAGAATTTCAAGAACCTTCTTGAGTTTATCTCCATCGGAAACGGTCCTGGGTTCGATGGCAACGGAAATCACCGGTTCGGGGAAGTGCATCGGTTCCAGCAAAACCTGGTGTCCCTCGCTGCCCAGGGTGTCCCCGGTCTGGGTTTCTTTATTGCCGATAAGGACGGCGATGTCTCCGGCGGTGACGGAGGAAAGCTCTTCGTGGCGGTTGGAGTGCATTCTCAATATCCGGGTCACCCGTTCCCTTTTTTTCTTGTTAATGTTATAGACCACCGTCCCTTTTTTGATACTGCCCGAATAGACCCGGATGAAGGTCAAAGGGCCCATCTCACGGTCATGCTGGATTTTAAAGGCCAGGGCCAGGGGAGGGGCGGATTCCTTAAGCTCCACCTCGACCAGCTCGTCTTCGTGTTTAACCGAGTGGGCTTTCACGGGGGGAAGGTCGTCGGGGGAGGGCAGATAATCCACCACCGCATCGATGACGGACTGAACGCCGATGTTTCGCAGGGACGCCCCTGTGAGTACCGGAATCAGGGTGCGGTTGATGGTGGCGGTTCTTATGGTTTTTTGAATCAGTTCCATGGGGATCTCCTGACCTTCCAGGAAGAGTTCGGTTATCTCATCGGAACAGGCGGAGAGTTTATCCAGCAGCTGCTCCCTGTACAGGGACGCTTCGTCCTGGAGTTCGGGGCGGATATCCTTGTATACCCGGACCGCGCCGTTGCCTTCCTGTTCCCAGTGAATCTCCTGCATCCGCAGAAGGTCGACGACCCCCTTAAAATCCGACTCTGCTCCGATGGGTAAATGAAGAATCAGGGGATTACCCCCCAGTTTTTTTTCCATTTCTTCTACGGCGGAAAAGAAGTCCGCACCGATCCGGTCCATTTTATTGATGTAGGCGATCCGGGGAACTTTATAGGTGTCGGCCTGGTGCCATACCGTTTCTGACTGGGGCTCCACACCTCCCACGGCGCAGAAGATGGCCACCGCGCCATCGAGAACCCGGAGAGACCGTTCCACCTCGGCGGTAAAGTCCACATGGCCCGGGGTGTCGATGATGTTGATCTGATGATCCCGCCAGAAACAGGTGGTGGCTGCGGAGGTGATGGTGATCCCCCGGTTCTGCTCCTGCTCCATCCAGTCCATGGTGGCTTCGCCGTTATCCACCTCCCCGATCCGGTGGCTTTTACCGGTGTAGTAGAGGATCCGTTCGGTGGTGGTGGTCTTGCCGGCGTCAATGTGAGCCATGATGCCGATATTTCTCAATTTGTCAGTATTCATAGGTAAATTTCTCCAGTGCCATTTTATCAGATATCGTGACCTTGGAAAAGGGGAGGCAATTTGGAGCATTAAACCCAATTTTGATGAAGGTATTACTCAAGTAAAACGAAGATTCTCGAGGATAGGCACCTGCGCTCAGGGAAAATCGCGCCGGCAGTCGGGGGAAATTCAAAAATAAGAGATTTTTGAACAAGCCTCACCCATCCTCTACCTCTTCGTTTTACCAAAATATTTATGCCCTTCATCAAAATTGGATTAAAGGAACAGGTTCATGATTTCCTGTCGGGAGAGCTGGGTCAGGCTGCCCCTGGTGTCTGTGATGAGAGAATCCGCCAGGTCCCGCTTGCGCTCCTGCAGGGCCAGGATCTTCTCTTCAATGGTGCCCTTGGCGATCAGGCGGTAACTGAAGACCTTGCGGTTCTGGCCCATCCGGTGGGCCCGGTCTACCGCCTGGGCCTCCGAAGCGGGGTTCCACCAGGGATCGAAGAGAATGACGTAATCGGCGGCGGTCAAATTGATGCCCACCCCTCCCGCCTTGAGGCTCAGGAGAAACACCTTGATGTTGGGATCTTCCTGGAAAACCTTCACCGGCTTTTCCCGGTTTCTCGTGGCTCCTGTCAGCTTTACGTAGGGAATCAGGGCCTGCCGCAGCCTCTGCTCCATCACTTCGATCACCGTGGTGAACTGGGTGAAAATGAGAACCTTATGATTCTCTTCCAAAATCTCCTGGAGAAGGAGGTCAAGGCTGTCGAGTTTGCAGGAGGGAACGGTGCGGAATCTCTGATCCGCCAGGGCGGGAACCAGGGCCATCTGCCTCAGCTTAAGCATGAAGGAGAGAATGGCCACCGAAGCCTGTCTGGGATTCTCCGAGGCCAAGAGTTCCTTCACCCGCTGACGGTACAATGTTTTGAGACGCTGGTAGGCTCCCTTCTGCGCCTCGGACATCTCCACCATCATGGTGATTTCCTCCTTGGGGGGAAGGTCCTCCAGGACTTCTTCCTTGCGGCGCCGCAGCAGGAAGGGGGTGATCAGGTCCTTAAGCGCGTCGGCGGCATTTTCATCGCCGTTTTTTTCAATGGGATAGGCGTAGTTTTTCTTGAACTCCTGCATGGTTCCCAGCAGCCAGGGATTCAGAAAGTTCATCTGACTCCAGAGTTCTCCCGTGGAATTTTCCAGGGGGGTGCCGGTGAGACTCAGTTTGTGGCGGGAAGTGAGGGACCTGACCACCTTGAAGGTCTGGCTCGAAGCATTTTTGATGTAATGGGCTTCATCCAGAATGAGGTAATAGAAAGGGTAAGCCTG
>Ga0334882_1002803_pt1 | contig 16972 bp, 14 predicted proteins | sample GraSluR1_MG_5_FD_207226 | JGI IMG/M metagenome (GOLD analysis project Ga0334882, IMG submission 207226) | Sludge microbial communities from methane-producing bioreactor in Wageningen University, Netherlands - Granular Sludge_15_04-R1 | ecosystem: Engineered > Bioreactor > Anaerobic >...
TGGTCGGGGCCTCCAGCTCGACAAGCCAGTCCGGCATCTCCTCGAGATCGACCGCGTCTGTAGTTTCATCATCCGCCACTTCGGCAGCGACGTCCGGGGCCAGAGCAGCCAACCACTCGGGCACCTCGTCCGCCTCGGCGAGCTCGGGCTCGACCTCAGTCTCGGCCTCCTCAACTGCTGCTTTGGTCGGGGCCTCCAACTCGGCAAGCCAGTCCGGCATCTCCTCGAGATCGACCGCGTCTGTAGTTTCATCATCCGCCACTTCGGCGGCGACGTCCGGGGCCAGAGCGGCCAGCCACTCGGGCACCTCGTCCGCCTCGGCGAACTCAGGCTCGACCTCAACCTCGGCCTCCTCAACTGCTGCTTTGGTCGGGGCCTCCAACTGGGCAAGCCAGTCCGGCAGCTCCTCAAGATCGACCGCGTCTGTAGTTTCATCATCCGCCACTTCTGCGGCGACATCCGGGGCCAGAGCAGCCAGCCACTCGGGCACCTCGTCCGCCTCGGCGAGCTCGGGCTCGGCCTCAACCTCGGCCGCCGCCTCGGCGTCCGCTCCAGTTGCGCTGTCCAGCTCGGCAAGCCAGTCCGGCATCTTCTCAGCATCGGCAGGCGAGGTCTCGACCTCCGCTACAGCTTCATCGGCCCCCGTGACGTCCGGGAACTCATCATGCATCCAGGCGAGGAGATCCTCATCTCCCTCCTCACCGGCCTCGGCGATCTCACTGACAGCGGACTCAAGCCCACGTAGCCAATCTGCAGCCTCGGTCTCACTCTCAGCCCATGCCTTCAGGTCCTCCACAGCAGCGGCATCCAAGGCGATCGGTTCCGAATCCTCTCCGGACACACGTTCATCGACCAGTTCCCGCAGCCAGTCCGGGGCGCCCTCCGGCGTCTCAAGATCGACCGGCAGCTCATCAGCGGCGAGCGCCTGCAACCAGTCCGGCACCACCTCCGGCGCCTCAGACTCGTCCTCAACACCGAAGGCCGAATCCAGCGCCTCGGTATCCTCGGGCACTGTCCCGCCCACATCGCGCGCAACCGCGACGGCTTCGTCCGGCGTCTCAAACTCGATATCGGCCATCCAGCCAAGCCCGCCGGCGCTCTCCTGTTCTTGGTCACCCCCGAGCTCGCGCAGCCAATCGGGAATCTCAATCTGTGACTCAAGACCCGCTGTGATGTCGACCAACCGCACCTCGTCTGCACTCATCTCGGGAGGCGCCTCCGAGATACCGACAGAGACCGACACCGACGACAGTCGCTTGAACCAAGCGCTCCCCTGATCGACGTCGATCGCATCAGGCTCATAGACCAGGCGGTCAACGTGGACCTCCTGTGCGGTGAGGAGTGAATCGGGCCCGAAGATCCCCTCGGCACAATGGTTACCGGGGTCGATCTCCTGTGCACGCCGCAGGTAGGTCCAGCCCTCATCCTGCCCACTGTTGACCCATAGCGTACCCAACAGCAGATTGGCGCGAAGGCTATAGGGCAGCTTGTCGAGGATCTCCTGGCAGAGCTCGGCAGCCTGAACCCATTGGCCGTTGCGCCAATAGGCCTCGGCCAGGGCCGTCATCAGGTCGGGGCGTGCCGGTTGATCCTCGAGCAGAGCACGAAACTCGTCGGCGGCCCTGCCATACCGAGAAGCGCGCAGATAGAGCCGCGCCAGGCCCGCACGTGTCTGAGGTACGTAGGCCAGATCCACACCCTCTCGACGCCCATACATCCGGCGCAGCTCCTCAGCAACATCCCCATTGCTTGGATCTGACTCCAGGGCGCGCTCCAAGTTCCACAACGCGGCATCCAGATCATTACGCCGCTCGTGCGCCAGCCCCAGACCGATGCGGGACAGAAGATGGTTCGAATCCGCGCTCAATGCACGGCGGAACATGTCCACAGCGAGGTCAGGAAGATCGGCTTCCAACATGGTCTTGCCCAGAAGGTAATAGGCACTGACATCATGCGGGAACTGAGTCAAGAGGTGCCGTAGATGAGCCAAAGCCTCGACATACCGCGCCTGCTCAATGAGCAGGTCAATCTCGTCTTCGTATGCTTGTAAGGAGATCTCGGACACAGTGCCCTCCTGTGGGCGAGCCATCATTGGTCTTCCAAGTACATTATGCTATGCTTTGGATCAAAAGTCAAAATATCGTTGGTGGATCCTCAAGGATCTCATCAGCGTCTCCCATACTCGAGGAGCTGAGGTTCTTGGTCACGCAACCATCGCAAGAGTCCTACCCATGCACGCCGGTGCGTTTGGCGCATGAAGTCAGCCCTGACGGCAGCACTGAGAAGGATCTGCTGCAATTACAGGATGGCGCGCTGATCGAGACGGTCCTCCTCAAGTACCGTCAACGGTACACCGTCTGTGTGTCCACGCAAGTCGGCTGTGCGTGCGGCTGCGATTTCTGTGCCACGGGAGAGATGGGATTCGTTCGGCAGCTGTCGGCAGGTGAGATCGTCGGGCAAGTCCGACACATGCAGCGCGCCCTCGTGTCCCGCTCACACGAGGTGTCCAACGTCGTCTTCATGGGCATGGGCGAACCGCTCCTCAATGAAGCGCAAACCTTGCAGGCGACCAAGGTTCTTATCGACCCCCGGGACCTCGGCTTCGCTCCCCGCCGCATCACATTGAGCACCGCAGGCATCGTGCCCGGTATCCTGCACTTAGCGGAGATCCATAACCGCATGCCGATTAAGTTAGCGATCTCCCTTCACGCCGCCACGAACGCCTTACGGAGCACCCTGATGCCCATCAACAGGACCTATCCGCTGGAGCAGCTGATGGACGCGGCGAGGGTCTATACGGACAGGACCCGTCGCCGCGTCTTCTTCGAGTGGGTCATGATCGACGGGGTCAATGACTCCCATGAGCAGGCAGAGGCACTCGCAGGATGGCTACGGAATCTTCCCTCTCACGTGAATCTGATCCAGCTCAACCCGACGCCTAACGGACGCTATCAACCTGCAGCAGAGGCGACCGTCGAGTCATTTGCCGCACACCTCGACCACTATGACATCCCCCACACCATGCGGCAGCGCCGCGGCGGTGGGATTCACGCCGGATGCGGGCAGCTGCGCACGACGCGAGCGCCGGCACAGGACCCTATAACCGACTGCTAACGCGAGCGACTTTGCAGGGTGACGCCATGATGGGCTGGCGCATTGAGTTGCGCATGCTTGTCATCAGGATGACCTTGAAGTATGATGAATGCATATCCAGGGACGATAATCACATCTAAGAGGCGATGATGGGCGCATTGAGCCGAATGCAGAAGGCCATCCTGTTGGTACTGGCGGTGCTCGACCTCGCGGTGATCGGTGGGTTAGCGACGATCGTGATCCGCTCAACGCGTCAACCGGCTCAGGCCCTGCCTGCCACCGCGACCTCAGCCCCGCCGACTCAGATGCTCGCCGCAACCTGGACGCCGGCACCTACCGTGACACCTCGGCCCACGCTTCCGGCTCGCCTGACCAACACACCTACCGCTACGGCCTCTCCCTTTCCGACCATCACACCTTCTCCCACGTCGACACCCCGACCATCGCCTACCCCTATGTCCGTCTCGCTGGCAGGTGCGGACTTCGATTTCATCCTGCCTAATCGCATCCCCGGTTGGCAATGGGATGCTTACGTGAACTACAAGGGTGGGGATGAGTACAACAGCGAGAACTCGTATGCGGAACCCATGTTCTCGGCGGCTGACGACCCACTGCGCCAGATCGACGGCTCGACCCTCAAGGTCGAGACCATGCGCTGGCTCAGGTTCCGCACCTGGGTGCATCAGACGGTTACCGTGACAGCCGGTAGCCGTGTTTCCTTCCGCATCCGGGCCAAAGCCTTCTCGTCGCTTGACACCCTGATCGTCAAAGCGGGTATAGACGTGACGGGTGCCGAGGATTGCTACAATGCCCGCTGGGGCGATGAGCTGCGCATTAACCAGGACAGCGGCATCGTCACGCTCTCATCACCGAGCCTGGTCGTTCCGGCGATCAGTGGCCCACCGGAGGAGGAGGTTGAGGAAGAACTGGACCTGGAGGAGGAAGAGGCAGAGGTCGAAGACGTACTACTTGGGCGCGTGACCGTCTGCTTTTCCGCCGAGCCCGCCTACCCACACGTTAACAACGCCGCGTTCTTCGACCAGGCGGAGTTGATCGTCACACCGCCGCGATAAGCTGAAAGGAACCGTTATGTCAACCTCGGATACCTACGACGTCATTGTGGTAGGTGCAGGGCTAACGGGCGCCCTCATCGCCTCAACCCTCGCCGAAGAAGGCCTGCACGTGGTGGTCTTGGAAGCGGCCACATCGCTCGCGGGCACGGTCAGGCGTCAACCCGGTCTTGCCTTGTTGGGCACCCCCGAACCCTTCATGCAGTTGATGGAGCATGTCGGCGAGGAACTCGCGCATACGCTTTGGGAACTCACGTCTGAGAACCTCGTACGCCTGGAGATCCTGCTCGATCGAGTGGGCGTCCCCGCACAGAAGACCGGCAGCCTCAGGCTGGCTGCCGATGCCGCTCAGTCGGAGGTCTACCGCACGTCGGCGGCACGCTTGGAGGCGTACGGCTATACCGTCGAGCTTGAGGGTGATAACCGGTACGGAGATCAGGTCGCCATCCGTACATCAGATGATCTACTCTTTGACCCCGATGCCCTCGTCAGCAGACTCCTCGACCACGACAACATTATTCTTGAGCTTGATGCCGAGGTCCAGAAGGTGAAAGAGCGCCCGGGGGATGGTATGGCAGTCTTCGCCCATCAACGCTATCTGTGGGCCGACAAGATCGTCATCGCCAACGGGATTCACGCAACACGCCTAAGCCCACAACTCGCTGAGGTCCTTCGACCGGGGCAAATTCATACCTTGGCCCTGGACCAAACGGCCACGCTGGACCAGCCGTTGGTCCTGGACAACGGGCGCATCTTCCTGTTGCCGCATGGCGACACCACCTATCTGACCGGCTGGGGTGACGATGAGGATAATGTGTTCTGGCGCCTCAACGCCGTCGCTCAGCAGCTCTGTCCTGATGCGATAGTGCGCGATCGCTACACAACCCGCATCGCCCGGAGCGCCGATATGTTACCCGTGGTCGATCGACTGCCCATTCACCCCAACATCAGCGTGATCAATGGACTGGGACCCTTTGGGCTCAGTCTAGCACTGGTCGCAGCGGACGAGTTGGTCGAACTTGTGCTCTACGACCGCCAGCCGGGGCTTTTCACACTGACACGCATGCCGTAATCAGCTCCAGACAGAATCGCCCTCAGGAATCTGATGAGTTTCTTATGATCAAAGTCGTGATTGTTGATGACCACTTCTTCTTCAGGCAAGGGGTCCGCGATGTCCTCAATGCGGAACCCGATGTCACCGTGGTCGCGGAAAGCGGCGATGGAGAAGAAGCCATCGGGCTGATCGAGAGGTGCCGTCCGGACGTCGTCCTGATGGACGTCAACCTTCCCGCGCTGAACGGATTGCAGGTGACACAACAGGTCAAGATGCTCTGTCCTGACACCAACGTCATCATCCTGACGGCCTACGATGATGAGGAGCAGATCTATCGCGCGATCCGCATCGGGGCCTCGGCCTATTTCCCCAAAGACGTGGCCCCGGCGCAACTGCTGGAGACCGTGCGATTGGTGGCACAAGGATATTACGTCATCTCCAACCGTACGATGATGCCGGAAGAAGCAGAGCAGTGGCTGCTGGAGCTCTATCATCGCTACGGCATCAGTCCTGAGGATTCCACCTTCTCACCACTGACGAGTCGCGAGATGGAAATCCTCGAACAGATCATTGACGGCCTCAGCAACAAAGAGATCGCAACACAACTCGGCATCAGTCAGCAAACGGTCAAGAATCATGTTACCTCTATCCTCTCGAAGCTGAACCGATCGGACCGCACACAGGCCGCGATCTATGCCCTGCGGCACGGATGGGTTCGCCTGCCGGAAAGCTAAAGCTCGTCACCTTGCGTCGCACACAGGGGGTTATATGAACGAAAGCAGTTGGGACCAATTCGCAGAGTTCTGCCGGCGCGGCTCAGAACAGATTCAGCGAGAGCTCAAAGAGATCGATATGCTGATCCAGCAGACCTCGAGCGAGGTGGATCGCTACATGCAGTCCAACACACGGGCCGTAGCGCGCATGCGCCAGGTCGAGTCATCGTTTGACACCGCGCCCCGTGACGATATCCGCCGCAGCTATAGCGCGCTGGTCGAGAACCAGCAACGCCTCTTCACGATGAGGGGACAATTGGAGAAGCTGCAAAGCGATCAGAAGCATCTCACCCGGATCGCGGAACTCTACGAACGGGTGCTCACCTATGCCCCTCCCGACGAGACGGAATCGGCGATGAACCAGGCAGCCCAGGCCGGCGTGGCGACGTCTCAGGCGATGGTGATCAGCATCATCGAGGCCCAGGAACAGGAACGGCTACGGCTCTCACGCCAGATGCATGACGGACCGGCGCAGTCCTTGACGAACCTGGTGCTGCAGGCCGAGATCTGCGAGAGGCTCTTCGATCGCGACCCCGAGCGCACGAGGACAGAGTTGGCAGATCTCAAGAAGAGCGTGGTCAATGCGTTCAAGACCGTCAAGGTCTTTATTTTCGATCTGCGCCCCATGATGTTGGACGACCTGGGCTTGGTGCCCACCGTGCGACGCTACGTGGAGGGAATCACCGAGAGCGGCTTCACCGGCCTTACGCTGAAGGTGACAGGCAAGGATATGCGCATCGCCTCGCATAAAGAGATCACGATCTTCCGCGTGATTCAGGCCCTCATCCACATCGGACGTGAACAGAACCAGTCAAGCGCCATCGGCGTCCACCTCAACATCGAGGAGGATGAAGTCCGCGTGACCGTCGAAGACAACGGTGTAGGGTTCGATCTCGACGAGGCTCTGACCTCACCTGACGCGGTGAGGCTGGGCCTTCCCACGTTGCGGGAACGTATCGAGATGCTGGGGGGCAGCTTCCGTATCTCCGGTACGCCGGGGCAGGGGATCAAGGCAACCTTCACACTGCCCGTCGATTTTGCTGAGCGTAGCTAGAGTTCCACCTGCTGCCTATTGACACTTGGCAGCGAATTGTGCTATAGTAGGCATCGGTTAGCACTGGTGGCCACATGGCCACCCGTGCTTTTTTTTCGCTTGACAGAGTGGTTGACAAGTCCGTGAAGTTGTCTACTCTATGATCGTTATTCCGCTATGATGTAGGACTAGCTTAACACTCGGCACTCAAAGGAACTTTGGTCTTGGCTTTAGAAGAACGATTCGACGAAGAACAAGAAGAGGGACTCACCCCTCTCAATGAATACCTCACCGGCGAGGAGTACTTGCTTGCGCTTGGTTATGAACGCGGCTATGTAACCTACGAGGATATCCAGCGGGTATTCCCGGAGGCAGAAGAGGATATTGGGCGCCTCGATGAGACGATCTCAGCCCTGATGGAGTCTGGCATTGTCGTGGGCGGTCCGGGTGAGAAAGCCCCCAGCGGACTCGCCAGAGTCATTGAGGATATTGACGAGACCGAGGACGAGAAAGCAGAAGAAGACCTCTATCGGGCGATCGAGGTCGATGACACCATCGGCCTCTACCTAAAGGAGATCGGCAAAGTCGCGCTCTTAACGGCTGAGGAGGAAGTCTCCCTCGCCAAGCGTATGGAGACCGGCAAGAGAGCCCAGGCTAGACTGGGCGCCGGACGCTACAATAACGACGACAAGCGATTTGAGTTGGAGCATCAACTCGAAGACGGCATCCGTGCTCGAGAACACCTGATACGCGCCAATTCACGGCTCGTCATCAGCGTCGCGAAAAAGTACATCGGACGCGGCGTGCCCTTTCTTGATCTTATTCAGGAAGGGAACATCGGCCTGATTCGCGCCACGAACAAGTTCGACTACAAGCGCGGGCACAAGTTCTCGACCTATGCCACGTGGTGGATCCGGCAAGCGGTGACACGAGCCATCGCGGATCAGAGTCGCACGATCCGCGTGCCGGTTCATATGGGAGATCAGATCAACAAGATGCTGCGGATCTCTCACCAGCTGACCCAACGACTCGGACGCAGCCCGACGCCCGAGGAGCTGGCTGCGGATATGGAGATCCCCGTTCGCAAGGTCGAGCAGATGCTCGATGTCGCCCGCCGTCCGCTCTCCTTGGAGATGCCGACCGATGATGAGGGCGAGAGCACCCTGGGTGACTTCGTCGAGGACACGGACAGTCCCTCCCCGCCCGATCGGGTCAGCGCCGCGATGCTCCGCGATCAATTGATGGAGATCCTCGTCGATCTCCCCCCCCGGGAGGTGAAGATCCTCCAGATGCGCTACGGCCTCCTCGACGGTCAGACCTACACGCTGGAGCAGGTAGGCAAGAAGTTGGGCGTGACCCGAGAGAGAGTGCGTCAGATCGAGGCTCAGGCGCTCAGCCGGCTACGCCACCCGGCCCATGCCCGCCGCCTGAGGGATTTCCTGAGAAGCTAGTCGCGGCACGCAACGCCGGCCCTCCGCCGTTCAGGCGACGACGCAGACCCCAGAGGATCTCGAGCCGAACGACCGGGTAGTTTCTCCTACGACACCTCAATCACGTGACCCGACGCCGCGCGCGTAAGTCGATCTCGGATCGCTAAGCCAAGTCCCTCCGTGCCCACATCACGAGCGAGGATGATGGTGACCCCTGCGCCATCCAGGGTGCGCAGCGCGCTGTAGAGATGCTGGGCGATCTCAGCCATCGAGGCAAGAGAACCCATGTCCTGAAGGATGACCGGAAGCTCGCCCATCTCCTGCACATCTTCCTCGGCGAGCAAGAGACCGACCTTTTCACCTGCGGCCAGGAGGTCGAGCGCGTCACGCCGCATCGCCTTGAGCACCTGGAGCTGCTCCCCACGATAGAGTATGACCCTCGCCCGGGGTGCGTAGTGCTTGGAAGCCGTGCCGGGCGAGACCAAGCGCGTCTCATCCGGCACCGTCGAGGGAGCGAGCACGACCTCGCCCAGGATCCCGGACAGCGCCTCACGGCTTATGCCACCGGGGCGTAGGATGCTAGGCACCTCGTCAACTAGCGAGAGCACCGTAGATTCCAGACCGACCATCGTGCAGCCGCCATCCAGAAGCAGTTCAATGCGCCCTTCCAGATCTGCCAGGACGTGATCAGCGCACGTCGGGCTGATCCGCCCGAACCTATTGGCGCTCGGCGCGGCGATGGGAACATCAGCTGCCCTGATGAGAGCTCTCGCCACACGATGTGCGGGAACGCGTACGGCGACGGTCTCCCCTCCAGCCGTCACCTGAAGGGGAATCCGGGGATGGCGAGGCAGCACCAGCGTGAGCGGCCCAGGCCAGAAGGCGTCCGCCAACAGGAGCGCCGTCTCCGGCACGTGGGAAGCCACAAGGTCGAGCGCCCGTGCATCCGCCAGGTGCACGATCAGAGGGTCGTAGGCAGGTCGCTCTTTTGCCCTGAAGATCCCCTCAACCGCGCGTTCATCCAGGGCATTAGCCCCCAGGCCATAAACGGTCTCCGTCGGGAATGCCACCAGCCCACCGTCGAGGATCACCTTGGCCGCCTGGGCAATCACCATGTCCTCAGGCGCTTCAGGGTCGACGCGCAAGACCAGGGTCATCCGCTCTCCCCACGTTCCGGCACGCGACGAAAGCGCGTCAGCGTCAAAATCAGGGCCAACACAATCAAGCCTCCGCCCTCGACCTTCGTCCACGTCTCAGGCAGCCCGGCCCTGACCACAACACTCTCCGGGTAGAGCACAGTGCTCCCATCCCACTCGACTTCCTCGATCTGGTAGCGATAGCGCCTCCCGGGAACAAGCGCGCGGTCGCGATCCTCGAAGCGGTACACAGCACCGACCATCTCGTCGCCGGCAGAGGGCACCAGATCGGGATTCACTCGCTCCCCTTCAACAGACTCCCATGCGGGCGAACGGTAGACGTTGAAGCCCGCCGTGCCCACCTCACTCGCCGTCTCCCAACTCACGATCACAGGGGGAGCATCCGAAAGGAGCAGCCAGAGCCCCGCACCGAACAAGATCAGAGCAAGGAGCACCCAGAGGCCTTGGTCCCGTATCCGGTGCAAGACAGCGTCATGCTTCATCTCACGCCATCACGCTTGCGGCTTCACTGGTCTGGCAAAAGTGGATGCTGTAATCATCAGCGATATCCGGATGTGCGACCGGGTAATGCTCTGCAACGAAGGCAGTGATCTCCTCACGATAGGCCGGGTGGCTCAGAGCAATGCACGAGCCACGGAAGCCTCCACCACTGAATCGCGCGCCATAGACTCCCGGGCACTTACTGAGAACTTCGTAGAGTGAGGTCAGGTGGGGACTGCCCGACTCGTAGTTATGCACCGAACTGGCACCCGAAGCACGCATAAGCCGCCCCAGCCGCTCGATATCCCCCTCGCGCCATGCCTCCACGCCCTCCCGGACCCGCTGCACCTCTGTGAAGAAGTGCCGCGCGCGTCGATCGAGCGGGGAGGGCAGACGATCGCCCAACTCACCATAGACCTCGGGCGGTACCAGGCGCAACCGCGCCTGTCCATTGACATTGGGGACACCGGACCACGTTAGTAGGAGTCGCGCGGCAGCCTGACACTCCGCCACACGGTTGTTGTAGTCAGTGCCCACCAGCGCTTGCCTGACGCCCGAATAGACGACCAGGATCTCAAAGGCCTCCGGGCTCGCCGTCGTTGGGATGCGCTGCACCTCCATCGAACGACAGTCCAGATAGGTAAGACAATGCCGATCGCTCAGCAGGATCATCGACTGATCCAGCACGCCATTCTTGAGCCCTAGGTACTCGTTCTCGACGATGCGGTCGAGCTCGATGTTCTCTCGTGGGCTCACCTGCAGGTCATTCACCGTCTCCAGCGCCAGCAGATAGGCGACACCCACCGCCGCGGACGAGCTGAGTCCGCCGATAGGCATATCCCCCATCACCACGGCATCCATGCCTCGTCGTATGTGGTGGGTACGCACAAGGGCAAGGGCCGCTCCACGCGCGTAGTTGCCCCAGTCCCGCGGGGCGCACGGGGGAATATCCATAAGGTTGAACGCAACCTCCCCCACGAAGTTCATACTCTCGATCCGAACCTCGCTATCCTCTCGCGGCACAAAAGCCAGGTAGATAGCTTGGTCCAGCGCCATACCGGTCACCAGTCCATCCTGATGATCAATATGCGCACCCAGCGGCGAAACGCGCAACGGAGAGCGCACCACCCGAATATCCTCGATCGAGCCGCCCACCCGCGCCTGCAGCTTGCGTTTCAGCTGCTCTATCTGATCTATGAACGACACAACAACACCCCTTCTACACGATACCCTCTAGAGGGCTCGCGCGACCTGCTCAGCGATCCACGGATAGGTCGCCTCGATACCCTCACGTAGGCTTACCTTGGCCTCCCAACCCAGGCTATGCATGCGCGCCTTGCTGAAATTGCGCGCCAACACACCGACCGGCCCCTCCACGTGTTGGACCTCCAACTCCTTACCGGAGACCTCGATCACGGTCCGGACCAGATCATTGACGGTGACATACTGCTCGGTCCCGATATTGGCCGGCACGTGGAGATCGGACTGCATCAGCAGATAGATGCCGTCGACCAGATCATCGACATAGGTGAAGCCCCGGACCGCCTTACCATCCCCCCACACATCGATGACCCCACCCTTCTCGGCCATCGCGACCTTACGACAGATCGCCGCCGGCGCCTTCTCACGTCCTCCCCGCCAGGTCCCATAGGGGCCGTAGCAGTTCTGGAAGCGCGCGACGCGCACCTCGATCGGATAGTGGCGCGCATAGGCCATCGCCATCCGCTCAGCGTACAGCTTCTCCCAACCATACTCGTTGTCGGGATTGGCGGGAATCACTTGATCCTCGGTCATCTCGGGGTCACCCGGTTTCATATCGGGGTAGACGCAGGCAGATGAGGAGAAGAAGTAGCGCGACACGCCCATCCTGACCGCAGCATCCACCATATGCACGTTGATGAGCACGCTGTTGTGCATGATATCGCACTCGGCCGTGTGAATGAAGCCCATGCCACCCATATCGGCAGCCAGTTGGTAGACTTCATCAAACGACTCGCCGCCACCGAGGCTCAACGCCTGCCGGCAGTTGTGCGCCTCACGCAGGTCCAGTCGCATGAACTCATCAGCTTCCAGAGTGCGGAACTCGTGCTCCTTGATATCAACACCGCGAACCCAGTACCCCTCGCCCTTGAGCTTGGAGACCAAGTGCCCCCCGATGAAACCACCTGCACCACAGACCAAAGCTTTCTTCACCATCCGACTCCCTTCTACCTAAGCTGACCATCCTCTCGGCCTACGCATGATTCAGATAGCCGCGTTCATCAAGATACTCGACGATCAGGCGTGCGTTCTCCTCAGGCGTGCGCTCCACCGTGTCCATCACCAGCTCCGGGTTGAGCGGCTCCTCATAAGGGTCATCGATGCCCGTGAAGCCCTTGATCTCCCCTCGCCGCGCCCGGGCATAGAGCCCTTTGACGTCGCGTTCCTCGCAGACCTCCAGCGGCGTGTTCACGTGGATCTCGATGAAGCGCTCGTCGCCGACCATCTTGCGTGCCTCATTGCGCGTGCTCCGGTAGGGGCTGATCGCCGCACAGATCACCGTGCCGTTGTGCCGCGCGATCTCCCCTGCCACGAAGCCGATGCGCAGGATGTTTGTGTCGCGATCCTCCTGGCTGAAGCCCAGGCCCTTCGACAAATGCGTGCGCACTACGTCGCCATCCAACACCGTCGCCTGTCGCCCGCGCTCCAACAGCATCGGCAGCAGCGCGTTGGCGATGGTCGACTTCCCCGACCCGCTCAGCCCCGTGAACCACAGGCACAGCCCCTGCTTGTGGCGCGGAGGATAGGTCTCCCGCAGGATCTCCGCCGTCTCCGGTCGCGTGAACCAGGTCGGCAGCGCCTTGCCCTTCTCCAGATATTCATCGCGCACTTGCGTCCCGGAGAGGAAGAGCGCCTTGGCATCCTCAGGCGCTTCCTCGGCGGCCACATAGTCGTCCTGCTCCTCCAAATAGACCAGCTCGCGGAAGGTGACCGGACTCACACCGATCTCCTCAGCGTACTGCGTCAGCATATCCTGTGCTTCGTAAGGGCCGTAGAACGGCTGGCCCGAGCTGTCCTTGCCCGGTCCGGCGTGGTCGCGCCCCACCACGAAGTGCGTCGCTCCGTAGTTGCGACGGATGATGGCATGCCAGAGCGCCTCACGCGGCCCCGCCATCCGCATCGCCAGCGGCAGCAGGCTCAAGACCGTCGGGTAGCCGTCATAGTAGTGCTCCACCAGGGTCTTATAGACCCGCACCCGCGTATAGTGATCCACGTCGCCCGGCTTGGTCAGCCCGACCACCGGATGAATCAGCAGGCTCCCGCCCACGCGCTCCACCGCGCGCTTCGTCAGCGCCTCGTGAACTCGGTGCATTGGGTTGCGCGTCTGGAAGGCCACGACGCGCTCCGGCCCCAGGGTCGTGAGGGCCTCACGCACCTCGGCGGGTGTACGCCGCAGATCCACGAAGTCATAGTACTTCGGCAGATTGATGATCCGCAGCTCACCCGAGATGCACAGGTCGCCCCATCGCGTCATCTCCGAGACCAGCGGATGGCGGTGATCGGTCGAGCCCAGCACCAACCGCGCCTCGCGGGTGGGATCCCAACGGAAGACCTCCTCCAGGCGCATCATCGCGATGATATAGTTGCGCGAGTCGCGCAGCGTGATCCACTCTCCGCGCGTCGGCAGCTCCTCTTTGCTGATCGTCAGGGTCACCGGGATGGGAAAGAGCGTGCCATCCGCCAGGCGCATCTCGGTGAGCACGCGCTGGTAGTCAGCCGGCCCCATGAAGCGGTCCAACGGTGAGAAACCGCCGGTAGCCAACAGCTCCAGGTCGCAGAGATTGCGGTCGGAGATCTGAAGCGTCGGATACCGATTGGCCTCGGCCATCAACGTATCGCGCTCGGCCTCGGACGCCACGAGATCGACGAGCTTGCCTCCATAAGGAGAGATCAAATTCGATGCTTCAGGATGACTTGTCATACGGTCGATACTCCATTCAGTTCAGTCGTCTCAGTTCGTGATTCCACGATGCATTCCCACTTCCTGAAGGCGGCGCGCTCTATCGCACAGAGAACTGCCGCCCGCTGTCTGCCATCGCTTAGCCCGCCACTTGCTCGCCGTAGGCCAGCAGCGCCTGCACCTCTTCATGGGAGCGTCCCTCAGCATAGACACGCAGCACCGGCTCCGTGCCCGAGGGCCGGATCAACAGCCAAGCGTCATCCGCGAGCACGTATTTGACCCCATCCAAGGTGCCTATCTCGACGATAGATTCGCCGGCAAGCTCCTGTGGGACCTGCTCCTTGAGTCGCGTGACCATCTCGGCCTTGGCCACCGCACGACGCAGAGGAATATCGCGGCGGGCATACACCGCAGGGCCAAACGCCTGCTGGACCTCCGCGACCAACTCGTGCAGCGGGGCCTTCGCGTGCGCCATCACCTCGAGCAGCAACAGACCCATGAGAATGCCATCGCCCTCAGGGATATGGCCCTTGATCGACAGGCCACCCGACTCCTCGCCGCCCATCAGGACGTCACCCTTGAGCATATAGTCGGCGATATAGTTGAAGCCGACCGGCGTCTCATGAAGGGGCAACTCATACCGTCTCGCCAGCCGATCCACCATCCGTGTCGTAGAAACGGAGCGCACCACCGATCCTGTCCACCCACGTTGCTCCACAAGATAGCGCAGGACCAGGGCGAAGATGTGATGAGGGTCGACGAAGTTGCCCAGCGCATCCATCGCCCCGATGCGATCGGCATCGCCATCGGTCGCCAGGCCAACGTCAGCGTGGTGCGTCTGCATGGCTGCGACAAGCGCCTGGAGAAAGTGCGCCATCGGCTCAGGGTGAATGCCACCGAAGCCCGGGTTCATCTCACCACGGATCTCCTGGAGCGTGCAGCGCGTTCGGCTGAGCATATCACGGAACGCGCCACGTCCGGACCCGTACATCGCGTCAGCCACAACGCGCAACTCACCGTTGGAGACGCGATCGAGGTCCACTAACGTAGAGAGATGCTGGTAGTAGGCCCAGGCGGGATCGAAGCGATGGATGAGGCCCAGTTCAAGCGCCCGCTCGTACTCCATCAGGTTAGGCCCACGGGCCTCGCGCTGATTTCGCTCCAGCAACGCCTCGACATAGCGCGCCTGCTCCGGCAGAGCGGATCCGCCGAAGGGTGCCTTGAGCTTCAAGCCGTTGTAGCGAGGGGGATTGTGGCTGGCTGTGATCATCACCCCCGCCACCGCCTGCTTCTCGAAGACCGCATAGGAGACGGCAGGCGTCGGCGCATCGGCACGGGTCAGATGCGCAATCACACCGTTGCCGGCCATCACTCGCGCCACCTCACGAGCATAGCGATCGGAGAGGAAACGCGTATCGAAACCGACGACGACCTCAGCCTGCCCCTCCGCTCGATCCCCGGTTCCCGCATGCTCCACCACGTAATCCGCAATCGCTTGAGCGACGATCCGCACGTTTTCGAACGTGAACGTGTCGCTGATCACAGCCCGCCAACCATCCGTCCCGAATGCGATCGACATAGTCCCTCCTAACGCGATGAGCGCGGACAAGAAAAAAGCCCGCACCCAGCCTCCGGGTACAAGCTTCTGCGACCCCAGCAACATGCATCCTACCCGAACCGGACGCCCTGTCAAGCCGTGCGGCTTACCAGCACGCCGCAACCCAACTTGCCTCAAGCGATGGCAGGCTAGTGCTCAGCCGCCTTCAGCGCTTTGAGCAGACGTACCATCTGCAGGTTGTTGGTCAGATCTCCACGCGTGCGCTCCAGCACGCCCCGTAGCTGATCAACCTTGCGGCGCAGCCCGCGCGTGATCGCATCCGGATAGCTGAACGACATCAGCACCTCGTAGACGGCGTCCATGGCCGCCAGCAGCCGCTCGGCCTCGTCGAAGCTCTCATGGCGCAACATGTCCAGGCAGCGCCGACGCAGCTCGCTCGCGGCTTCACAGACGCCGTTCAGGTACGTGTTCAAAGGGATCCCAGAGGCCTCGACCGTCGGCATGGGACGATTCGAGATCAGGGCAAGCGTCACACGGGCCTCGACGAGCTCCTTCAGCGCATCCTGCGTATAGCCGGCGTAGACCAGTTCGGGATAAGGGGCCAACAGTGCCTGCATCTCCTGTCCGACGCGATCGGCATCCGCAAGAAGCGTTTCGGCTTCATCCCATTCATCGCGGTGGCCCGCACGGATGGCATTCGAGCACAGACGGATCAACGCACGACTCTGCTGTAACGCCTCATCCCTGATCCGATTCTGTGTCGCGAGATCCTCCTCTGCCAGCTGTGCTAGCCCATCCAACCACGCTTGTAGTGCTTCGTTCATCGTCGCCTCACTCCGCTTCCGGGGATGTCTTGCCCCCAAAGAACGACCGTATGAGATCATCACCTTGACCTGGGATCGCAATCTCGCCGTAGGCCGCCTCGTACTTGCCCAGGTTCTCCTGAAGCGCGCGCAGCATCAGCTTTGCATTCAGCGGCGTCATCACCACGCGTGATCGGATATTCACCTTGGGCTGATTCGGCAGCATCTGGGCGAGGTCGATAATCACTTCAGAGGGCGTATGCGAGATCAAAGCGAAGTTGGCATAGGTCGGTTCAAGGTTCGCCGGCAACTCGATGTTCAGCGATCTTGCCTGAGACTTAGACATCCTGCTCCTTTATACGTATCGAGAACTAGAGACAACAACAGAGGGGACGAATCCCCTCTGTTGTCGACGTACCTCATAGCGTTGACACAACCTCAGAATGGTATCTCGTCCTCGGCCACGTAATCGGGACCGTCCATATCGCCGCCGTCGCCACCGGAGGACGCGTCTCCGCGACCACCGAGGAAGACAACCCGGTCCGCGGTGATCTCAAAGCTGGCCCGAGGTGTACCATCCT
>Ga0334882_1002804_pt1 | contig 16967 bp, 27 predicted proteins | sample GraSluR1_MG_5_FD_207226 | JGI IMG/M metagenome (GOLD analysis project Ga0334882, IMG submission 207226) | Sludge microbial communities from methane-producing bioreactor in Wageningen University, Netherlands - Granular Sludge_15_04-R1 | ecosystem: Engineered > Bioreactor > Anaerobic >...
GTTCTAATTGTTCAGCAGTTACCCAACCGGCCGGTGTCAGTATTTTGACTATCACAAGACACCTGCCTTTCTATTAGCCCACTTTAGCGTTCTATAAATCATCGTGTCGCTGGTTCCGTATAGTTCTCCTATTTCCCGGTAGGTCATGCCCTTAGTTCTTAAATCTCTGAGCACTGCTATATCGATTTCATTCTTCAGCCAATTGTTAGCGTTTGACTTAACCCCTTCTTCCAAAACTCGAAATGATTGTTCTGGAAGGAAGTTGTTGACCAGGGATACAGTCAGAGCGTAGTACCCGATCTGGTACATTCCCTACCACCCCCAGAATAATTGGCCAACAATCCTGAATCCTGCCGATACTACAGCAGTAACTACCAGGATGGTGATAAATATGCCCAGGCCATCCATGATTTTCTCCAGCTTGTCCACCTGTTCAACTTCCGGATCCTGGACTGGGAGGTAAACGATCTTGCCATTTGTATTCATACCTTTGCCGCCTCCCTCGCTTTCCGGACTGTCTGCTTATAAAGGTTGTTATATATTCGCTCTTTCACGCATTCCAAGACATTATCTGCCGGCGCGTTGGGTTGTAGCGTATCTTTGATCTCATTTATGATTTCTGAAACTTCATTGTAGGCATCTAACCTGATTTCAGCATCTGTCATAAGCTTGTCCCCCCTACTCCCAGATATGGAAGCAGCCCCTGCTACAGCCGCCAGCATAACTCCGACCATTATTATTCTCTCGCCTGGATATAAAGGCTGTTGGCCTTCCGCATACCGGGCAAAGAAATCTGACGTTATTCGAGTTGCCCATGTGCTTCCGGGCTTGTTCTACTTTCTGAAATATAGTTGAAAACGGGCGTCTATTTGAATTCCTTACGTTTTTTTCTTTAACTAATGCCTTTGGTGACATATCATTACCTCGCTTTCTTGCCCCAGTGGTGGGGCTATGCTATACTGTAGGTGACAATTTTTCTTTGCCGGTTTCTAACCGGTTTTCTTTTTCTCTGATTGATTAAGTTCATCTGCTAATATCTCAGCAACTTCTCGGTCCTGAGTAATATAATTTTTGTAATACTCACGATTTCCCGAGTGGTCAACTTCACTGGTATCCAATTGTCTATATACTTGGTACAACTTTATGTCGTCGATTAGATTCGACGTTACTTTCCATGCGCCTTTCATACTATTCACCTCCTCGCTATTCGACCATTGCCAGAGTACATTCATCCAGTGCCACCCAACAAAACTGCTTCTTGGTATTTACTATTAGCACCAAGTCTTCACCATCATCATTGGTGGTCATTGCCAGTACTGGGTAGGGCCTAGTGTAGAACTGGTCGGGATAACAAAGTTTAAGTTTCTCAGAAACAAAAACGGTAAACTTCCTGACGATCTGCATTGTTAGTTCACCTCCTTTGCTTATCTAATATCACTCACTCGTGGTCTGCCTCTCCGTGATCTTCTTGCTTCTTTCTCGGCTTCGCGTCTTCCGGTATACGTCATTTGGTTTTCAATCCACTTCTCCAATTTGATTGGGTCTATTTTCCATCTACCTCGCTTCATGGTTTGCCGAGCGGGGAATGTTGGGTCCGTTCGGATGTACTCATATATTGTTCGCGTACTGTAATTCAATCTCTTGGCTGCGTCTTCTACAGTTAACAGGGGTTGTGGCATAAGTCAGACCTCCTTTACATTGCTTTGGCTTTCGGCCAAAAATCACGTTTCTGAATGCGTTTTTTTACGTCATGATAAGTTAACCCAGCTTCTACCAGACCTGCTATTACGAACTCAGCGTTTTGGATAGCTGATAATTCAGTTTCAGTAAAACCGTCACGCAGATTATCATTGGTTTTTGCCCCGCGTTCTTCCCGAAGTTTTTTAGCGATCTTACCAAACACGGCAAGATAAACAAGGTTAGTAAAGTTTTTAAAAGCCCATTTATCCTCTTCTGGTAAATTGTTTTTTATTGCATCTGTTGTCATGCGCCGGACTTTTTTGCTGGCCTCCCGTTCGATTTTCCAGGACTCTGCTTCACGGACAGCTTTTGTTTTCTGCCGGTATGTAAGTTGTTTTTCTCCAGCTATGAGTAAATCACGTACCTTAGTGGCCCTTTGAGAATCTGTAAGCAACATTCCGATACGAAGGATAGCTTGTTTTGGTAGTAAGGTTATGGAATTTCTTGGGATTTTAAGAGGGGCAGATTGTCCCCCTATAAATTCCAGATTTTTGTATTCTTTTGCAGTAATTATTTTGATACCGTCAATCGAAAACTCGACTCTGTTGCGTTGAAGAATTTTTTTAACCGTTTCCTCTCCAACTCCATACCATTCTGCAACTTGCTTAATCGTTGATCTTCCGTCTGTGGTCAATACCGGTACAGGCGGTTTAATCGTATTCAGGATACTAGCTTTACCTATGTACTCCTGGCGCGCTGTCTTACTCTCAATGAGGATAATGCTTTTCATTTATCTCACCCCCCTTATTTTCTGGCGCAGTTTCGCAAGTATTTCATATCTTCAGTGCATATGTTCATGGTGCCCTCCTTAGTTTTTCGCATTTTATGCGACAAACTGGCTAAAAAAAACAGCATTAACTTCTGCAGCAGTTAAATTAAGAGCTTTGGCGATCAAGTCAGCTTCTTTTATTGTGAAAGACTCACCTTTGTTGTTGATCTTTCGATATAAAGTACTTCTGTCAATGCCCACCTCATCAGCTAATTTTTCTATCGTAAGATCATTTTCAACAATTTTGCCTTTCAGTTTGTTTATGTTTACCATATTATTCCTCCTATCCTTATGTTTGCGTCACATGCGACTAATTAAATGTTACTACTGTGTAAAATGTTTGGCAAGCATTATTTGCTTTTAATGCGAATAATTTTTATACATCAGGTTTATGATGTTGCATATCTGCGAATAATATATTATAATATTTAGTAATTGTCTCAAATGATAATTTTTCAGACTCAAGATACATAACAGCATCTGATGGGCAATATCTCAAAGTTTCTTCAGGCAAGATATACCTAAATTAAATAGATTAGCCGGGGCATGACCCCGGCTTTTGTCTTTTCTGCACTTATATTATAAGTAGCAAAAGTACAAACAACAAAAAGACCGGGCATTACACCCGGTCATCCAGACTCCTCTTCCTCTTCTTCTTCTGCCCCAACCGCCTGGCCATCCACATAGGCCTCTGCCAGCATGTAGACCGCCACAGATCCGAAGGCACCGATCACAGCAGCGACCTGTGCAATAGTGTTTTCCGGCACGTTGGCCAGCACTAAAAACGATGTTGCCAGGCCAGCAGCCAGTGCCCAGAACTTACGGCTGGATAGTTTCTTTGCCCAGTTGATTTTCATGTCATAGTCCTCCTATTTCGCTATTTTAACGGTCCTGGTGGTTCCATCCCAGTCGACCGTCATTCCGATATCCCTGAGTATAATTGCCGGAATATAGGTAGTATCCTTGCCATCAACATTCAGGATCACAGCCTTTTCTTTGGCCGTTCCTTCCAGCGTAACTTTCACATCTGGTAGATCAACTTGGGTATCCAGTTTCAATTTGGCTAACACGTCCACTTCAGCTCCTTTCGTATCCATCCCTAAATACTGCAGAATTCCGTTTACAATACCTGCAGCCACTCTCTTTAAATTTGCGCTCTGGCTTAATATGGCAGCATCTACAGCAGAATCAATAAAGCCGCATTCTACAAGCACGGCCACTCCAGCAGGCTTTCTAATCATATACAGATAATCATCATTGCCGGCAGAATTTACCTTTGATTTTAGGCCTCGACTCCTAAAGTCGACCTGCTTCAAGATATTGTCTTGGATTGCCTGGCCTAACTTCTTGGATTCTGTTGTTTTATTGAATATGGAGATCCAGGTCTCCAGGCCTTGACCGCCGCCAGCATTAACATGAATGCTTACACTGAGGTCGCTTATAGGTGCTCGGCTTAAATTTAACCCTACATAGATATCTGAATACCTGGTCATAATCACACTTAAACCCCGGGCTTTCAGTAACCTGTCAACCTCTAAAGATATGGCCAGGGTAATATCTTTCTCCTTGAGTCCATTACCTACTGCCCCAGGATCGCTTCCACCGTGGCCAGGGTCTATACATATCCTCACTTTTTCATAACCTCCTTTAAAGCGGCGCATTGTTGTTGCTGCTACTGGTAGTAGTAGAGGATGGAGCCTCCCCATCCTCTACGATCTGCTCTAGCTTCCGTTTACTAAACCTTTTCAGCCAGGCAAACTCCTCAACTCCCGCTTCAATGAAATTCTCGCAGGTGCTCTCCAACTCGACAAAGAAGAAAATGCCATAGATCACGCTGCTGGCCACATAGGCATACTCATACGGAAACCTGGTTATCTGGGCCGCAAAGATACACATAATGAAGTAAGCGGGGATCTTTATCTTTGCTCCAGCCAGGGCTTTATCCGATTGGATATGCCCTTCTTTTATAGCCTTAAAAAATCCATCATGTTGTACCGACTCCGATATGAGCCTAGAAAGCAGATCCATGGCCACCGCTATCCATAAAGCATAAAAGGCAGCTCCTGGCTCCCCGATCAAGTAGGCCAGCGCGGCCATAAAAATACCCCCCAGCCAGGCCAGGGGGTTTGTTAAAGCGGTTGATATCATTTCACCAAAGGTTACCCATACATTCATTACCAGTCCTCCCATCCCTTCTTCCAACAAAAAAAGAGCCTCCCGGCCTCAACTTTTTTTACAGGATTTACCTCCTATTTGTAGAATTCAGTAAATATCTGTCTAGATACTTACTTGAAAGGAGGTGTAACCCGTGAACAAACAAAATCCATCGGACAACAAATCACAACCCAAAATAACTCCTCCTTCCCAGACCACAGCGGGCAGTAGTATCCTACCGCAAACTGGTAATAAGAAGGAGAAATTTTCTTTGGATTCCCCATCACTTAAAGACAAAGCTCAGAACCCCAAAGGGGGTAAATAGAGAAATATCATGAAAGGAGTATTGTTTTGACAAACCCTAAACAACCAAAAAATAATAACGAACAAAATGAAATAAAAAGTATTAATGAATCTGTGGATTCACCTGGAATAAGGAAAAAACCAGGTCAACCACCGCCCAAGAAGTAATTAACTTTTATCTATGATATCTTCGGCAGCCGTTGCTGCTTCAAATTTGCCTTGATCAAACAATCGTACCATAACTCCTGATCTCGTATCTATATATACCTTTATTACGGGCACTTTATGTTTCTCAACTATCCTTGTACAATCTTCAATATCATCAAGAACTAAATTGCGTTCCTGTTCTGACGGCCGGGACGCTTTTCTTATGCATCCAATAACTTCTTTTTGGGGATCGCCCAATTTGCTTATACCAACTACCTTTACACCATAAGGAACAACAAACTCAGCCCAAACCGTCGTCATTTTTGAAAACTCAGAAAAACCTCGTTTTCTTCTTAATTTATTTAGTAACACTAAAAAATTATTATAAATTTTACCTGTTACAAGATAAGCAATCAGGAAACTTGTTATTAATGATACTATCAGATATACAATTAAAAAATTGATGTTGTCTGTATATTTCTGAATTTGACTTAAATTAGTTATATAAGTCCATTGTGATACCTTTTGGCCTATAAATATAACTAAGTTATAAAGGGCCAAATTAGAAAAAGTCACTGGCACCCACAATAAAACACTTATAGCTGTCATTTCGAAACTGTTGTGTTTTTCTGATGGTTCAACCCCAAATGCTTTCATCCAGTAGTAGGCTAATAATCCTGGTAATACAAAGACAAGAGTTGTTAATAAGCTTTCCATGTTCTCACTTCCCTATTGTTGTAATTTCAATATGCTCTATTATTTTCCTGCTATGATTTGTAATATTTAACTATATTTGTGATCGTTTAGCCTTTTTTCAGTTCTTTCCTCGAAGTTCAATCCTCCCACATCCCTTCTCCCAACAAATAGCCGCCCGTGAGCGGCTTAAGCATCCAACATTGCCTGTACTTCTGTCCGGTATATTTCTGGTACCTGTTCTATCGTGCGCCTCCCGGCTTTAACAAGGGTATAATAAAGTTCCAGCACTATGCCCCACCTTCTTTCAGTAAAAGCAGTTCCTCATAGACAGTTGCTAGTGCGTCCATGAGGATGAGGTTTTGTTCTTTGATTTCGGCAATAGGATCTACTGCAAGCTGTTTGCCCGGCAATTCCTTTCCGGGCTCCCAGTAGGAGAGATATTCCGTTTCCGTCAACTCAGTCCAACCCTCTCCCAATTCACCCTCTAAATACGCTATTGCTTGATCTTCAGAGATACTTCGAGCTTCATATAGCTTTCGGTTCCCTACCTGTGGCACCCCATCTATTACAGGTACTATTACAAACATATAATCTGCCTCCTTTAATCTGTAATAACAGCACCGTAGTCACTCCCTAGAGACCAATATGTCCGGAAATTGCGCACATAGGCAGTTACAGTGGAATTCCCACGCCGCGCATATAACTGCACAAAATCACCTTCTTGAACGTCAATATCTTCTGTAAACGTAACATAAGTCAGCGATCCGGTAGTTCGATTGGTTCCCACTGCAACTCCGTTAATATATATTAGCGCAACCGCCGCATATAATGTCGTGGTGCTATGAAGATCAAAGCTTACCCTTATTCGCCCTTGCCAATCCACTTTAATTTCTTTGAGTTTCGTATATGTGTCTGACGTTGTGGTGCGTTCTGTATCCGCACTAAACTGCAAAACATCTGATGCCACTAATTTTAATATTTTCACCCCATTGTTGAGTTTCGCGTGGAGGCTGCCTGTTTCGCTTGCAGAATCAGTCCGTAAGCCCACCTGGCGCCGCACAAAGTTCAAAACTGGTTCTAGAAAATCGTACACTTACTCACCCCCCATGATGTATTCCCCTGACATCTGCATAGTTAAAATGCTGCGTATGCCCCCTGCTGGCCCATCCTCTGGCGGGATATATCTGTATATCTTTTCTATCAGACCATCACCATCGTACTCATATGTAGCATAGGCTGTATCGGATGTAATGCGGTGTATTACATCGTCCTGGTCCTCTGCTGGATCGTTGGAGAACACCTTGAAGTGCATGGCGGGTCTGCCTGTGGTCCAAGTACCCGTACTTCCAGAGCGGCGATAAACGGGATAGCTGCTGTCAGTCGATGATTCTCCCACCCAGTCTATTTTATTTGCCGCATCGCCGGCGCGTATAACTACTATCCAGTAATAAGCGCCAGCAGTAAGTCCAGTTAGATTAAAGGGTATACTCACCCAACCGGCTGTGAGAGAAATAAATTCTTTAGGCAGCACTACCTCTTTTATAAGAGTGCCGTCATTCCCCGAAGTCAAACCGCTTCGTATTTGTACGGTGAGGTCTGCTCCATCCCCATCTCTATCCAGTTCCATCTCAACTCGACCTATATCGGTAGCACCGATCAAAGTAAACCTTGCAGCGTAGTTGTAGGTTGCTATACTGTTTTCAGTTACTCCTGCCCCCGCCTTCGCATCACGCTGGCTGCCGGCATAGATCAACTTGAATGGCTGAGATACTAAAGGCTGATTCCAATTATCCTCATTTACGATAGTCACACCGTTTTTATAGGCATATAGCGCCAATCTAAATCACCCCCTGCTGAACCGTTATTTTGCATTCCACTGTAAGGACCGTATTATCAGCCTTTGACCAGGGTTGTTTAAGCAGGTTGAGCATCGTCCCGGTGCCCTCTACATCCGTACCTTCGACGTATATGCAGACTTTCTGATGGTCTCCGTTTGCCTCCGTGGTCAATAGTTGCGTCCGGAAACGCACCAGGTTCCCTGTCCTGGTTATTGCGCTTACCGGTTTACGGAATACTTCGGTAATTATGTAACCGGCAGCTGCATCATCCCCTATTACCAGGTAGGGACTAGAAAAGTTCTCTATGCATTCGGCCAATTTCGCCAGGCCTGCGGCAGGAAACGAATTAAAAAACGGCCCCAGAGTAGGACCGTTCTCATGCTCGAAATACCATTCAGCTTCAACTTTAAATCTATCATCCATTTGATACCACCACCAATCCGCATATCGCGTCTTCATCCCCGCATACATATGGCAGCGCCCGGGGAGTTGTTATCAAATCGTCACTCACCTCGACCACGTCTGAGCCATAAATAAACTTATGCAGGATACTTGTCTCAGCTACTTGTTTCTTCTGCTGGGCTGAAACCAGGGCTTTTAAAAAGTCCGCTATGCCTAGGAGACGGCCACCATAATCTACCGCATACGTCCACTTATCAGTGGTCACAGGGGATAGTGCAACTTTCTGCACCAGATATGTACCTGTCACGCCTCTGTCGGGCAGGTTGATAGTCACAAGCTGGCCGGGTTGCCAGCCAGGCACCTCAGTTGAAAATGAACCAGATACTTTTGGATTGGCATGCTCTCTTAGATCAGCCATACCTGCCGCCTCTGCCGCCTCAATGGTGGTCAGACTGTCATCCACTATGCTGTGCTCATAAATGCCATCGCTATCTTCCAGCACTGCAGCAATAGCGGATTGTGATGCCAGGTCCTCAACTATAGTTATGACGTCAATATCCTGCCGGGCCGTCAGGCTCATGGTCACCCCTGCCACTGGCGTTTCTGTCTGTTCTGAACATCGGATGTATTTCTCGTTATAATTCAGCATATAATCGTAATTAGCTTCTTCGTGCAGGTTTTCCACGCCTACAGTGACCGGTACTTCGCCAATCTCAAAACTAACCTCATGCGGTTTCCAGGGAAGTACCCATATGCGGGCTGTCCCATCTGCATTCCACTGGACGGTCTGCGGGTCAGATAGCATCGTGCTGCCCCGGACATACACCCGGTTCCGGAGACCCTGGGTATTTATACTGTGCTTCCCGAAGCGGAACTTGCCACCAGGAACCAGCTCCATTGGCGCAGGACTGGCTAAATTCTCAGCACTAAAAAACTGCAAATCCTTGTGATAATCCGGTTGCCAATGCCAGCCGATATAGTCGTATAGCTGGCGAAAGCACTCGCTGGGGCGTAGATAATCAAATGCTATGTACTCCACTGTAGGTGCGCCAGACTGTACTCCTGTGACCGTGAAGCCCGGGCAATACTTCTGTGCTATATCGCAAAATATCCAGTCTGCTGTTTTTGCTTCGTATGTTTCGACCACAAGTCGCCGGTCCAGCAGGGCTGTGTAGTCGTCGCAGTCTACCTGCCAGGCTTTGATAGTCTTGCTTGGGAAGGTCCTGGACAGTTCAACTTTGACGATTATACCGGCAAAGAGCCTGATGCCGTCCTGTTCAATTATGACTTCCTCGCCCTCAGCAGGCATTGTCCCCTTAACGGCAAAGGAGCAGGTATCGACTTCATAGGTCAGGCCGTATTCGATTTCCAGAGCGTTTTTTTCGAGGTCGGGATGGCGCTCTACTCCAGCAATTTTTAAACTTCGCATCAGAACACCACCCCATGACGATACAGTTTGCGTTCAAATTTGCTCCAGATTTCATCAGCATTGTTTCCATGTACGTGTATCTCTTTTATTACCGTTGTAGTGGTATTTGCGGGATTATACTTGGCCGGCACAACAGCCTCACCTTTGTGCAAGTAGGCCAGCATATCCTTCGGCACATAATTTGTCCCGGTAGCCAGCATAGGTACATGCGGCAAATCAATGCCAAACTTCTGACCACCAAAAACTGGTACCCACTCAGGAATCTCAACTTTGATACTGTTTAATGCATCAATTAGTTTATTTACAAATTGTAGTTGGTTATTAATAAATCCTTTAATAGCCCCTGTAATGGCACCCCATATGGCAATTAAGCCGTTTTTGAATTTCTCCCATTTGTCGAGCATAACTTCTGTGAGCAAATTAGTAGCGGCGGTCAGTGTGTCTTTGATCCCCCCGAATATGCCGGTTAATCCGTCCCATAATACCTGGGCAATATTGATGATGTTTTCGCCCGCCCCTTTCCAGTCGCCTGTAACAACGTTTAAAATTAGGGCAATAGTTTCCCCAATGACTTTCATGACGGTCATCACAATGGTTTTGATGGTTTCCCATATAGGGTTTATAACGGCCATAATGGACGACCCCCACTCCTGCCACCAAGCTGTAATCTGGTCAATGGCATCTTTTATGGATGTCTTTATTTCAGTCCAAGTCTCGTCTACTCTGTCCCTAAAGTCTTCGTTATTATTGTAAAGAGCAACGAAAGCTGCCACTATTCCAGCAATAGCCGCTACGGCTATTCCAATCGGGCCTGTTATTGCTGCAAGTGCTCCTCCCAGTAACCCGGTTCCTGCAGCGGCTACTCCAGCTGCGGCCCCTGCTCCTCCAAGTATCCCAACCAAACCGGGTAAAGCCATCAATAATGGCCCCAGAACCATTAGTAGGGGCCCAATGGCCGCTGCAATCCCTGCTATTACTAACACTAGTTTTTGTCCCGCAGGAGATATTTCGGAAAACTTTTCAGCCAGTGACGCAATTTTATCAGCAATTTCTTTAATTGCCGGCAAAGCCGCATTGAAGGTATCCAGCAACGCTGAGCCAAGTGGAGCCAATGCTGTTTCAGCGTTGTTTTTTAAGATTATCATGTTATCGCCAAAGGTACGGGTATCTTCCGCAGCCCTTAGTATAGTCTCCGGGCTCTCTTTTAATGTTTTTAAAAGATCGTCGATCTCAAACCGGCCCTCTCGGATGGCGGCTGCCATATCGGGCCCAGCCTTAGAGCCGAACAGCTCCATTGCCAGAGTATTGGCTTCGCCGGTCGAACCTGCTTCCTTGATCCTCTTGGTCATCTCGGTCAGGGAGGCATTGGTATCGGTTATCCCCTCTTTGGCCATCTTGCCCAAAGCTATACGCAAAGACCCCAATACTAACTCAGCATTGACGCCCTCTTTTTCCCACTTACCGATCAACGCAGCAGACGTCTCAAAGTCAAACCCCATCTGACGCAATGGAGCTCCAAACTGTACCACCTTCTGTGCCAGGGCGTCAACTCCGATTCCAGTTGACTGGCTGACATTCCATAAATAGTCCATGGTTTTCGCCTGATCCTCGGTGGCAATTGACCAATCTCCAAAAACACGGGTAACTGCAGCTATTTGGTTGGATACGTCTCCCCCGGTTAGCTTGGCCAACTCAACCGCCCGGGTAGCAAGTGTCTGCAATTGTTCTCCAGTAGCCCCGGTACGAGTATTAAGATCAGCAATGGCCGCTGCAACGGTATCGGCTCCGGCAGGCACCTCTTTAAACACAGCTTTAAAATCGTCTTCAAGACCTTCCAATGCCTCACCAGTAGCCCCTGCTCCTGCACGGATAATTTTGCTGGCCTTGTCAAAATCAGTCGCTGCTGCAAAAGCTACCCCTCCCACAGCTGCTATTCCAGCAGTAACCGTCTTGGTAAGTGTGACTCCGACATCCTTTAATTTGGCACCGGTATCCTGCATTTTTTGTTCAAATGTCTTGGTGGCATTGGTGGTCTCTTTAAGTTGTTTTTCCAAACCGGATAGTTCCTGCTCAGATTTCACAACCTCACGCTGAAATGCGCGGTATTGCTCCTCGTTGATTTCACCTTTCCGAAATTGCTCATTAACCTGTTCTTGCGCGGTTTTTAACCTATCCAGTTTTTCCTTGCTGTTGGAGACAGCTTCGGCCAGCAGTTTTTGTTTTTGAGCCAGCAGTTCAGTGTTCCCCGGGTCAAGTTTAAGCAGGCGTTCAACCTGTTTAAGTTCGGATTGAATATCTTTACTGCGCTTGTTTACGTCCTCCAGAGATTTATTGAGTTTTTGGGTGTCACCGGCTATTTCAATTGTTATCCCTTTTATGGTCCCGGCCATCCATCTCACCACCTATCAAAGTTGGCCTGTGTTGCTTGGCTCACGGCGTCCTCACGCTCATCATCGTCAAGCCGCTCGTTGTTATACGTAACAATCAGCCCCAGAATCATGCCAATAGTCAGATCCTCAAAGTCAGCCAGACAAAGACCACTTTCGATTGCTCTGAGCATTATTAGCTCTGTTGTCAACTCGAAAGGGGCTTCGTCTGCATCAGTATCTACTTTTTTTTAGATTCGACCGTGTTTCCCATGCTGCTGAATATTATATCCATCACTTCAGGCACTATATCAGACAGCGGAAATTCGCCAAAGGTGTCCAGCCATTCCATGGGCGGTAGTATGGTCGGGTCTGCAGTCTTGGCCAGGGTCCACACCAAATCATATATTACTTCCAAATCCAGAGCGCTGGCATCTTTAATGTGACCTTTGGCATCAACAGCCGACTGTAATTTAAAAATATCCTGTAGCACATCTCGGCCAAACTGGGCTTTATAGCGCAACAAAAAAGCGCCGGTGGACTTAAATCGCACCTGGCGCCCGTCGATTATTAATATTTTCTCCATAGATTACACCCCCACTGTCAGGGTTACAGATACCGCATTGCCCTGAACAAATTCAATCAAGATGGTGTGGGCGCCGTTGGTCAGAGTGCCGATATATGTCTTGTCCAGCGTTACGTCGACACCAGATATACTCAAGTTGGTAAATCCCACCGGGGCGCCATCCATATACACGCTCTTAGCTGCATTGGTTCCGCTGGTTGAGGTCACATCAACAAGTACATCTGCTGGAGCCCCCTTGCTGAAGTCCGAAGGATTATCAGCGGTGTTGGTCGGGGCGTTTTTCAGATAGACTGCACTGAAGAAGGTATCATATCCATTCTCACCCTGTAAAATCTTTGCCTTTACATCACTGGTATCCAAAGCGGGCCGAACGGATATATTCATCGCTTCGGTCTTGGGTTCTTTGGTGTTGGTTTTGGTAGAACCCTCCACGTTCGGTCGAGTTGGCAGGACGCTATACAATACATGTCTGGTCTTCTTAGAATCTCCATCAAACTCAAACATTAATGCGAATTTCTTAACAGCGGCGGTGGCATTTTCAATGATCGCCCCGTTGGAATCAATAATGTCTCCCAATATGTCTGTTCTGAAGGTATCAGGAATAAGCGCCACTTCCAAACTTCCATCATAGCCATTATTGGTGTTTTCCTCGAAATACACTTGGTCATCGGCGTAAAACGCAACGTTCTCCCCTGCAGCACTTAATGTTAAATTAACTGCACCAGGCACGCTCACCGGAGTGCTATATAACACTACGCCGTTGGCTTCGGTCACAACAGCGTAATAGACGTTTTTAAGACCGTATTTTATTTTGTTTGCCATCATCAGTCCTCCTTAAATCTCGTAGAGAGCTTGGTACAGGCCCTCTGATTCAATATATGTCTCGGTCTTTTCCCAATAAATATCTGCGCTGTCAAGCGCATCCTCAATCAGTTTTTCGCTAACCAGATCCTTTTGTTTCGCATACAACTCTACTTGAAAATTCTTCTCGGCATTGTACACCTTATTATCAGCTCCAAAATTGGAGTTATACGAGAACAAATACACAACATACGGCGGGTTCGGCGGCGATGCAAAGTGATGATGTGCCACCGGCAACTTGGTCGTTTTAAGTAGCTGATATAATGTCGCCTCATCCACGTCTTATCGCCTCCTCTACTTCAGCCATGAATTCCTGTATGACCCTTTCTTCAGCCAGCCGGATATGAGGCTTACCCTCTACCCGGCCACCGCCTGCTTTAGCGTGACCGTGCTCCAACAGATGAGTTAGCCGATAATGCGGAGCTTTTACGTGTATTATTCGCTTGTCAGGCTGTCCGATTGCCGGTTCGGTCTTTACGGCCCAGGCCTTACGGTATTTACCAGATTTCTTTGGCGATGTCTCCTTGAGTTGTTTCACGGCCATCTTTCCGACTTTGTCGCTGCTAACATTGACCTTTTCAACTACTTCCTGAGAATATTTAGTCAGTTCGCTAGCAATCTCGTTTGTTAATTGATCTACTGAAATTTTAGCCATCGACAGCACTCCTCAATGCCTTGATTTTGACCCAAATATCATCATTAACCCGGTCAATGTTCTTAATATCATACGGTGTGCCCTCAAACATAATCCGGTAGTCGTAGGTATTTATTTCGTCGGTAAATGTGACATGCCGTACCGTAAAAACAACTGTGCTTTCCTCGTTAACTACTTTTGCCGCATAATACTCTTGCCCCCAAAGGCCATTTTTTTCGGCCTTGAGGGTTTTCCAGTCCTGCCAAGTTTCAATTTGGTTACCAATTTCGTCTTCAGTGATAGTACGTTTCTGAACAACTATTTTTCGCCGGCGAACTTTGGCCAGATCTTTCATTGTGTCAGCTTTAGATTTCACGGCGCCACCTCATCAGTTGGCAGCTGTTCAACCCCAGTCTGAAGCTGCAGCCTCAATATCTCACCGGCAAAATTCTCCTCAAAATATTCTGAAGCGTTATTGTAAACATACCGACAATAATCCATAAGTAAAGAGAGGGGTAGCCCGATTACAAAATCCAGGTCTGCCCCTACCAAGTTATTCAAATAAGCCTGACCTCTTGAGATCAGACCGGTCAGTGCTTCATCCTCATCTTCCCAGGTTATATCTAGGTAATTACGGACAGCCGCCAGAAGCAGTTCATCCGCAGTGGGTTCAGCCATCCGCTATTCCTCCTTAGCCTATTACTCCTACCTCAACGGTATAGGTTTCTGTTTCACTCCCATTAACAACATTTATCTCAACAACATTGAGCTCTCCTTGTAACCAAGTGGCCGCAGTCCCATTAGTATGCGGGCTCCCATTAACCAGTATTTCAACATTTGCTTCTCCATCCTTAGGTACTGCAGTAATTGTATTTGTTGCATTCTCAGTGATAACTTCATACGCAAACATTGACTTATTAAACGCCGGTGACAATGTCAAGCTGCCGATAGTCAAACTGGCCAGCCTGGCGTCAGCTACACCCCACACATTCAGTGGATCATTGGTCACTCCCATGCTCCCTGCTACATTAAGCGGATCGTTGGTCACATATACCTTTTGTACAAACGACTTCAGGTCGGTAATATTGAGGCGTTTGAATGATACCGCGTCCAGGGGCTTGCCATTGCCGTACAACTTAGTTAAATAAACCCTCTCATCCTCCAGAAAACGGTAGTGGTCGGAAAACTCAACTTTGCCGCCTTTTCCAGTACCCAGGCCAAAGAAGTACCGCTTGCCCAGACCTATGATAGCCTCATTCTGGGGCACATGTACGGACTGAATGACTCGAGTCGGGAATGGGAATATATTATTTACCCACACGCCGTTAACCATCACGGTGGTGGCAGGCATCAGCTTAGTAAAGTAATCAATTGGGTTAACAAGGAATAGCACTTCGCTGACGGCACGTGCCAAACCGTTGGAGCCGGTAGCCAGCCCAGCAATCAACGCGCCATAAGTTTCCGGAGTAATCTCAGCCAGAGGTACTAACGCAAGTAAAGGATAACCAGACATCGGGTCCAGAGAGCCAGCTGGATTCCGTCTCATGCCAATAGGCTCATCAATGCCGATACCATCAATGATTGCCTTCTCTAAACCATTTGCAATTGCTTCAGCCAGGATGGCCCTTACATAACGGTCCAGCCATTCAGGCCCGATCTCCAGCATGGCCTTATTGACTGGTATAAAGGCAGACAGTTTCTTCTGGCTTAGATCAACTACATCAAAACCCGCAGCCAGTTCTTTCACGATTTCATCTGTGAGTTTACCCCAGGTAGCCATAAAGCGGCCGTCAATGGTACTGACCAGAATATTAACGAGGATGCCGGTATTCTGAAAGTTGACAGCATCAAGCAGGGGATGGCTCTCAAGAATATCCTCAAAGATCGCGTCAATAACAGTTTTCGGCAGAGTCTCGTCAATTAGTGTGATAGCCTGCTGCGGATTATCGGACCTCATGGCCTCCCGGAGATTTTCATAGTATTTGGTTTCCTGACTGGTCAGGGTCCGGGCACCACGGCCAGCAAGCACAGTATTGTCCGCAGCCTGTACCAACCCCTGGGCTTCAGCCATGACGGCTTCATGCAACATATCGGTATACTCGGTAAACGCTTGGGAAAATGCCTCTTCGTTGCCGTCCTTGATGGCTTGGTTTATTTTTACCATGATTTCGGCTTTTTTCTGGTTTAAAGCATCAGGGTTAGGCATTGCAAACACCTGCAGGTCAAACTTAAACTTATCTTTCAACTCATTCTCCTCCTTCTTTTGGGCGGAATAGCGCCGCCATTAAATTTACAACTTTGTTTTCCTGGTGTTCCGGTTCTGGATCGGGCCCGGGCTCAGGTTCAGAAGCCGGTTCTGCAGGGGGACCCTGTTTTACCACTGACTCCTCCTCAACCAACTGCCTCAGCTGCGCTGCCAGGCTTTTATTAAACTCAATATGCTGTGATATTGATAGATTTGCCTTTTGCAGCATATCTTTGGCTTGGGTCAGGTCGGCATCCTTCTCAGCGTATTCATCGGCCAGGCCATACCCTATACACTGTTCAGCAGTCAGCCAGGTTTCAGCTGCCATCATCTCAATTAGATTTTCCTCAGTCAGCTTATCCCCAGCCTTTTGCAGGAACGCCTGCCGGTTGGCCTCCATGATTACATCCAGATCATCAGCCGCTTTCCTCATTTCCCGGGCATTGCCTATAACGATATTCCATGCATCATGAATCATCATCATGGTGTTCCTGGGCATTACTACTTTATCTCCAGCCATTGCTATGACTGCAGCCACAGAGCAAGCAAATCCATCGACATAAACAGTCTTTTGGGCAAGATGTCGTTTTAGCTGGTTATAGATTGCGGTCCCCTCAAACACGCTGCCGCCGTAGCTGTTTATGTAGATATTGATTTGCGATATATCGCCATGTTTAGCCAGTTCACTACGAAAATGGTTGGCTGAGGTTTCGCTTTCAATCAGTTCCCCTGTCCACCAATCCCGACTGTCGGGCTCAACATTGCCGTAAATATACAGTTCGAGAGTCCCCGGGATT
>Ga0334882_1002809_pt1 | contig 16943 bp, 10 predicted proteins | sample GraSluR1_MG_5_FD_207226 | JGI IMG/M metagenome (GOLD analysis project Ga0334882, IMG submission 207226) | Sludge microbial communities from methane-producing bioreactor in Wageningen University, Netherlands - Granular Sludge_15_04-R1 | ecosystem: Engineered > Bioreactor > Anaerobic >...
GAGACCCTGGTTCAGCGATCGTATGCCTTGCCCGTCCCACCGTCGGGTGTGATCACCGATCGCAACGATGCGCTGCTGGTGGGCAATCAGCCCATTTACGACGTCGGTGCCGAAGTGGCCTTGATCTCTGACAAGCTCGCAGCAGCGCGCGAACTCGCGCCTCTCCTGGGACGCGACGTCCAGGATCTGCTGGAGGATCTGGAGATTGAGGGCTATCGCTGGTGGCCTCTGGCGTGGGGGGTGGGGGGCGAGGCTGCCGTACAGCTCGAGACACTGAAGGCGGAGAGGTACTACTGGCTGACACTGGAGCCGAAATGGCGCCGCTACTATCCTGAGGGCACGCTGGCGTGCCATGCCCTGGGATTTGTGAATGCCCAGGGCTATGGCTTCGGCGTTGAGGCCGCGCAGCAGCGCTTCCTGCGCCCCCAACCTTTCGAGCGCACGGGCGTGGTCGACGTGGTGTCGAACCCGTTCCCCGAGGAGCTCGCTCAAGGCGGATTGCGTGCCTACCCAGGCACCGACCTGAAGCTGACCATCGACCGGACGATCCAGGCTTTCGTCGAAGGCGAGTTGGCCAGGGCGATCGCCGAATATGGGGCCTACGGGGGCAACATCCTGGTCATCGACCCCCGCACCGGTGCGATCCTGGCGATGGCGAGCAGCCCCACCTACGAGCCCGGCAACTACGGCCAATACTCGGAGGCTCAGCGCCACCTCTTCGTCGATCCGATCATCAGCGTTCCCTACGAGCCGGGATCGGTCTTCAAGGTGATCACCGTCGCTGCAGCGCTGGACTCCGGGACGGTGGGGCGCGATTGGTCCTACTATGACAACGGCGCTGTTGAGTATGGCGGCGTCGTGATCCGCAACTCGGACCGCCAGGCCCACGGCTATCAGAACCTCCAAGGCGTCATTGATCGCTCGCTGAACGTCGGAGTGGCGACGCTGAGCACGCGCCACATGGGTGCGGACCTCTTCTTCAAGTACGTGCGCGACTTTGGCTTTGGGCGCAAGACCGGGATCGATCTGACCGGCGAGGTCGCGGGGTTGGTGAGGCTGCCCACGGATTGGGACTGGACGGATAGCTCACTGGCGACGGTCCCCTTCGGGCAGGGCATCGCGGTGACACCCTTGCAGATGGCGACGGCGGTCTCGGCGTTGGCCAACCACGGGACGATGATGGCGCCCTATGTCGTCGCCGAGCGCCACTACCCCGACGGGCGCGTGGTCACGACGCCCGTGCGCACGCTGGGCCAGCCGATCTCGCGAGCAACGGCCGACCACGTGGCCGAACTGATGGGCAACTACGTCGCGAACCGGTTGGAGAACGCACAGGTGCCCGGCTATCGGGTCGCGGGAAAGACGGGCACGGCGCAGATCCCCGTCTCGGGCGGCTACGACCCCGTGAATGTGATGACGTCGTTTGTGGGCTTCGGGCCGTTGCCCGATCCCGAGCTCTTGATCCTGGTGAATATCGATCGACCCCAGAACCCGGTGCATCTGCGTTGGGGCACGCAGACGGCGGCGCCGCTCTTCCAGCGCGTTGCCTCGCGGCTGTTCGTGTTGCTCGGCATCCCGCCGATGGAGTTGGTGGCGAGCGAATGATGACGCAAGGTGAGCGGTTTGCACTGGCTGACTTGATCGAGTCCGTCTACGGGTTGCGTCCGCGGCGGCTCGATGTGCCGATCACGCCGGTCATCGACTCGCGGGAGGCGCAGCCCGGGACCGTCTTTTTCGCCTTTGCGGGCGAGCATGTGGATGGTCACGATTACGTCGATGACGCGCTCGCGCGCGGCGCCGTGGCCGTGGTGGTTCAGCGTGATGTCAGACCGTCGCGTCCCTGCACGGTCATCGATGCGCAGTCTGCGGACCGATGGTCGGCGGATGACAACCCGGCGACGCCCGTGGTGCTTCGCGTCCCGGATGTGTTGAAAGCGCTGCAGGCCGCCGCTCGCTGGTGGCGGGCGCGCCTTACCGCACGTGTGATCGGGATCACAGGGAGTGTGGGGAAGACGACGACCAAGGAGATCGTGGCCAGGGTTCTCGAGCAGCGCTATCAGGTCGTGCGGAGCCAGGCGTCGTACAACAACGAGATTGGCCTTCCGTTGACGTTGCTGGGGCTCACGAGGGCCTGCGAGCGGGTGGTCCTGGAGATGGGGATGTATGTGCCGGGTGACATTCGCTTCCTGAGCGGCATCGCGCGGCCCGATGTGGGGATCGTCACCAACGTGTCGACGGTCCATGCCGAGCGCGCGGGTTCGATCGAGCAGATCTCCTTGGGTAAGCGGGAGCTGGTCGAGGTCCTGCCGCCGGCGCCCGTCGGCGTGGCGATCCTGAACTACGACGACGTGCGGGTGCGGGCGATGGGCGAGCACACGGCGGCCCGCTGTTTCACCTATGGTCTCTCGTCTCAGGCAGATGTGTGGGCCGACAATGTCGAGGGGCTGGGTATGGAGGGCGTTCGGGCGCGGCTGCACTACCGGGATGATCACATCTCTGTGCAGGTTCCGATGCTGGGCCGCCACAGCATTTTCGGCGTGCTGCGTGGGGCGGCGGCGGGCCTGGTTGAGGGGTTGACGTGGGATGAGATCATCGCGGGGCTGCAGGCGCGGGCGGTCCAACTGCGGCTGGTCACCGTGCCGGGTCCTGACGGCAGCCTGATCATCGATGACTCCTACAATTCGAGTCCCCCTTCGGCGCTTGCTGCGTTGAGCCTGCTTGAGGATATGGGACGGGACGTCGCCGGTCAGAACCGGTCCGCCGGTCAGAACCGGTCCGCCGGTCAGAACCGGTCCGCCGGACGTACCGTTGCGGTGTTGGGCGATATGTTGGAGCTGGGCGCCTACGAGCGCGAGGGCCACCTGCAGGTGGGGTGCCGTGCGGCGGAAGTGGCGACAGAATTGGTCGTGGTCGGCGAGCTGGGGCAGTTGATCGGTGAAGGTGCGATGAGCTGCGGTATGGATGCGGTCCATATCCGTCAGGCGGTGAACAGTGAGGCGGCGATCGAGGTCGTCCGCGAGGTGCTGCAGCCGGGCGATGTGGTCCTGATCAAGGGATCGCGTGGGGTGAAGATGGAGACGATTGTGGCGGCGCTCACGGCGCAGACCCAGCCTTCGACTCCGCGAGAGTCAGGTGCGCGGTGATGGCCCTGCCGAGTAGCGTCGTGATCCTCGGCCTGGCGCGTCAGGGCGCTGCATTGGCACGCTTCTTCGCTGAGCAGGGCGTCCACGTGGTTGTGTCGGACCGCCGGTCGCGAGACGAGCTGGCGGCGGCGATGGATGAGCTCGCGGATCTCGATCTGACCTACGTGCTGGGAGAGCATCCCACGACGCTGCTCGATGGCTGCGACCTGCTCTGTTTGAGTGGAGGCGTACCCGTCGATCTACCGTTGGTCGGGGAGGCGCGGCGCCGCGGCCTACCACTGAGCAATGATGCTCAGGAGTTCCTGACACGGTGTCCCGCGCCGACCGTGGGGATCACCGGGTCCGCCGGCAAGACGACGACCACGGCGCTGGTGGGTCGCATCTTGGCGGCCTCAGGCGTTCGGACCTGGGTCGGTGGCAACATCGGTAACCCGTTGATCAACGAGCTACCGCGGATTGAGCCCAACGACCGGGTGGTGATGGAGCTGTCGAGCTTCCAGCTGGAGTTGATGCACGTGAGCCCTCCTGTGGCAGGGGTGCTGAATATCACGCCGAACCATCTCGATCGCCACAAGACGATGGAGGCCTATATCGCGGCCAAGCGCGCTATCGTCGCTCACCAGGGTGAGGGTGATATCGCCGTATTGGGGTATGACGACGCTAACGCTCGCGCGTTGTCCGGGGCGACCTCGGCGCAGGTTCGCTACTTCGGTGCACAAGCCGACTTTCCAGGGCCGGGGGCCTATCTGAGCCCGGACGGGCGAATGCTGATGTTGCGGACCGCAGAACAGGAGATACCGGTGATCGGGCGCGAGGCCATCCGGTTGCGCGGCGAGCACAACGTGATGAACGTCCTGGCGGCGATGGCGCTGGCGGACGCGGCGGGCAGTGATCCCGAACCGATGCGGGGCGCTATTGAGACCTTTGAGGGCGTGTCCCACCGTCTGGAGTCGGTCCGACGACTCAACGGTGTGTTGTGGGTCAACGACTCGATCGCGACGGCACCGGAGCGGGTATTGGCTGCGCTGGAGGCGTTTGACGAGCCGCTGATCCTGCTGGCGGGCGGACGCGACAAGGACCTCCCGTGGGAGCGCTTTGCTGAGCGCGTCGTCGAGCGCGTTCGGGTGCTGATCCTCTTTGGCGAGGCTGCGCCCCTGATCCAAGACCACGTCGCGGCGGCGCGTGAGCGAGCGCACGGAACGGGGCAGGAGCTGGGACTGGCTGACATCGTGGTGGTCGAGGGCCTCGAGCGGGCGGTGGCGGCTGCGGCGAGCCGCGCCGTGGCCGGTGATGTGGTTCTGTTGTCGCCTGGGGGAACGAGCTTCGACGAGTTCCGCGACTTCGCGGAGCGCGGCGAGGCGTTCCGCACCTGGGTGAGCCGGATGGTAGCCTAGTGTGGCATTGGGAGAGGTGATCGGCTATGGCAAAACGTAAGGTGACGAGCTCTACGATGGATGGCGTGCTCCTGGCGACGGTGGTCGTCATGCTGGCTTTTGGACTGCTCTCGCTCTACAGTGCCACTTTCTATATCGGCAGCGGATTCTGGATGCGCCAGCTGCTTTGGATCGGCATCGGCTCGCTGGTGGCTTTGGTGCTCTATCAGGTTCCCTATCCTATGTGGCAGAAGCTGGCGCCGCTCATGATGGCGACGAATCTGCTATTGTTGCTGATCACCGTGCTCTTTGCCAAGCCGGTCTTCGGTGCCTCGCGTGGTCTAATCGATCTGTCGGTGGAGTCGCGCCATGTGGGGAGCCTCTTCGGGCTGGGGAGTTCGGTCCAGCCGGGCGTGTTGGCGCGCTTGATCGCCGTCATCTATATTGCCGCGTGGCTGGCCTCGAAGGGTGAGCAGCTGAATCAGGTGAAGTATGGCCTGGTGCCGTTCGGTATGATCATCGGGTTGGTGGGTGGGCTGGTGATGCTTCAGCCCGACCTGAGCACGGCGCTTCTGATCATCGTCACCGGGGTGGCGATGTTCTTCTTTGCGGGCGGTGACCCCATTCAGATTTTTGTCTCCATCCTGGCAGGTGGGGCTACGTTCGGCCTGCTGGCGTGGAACATGCCGCATGCGCGCCAGCGGCTCGAATCCTATCTGGCGTCACTGCAGAATCCGGACCTGATGCCCTACCACGTGCATCGGTCGGTGCAGGCGATCTCGCAAGGGGGTGTCTTCGGCGTAGGCCTGGGCGCCGGGCGGCTCAAGTTTGGCTATTTGCCTTTCCCGCATACGGACAGCATCTTCGCCGTGGTGGGGGAGGAGGCCGGCCTGTTGGGGTGCCTGTTGGTGATCCTGCTCTTTATTCTGCTGGCCTATCGGGGCTTTCGGATCACGTTGGCGACGCCCGATCCCTTCGGGTCGTTGGTGGCGTTCGGTATCACGACAACGATTCTGATCGAGGCGCTGCTGAACATCCTCGTGATGATCGGGTTGGTGCCGCCGACGGGCACCGCCCTGCCGTTCTTCAGCTATGGTGGCACGCAGATGTTGATCACGCTAGGCGGCACGGGCTTGTTGTTGGGCATATCGCGGGGGAAACCCAAGGGAGATTGGGATGCGCTTCTGGATGGTTGGTGGCGGGACGGCTGGGCACGTCTATCCGGCGCTCGCCATAGCTCAGGCTTTGCCCAGAGTCGCCGCTGACGCTCCCTCGGGTGCGCCGGAGTTGACGTGGGTGGGGACGCTGGACGGTATGGAAGGCGACCTGATCCGACGGGCGGGTATCCGCTTCGTCGGTATCCCCGGTGGTGGGCTGCACGGGGTCGCGCTGCTCAACGCGGTGCGCAACGGTTGGGAGCTGACACGGGCGATCTTCGTGGCGCGCAGGTTGCTGCGCGAGGAGCGCCCGGCGGCGATCCTGGCGACCGGCGGCTTTGTGAGCGGACCGGTGGCGCTCGCGGCCCGGCTGGAAAGGGTACCGCTGATGGTCTATGTGCCTGATGTTGAGCCTGCCCGCTCCGTGAAGGCGATTGCGCGGTTGGCGCAGCAGGTGGCCGTGAGTGTTGAGGATTCGTTGGCCTACTTTCCGCAGGGCAAGGCGGTCGTCACGGGGTATCCCCTGGGTGAGCGTGTGACGCGGTGGACGCGGGCGGCAGGTCGCGAGGCGTTGGGACTTGAGGCCCAGGCTCCGGTGCTGTTGGTCTTTGGTGGGAGCCGGGGGGCGCGTTCGATTAACCGCGCGGTGATGGCGCATCTGCAGGCGCTGACGGCGATGGCGCACATCATTCACATCAGCGGCACACTGGATTGGCCGGAGGTGGAGGCGGCGCGTGAGGCGCTGCCGGAGGCCGTACGGGCGCGCTATGAAGCTTATCCGTACTTGAATGAACGCATGGGCGCGGCGATGGCGGCAGCCGATTTGGTTGTCTCGCGGTCCGGTGCCAGTGTACTGGGCGAGTTCCCGTACTTCGGCCTGCCGGCGATCCTGGTGCCCTATCCTTACGCTTGGCGCTACCAACGGGTCAACGCCGGATGGCTTGCGGATCGTGGCGCGGCGGTCGTGGTCGAGGACGCTGATCTCGCAGGGGTGCTCGTGGACACGGTCCGGGAGTTGCTCTCCGATGGGGCGCGACGGGAGCAGATGGCAGAGGCAGCCCGAGGGCTCGCGCATCGCAGTGCGGCGCTGCGGGCAGCTGAACTGCTGGTCGAGATGGGCGCGGGGCTCCCGCAGGCAGGTTAGGATCACAAGCGATGAGGAAGAGACGATGGTGCCTTTAGAGACGGTGTTTCTCGGTCTGGTGTTGCTGTTTCTGATCATCGGCGCGCTCCGGGGTTGGGCCAAAGAGCTGCTCGTGGCCTTCAGCGTCGTCCTGGCGCGCTTCATCGAGTTCGTCGTCCTGATCTACGTGCCGGTGGTCAGCACGGCGTTGCAGACGCTGCAGCAGTCGGATCCGAAGACCTGGTTCTATGTGCGCCTGATGATCTTCATGCTCCTGGTCTCTTTCGGATATGCGACGACGGTCATCTCGTCGCGACTGGGCTCGCGGGCGCGCAAGGAGAAGCTTGAGGACACGCTCTTGGGCCTCTTCCTGGGGGCCGTCAACGGCTTTTTGGTGATCGGGACGGTGTGGGGATTCGTCCACGAGATGGGCTACAACATCTGGGGCATCACGGGGCCGCAGAGTGAGGCCGCGCAGAACCTGCTGCGCTACCTACCGACGGAGTGGTTACAGGGACCGTCCCTCTTTGTAGGGGTCGCTGTGGCCTTTGCCTTTGTCCTGATTGTCTTCGTGTGAGTGAGGCTGTGATCGATAACGCGTCGGTTCAGGATCCCGTGGGCGCCGAGCGCCTGCCGGGTATCAGCGAGGTGCACATCGTCGGCATCGGAGGTGCCGGCATGTCGGCCATCGCGCGGGTCCTGCGCGGATGGGGCGTGCGCGTGCACGGCTCGGACCGCGCGGCATCACCGCTGACTGAGGCGTTGTGCGCGGAGGGCATTGCGGTGTCGATTGGGCACCGTGCGGAGAACATCGGCGCGCCCGATCTGGTGCTGGCGTCCTCCGCCGTGCCCGATGATAACATCGAGCTGGCCGCTGCGCGAGAGCAAGGGGTCCGGGTAGCCCGCCGGCCCGAGTTCCTGACCACGCTGACCGCCGGCTATGACGTGATCGCTGTGGCGGGGGCGCACGGCAAGACCACGGTGACGGGCATGGTCACGCTGGCGATGCTGGAGGCGGGGCTCGATCCGACCTACATCGTGGGTGGGGTGATGGCCAACCTGGCGACGAACGCACGGGCCGGTGAGGGTCCGCATTTTGTCATCGAGGCGGATGAATACCGGCGAACCTTCCTGGCGCTTCACCCGACGATCGCGGTGGTGACCAACGTGGCCTTTGATCACCCGGACTGCTTTGAGGACCTGGGCTACGTGCGGCTGGCTTTCGGCGAGTTTGTGGACAACATCGTGCCCGGTGGGCTCTTGGTGGCCTGTGCCGATGATCCGATCGCTAGGTCGCTGGCGGCATCGCATCACGCTAACGGTGGGCGGGTCGTGCTCTATGGGATCTCCGAAGCGTCGGCGGATTGGCGCGCGCGCGACGTGCGCACCAACGACGCGGGCGGACTGACCTTTGCGGTGGAGCACCACGGGATACCGCAGGGGGAGGTGACCCTGCAGCTGCCCGGTGAGTACAACGTGCTCAACGCACTGGCTGTAGTGAGCGTGGCCTCCGAACTGGGCCTCGAAGTCGAGGTGGCACGCCAGGCGTTGGCGCACTTCGAGGGCACAGCGAGGCGGTTCGAGGTCCTGGGGGAGGTCGGAGGGATCACCGTGGTCGATGACTACGCCCATCATCCCACACAGATACGCGGCGTGCTCCAGGCGGCGCGCGATCGCTATGGTGAGCGGAGGCTGGTGGCGGTCTGGGAACCCCATACCTTCAGCCGGGTTCGGGCGCTCTATCCCGACTTCATGGCCGGCTTCGACGCGGCGGATGAGGTGCTGGTGCTGCCCATCTATGCTGCCCGCGAGGTGGATGACGGCTCGCTGACCTCGCGCGATCTGGCGCGGGATCTGGCTGAGGCCGCTGCCCGACCTTCGCGAGGTCCTGAACGGCCGCGACGGTTCCGGAGCGCGGCGACGTTGGAGATGGCGGTGGAGGAGCTCGCCAGCACGTGCCGCCCGGGCGACGTGGTGCTGCTGATGGGGGCGGGACGCGAGTATGTGGTCGGAAGGCAGCTGCTTCAGCGGTTGAGCTGCGTCAACGTCGACCAGCCCGCGTCGACGCTCAAGGCGCGCTCGCTCACCGAGCGCTCGCTTGACGCGATCGCCGAGGCACTGCCGGGTGTCGCCGAGCGTCATGCGTCTCTGGCGCGCTACTCGGGGCTGGGGATCGGCGGACCGGCTGATGTGCTGGTGGTCGCCCGCCGGCGCGAGGAGCTGTTGACGGCGGTCGCTAGGGCGCAGGCGTCGGGCCTGCCGTGGAAGGTGTACGGCGGGCTGACGAATATCTTGCTGCCCGATGCCGGCTTGCGGGGTGTGGTCGTGCTCAATCGCATTCAGGAGCTGACGTATGGTGATGACTACCGCCTCACGGCAGGCGCCGGTGTGGTGGTGGTGCAGCTCGTCCGCGAGTTGCTGGCGCGCGGATGGGGGGGGCTGACCTGGGCTGTGGGCCTGCCGGGGACGGTGGGCGGCGCAGTGGTGAACAACGCCGGGGCCTTCGGCGGCGAGATCTCACGCGTGCTGGCTGCTGCGGATGTGCTGTGTCTTGACGGCACGGTCGCGCGGGTGCCGGTGGACTGGTTCGACTTCCGCTATCGCTGCAGCAAGCTCAAGGGTGCTGGCGCGGCGTGGGTTGTCCTCAGCGCCGACTTCCGGCTCCGACCGGGCGATCCGGACAAGTTGAGCGCCAAGGCGGAGGAGTACACCGAACGGCGCCGACGCTCCCAGCCGCCGGGGAGGACGCTCGGTTCGACCTTCAAGAACCCACCGGGCGATTACGCGGGACGCCTGATCGAGGCGGCGGGGATGAAAGGCGCGCGCTGTGGGGCCATCGAGGTGTCCACCCAGCACGCCAACTTCCTGATGAATACCGGCGGCGGCACCGCGGCGGATTTCCGCGCGCTGATCGAGCGTGTGCAGGAGACGGTCAACCGGCAGTTCGGCGTGCTGTTGGAGCCGGAGGTCGAGATCGTGCCGGAGCCGCCAAGCGGCGTGGCCGGGATATCCGCGGAACGCGGCGTCGACTGCGTTGAGGACTAGATTGGATCCGGAAAGCGATAGGATGTGTTGATGGAGAAGCTAAGGGTTGCGGTGATTTTCGGCGGGCGATCGGGCGAGCACGAGGTGAGCCTGTCGTCGGCCCAATCGGTGATGCGAGCGCTGAACCCCGAGCGATACGAGGTCATCCCGGTGGGGATCACGCGCCAGGGCGCGTGGATCGTGGGACAGGATCCGATGCGGGCGTTGCTGCAGGAGGATTACACGGCGATGCGTGCGGCGGCGATCTTCGCCGATCCCTCGAAGTCGGGGCTGTGGGCCGGCGTGCACGGGGAGAGCCCCTCTACTGAGCCTGGCACGGAAGCGGGTGCGGAGTTGGCCGCGGCGGGCGGGGCCGAGCAGGGAGCGGCAAAACTGGCGACGCTCTCTCAGGTGGATGTGGTCTTCCCTGTTCTCCACGGCACCTTTGGTGAGGATGGGACGGTCCAGGGGCTATTGGAGCTGGCGGGCGTGCCCTATGTGGGGGCCGGGGTACTCTGTTCGGCCCTGGCGATGGACAAGATTGCGTTCAAGGACGTGGTGACGTCGCACGGAATCCCGATCGCCGACTACGTCTGGTGTACGCGCCGGCAGTGGCTGACGGACCCCGAGACGATTCTGAAGCGGGTCGAGTCGGAGCTGGGCTATCCCGTCTTCACCAAGCCGGCGAACCTCGGCTCGAGCGTCGGCATCTGCAAGTGTCGCAGCCGCGAGGAGCTGCGGCGTGGCCTCGATGAGGCGGCGGCTTACGATCGGCGACTGCTGGTGGAGGCCGCGGTGCCGGCGGCACGCGAGATCGAGGTCAGCGTGATCGGCAACGAGGATCCGAGTGCCTCGATACCCGGTGAGGTGGTCCCCAGCCGCGAGTTCTATGATTATATGTCCAAGTATCTCGACGATGGCGAAGCGGCTTCCAAGCTGCTCATTCCGGCGCCTTTGGACGCGGCGACCCAGTCGTTGGTGCAGGAGCTGGCCGTGCGCGCCTATCGAGCGATTGATGGGGCGGGTATGGCGCGGGTGGACTTTTTGGTCGATGGTGAGACGGATGAGGTCTTCCTGAACGAGATCAACACCATCCCGGGCTTCACACCGATCAGTATGTACCCGAAGCTGTGGGAAGCCTCGGGCGTTCCCTATGAGCGGCTGCTGGATTGGTTGATCGATCTCGCGCTGGACCGTCATCAGGAGAACGCGCGCTCGGTGCGTGTCTTCCGCCCGCTCAACAGCGGGCACGAAGCGGGCTAGCTCAGCCGGCAGTCCCAGCCTGGCGGCGATCGTTGGCGGAAATCGGATGATGCTGATAGAGAGACGGAGGGTGAATCTATGAGGAAGACTCGCAGAGCTGGACCAAGTCAACGCTACTACCGCACCGCAGCCCTCTTGGGTCCTCAGGATCAGCAGATGGTGGTCCAGGCGCCGGCAGCCAGACGGGCGCCTGCAGCCAAGCGGGCGTCTGGAGCGAGGCACACGACGGCAGACGGGCGTTCGAGGACGACCCGGCAGGCCCCTGCGGCCAAGCGAGCGCCTGCGGCCCGGCGTTCACAGCGGGGTTACCGGGCGGAGGCGACGGTTGCACCGCGGACGCGAAGTCTTGTGATTCCCTGGCGGTTGTTGGTGCCGTTGCTGGCCCTTATCATCGTGGCGCTGTGGGTGGCGTTGGGCAACGCGTGGTATGTGATGTGGGATGACGTCAAGGTCTCCGGCATCTACGATCCGATGCTGCGCCGGGAGGTGAAGATTGCCTCCGACCTGTTGGGATGGCACAGCTTTCTAGTTGAGCCGGAGACAGCCGAAGCGGCGGTGATGACCCTGCTGCCCCAGGCGACCGCCGTTGAGGTCACCTGCCGCCCGGTCCCGGCCCTCTGTGAGATCGCCATCACGGAGCGGGTGCCGGTCCTGGTGTGGATGGACGGCGCAACCGCTTACTGGGTCGATCGCGAAGGGATCTTCTATCCCGCCCAGGGCGAGCGACCCGACCTGCCCGTCATCCGTGGCAAGCGCCCGGTGGAGGGTGGGGCCCACACCCTGGCCGCGATCCGGCAGGGCGTCGCCGCGCTGACGGTACTGGGGGTGACGGCGGACCGCCTCGAGTATCTGCCGGAGCAGGGGCTGGTGTGGACGGATCCGGAGGGGCGTCACGTCGCCTTTGGCGTGGGTGCCGATATGGCCGATCGCTGGCACACATACCAGGTGTTGCTCAATCATTTCGCCGTGAGGGGCATCTCACCGCAGGTGGTGGATGTGCGTTTCCCGGACGGTGCTACCTATTCTCAACAGCGCGCGTGGTAGGGGGTGTAGTGTGGAAAGATCGGTCGTGGGTATCGATATCGGGACTCATCGCATTCTGGTGCTGGTGGGGGAGATCGGCGAACAGGGGGAGGTACGCATCGTCGGGGTGGGGCACGTGCCGGCGAAGGGCATCAAGAAGGGCGTGGTTGTGAATGTAGCCCAGGCCACGGCGGCGATTGCTGACGCCGTCGAGCAGGCGGAGCAGAGCAGCGGTTACCAGATCGAGCGCGGCTTCGTCGGTGTGACCGGCGCGCACATCAGCTCACGCAACAGCACCGGTGTGGTCGGTGTCTCTCGGCGCGACCGCGGCATCGCGCCCGACGATGTGGATCGAGTGCTGGAGGCGGCGGGGGCGATCGTGCTGCCGCAGAACCAGGAGCTGATTCACATCCTGCCGCGTACCTACACGGTCGACGGGCAGACGGGCGTGCGCAATCCTCTCGGTATGCACGGCTTCCGATTGGAGGTGGAGGCGCACGTGGTGATGGGATCCAGCACCGCGCTGCAGAACCTGCGCAAGTGTGTCCAGGGGGCGGGCATTCAGATCAGCGATCTGGTGATGACGAGCCTTGCGGCGGGCACCTCGGTCCTCTCGGACAACGAGAAGGAAATGGGTGTGGTGTTGGTGGATATCGGCGAGGGCACGGTCGACATCGCTATCTTCATTGAGGGGACGGTGTGGCACACGAAGTCGTTACCTCTGGGTGGGGAGTACGTCACCAACGACATCGCGATTGGACTGCGACTACCGTCGCAGGTGGCGGAGCAGGTGAAGCTCAGCCATGGCCACGCCCTCTCCAACCAGGTGGCGGAGGATGAGCGCTTTGCCGTCTCGCCCTATGGCGAGGGGAATCCCGTCCCGATTCCACGCTGGAAGCTCGCCGAGATCATTCAGGCGCGCTGTGAGGAGATCTTGGAGAACGTGCAGCAGGAGATCAAGCGGTCGGGCTTCGACGGGCTGCTGCCTGCGGGATTGGTCCTCTGCGGCGGCACCGCCCAGCTTCCGGGGATGCGGGATCTGGCGCGCTCGATCTTCGAGCTGCCGGTGCAGATCGGGATCCCAAAGGGCATCTCGGGCTTGACCGATCGCGTGAGTGGCCCCGATGGGGCGGTGGCGGTGGGATTGGTGAAGTGGACGCCAATGTGGGAAGAAGGAGGTGGGTGGCGAACCGTCAAGACGCCGTGGCTGACGCGGACGATGGGATGGCTGCGTAACCTACTACCCTGAGCATAAGCGTGTCGGCATCATCGATGGATATTGGGGACTTGAGACAGCGACAGAGTGTGAGGATGGAGAACTATGGGATCACGACCGAGCAGTGGAGGACTGAGGGAATCAAGTGGATTCGGGCGGCCGGCTGAACTCCGGTATTTGAGGTCATCATCACGGGATGGCAAGGTCCAGAAGCAAGGAGGGGCTGAGATGGCAAGTCTAGCTGAGAACTTCGCGCAGATCAAAGTCGTGGGCTGCGGCGGTGGGGGCAGTAATGCCGTCAACCGCATGATTGAAGAGGGCCTCCAGGGCGTCGAGTTCATCGCGGTGAACACCGATGCTCAGGCCCTGATGACGTCGCAGTCGCCGAAGTGCCTGCGCATCGGTGATACGGTGACGCGCGGATTGGGCGCCGGCGGTAACCCTGAGGAGGGGCGCAAGGCGGCCGAGGAGTCCCAAGACGAGATCCGCGAGGTTCTCCAGGGCTCGGACATGGTCTTCGTCACTGCAGGGATGGGCGGCGGCACGGGCACCGGCGCTGCGCCGGTGATCGGACGCATCGCCAAAGAGGAGATCAAGGCGCTGACGATCGGCGTCGTGACGCGTCCCTTCACCTTCGAGGGGGCCAAGCGCAACCGGGTGGCGATGGACGGCATCGAGGCCCTGAAGCAGGTGGTGGATACGCTGATCGTGATCCCCAACGATCGCCTGCTGGAGATTACCGAGAAGCGGGTGAGCCTGGGCGACGCCTTCCGCGTGGCCGACGACGTGCTGCGGCAGGGTATCCAGGGTATCACCGAGGTCATCACGGTCCCCGGCTTGATCAACCTGGACTTCGCCGATGTGAAGTCGATTATGCTCGAGGGCGGCGCCGCGTTGATGGCGGTCGGTCGGGCATCCGGCGAGAAGCGGGCCGTGGAGGCCGTGCAGCAGGCCATCTCGAGCCGGCTGCTGGACATCACCATCGATGGCGCGCGTGGTATCCTCTTCAACATCACGGGCGGCAACAGCATGACGCTCTTCGAGGTCAATGAAGCCGCCTCGATCATCCGCGAGACGGCGCACCCCGATGTGAACCTGATCTTCGGTGCGGTGATCGATGAGGCCATGGGTGAGGATGTGAGCATCACCGTTGTCGCGACGGGCTTCGACGGCAAGAATGAGGCCGAGACCGTGGCGCGACCCGCAGCCTCGCGCCCTGCTGCTGCCCCTGCAGCGCAGCGCCACGCGGAGACGAGCGAGCTCTTCAGCGCTCAGGTCGCCGACCGCGACAATATCGAGATTCCCGCCTTCCTGCGTCGCCGCGGCTAGGTCAAGAGATCTGGGGAGAGGAGCTTCCTCCTCTCCCCTTGTCTGACCCCGGCACACGATGATCGAACTGGCGGGTCTCACGAAGCGCTTCGGGCGCTCGTCCGGCGACAACGCCTCAAGGGTCGACGGCGTCACTCCGCCGGACGATGTGGTGGCGGTGGACCGGCTGTCACTGCGTGTGGAGTCCGGGGAAGTCCTGGCACTGCTGGGCCCCAACGGCGCGGGCAAAACCACGACCGTGCGTATGCTCGCGGCGTTGCTCCGTCCTACGGCGGGACAGGCGCGTGTGGCGGGACTCGATGTCGTCACGCAGAGCGCGCAGGTGCGGCAGCAGGTCGGCGTGCTGACCGAGGCACCGGGGCTCTACAGCCGGATGACGGGTTGGGAGTATCTTGATTTCTATGGTCGGTTACGCGGCCTCAGCGCCGAGCGACGGGCAGCCCGCATCGCGGAGCTTGGGGCGCAGTTTGACATCGCCGCCGCGCTGCCGCGGCGCCTCGATACCTACTCCAAGGGCATGCGGCAGAAGGTCGCGCTGGTACGCACGCTGTTGCACGACCCGCCCGTCCTGCTCCTCGACGAACCCACGTCGGCGATGGATCCCGAGAGTGCCCGCCTGGTGCGGGACGCGATCCTGCGGCTGCGCGATACCTCCGAACGCACCATCCTGATCTGCACGCACAACCTCGCCGAGGCGGAGGAGCTGAGCGACCGGATGGCCATCATCCGCCAGGGGCGGCTGGTGGCGTTGGGGAGCTCGGTGGAGCTCAAGTCCCGGCTGTTAGGGCCGCCGCTGATGGAGCTGCGGCTGGCATCTGTTCCGCGCTCAGCGACGTTGGGAGCGGATGTGGGGCAGGCGGACGGTAGGGCGCGGGCCCTGGTGGAACGTTACGCTCAGGTCGAGACCGCAGTCGACGGGCGGATTCGCTTCCGCACAGCGGACCCTCAGTCATCCAACCCGGCGCTGGTCGAGGCGCTGGCCCGTGAGAAGTTCCCTATCCTGACGCTGAGCGAGGTGCCGCAGCGCCTTGAGAGCGTCTACCTGCGCGTGGTCGCGGACGGCGCGGACGGGGGTGAGTCGCCGGCATGGATCGCGCCCGAGTCACCGTCGATGGAGCGCCCGGAGACGGCCCTCTCAGTACCGGCAGCAGGGAGGCCCGCCGACGCTGTGGGCTCGACGGGTGCGCGGCTGTGGGAGCGATTGGGGCCCGCCCTGACGGTCACCCGACGTGAGATCAAGGATACGCTGCGCGATTGGCGCATCGTGGTCCCGATCGTGATCCTCGTGGTCTGCTTTCCGATCCTGGCCAACTTCGTGGCCGGTCAGGGCATCGGCTTTGTGGGCCAGTATGGGGCGGACATCATCATCGAGCGGCTCTTCCCCTTCCTGATGCTGGTTGTCGGTTTCTTCCCGGGCACCTTCTCGCTCGTGATCGCGCTGGAGACCTTTGTCGGCGAGAAGGAGCGCCACAGCCTGGAGCCGCTCTTGATGACACCCCTGACCGATCTGCAGCTCTACCTGGGGAAGCTGTTGGCGGCGACCTTCCCACCCGTCGTCGCGAGCTACCTGGGCATGGGCGCCTACGCACTGATGCTGGGGTGGAGCGTGGGGTGGTGGATCTCGCCATCGCTGCTGCTGTTGGCCGCTGCGCTCTCCTCGCTCAAAGCGCTCGTGATGGTGGCGGCTGCCGTGATCATCTCCAGCCAATCGACGAGTGTCCGGGCGGCGAACCTCGTGGCGAGCTTCATCATCGTGCCGATGGCGCTGCTGCTGCAGGTGGAGGCCGCGATGCTGCTCTGGGCGCGCTACGACGCGCTGTGGCTGACGGCGCTGGGGCTGCTGGTGGTCGCGGTGCTGCTGGTGCGGATGGGGATCCGGATCTTCAACCGCGAACAACTCCTGGGACGGGACCTCGATCAACTCGATCTCGCCGGCGGGCTGCGCACCTTCGGGCGTGCTGCCTGGCCCCGGCGGGGCTTGGTCGGCCTCTACCGGGATGAGGTGCCGCGTCTGATCAAGGGCATCCGCGCGGAGCTGGTGCTTACCGCGCTGGTGGTGTTGGGAGGCGGCCTGGTGGTGGGGCTGTGGGGGCGACAGCAGTTCCCGCTGCCGTCTGGAGCCCTGTCGCTGGATCATCTGGGCGATGTTGCGACGATGGAGTCACTGATCGCTCAGAGCGGCCTGCTACCGGCCTTCTCGACCCGCGCCGTGCTGTTCAACAACGTGCGCGCGTTGCTCGTGTCGGCGATGCTGGGGCTGCTTTCGCTGGGCACCATGGCCTTGCTGCTGCT
>Ga0334882_1002815_pt1 | contig 16928 bp, 15 predicted proteins | sample GraSluR1_MG_5_FD_207226 | JGI IMG/M metagenome (GOLD analysis project Ga0334882, IMG submission 207226) | Sludge microbial communities from methane-producing bioreactor in Wageningen University, Netherlands - Granular Sludge_15_04-R1 | ecosystem: Engineered > Bioreactor > Anaerobic >...
GAATCCGTGGTCTGTCCGGCACTGTGCGGTCCGACAATGACATTCTCAAGGGTCAGGAGCGGATTTGCAAGGTCAATCGGTTCCTGTTCGAAGCAATTGAGACCTGCTCCGGCAAGCTTGCCCGCCTCCAGCGCATCATAAAGGTCCTGTTCCTCGATGATGCCACCACGGGCACAGTTGATGATGAAACTGGTTTCTTTCATCAGCGAAAGCAGGCGCTTGTCCACCCAATGACGCGTCTCACTGGTCAAGGGAACGTGCAGGCTGACAACGTCTGCCTGACTGAACACCTCTTCCACCGTATCCATCATCTTGATGAACGCATGCTGCGACCCCGGCTTGGCATAGGCATCGTAGGCAATGACTTCCATGCCGAATGCATGGGCATACTCGGCAACCCGACTGCCGATATTCCCGATACCCACCAAACCAAGCACCCGCTGGTTGATCTCCATCGCCTTGGTGGTGTCACGCACCTTGGTCCAGTTTCCCTTGCGCGTCTCGCTGTCGAGGCGTGCAAGATCGGTGGCAAGGGCCAGGATCAGGGTCATGGTATACTCGGCAACCGAAATCATGTTGGAGAGCGGGCCATTGGTGACCTGGATACCCAGCTCGGTGGCCTTCTTCACATCCAGCTTGTCCACACCCACCCCGTAGTTTCCGATAACCTTCAGGTTCTTGGCAGCCTCCAGTACGAAGGCAGGACAGCCGACACTACTGCGGGTCATCATGGCACTCGCATCAGTGATGTTCTTCGCCCAATCCTCGAAGTTCTTGGAGGGAGCATAGACCACTTCGTAGCCCTTCTCCTTGAGGTAGTTGATGCCCGAGTCTGACACTTCCTGTCCAATGAATACTTTCAAACGTTCCATAGCTGTTTCCTTACATCTCTTTGATCAGGGAGAGATCCCCAGTCTGTGCACTGCGCAGGATCTTCTCCATGTACACATCAACATCCTTGCTCTCCATCGGGACAGGCATGTTCTTCAGCTTCATAGAAAGCTGAGGATCCTTTGCAGCTGCCAAGGCCCGCTGGATGTGAGCTTCCCCAAATCCCTTCAGTTCCCCAAGTGTGGTGGGGGCGTTGATGCTCCTGCCATAGGCGATCATCGCCTTGGCAACAGCCTCTCCAAGGGCCCTACTCTCAAGCTGATCTATCTGCTCATCAGTGTAGCCGTAGGTCCTGAACACCTTGCCCACCACCTTCAGCTGGGCCTCGATGGCCTTGGAGAAGAAGACCGCATAGTACGGGTTCATGATACCACAGGCAGTCCCATGACCGGTGACATCTACAAGAGAGAAGCTGGTCAGGTGGGCACCGCTGGTGCCCCCGATCATGATGGCATAGCCGCCAAGGTCGGTTGCAAGGCCGATGGCCTCGCGTGCCTTGCTGTTCGTAGGATCGGAGACGAGCACCTTGGCATACTCAGCACACAGGCTGATCGCACACTCGGCAAGCTCCTGAGCCTTTGCATAGGTCTCCCCCTTCGCACCGCAGAACACCTCAAAGGTATGGGCGATGGCATCGAGAGCACCATCAATGGTCACCGAAAGGGGCATTGAGGCAGTCACCGAGTAATCGAACAAGCTTGAAGTGGGAACAACAGCCATATCGACGATGAGCTTCTTCTGCCCGATTACCGGATCGGTGATGTTGCTGTACTTGGTCAGGTGTGCACCACTGGAAGCGGAAGTCTGCACCGCTACCAAGGGAATCATGGAGAGGTCTGTCTTCTGGAGTGCTTCACTCACCACACCCGTACCAAAGTAGTGATCCACCTCAGGGGTAACCTGCTCACCCAACACGGCAAGGGCAATGGCACACTTGCATGCGTCGATGGTGGAACCACCACCGACTGCAACCACGCAATCGGGCTTGGTGTGCAAGATGTACGTCTCAAGACGGTAGACATCCTCCCTGGGAGCATTGGGTTTGGCATCGGGGGCAATCACTGAACCGGCAAGCGTACAGCCAGCCTTTTCAAGAGAAGCGACCACCGCTTCGGTCACCGGCTTGAGATAGGTCATGTTGCCCACCACCAAGACACGTTTGCCATACTGCCCAGCCAAGGCCCCAACCTGGTCCAGAACACCAAGGCCATGAACATACGAACTTCCCTTCCAATCCTGTAGCAGTGCATAGGCACGCTGAATCTGATCCATACTCATACTCCTCTTAGCTCCTCACCCGTAGGGAGGGCTCAATCTGCTCCATAAGGAAATCTAGGTCCTTATGAGCCATATCATCCATCATCGGCCAATTGAGCGGCCTGCAGCGGGTATTGGTGAATACCCCTCTTCGCTTGAGAATCTCCTTATAGGAGGGAATCTTGTTGTTGCCGAAGAACAGCAGAAGCGGAAGCACCTTGGTAAAGAGATCGAAGGCTTCTTGCTGCTTGCCTTCCGCCGCCAAGTTCCAGATGTCGACCATGACATCTGCAAGCTGCGAGGGAGGCATCGTCCCGACCGAACCGCGGCGGATTTCCTCAAAGAGAAAGCGGCAGCCTTGGCCTCCGAAGACCCCAAGCAACCTCTCAGGACAGCTCTTCTGATACGCTGTCATCTGGGCCATCACCTTCAGGAAATCAGCACCCTCTTCCTTCACATAGCACTGGTTCTTGCTCTGCTCGATGATCCTGATCATCACCTCAGCTGTCATGGACTTCCCACCGAAGGCAGGACCGAGGTTCTGGATGAACAAGGGGACGTCGATGACCTCATCTATGCGTTTGAAGTAGGAAACCACCTCACCCATGGAAAGGGCGGTGGGGTTCGCCGTGTTGATGGCATCCGCCCCGTGGGCGCAGGCAAACTCGGCAAGGGAGAGTGCACTCTGGATCCGTTCGGAAGAGACTCCGACCACCACCGGTACGCGCTTGTCCACCAACTCCAGGCTCAGGCGAACCAACTCGTTGCGCTCAGTTTCTGTAAGGGTTCCTGCCTCGCTGGCATATACCGGCACCACAATCCCGTGAACGTTGCAGTCCAGCAAGAACTGCACACAGCGCAGTGTTTGCTCATAATCGAGTGCATCGTTCTCCTTGAACGCAACCTGGGGGATAGCAAATACACCCCGAAACAATTTCGTATCCATGCAAGCCTCACCATAGTTCTCATACGATAGGGCCGGCAGTTCTGCCGGCCCCCTTCTCTGCTCAGTCGTAGGGATTAGCCGTAAGCTGCGCCTTCATACCTGCAAGCAATTCGGGCTTGGAGGTGGAGAAGTTTGGCAGGTACGGATCACCTGCGTTTCTGCCGGCCAGGTTTGCCATATCCTTGGTTCCCACCGGGAAACTTGCCTTGTCCATACCGAGCCTGATCGGATTGAGCAGGAACTGGTCTTGGAGTGCACCAGCAAGGTCGCCCTTCATTGCCTTCTCATAGATGTTGGTCACCAATTTGGGAACAAAGTTTGCAGTGGTACAGACAGCACCGACCGCCCCATGCAGCAGTGCCCCATATACCAGGGTATCCTTGCCGCCAAGCACCTTGAAGTTGACATCACGGTTGCGTCTGATGAACTCAGCGGTCTGGGTCATATCACCGCTGGAGTCCTTCATACCGACAATGTTCTCCACTTCATGGCAGAGCTTGTAGATCAGGTCCTGGCTCAACCCGTAGTGGGTGCGCCCGGGGTTGTTGTAGAGCAGTACCGGAAGGTCGGAAACGGACTTGGCTACCGATACCAGGTGGGTAGTGAGCTCCGTCTCATTGGGACTGATGAACATCGGAGGCAACAGACTGATAGCCTGAGCGCCAGCTTCAAGACCCATCTGAGCTAGGCGGATGCACTTCTTGGTGCTGATGGCACCGATGCCCAGATAGACAGGAACACGACCCTTTGCCTGGTCGAGAATGATCTTCAGACCACGTTCGTACTCATCGTCCTCAACCATATAGAACTCACCATTGCTCCCAAAGGCCAGGATGCCATGCACGCCGCCTTCAATGACGAAGTCGACCTGTGCGCGGAGTTTTGCCTCGTCGATCAGCTCGTTCTTGTCGATCGGGGTCAAAATGGGTGGGACAATGCCCTTGATAAAAGAAAGATCATTCATGCATACACCTCCGTTGAATGAAACACGTATCATGCAATGCCTTGTGGCAACGTTTGCACTTGCTCAATGTTCTACAGGAGCACGGTGTCCCCTGTACCAACTCTATGAAACCGGCATTGGGAGGAAGAACCTCCCAGCTCAGTTATCCTGCTTCCACTGCAGTGGCAAAGGTACAATTCCTTTACCCCCAACCGTTCCAACTCAATGATGCTCACCTCAAGGCGCATCTGCTCAGCCTTGGAAAGATGGGTACCACCACATACTCTGGTCACCGGTTTCCCATATCGCTCACCTACGGTCCTGACCATGGAGAGGATGCCCGGGTGGGAACAGCCAACCAGCAAGCTCACCTCATCCTCATGTTCCACCACTAGGGCAATCTCATCAGAAAAATCATCGGCCTGTACTGAGCCCACCCCGCCTTTGACGAATCGGGCAGGTGGAGTTTCAAACGGGTAACGAGTCGGAAAATCCGAAGCCAAAGAAAGAGACGGCGAAAGGGAGACCTTTTGGCCCACCACATTTGCTTTCACCCGCTTCTGATGCAAAAGCTTTTCATCGAATGAACTGCCAAGGAAGGAGTAGACCCCATCCTCAAACGAGTAACGCTCGACAAAGAACTCCTTACCTAGATACACAGCCTGCACCTGATGCTCATCCAAGAGAGAAGGGAAACCGTTGGCATGGTCGAAATGCCCATGGCTGAGCACCACCGCATCGAGAGAGGAGAGATCCTTTCTCAGAAGGCGTGCATTGGCCAGAAACGTGCCATCGGGACCACAGTCGAACAACACCGAATGTTTTTCGTCCTCGATGAGGGCGGAAAAACCGAAGGTACTCTTCAGTGAAGCGTTGTAGGACTGGGTGTTTTCCACCAACAGGGTGCAGGTTGCCATCATCACTTCCTATACATAGTTGCAGAGTCTGGGAATACCGATTTCGTTGTTCCCAAAGAGCTCTGCCTTGGTCTTCTTGCCATTCACCACGTCACACATCAGGTCAAACAAGAGTTGTCCCTGCTCTGCAATCGTCTGCAGTCCAGTCACCCCACCGCTTGCCTCGTAGTCGATATTCACGCCCATCTTGGCAAAGGTAGTCGGGTTACCGGTAATTTTGATCACCGGAGCAATCGGATTGCCGATAGGAGTCCCGCGCCCTGAGGAGAAAATGACCACCTGGGCCCCTCCTGCAACCATGCCGCATACCGACGCGGCATCGGCTCCGGGGGTGTCCATGATGACCAGGCCTTTCTTGTCGACCGGATGACCATAGGCATACACCTCCTGGATAGGGGTGCTTCCACCTTTGTGGATGCAACCTAGGGACTTCTCGGCCAAGGTGGTGATACCACCCTCCTTGTTACCAGGGGCTGGGTTTGCCCCGCGGACATTGGTGTTGGCGTTGATGAGGTGCTGCTCATAGGCAGATACGATGTTCAGCACCTTGCGAGCAACCTCTTCATCCTTTGCCCGGGAAGCAAGGATGTGCTCGGCTCCCATGAACTCAGTGGTTTCGCTGAGGATGGAAGTGCCTCCCTCGGCAACCACACGGTCACTTACCTTGCCGATGATGGGGTTTGCCGAGATGCCTGAGGTGGCATCACTGCCGCCGCACTCGGTCCCCATGATCAGGTGGGAGAAGTCATACTCTTCAGAACGCAGCATGCTTGCCTCTTCTGCAAGAGCTTGGGCGCATTTCATGCCTTCCTGGATGGTTCCCGGTGTTCCCCCAGTATCCTGGATGTTCATCATGAACAGGGGCTTGTTGGTGCGTTCTTTGATGAGCGCAGCAATTTTGGCAATGCCACACACCTCACAACCATTGCCTATCAGCACGGTTCCATACACATTTGGATTGGCTGCAAATCCAACCAGGACATCGACGGTGTACTGTACATCGTCAAGAGCCTGGGAACAGCCTAGCTGGTTATGGAAGGAGACAGCTCCCTCTACGCACGAGGCAATCTTTTCTGCAGTGACGGTGGCGCAGTAACAGGTCGGCATGACCAGGACGTGATTTCTCACCCCCACCTTTCCATCCGGCCTCTTGTAGCCCAAAAACTTCATCTGCTCCCCCTAGTCTAGATTGTGCTCATGCACATGGCATCCGATGGCAATGTCAGCTTGCGCTGTCCCTATGGGTTGTCCGTACTTGATAACCTGCGCTCCTCTTGCGACTGCTTTTCTTGCAATCTTGTGGAAGGGAGGAATAACCTCGGAAGCAACAACAGAACCCTGCACGCCCTCACTGCTCACATACGCCACCACCTCAGAGGCAGCAACTGCCTCCAGGACAACCACCACCGAATCATTGTCATCAATCAGCAAGCCTCGTCTTTCCACACCTCACTCCTTGAAAAAGGGGCTTTCAATACCCAACTGTGCTGCGAGCTCATGGAACTCCTTGGCGATGACCGGAGGAATCTCAATGCCTTCTTCCAAACACTTCTGTGCTTGCTTTGCCTCAATCTCACCGGGAAGCATAACCTCCTCGGTTCCTTCAGCGGGCGGGCACTGCTTGAACTCACCGTAGATGGCATCGATGCCGTTCACAAACTGTGCAAAGGGGATGAACCGGGTGATGTCGATCACTCCCATGCAGAAGCCGACGTTCTGATATGCGGTGTTGCTGTCCTCGAGTCCAGAGGAGTGGAACGAACCCAGCTGGCGGCTGTTCTTGCCCTGGGCAAGCACTCCGCACAGCATGTCGATGATGATGCTCAGTCCCGACCCCTTGTAAAGGCCGAAGGGAACCAAGGCCCCATCAAAGACATCCTTGGGATTGTTCGAAGGCTTGCCTTCCTTGTCGACGATCCAACCGTCAGGAAGCGGTTTGCTGACCTTCTCGTAGTAGAGCACCTTGCCGCGGCTGACCACACTGGTGGCCATGTCCAGCATGACATGCGGATACTGCTTGGTCGGAAGGCCGATGGTGATGGGATTGGTTCCCAGCATCGGCTTCACCCCACCGAAGGGCACCACACAGGCATCGGTATTGCAGATGGAGAAACCGATCATCCCCTTTTCGGAGGCCCTGAACACATGATAGCTGCCTGTCCCGAAGTGGGAGCTGTTGTGGATGGTGGCAAAACAGATGCCACTCTGTTTCGCTTTCTCGACACACAGGTCCATCACCTTGTTTCCGACCACCATTCCGGGGGCGTTGTTCCCATCGATGGCAAGGGTCGCCGGACCCTCACTCTCGATGGTGAGCTCAGTCTTGGTGTTGAGCTGTCCCCGAAGGAGCCGCTCATAGTACATTCTTGCCCGTGCAAGACCGTGGGAGGAGACTCCCCTGCTCTCTGCATGAACGATGGCTCCTGCCATGGTTGCGGCATCGGCATCCGAGAGGCCGCTTTTTGCATAGAACTGGGTGAAGAATGTCAGCAGTTCATCAACAGAACATTTCATGAAATTACTCCTAAGCCTGTGCTTTCTTGTTCATCGTGGTTCTTCGGACATCGTGGATGATCGAACCGAAGAAGGAGATCATGGCGATACCGAGGAACACCATGCTGATGGGTCTGGTCAAGAACGGGATGAAGTCACCACCGCTGAGCTGCATGCCGCGCCTGAGGTTGGTCTCCAACGTCGGGCTGAGAATGAAGCCGAGGATAAGCGGGGGAAGGGGGAACTTCATCTTGGTGAGCCAGTAGCCAAGCAGGCCGAAGGCGATCATGGCATAGGCGTCGAACAGGCGGTTGTTGCTCGCAATCGCGCCGACAACACAGAGGCAGAGCACCACCGAGAGCAGAATGTTCTTGGGAATCTTGAGCAATCTGACAAACATCCTGATTCCGCCGAACTCGACGAGGAGCATCATGACGCTGGCGACAAAGAGTGCACCAAAGATTGAGTAGACCAGCGGGCCGTTGTTCTTAAAGAGCATGGGCCCTGGGATGACACCTTGCATCATCAAGCCGCCGAGCAACATTGCGGTGACGGTATCTCCGGGGATACCAAGGGTAAGCAAGGGGATGAGGGCGCCACCAATGCTTGCATTATTGGAGGTCTCCGAGGCCACAATGCCATCTATGATACCGGTACCGAACTTCTCGGGAGTTTTTGAAGCTTTCTTCGCAGAAGCATAGGCGATGAGATTCGAAGTACCGCCGCCGATGCCAGGTAAGAGTCCGATACCCAGACCGATGAGTGCGGAACGCAGCGCATTGGGAATCTGGCCGACAAACTCTTTCACCGAAAGGCCAAAGCCTTTCATCTGGAAGTCAATCGGCTTCTCCTCAATCGCAGCTGCATCGCGTGCAGCAATAAGAATCTCGGGGATGGCATAAAAGCCGATGAGTACCGAGAGCAGCTGGAAGCCCAGCGTCAGGTTGAAGTGGCCGTAGGAGAAGCGCTGGAATGAGTCCAGAGGAGCTGCTCCGACCATTGCGATGGCAATACCGACACAGCCGCTGAGCAGACCCTTGAGCATACTTCCCTCCGAAAGGGAGGCAATGAGTGTCAGGGAGAAGACGGTGACGGCAAAGTATTCATAGGGAGAGAACTTCAGGGCAAACTTGGCGATGGGGGGAGAGAGGAACATCAGCAGAACAACACTGAAAACAGTTCCCAAAAAGCTGAACAGGATACCGGTGCCCAATGCCTTGCCAGCCAAGCCACGCTCGGCCATGGGAGCGCCATCAAAGAGTGTTGCCACCGAGGAAGGGGTTCCGGGAATCTTGATCAGGATTGCCGAGATCAAGCCGCCTGAGATACCTCCGATATAGAGGCCCAGAAGCAGGGCGACACCTTGGACGGTGGGCATACCGAAGGAGATGGGGAGACAGAGGGCAACCGCCATGGTTGCGCTCAGGCCGGGGATGGAACCAAAGATGATTCCCAAAACCACGCCGCCAAGAATGGTAAGCAGGACGACGGGGGAGAGTACAGAGAGTAAGCCGGTAAGCAGCATAGTGTGTTTCCTCCTAGCCCAGGATGCCCGCAGGGAGCATCAGTGAGAAGACATGTACGAAGACAAGATAAATGAGGACCGGGGAGACGACCGAGATGCTGCCGAAGACCAGGCATTTCTTCTTGGTCAGTGTTCCTTCAATGACCGCCATCTGTGCAAACAGGTAGGCGATGCTGGAGAGGATGAAACCTACGGGACTGAGCAGCAGCATATACAGGAACATGAGGACAACAGTGAGGATGACCTTCACCGAGAAGGTTGCCTTCTGCCTGGGCTCGCTCACATACGTGCCGGCTTTTCTTTTCATCAGATAAGGGATCAGATTCGAAAGCAACAGTCCGAGGCTGAGCAGCATGATGAAGATCCCGATGAGCTTGGGCATGAAGGCAGGGCCGACATCACCATTCATCGGGGGGCGCATCCTGCCTTCGAAGCCGATGCCCGAGAAGTAGAGATAGATGCCGAACGCCAGGAAAATAGCGCCGGAGATCATAGAGTTACGAGTCTCTTTGTTCATAAACACTCCCTAGTTGATACAATTTCCTTGGATGCATGACACCTCTTGGGTGTCTTGGGAACCACGCATCATTCCCAAAGAGATCCCTTGGAACTACGAAAAGGACAAGAAGAATCCCATGGCCCTCCCCTCGGAGAAGCCATGGGATAGGGTCACCTTACAGAAGGTGCTTGATAGCCTGATGTTCCTCAACCTGCTCTTGCATGAGCTTGAGGGCGTCGGCGGTTTTGGCGAAGTACGGGTTCTGCTTGTAGGTCTTCATGATGCTTTCCTGGTAGGCAGCTTCACCATTGATGGTTTCCAATGCATCAGCAAACTTGTTGACGATGGCCTGGTCGGTTCCCTTGGGGAAGGCAAAGAAGTAGTAAATTGGGTTTGCAATGTCGTAGCCCTGCTCTATAGCAGTAGGTACGTTGGGATAAATCGGGTTTCTCTCTTCCTCGAGCAGAGCAAGAGCTCTCCATTCGCCGGATTCGAGGTAGGGAATGGACGGCCCGAGAGGGTTGGGAATGGCGGTGACGTGACCACCAAGAAGAGCTGCAATGCGCTCAGAAGATCCGCCGAAGTCGACGAGGTTCATCTTGGCTCCCACCTTGTTGAGCATGGTGCCCTGCACATAGGTGGTTGCACCCATGTTGGCAGCAAAGGTCAGCTGTGGGCTGGCTGTCTTGGAAGCTTCGATCAGGTCCTTAAGAGTCTTGTAGGGTGAGTTGGCACTGACTGCAATCACGTTACCGGGGTTCTTTGCAGCAACAGCAGCAAACTCAAAGGCTTCAATACCGAAGTTAGTTGTTCCACTGAGCTCGTTTACCAACAGTGCAGTGTGGTAGAAGAGAACCGTGTAGCCATCGGGTGCAGCGTTCTTTACCTGGGTTGCACCGGTTGCCCCACCGTTGCCAGCCATGTTGACGATGACGACATTCTGCCCAAGGATCTCGCCGAGGCGGGTTGCATAGGCACGTGCGTTGAAGTCGGTATCACCACCGGGGTTGAAGGGTACGATGACCTGGATGGTCTTCTTCGGCCAAGCGTCTTTCGCAGCTCCTGTCTCGCTTGCACCGCTTGCAAAGACGGCTGCACAGAGACTTACCAGAAGTACTGATACAAGAATAATTTTTTTCACAATAGAACCTCCACGTTTTTTGTATCTGAAATCTCAGATACTAAAATGAGTGTAAGGCCCGTATTCTCAGATGTCAAGAAAAAGTTCTGAAAATTGTGCTCCCGCTTTATAAAACCTTACCCTATTTCTTTTCAGGATAAATATCTGCAAATAGTATACAATCTTGTACCCACAGATATGACTTCTTTCTCGTATCTAGAGTACCAAGCACCAGATGGGAATGGAGAGCATGGAAAGTATGGTGCTGAAGATTACCAGCTTTGAGGTGAATACGGTGTCAGAACCATACTTGGCTGCAAGAATCACAGTGGAGGAACCTGCGGGCATCGCCCCCAGAATGACAGACACTCCGATGATCAAGGGCTCGATCCCCAGCAAGCGGCCAGCAAAAAGCGAAGCAAGGGGGATGACCACCAACCGGAGGAAGGAAAAGGTCAGCAGATTGCGATCAATCTTGAGGTGCTTTCGTTCAGTCTCCGCCAACAGGGCTCCGATGAGCATCATGGAAAGGGCTGTGGTACAACCGCCAATGGAGGAGAGTGTCTTCTCGACGAACAAGGGCAGTGTGAGCTGGAAAGACATCAGGAATAGACCCAAGTAGACGGCAATCATGCTTGGATGCAGGATCACCTTCAAAGCTGCTTCTTTCTTGCTTGCCCCGACCGGGCTGAAGATGGAAAGCCCTACCGTCCACATGAGCACACGCAAAGGGATGAGGTAGATGGAGGCGTACATGAGCCCGGCCGAACCGAAGAGCTCCCCTACTATGGGAAGACCCATGAAGCCTGCGTTGGAGACCAAGAGACCATACCGAAGCACATTTTGCTGAGCCTTCTCTTCCTTTCGGAAGAAAAGACGGGAGAGGAGGAAGCAAAAGAAATGAACACCCACCGATACCAGAAAGGTAAACACCAAGCTCTGGATGAGCTGCTTGTCGATGGAGAACTGGAAAGAGAGCACTATCGAACAAGGAAGGGTGACAAACAGGACCAAATCGGTCAGTACACGCTTGGTGGCATCTTCAAAGAGACCAATTTTGCGTAGCAGCACTCCCACCGCAAGCAATGCGAACAGTTGCCCTTGCAGATTCCAAACACTCGCTACATCCATATCTCTACCACCCCAACCTTATCCGACTACCCTACCAAAGCAATGAATGCGATGCAAGAGACAGGAAGCGGGAGATACTCCCGCTTCCTTCCTGCTCTTTCTTACCTTACCAGTGCAGGGCTCTTTGGGTTGAACTTCCAACCCGGGATCAGATACTGCATCCCGATTGAGTCATCACGGGCTCCGAGGCAATTCTCCAGATAGACCTTGTTGGCCTTGAGAATCTGCTCACGGTCGACTTCGATACCAAGACCGGGCTTGTTCGGGATGGCGATGTGTCCATCCTCAATCTTGGGAGGATTGACCGTCAGCCGTTCGATGCCCTCCTGCCAGATCCAGTGGGTGTCGATTGCCGTCGGATTGCCCGGAACTGCAGCACCCACGTGAGAGATCATAGCCAAGGAGATGTCAAAGTGGTTGTTGGAGTGTGATCCCCAGGTAAGGCCGAACTCATCACACAGCTGTCCTACCCGCACCGCACCGCTCATCGTCCAGAAGTGGCAGTCGGCCAGAGGAATGTCCACACTCTGCAGCTCCAGAGAGTGGCCGAACTCACGCCAGTCGGTGGCAATCATGTTGGTTGCAGTGGGAAGGCCGGTAGCGCGACGGAACTCACTGAGCACCTCACGACCACTGTAGCCCTTCTCCGCACCACAGGGATCCTCACAGTAGGAGAGAATGCCATGCATGTCCTTGCACAGGCCGATGGCCTCCTTCAGGGACCAACCACCATTGGGGTCGAGGGTCATACGAGCATCAGGATAGGCCTTCTTCAGGGCTTTGATAACCTCAATCTCCTGCTTTCCCTCAAGTACACCACCCTTGAGCTTGAAATCCTGGAACCCATACAGAGCCTGGCTTGAGCGGGCAAGCTCAACCACCGAGTCCGCATCGAGGGCAACCTCGTGGCGGAGGCGGTACCAGTCGGTACTGTTCTGCTCATCTGCGTAGTAAGAGAGGTCGGTCTTCTTGCGATCCCCGACAAAGAAGAGATAGCCAAGCACCTTCACCCGGTCACGCATCATGCCATCGCCGAGCAGGGAGGCGACAGGAACTTCCAGGTACTGACCCATCAGGTCAAGCAAGGGAGCCTCGATGGCGGTGATGACATGGATACCGGTCCTGAGGTCAAAGGTCTGCAGACCGCGTACGTCATTCTCATCGTTGCCAAGGGCGGCCTTCACCTTCAGAAGTGTCTGCTTGTACTCACTGAGCTTCGAACCCTCAACCACAGACTTCACATCCTCAAGGGCTTTGGTAATCTTCTGGCCGCCGGGAACCTCACCAACACCGGTATTGCCCTGGCTGTCGGTCAGTATGACGATGTTTCGGGTAAAGTACGGGGCATGGGCTCCGCTCAGGTTGAGCAGCATGCTGTCTTTGCCTGCAACAGGGTAGACTTCCATCTTCTGGATATAGGGTATCATTCGTTCTCCTCCTCAGGTAGGTGCGTATGCATAGGTATCTCTTTGATAATCAAAGGCTATAATGGAATTTTTCAATTGTCAATTTGAATTATATAATTAATGGTTTATTTTTTATAATTTTATTATATTCTATAACAATCATGAACTTTTCTTGCTATATATCAATTAGGACATACTATATGGGAAAATTCCTTGCCAAAATACCTTCCTATTTAGCGAAAATACTCTTTGAATTCTCCTAGAAACTATGCAATACTATAATTACGTTATAAATAATGAATCTATTTTCAAATATGCGGGGACACGCTCATGCCAACCGACTCTGACAAGTACAATATCAAGACCGTCGCAAGATGCTTCCAGATTTTGGATCTTGCATCCGAAAGCAGTGGTCCGATATCCATCCAGGATGTTTGTGCAGCCCTGGATACCAACAGCAACATGGCCTTCCGTCTTCTGGCAAGTCTGCAGAATTCAGGCTATATGAGCAAGGATCCGTACTCAGGTCTGTATACCCTTTCATTGAAAACTCTCAAGCTCAGCCGCAGCGCCCTGCAGTCCCAGGAGATACGCAAGGTCACCATGCCGTATCTGGAACTGCTGTGGAACCAATTTCCGAAAGCGAATGTGAACATGGCTGTCTTCTACAATGGCGAAGTGTTGATGCTCGACCGCATCGACACCCAGTCAACTCCCCGCACCTACTTCACTCCCGGCCGTCAGCTACCCTTCCACTGCAGTGCACTTGGCAAGGTACTCACCTGTGAATTGGGTGAAGTGGAGCTCGACCAGCTCATCAAGGAGAAAGGGCTTCCCAAGTACACGGAGAAAACCATCACCGACCCCGTTGCATTCAAACAGGAGCTGGCAAAGGTACGCAGCGAAGGCGTTGCACGTGACCGAAACGAGTTTATCGATGGGGACAACTGCTCGGCGGTTCCCGTCCGTGGCAGAGACGGTCGGGTCATAGCTGGCATCAGCGTCAGTGCCCTCACCTCCAATATGAGTGTTGAGGAGATCGAGGGAGCCATCCCCCGTCTCAAGGACACTGCAAACAGAATCTCCTATATGATGGGCTTTACAACGAACCCGGTCCTGTAGCCGATACCATTTGGTCTACGCTGACAAGCGTTGCAACCCTTGCTTTTCGAAGCTCATCCGTAAAGCCTGATTTGGAGAACAACCAGTACTCTGATTGTTCTCCTTTCTGCAATATCGTGCTCCTCTGTACCAGGCGTGCATAATCACTTAGGCCTACCTTGGTGGAACGCCATTTGCATTCTGCGAAAATCATCACTCCATCTGCATCCTCAGCAACCAGATCCAACTCCTCATTCTGATGATTCTGCATGTCAAACCCCCACCAATGAGAGATTGCAATAATCGGTCTGTCTGTGTGCTGGAGGAAATAGATATGACACATTTTCTCAAACTGTTTGCCCACGAATTGATCCATGTGTTGTTCAAGAATACGTAGTGGGCCGTCAGGCTTCCCTTGCTCCAACAGTGCAAGGTAGGGATAGACAAAACGTAAATAGAAGGCAAAAAGAGAATCAGAAATCTGGTAGACCCCTTTCTTGGCTTGTTTTTCGCTAAAAGGCAACTCTCTGGTAACCAGCCCCAATGCTTGCAGTGTCGTTAGGAGAGCAGCGAGATGGGGTGAGCTGACCCCAAGCTTGTCAGCCATCTGGCTGGGCTTCGTGGTTCCCGCAGCGAGGAGCGCCATGACCTGTGCATATTGCTCTGGGTTTCTCGTCTCCATGGAGAGCAAGAATTGTGGTTCATTGTACAGAAGACCTGTTTTCAGGAACCAAATCTCCCTGATGGCTTCCCACAAGGGATCTTTAGAAGCAAAGTATTGTACATACAAAGGAACACCACCAGTCATTGCTTGCACGAGAACCGACTCAATGGGACTGCGAGCGCAAAGCAAGGCAGTTTCGGCAAGAGAGAAGGGATTGAGTTTCAATGTCCTTGTCCTTCGCCCGTACAATGGACTTTTCGATCCCATGACTTCCTGTTCCATAAAACTGACTGATGAACCAGTGAGAATGATCATGAGCTTGGTCTTCTTCAACGTATGATCAATAGCATATTGGAGCACACTCATGCTGTTGGGAATGGATGAGCAGAAGTAAGGGAACTCATCTATGACAAAGACCAATCGCTCATGCTCGGCAACTTCAGCAAGATACCCCAAAGCCTTCTCAAAGCTTGCAAATTGCATTTGGGCTTTTTGAAGCAACGAATCACTGATGGCCTCAGACAACTTCTCCAAGCCTACCGCTTCAGTTCCTTTCTGCGCCATGTGATAGACCGCACGCTTTTCCTCGCAAAATCGCACCACCAGCGAGGTTTTTCCGATCCTGCGCCTTCCATACACGACACAAAACTCAAAGTCCTGCGATGCATAGGCCTTTTCAAGATAGGCAAGCTCTTCTTTTCTTCCGATAAACAGTTGGTCATTCATAGTTGTAGTTAACCACTCAATTACATTTTAGTAAAGTATATTTTACTAAAACATACTTTAGCATACTAATGAAGGCTGCCCTCTCGGACAGCCTTCATCTTCACTACTTATTGGATTTGATCAGTCACAGACCTCGTAGCCGCCCTTGAGAAGCTCGCTTCTGAGGTGCTCCATCTGCTTGGGGGGAGAAGGCAGGTTCGGCAGGAAGGGCTTTCCCACCTTCTGTCCCACCAGATTCGCAAGGTCCTTCGTAGCAACAGGAAAACTCGACTTGTCCATGGCAAGACGGATCGGATTGAGCTTCCACTGGGCTTCCAACGAGCCCTTGAGGTCCCCTGCAACGTACTTGTCGTAGATGGAGCAGACCAGCTCAGGAAGGAAGTTCGCCGTGGAGCACACCGCCCCAACCGCTCCTACCGCCATGCCTGAGTAGATCAGGGTGTCCTTGCCGCACATCACCTTGAAGCCCACGTCGGCATTGCGCCTGATGAACTCGATGGTCTGCGTCAGGTCTCCGCTGGAGTCCTTCATCCCCACCAGGTTCGGCACCGTGTGAGCCAGCTCCTCCACCAGATCCTGGCTCATTGCATAACCGCAGCGACCAGGGTTGTTGTAGAGAAGCACCGCAGTCTCGCCCACGCTTGCAGCGATGGCCCTGACATGTGCCTTCAGCTCCTCGTCGGTGGGCTTGATGAACATCGGCTGGAGGATGGATATCCCCTTCGCTCCCATCTTCACGCCCATCTTGGCAAGGCGGATACACTTGCTGGTGCGGATCGCCCCGATGCCCATGTAGACCGGAACGCGCCCGGCAACCTGGTCCATCAGGATGGCAAGCGCCTCGGCCATCTCATCCTCTTCCATCATGTAGAACTCACCGTTGGAACCGAAGGCGAGGATGCCGCTGCACCCGCCCTCGATCAGAAAGTCGACCTGGGAGCGCAGTGCCTGCTCATCCACCTTCTCATCAGCCGTGATCGGGGTGAGGATCGGAGGTATGATGCCTTTGATAAAACTTGTGTCCATGCCTTCTCCTACTCGCCGATCGTCGTTCCGCTGACCTTCGCATAGAAGCGGGCCAGGGCGCTGTGGTCGTCGCCTCCGAAGCCGTCGGCATGCAGGGTCTCCATCATCTCGCGCACGCTTGCCGTCAGCGGCAGGGGGCTTCCCACGCTGTGGGCAGTGTCCATCGCGTTGGCAAGGTCCTTGATGTGCAGGTCGATCTTGAAGCCCGGCTTGAAGTTGCCGTCCATCATCATCGGCGCCTTCGCGTTCATCACCGTGCTCCCGGCAAGCCCGCCCTTGATGG
>Ga0334882_1002818_pt1 | contig 16908 bp, 15 predicted proteins | sample GraSluR1_MG_5_FD_207226 | JGI IMG/M metagenome (GOLD analysis project Ga0334882, IMG submission 207226) | Sludge microbial communities from methane-producing bioreactor in Wageningen University, Netherlands - Granular Sludge_15_04-R1 | ecosystem: Engineered > Bioreactor > Anaerobic >...
CGAGAATAATAGCGGATGCCTTTATCCATCCCTTCCCCCTGACAATGAAAATCTGGTAAACGGTATACATCATAATATAGATCCATGCAAAGCCCCCGGTAAGGAAATACCATAAGGGGATCAATGCTACCGGCATCCAGCCTTTCAGACGCCTGGCAGTAAGGCAGAAGAGCATTACCTGCAGCAACAAGCCCAGGTTATTATAAAACAGGTACTGATAGTTTGTCTGCAGAAAGAAAAGTGCAACGCCGGTTGTAAGAGGAACAAAGAGAAATCTGCTGTTGCCGGAAAGCTTAATAATCCTTAAGATATAAAAGATAAAAAGACTCAGAACCGCAGATAGGATAAGTGATCCGGCAACCGGATACCGGAAAAAAGCAGACAAGAAGTTGCCGAGATATTTCAGGAATCCTCCGGGCTGATCAAGATTTTGAAGCAGATATTCGGTTGATAAGAGAAAGAGGGAGGATTTCTCCTGGTAGAAAAAGATATGTTCTGCAAAAAATAAAAAGTAAAAAAAGGAAATAAGAAAAAACAGAAAATAAGGCAGAGCTGAAAGGAAAATAGTGCCCGGTTGTTTGAACTGATTCATTGTATTTCTCGGTATAACCGGTTATAATCAGATTTCCCGCCATCCGGCCTGAATCGGCTCGGAAGCGGCTGCTCTTCTGATTTTGCCAGGATTAAGATCGATCTTAAGTGAAGAGAATTCCGGGATATTATAACTTTTCAGGAACCTGTTGTAGAAATCCGGATCTTTCTGTGGCATGACAAAAGGCCTGGAAGCTTTTCCGTTTTCATCAATATAGGAAATGTAGGGCCTGGCTGTCAGTCCGTCGCCTCTTTTACTGCTGAATACCATCCATCTGCCGTTTGCGGACCATGAATGATAGCTGTCGACGTGATCGCTGTTAAGCTCAAGGCGGGATGGCTCAAAGGTTTCGAGGTTAACTGACCACAGGTCGGCCTCCCTGTGCCAGATCGGGAAACAGCCGTAATCCGCCAGCGTAAGGACTATATATCTTCCGTCGGGCGATATCCTTGGGAAAGCAACACTCTTTTTCATGGCCGAAGCATTAAAGACCATTTCAGGTTCTCCGACAGTTCTGGTTTCAATATCAAACGGGACCCTGAAAAGATCGTAACGGATCTCTTTGTAATCATACTCCTCACCTATCTGTTCCGCCCTGCAGAAATAAAGGAAGGTGCCGTCGGGCGACCATTCCGGGTACGTATCCATGTACTTGTGCATGTCGGGCAGTTCAATATTCATCATTTTGTTTTCTTCAATATCATACATTACGAGGGATGACTCAAGATCGCTTACCTCGACTTTCTTGTTATCGGCCGAATGGAAGCGCTGAACTATCTTGTTTGACGAAAACGAAACAAACTGTCCGGAAGGATGCCACCGTGGATAAACGGCTCCGTTTTGCATCTCATCGGTTTTCAGATTGGTTCTTATCAACCTGCCTTCAGTATAGAAGTATGTTCCGCCCACGCTTCCCCTCATATGGAACATAAAATCATCACTCCTTCCGTTATTGTACGCATGACAATTAATACAATTGTCTTCTGCCACCCTGTTTTCGATCACCGGTCTTTCGCTAAAACCGGACAGGTCTCTCTGCCTTATGCTGAGCTCGCTCCAGCTTTCATAACCGGGATAGAGCAGACGGTAGGAGAGATACGGATCGACAGGCTCTTTCGCAATATACCACTTAACGGGATCATATTTCTCCCATTGTCCGTTATTGCTTAATATGCAGATAATAAGCGTGATCTCTCCACCGGTATTATCTTCAAGGATTTTTCTCCATTTCTTTTCAGGGATACGGATCTTTCCTTTACCGGAAGCAATCGCGAATGATTTTCCTTTGGCGCCGGAAAACTCAACATAATATGATTTTCCTTCCTCATGTATATTAAAGTTGAGGGGTGCTATGTTAGGGGGAATTGTGATCTCCGCATAATCAGGATCAAGTGAAGCCGGCTTTCCGGCATTCACAGCGCTGCCATCCGGTCTTGTGCTGCAACCGGCGGGGATTAGCAGGATAAAGATAAAATATCGGATATATTTATAAGCTATCATATTTAATTTCATTCATTTACATATTGTTAGTGTCAATGAAGGATCCGTAAATTTAATCATAATTTATTATTTATGAATTCTGTGTAAGGCCGAGACTTCAAATCCTGTACTGATGATAGTGAGTTTAGCGGAACTGACTAACGAAGTTCGTCAGGGTCTTGCATTCCGTTGCACGGAACTTCCTCACGTCATTCGTCAGGGTCTTGCGGTCTTGCAGGACATATTTTGTTTATTGCGAATAAATTCGCAACGAAAAATATCGCAATATTATGAAAACAAATCCTTTTAAGTTCGGAACAGTGGTTGATGGTTCTTTTTCATATTTATCTTGCAGCTTGAGTTTTATGGATCTCATCATTTCTACTGCATCGAAGTCTTTGCCAAATAGCTTATTGCCGGAAGAGATCAGGGAGTGGTACAGTGGGCGAAAGAGCGAAGGTGCAAGCGCTAATGACCACCGAATGACGGCGTAGCCGAATGACGTCCCGCTTGCGGGACAAATGACTCTTTTTCCCGGTTTCGGTTATTGTTAGTTCAAAGATTTTGCCTATATTTATAATCAGATAACTTTTTGGTCTGAACCGATTGATTTATATTGTTTTGTCGGTTTCATGACATGGGACTGACGAGGCGGAAGCATGTATAACGTGGAGATCCGATTCGAGAATTGTGATTCGAGATTTTTGATTCTTGATTTAACTCATTAACATTCAATTCACAAGTCATAAATCAATTTCTAATTTTAAATACCTTATTTAAGTAATGATGCTATAAATTAAATAACAACCGATGTTATTAAAATATATTTGCCATATCATAAATAATACTTATATTTGTTTAAAATTCTTGTTATGAAACCTCCATGTATTTTCATACGCAAACACAGTAGTATAATAATTTACAACATGGAGGTTCTCCCGATAAATCGGGACAAGCTATCATACCATTAAAATAAATTATTATATGATGAAAGATTTTAATGCCGGAACATATGTGAGTCAGGGCTATTATAAGAGCTTCCAGCCTTCTCTGATCAACAAACAATGGCATCTGGATGATATGGAGGTTATTCAATTGCTAAGTAAAGCGGATCGTGACCTTGGGAGATTGGACATGTATTCACATTATATTCCGAACATAGATTTATTTATCAGTATGCATGTTTTGAAAGAGGCAACACAGAGTAGTAGAATTGAAGGAACTCAAACAAACATTGAGGAGGCATTGCGCGAAATAGAAGATATTCCGCCTGACAAACGAGATGACTGGGAAGAGGTTCAAAACTACATTCGTGCTATGGAAGCGGCTATCAGTGAATTGGATAAGCTCCCATTCTCAGCCAGACTTATCAGGCATACCCACAAAACATTGTTGCAAGGTGTAAGAGGAGGCAAAAGACAACCGGGTGAATTCAGACGCAGTCAGAATTGGATTGGAGGAGCTACAATAAATGATGCTACGTTCATACCACCTGTTCATACTTCTATTCCTGAACTTATTGGTGATTTAGAAAACTTCGTTCATAATAAGGAAATATTGCTCCCTGATCTCCTGAAAATAGCATTAATACATTATCAGTTTGAAACAATCCACCCCTTTTTGGATGGAAATGGAAGAACAGGAAGATTAATGATAACATTATACCTGGTTAACAATGGTATCTTAAAAAAACCGATACTATATCTTTCAGATTTTTTTGAAAAGCACAGGCGTCATTATTATGAGAATTTAATGCTGGTTAGGGAGAAAAATGATATAAATCAATGGTTTAAGTTTTTCCTTGTCGGGATTATAGAAACTGCAAATAAAGGTATTCAGACATTCGATAGTATATTACAATTACAGAAGCTGGTGGATCTTGATTTACAGAGACTTGGAAGTAGAGCCACAAATGCCCGAAAGATCACGAATTACTTATATCAGCGACCATTAATAAATGCTGAAAAAATTGTAAAAACAGCTGGCATTTCATATCCTTCAGCATATAAATTAATTGAGGATCTTGAAAGATTACAAATCCTGAAGGAAATAACGGGAGGACAACGAAGTCGGGAATATATATTTGAGAAGTATATCGATTTGTTTCATTAGATGAAAACTTTTTGTAACTAACTTCTGTATTCCTTCAGCCTGTTAGCTCACGAAGCGAAGCGGAGTCCCGGGAATCGGGAGTGTTCAGTGCTCAGTGCTCAGGCTTTGCCAGCCATAGTTCCGTATTGTCGGGACGAAGGCTGAGGGGTGAGGGCAGGGAGCAGGGGGAAAGCGAGGGAGCGAAGGGGCGATGGAGCGAAAGAGAGAATTATTTGTTTTAAAGTTCTGCTCATGGTAAAGATTGCTTCGCCTCACTTTGCTCGGCTCGCAATGACCGGTAGTTCCGGTTCGAACTTCGCCCACAGCTAAAGATTGCTTCGCCTCACTTTGTTTCGGCTCGCAATGACCGGAAGTTCCCGGGGAAATTGTTTTAAGAGTTCAGGGGGTAAAATAGGAACACTGTCATTGCTTCTCCCGACATTACGACCCGTAATGTCGGGAGAAGCAATCTTTGACGGTTTGAACGGAGTTGCAAGCGGCGAAAGAGGCCTTCCGTCTTTTAGCTCAGTGCTCAGTGCAAGAACCTTAATCCTTCTGCCTTCCGCCTGCCGCCTTCTGCCTGTTAGCTCACGAAGCGAAGCCTCGAGTCCCGAGAATCTGGAGGGCCCAGAGCCCAGTGTTCAGAACAAGAAAGTTCTTTCTTCCGTTCCGCTTTCGTGGAACTGCTTCGCTTTACTTCTTGTATGCCGTTGCACCGCTACGCCGCTACACCTTTAAACCTTTAAATTTTGCCCTTCCATTAGTTAAAAACGAACCGCATGTCCGATTTTGTCCGATTCTGTCCAATTTTGTCCAATTTTTTATTACTGCTATGTCGCAGTGATTGCCGAAATTTGTATTGAACAAAATAACTGATATGAAAGAAAAGGGCAGGAAGAAGGCGGGGAGCAGGGAGCAAGGAGCAGAGAGTCCCCCGCCCCCCGCCCCCAGCCCCATGCTTTTTATGGCAGCCAGGCCTTAAAATGAAATCCGAGGTTGAAACAAAAAAACTGATTATTAACGATTAAGTTTTTGTGAAATGAAAACATTGAAAAGGCTGGAGATCAATCCTGATAAATTGATAAAAAATGAAGAACTGATAACTCTTAGAGGCGGATATGATTTTGGTTGGGTTCATTGTTATATAGGATCAACGAGCTGTGCAAATTGGCCGATAGCAACTTGTGAAGGTACCGGTGAAGGTTCCGCAATATGGTATTGTGATACATATTGTCCTTCCTGGACGAATCTTGTTTGTGCCGGAGGTTAATTAAGTATTAGGAGGGAGTCTGGTCTCCCTCCTAAAATTAATTTACTATCAAACATTTAATATAAATGAAGATTATATGATGAATAGAAAAATAGGTCAAATGAAAATCCTCATAATATTTCTTATACTTTCTGCAATTGGATATTGTTGTGCTATCCCGGAAAAAGCAGATGATTCTGATATAGTGACATATCACATTGAGATACTGCCAGAAATTACTGATTTGAGACTTTCCGATTTGGGCGTTGTTGATATTTCATATATCCCACTTGAAACTAAAGAGAATAGTTTATTCTCTTGTACAAATAATTTAATTGCAAGTGGTAAAGTAATAATTGGAGATGGATTTTATTTAGTTAAATGTGCTAATGATATAATAATCTTCAAAAACAGTGGGTTATTTGAAAACAGGATCGGAAAAGCTGGAAGAGGACCCGATGAATATCAGGTTGCCCATGATGTTCAGGTCGATCAAAAAAAACAGGAGATATACCTGCTTGCGGGGTGGCAACAGAAGTTTTTTATTTACTCTTTAGGAGGAGAACTGATAAGAACATTTCAGATTCCATTCTTTTGTAATGAATTCATATTTGTCGAAGATGGGATTCTGTGTTATAGTATAAACCATATGGGTAATATTGAAGATAGCTACAATTTAATTGATAGTAATGGAATTATTTTAATATGTTTCGCCAATAAATACCCTTTTCAGAATCACGATGCTTATGGTATTCAGGGTGAAAACCTGTTTTACCAGTTTAATGACTAGGTTTTTAAGAAGGAAGTGTATTCAGATACAGTATATTTATACAAAAAAGGGGAGTTTAAACCTCATCTTGTAATTAATGTTGGAAACAAGCGAATAACCCCAAATGCCCGTACTCAATTTGATGGTCAGTACCTGGCAAGAAATTACATAAGTCCATTGAAATTGTTTGAATTTGGAGACTATGTATATTATGAATTTATCTACAAGTTTGATTTTTCTAATACGGAGATTTATAGTTTTATAGGGTCAGTTAATAACGATTTCCAGATAATATTCAATACAGGTCAAGGGATTATTAATGACATTGATGGCGGCCCTAATATACGACCCAAAACAACCGGCGATGATAATACAATAATAGCATTTATTGATGCATTACAAATGAAGAAATACGTTGCTTCTGATGAATTTAAAAATTTCACACCAAAATTCCCCGAAAAGAAAAAAGAACTTGAAAAGCTGGCAAGCAGACTGAAAGAGACTGATAATCCGGTTTTGGTAATGGTGCTGTTGAAGGATAATCCAGTTTGATTCCTGAAGTAGCAGAACCGCGGTATTGATTGCTTTTTCCTTTCGCCTTTTATCTCGATAAGCTATACAGAGTCCCGAGCATTGGGAAAGGAAAAGTTAATAAGTCTTGCAAGTCGTGCCAGTCCTGCCGGTCTTGCCAGTCCTGTATTCCGTTCCTGGCGCGGAACCTGGCTTCGCCGAGTTCGCCGGAGTTTACCCCAAGGCGGGAGCTCGGTTCGTCACTCTTCTGCTATCGCGGTACTTCGTCGGCCCGTCTGCTGTCAGGCTTCCTTTATTCCTCATCTTAGGTCTGGTTTAAAACTACACCTTAACAAAACACTGATAGCAGAAGTATCAATAGTTATCTATAAGCATCTTAACATATTGTTCCATCCTTGTTGAGGCGTAATATGGCATGTTCATGAGCGTGTAGGGAACACCTCCGGGGGTTTTAACTTTTTCTACATAGAAATTATTCGCCAGCAGTCTGATTCCGTATCTGTGTCCCGACCTTTCAACAAATTGATGGAGCGATCTTAATGTTCCATGACTTCCTGCCTTAATTTCGACCGGGATTAAATATTTATTATACTGGTATAATACATCAACTTCTGCATTGCTGTTGGCTTTTTCTCTGACCCAGAATACTGGTCTGTAAAGGACCGATTTATCTTGTGCCTGGATTTGTTGGATACTAAGATGCTGGATTATACGTCCTCTGTAAAAATCGTTCAAATCATATATTCCGATCATATCATCCTGGTGTCCGATTGAATAATTAAGAAGTCCTGTATCAAGGAACTGAAGCCTGGGTTTCCTCGACATATTTGGGATTGGAGGTGGATCAAGGTTCGTAGCAGGATAAATGAGTTGAATTATTCTGGCCATATCGAGAGCCCGCAATGCCTCCCCTACTTCCCTTGATCTGTAGTTTGCATTGCCAAATCCAGCAAAGGATATCCTTTCCTTCTCAAAGGGTGCGGAATCTATTATATGCCTAATGATCTTTCTTTCGGTAGGGTTGGAAGCATATTTCTCAGCATCATCGCGGTAACTCTGCCAGAGATTAGCGTAAATTTCTCCCAGGTTGATGAAACTTCTTTCTTCTGCGTAACGTTTTACCACCTCAGGCATACCCCCTGTAATGGCATAATCATTAAACATGTTGAGAATCAAGTCATGAGCTGACTTCCTAACCGGGATGTTATCCAGTTCGTCCACAATATCCTTACGATTCAATGCAAGGAGGAACTCTTCGAAATCGAAAGGATGTAAAACGACTTGTTCCACTCGACCTACCGGAAATGACGGGACGTCCTTCAAGGCAAATTCCAGCAGTGATCCTGCTGCAATTATATGCAATCCGGGATATTGCTCGTAAAAGTACCTGAGTAGTTTAATTGCTTTCGGAGATTCCTGAATTTCATCCAGAAAAATCAGTACCGGGTCATTTTTATCGGGGATACCGGCCCTGAGGAAGATGGCCTCCTTAACATCTTTTATATCATCAAGTTTTTCAAAAAGGCTTTTATCTTTTTCAGTTTCGAGGTTCAAAGAGATGAAATACCTGAATTCCCTGGCAAATCCATGTACGAGAGTCGATTTGCCAACCTGCCTGGCGCCTCTGATGATCAATGGTTTGCGATCTTGTTTATTCATCCAGAGAAGCAGGTGTTGATATAATTTTCTATAGAACATATTTCACCTTGTTATATTTACAATGCAAATATGTAAAATATATGTAATATATACAAGGCAATATTCATAAAAATATGTAACAAATACAAGGCATATGTTTGTGATAAAGTTTACAGTGCCAACTACCTTTCTCATCTTTCTTCGGTTCCGCTTCTCACCTTCGCTTCCCTTCGGGCAGCTACGGTGGGCAAAGCGCGGAATTGCGTCTCCGCCAGCCGGCGGATCCTTATCTTCGGTCTTCGGTCTTCGGTTATTGCTATATCCTAGATTTTGCCTATATTTATAATCAGACAACATTTTGGTCTGAACCGATTGATTTATATTGTTTTGTCGGTTTCATGGCATGGGACTGACGGGGCGGAAGCATGTATAACAGGAAGGCAAAGCAAATCACAAATCAATTTCTAATAATGAGAATAAGACTATTAGTATTTATCTTAATCATTCTCTTCTCTTGCGGCAGAAAAAGTACTAACGAGAAATATAAAACCGATTCTGTCTTGAGAATTGACCTTCTTTCAAACCATGAGTCCACAGTGACTAAACTTTCTGAATTTGTTGAAAATATTGAATATATACCTTTACAAACTTTGGAGAGTTCGTTAATAGGAGGCTATTCAAGCAATGCGCAGAAAATTGTAAACATCGATAATAGAATATTTATTCTCAGCAGAGGTGAGTTATTCTGCTTCGATCTGAATGGCACATATTTTTTTAAACTTGATAAGAGAGGAAGAGGACCAGAAGAATTCTTTAATATTACCGATTTTGATGTCAGTTCTGATAATAAGATTCTGATAATAGTATCATCGATAGACTCTAAATTATTGGTATACGGAATTACCTTGACCGGTTTTACGTTCCAAAGATCTATAAAACTAAAAGGAACTGATCCTCCTCCAAATATGGTCAGCCTGATTCCTGAAACAGACAAAGTATTTCTTGCAATACCACCCTGGAGAGGAACAGAACCCACTCAAAGCTTAATTATAAATAGTGTCGGAGATACAGTACATATAAAACCGAATTGCTATAAATATGAGAAGTTAAGCGAAAAAGGTCTGGCGGGCCGTGGCAAACAAACGATTATTTATTCCACTGAAAATATGGTCTGCTTTAAGGAAAATTTCAGTGATACTGTTTTTTATGTTGATATACAAGACAATTCTTTTAAGCCAAGGATGATTTTTGATTCACATGGTACATTTATCACTCCGGATATGGTATACGGTCCAGAAACGCCGGGAAATAATACAAACTGGATTGCTAATATCTTCGAGACGTCGAGGTATGTTTTCTATTGGTATGGCACATTTGAAACACGACCAAGAATTCTCTTCGATAAAAAGACAAACACTAAATATAAACTGGGTACTGATGAAGGATATAGAAGCAAACTTAAGGATGATCTGAGTGGTGGGCCTGATTTCAATATAGAATTCATTGATAATTTTTATAGTGGTGGCAAGCTGTTTTCATTTGCAGATGCGATAACACTAAAAAGATACGTTGAAAGCGAAGCTTTTACCAAAGCAAAACTAAAATATCCCAAAAAGAAAGAGGATCTAAAAAAACTTGCTGATTCACTTGAGGAAACTGATAATCCTGTGCTGATTGTAGTTACTCCAAAAGAGTAAGATCCATTATTGCCGGACAATATTCTTCTTAAATATCTCATTACGGCAGGTCTGCTTTGCCGGGACCTTAACCGGGAAGTACGGAATAAGGCAATAGTTATGTGATTATGGTGCCTGTCTTCAGTATCTCCTGAAGAAAACCGCTTATATCTTTGCCGTTTATTAAAAGAACTGGTTCAATTCTTTCGTCAATCTGTTTTCTCAGTTTCCATAGTAAAGGCGCATAGGAGAAAAAATCACCCTTTACAGAGTTTACTACAATCGCCACGTCAATATCACTTTCATCTCCTGCTTCGCCTCTTGCATAAGAACCAAACAAAATTACTTTATCAACATCAAGATGTTCTGAAACAAGCGATTTGTATAAAACTAATTTCTTTATAACCTCTTCTTTACCCATATCTGTAATTCTTTTGTTTGTTCAATGATCTCCCGGCACCTTTCATAAGTGAGACTTTTCAACAGCTGCTCCTTATAGGTTGGGTAACGGGCTTCGATATTCAAAGGTTCAAGTATATTGATCAGATTTGAGAAATCCGATGGAATAATTTTGTTCAATCCGGATCTGTTCGCCAGGTAAGACAAATTGTGAGAATAAGGTGGCGGGTCATCAGAATTTTTACAGAAAAAGGCTTTAAGGATCTTTTCAATTACCTGGTGACACATATATCCGACATATAAATATCTACCGCTTGTCAGCATTGCATCAGCTGTTTCAAGATCATAATCAGATAATCCGGCCCAATATTCGATTCTTTGCTTCAAGAGGATTTTTTTACAAATATACTATTTAAATCACGATCAATCATTCAATAGCGCAATTCCCGATTTACTTGGTTCATCGGGACTTCGTCGCGTTACTCCTCGCATGCGATCGTGTATTACCAGGAACTTAAGGAGGGCGAATGACCATCCTTCGATAAATCTTCGGAGGCCAAAGCGGTGCAGCCGAATGACTCCTTCCGCCTATCGGAGCAAAGCGAAGATCCCGATTTATCGGGATTGCCTGCCGCCTGTTTCTCTTTACCCCCAGCCCTCCGCTCTTTGCTTTTTATGGCGGCCAGACCGTGATATGAAATCCTGCTTATGATAAGAAATCCCGGAATATTTATCATTCCAGGCTTAGTTTGTATAGATTATTTAATTTTCTTCACAAATCAGAATTAAACCTTGGTTCATATAAATCACTCAATGCTAAGGAAGTACAAAACTATATTGCTGCAACGGAAACAGGATTCGACCTTATCAGAAAAAATGGACTACTAATTAACCGGATTGTATTAAAAATTCAAGAAGTCCTCGAGGGCAACAAAGCCGGATTTCGTAAACTACCCGGGACAACATTAAAAAACACCTCGACTGGTGAGATAATATACACACCACCTCAAGATCCGGAGGAAATTAAAAACCTGATGACCAATCTCGAGAAATTCATCAATGACAAGGAGTTCTGTGACTTCGACCCTCTTGTGAAGATTGGCTTCTTTATATGATTAAAGCGGTGGATCAAACTTCAAGGGAGACCATAGACTTAATTATAAAGATTCGTGAGTTGATGATGAGCTATAAACGTACATTACGAGACAATTATAAATTCTACAGCCAGGATTTACTTAACAACCTCTTTAAACATCCATACACAAAAATTGAGTTCATACAAAGAGACTTGAATGTATCAAGGATAACTGCTGCAAATTATCTGAACCAACTCGCTGACGACAATCTCCTGACAAAAAAGAAAATGGGGACAGCAAATTATTATATCAATGATCCTCTTTTTAGATTGCTCTCTGAAATATGATTTTAATAAAATACTGACGGCGACACGGATGGTGCTACCGCCTCACCTGGGAACAGCTCCGCGATGAAGCACCCCTGCCTTGCTTAGTCCACTGGAACCAACGACACTTTGTATTGGTGTACAGGATAAGGAAGCGGAGAGCGTGGGGCAGGGCGTATTGAGAGGAAGCGAAAGAGCGAGGGAGCGAAGAGGCGAAGGAGAGGATAATATGTTTTAATGTTCTGCTCATAGCTAAAGATTGCTTCGCCTCACTTTGCGCCTTCGGTAAACCTATGGCGCATAAAATGTTCGGCTCGCAATGACCGGAAGTTCCCGGGGAATTTGTTTTAAAGGATCAGGGGTTTAAAAAGGAAAACTGTCATTGGGAGTCCCGTGAAACGGGAAGAAGCAATCTTTGACGGTTTGAACGAAGGTGCAAGCGCTGAATGGCGTCCGACGTAAGGAGGACTAATGACAACTTCTTCGGTCTTCCCTGCCCGACTGACTGCGTCAGCGGTCAGGCGGGGGTCTTCTGACTTCGGTCTCTCTTCAATTTTAGCCCTTCCATAATTCAAAAACGAACCTCATGTCCGATATTGTCCAATTTTGTCCGATTCTGTCCGATTCTGTCCAATTTTTTTTTGCTGCGATATCAAAGTGATTACCGAAATTTGTATTGAATAATATAACTGGTTTGAAAGAAAAGGGCAGGAAGCTTTTCTCTGTGCTCTGAGCCCAGCCGTCGTCCCGATAAATCGGGACTATGGCTGACAAAGCCTGAGCTCTGTGCGACTTCCTGCCCGGACCTTTCCTTAAAAGAAAGGAGGTGTACTGGCAAAGATAGTTTTTAACCGGATTGGCAGCCAAACCTTGAAATGAAATCCGCGGTTGAAACAAAAAAATTGGTCATTAACAATTTAATCACGAAAAAATGAAAACAATCGGAAGATTACGAATCAACCCTGAAAGGTTGATGAAAAAAGATGAATTACTCTTGCTTAGAGGGGGATATGACGTTGATGAAAACTGTCAAATAAAGAACTGTTCGGCTAGCTCCTGTTCTAACACACCGGGAAGATGCACAAAATGTGTACCACACCCGAGCCAAATTTATTACATTTGTGTCGAACCCTGAACAATAGTAGTACATCACTGAGAGTCATGGTAGTAAGTTTTATTGTTGAGCAATTTTAAACTGTTAGTTTTACTATGACTTTCTATTTTTCAAAGCATAATATTTTAGAAACAAATGTACAAATAGTATATTGTTTTCTTATTTACCAGAAACTCTGCACTTGTAATTTCAATTTACAGTCTTGAACAATCGTTATACGAATTATTAAAGCAAATATCTATGAAATCATCTTTTTTTTGCTTCATTTTCATTCTCATCATAGCAAATTCATGTACATCAAACGGAGTAACAAATTCTGAGCAATTTACACTTAAAGGGAAAATTGACGGACATGATTCCGGTATAATAGTAATATCGTATTTTCATGATGAAAGAAGTATCTTAGATACTTCCATCATAGTAAATGGTAAATTTATATTTACAGGGGAAGTTTTTGAGCCTGCCTTAGCTATACTTAGCGACAGAAATGAATTAAATCGTGTCTTTATTTATCTGGAGCCTAAAAAGATGAAGATTTCACTCTCGGGAGATAATTTTCAAATATATAAAATGAAAGGCTCAAAAACTCAAAGCGATTCTGATCTGTTAAACAAAATGGAAGAACCATATTATGACAAGATCTTGATATTAAGAGATCAATATAGCAACATCACTGAAAGCATAAAAAATCTGGAAGATGATTCAGTTAAGTTATTGCTTGGAGTAGAATTGGAAGAAGTAATAAGGCTGTGGTCACTTACTGGTAAGCAAATAGATTCGATACAAATTAGATTTATATTAGAAAATCCAAAATCATTTCTTGCATTACATCGGTTACGCACTCTGGGAAGTACCGAAGCACTATCTCCTGACTCCACAAAATCAATCTTTGATGGATTGGATATATCACTTAGAGAAAGCAGATATGGCAGACTTACTTACGAAGATATCAGAAAGAGAATGAATATGCGCCCTGGTGCCCGGGTACCTGATTTTAAAGCAATAGATCTGAACCAGCAAATTGTAACGCTTTCACAGTTTATGGGGAAGAGTGTCGTATTGTTAGATTTTTGGGCAAGTTGGTGTGTCCCATGCCGGAATAGTATACCGCATCTGAAAACGATCTACAATAAATATCATTCAAGAGGACTTGAAATAATAGCTGTTTCGACTGATGAGAACAGAGAATCATGGATTGAAGCAATCAGACAGGAAGGAACAGAAATGTGGTATCATATTCTGATAGGAGAAAAATGGCCTGACGGGCTGACAGCTAATGATGATTTCGATCAAGATTATAATATTACGGCTATTCCTGAGAAATTTATAATTGATACAGATGGGAAGATTATTTATCGTCATGTGGGATATTCAAAGCAAAAAGAACATTCTCTGGATAGTTTACTGTACCAGATATTTGAAAATTAAATGATTATTACCGTTTGGCAAGCAGAATTGAATTTGTGAAAACTGTGATCACCACAATGCTTATCAACTTCGAAATATAATCTCAGTATTAATATGATTATGGTAGATAAGGGGAGAGAGGGCGAAGGAGCGAATAATTTGGTCATTCAATGGTCATTCGATTGCTTCGCCTCACTTTGCGACTTCGGTCTTCGGTCTCACTTCAATTTTAGTCCTTCCCTTATTCAAAAACGAACCGCATGTCCGATTCTGGTAGATATTGGTAGATATTGGTAGATTTTGTCCGATATTTTATTGCTGCTATGTCAACGTGATTGCCGAAATTTGTAAAGAGAAAATAACTGATAAGAAAGAAAAGGGCAGGAAGCTGAATTTAAATGCACAAAGCCTGAGTCCTGAGCATCTTCTCCTGCCCGGACCTTTCTCCGCAGGGCGGCTCCCCCCTGAAATTGCCCACCGGGCAATTTCTAAACGGTCGGCCCTATAACAGAAAGGAGGTGTATTGGCAAAGATAGTGTTTTAACCGGATTGGCTGCCGGGCCTTAAAATGAAGTCCGAAGTTGAAACAAAAAAATTTATCATTAACAACTTAATCGCGAAAAAATGAAAACACTCAGAAAATTAGAGATCATTCCTGAAAGACTGATGAAGGATGAAGAACTTATGACTTTGAAAGGAGGAGACAATCAAGGAAGTGGCTTCTGCCTCTGCAACTGTTATATGATACCATTAGCATGGTGGGCATGCTATTCTTCAGTCGAACAAATGATGAACGACATAAATAACAAATGTAGCGGTTCAGGTGGTTGTAGCTGTGGTGGATCATGTGAATCGTAATAGAGATCTTTATCTTTATATATGCTGAATAATGCTTTTTAAATTGGTATCATTGCCAAAGCATTTGATACTTTAGATTGATATTTGGCCCTTTGATACTCATTATAGAATAGAATTGTGATGAAAAGGCTAATTGTTAAATATTTGTTTATTCTTATTGTCGGCCGGGGTAGTTACATTTTTTGCCAGCAGGTCCCAGTTTTAGATCTAGCGCAAGCCATTGAACATCCTGGGAATATTACACTTAGTGATTTTATTGAGTCCATTGTATATATTCCGCTTGCCACAACATATGATTGTCTCGTGGATAAAAATCCGAAAGTGTATGTTACAAAAGATTATATTGTAACAATTACTACTTATAGATGCCTGGTATTCAGTCGAAGAAGTGGAGAATTCATCAGGGAAATCGGACACTATGGACGTGGCCCCGGAGAATATCAATCAACAAGAGGCTTCTTCAATGAGCTTAACCCTGCGTACTATTTTACCGGCTGGAATGGTCAACTGATCAAGTATACTATGGATGGCGTTTTCAGGGGGAATATTAAAATACCTGGCTATAATGATAGTTTTGAATCCACTTCTTTCCCTATGAATTATTCTTATTTTAAAGATTCAGTTATTGTATGTGATTTTCTTCTGGCTACAGGAACCGAACCCAGATCATTAATGATGTTCAGCGAAAAGGGTAAGGTATTAAACACTGTACCTAATAGAAATATTTTTAAAAACAAACAAAGATTTACTTTACGTACCGGAGAAACGAGTTTTTATCATTTTAATAACATGTTGTTCTTCCAGAGTATGTACAATGATACAATATTCCATATTTCCATTGATAAAGTAAGTCCATACCTGATTCTGAACCGGGGTAAACACAGCCCTCCTTTTGAATCGAGATGGTGGCTATATAGCCAGCAAACGCAGTCAGGTTTTATTTCACAGCCAGAATATTTTGAAAATGAACGTTTTATTTCATTTAATCTTCATTTAAGTAAAAACAGATATTTCGCACTGTATAATAAACCGTCAAAATTACTTAAAGTGGCTCATAACAACTCAGGAATTGAGAATGATATTGATGGATTCATCAGTATCACATTTGATTCTATAAATTCGGAAGGTGAATTAATAGGGCTTCTCCAGGCTAATGAATTGGTAAGCTGGATAAAAAAGAATCCTGAGAAGTTTAACACCCTTAATCCCGGAATACAAAAATTAAAAAATGTTCAGATGGAGGATAATCCGGTAATTATTATAGCAAAATACAAGAATTGAACTTTTCTGAGATCGGCAATAGGACTCAACAAGAAAAAATTCTTTTTCTTCCTGTTTTAAATATTGGTACTTTGAAAGAGTAAGATCAATATTAACCGAAAATATTGTCCTTAAACCCAATCGCATCTGGAAACAGATCCTCAAAATGGTGACATTGTCATGCACGTTTCACTTTAACAGGCCATATCTTATTCCCGCAATCTCGTAAGATCTGATTTTCCATTTATTTCTTTTTGAACTGTTTGTCGCTGGGTTTGGCATACTGCTTCCGGCCAATCTCCTAAAATAAAATATTTTGTAACTAATCAGTTTCTGTAAAATTAGGTGTTATTAACAATTTTTGATTGAAGTTAACATGTTTTTGTTTTTGATTCTGGTTTTTTTGTAAAACTGAATACATATGAACAATTATTATTTTAATG